>JAEEGJ010002218.1_pt1 | contig 120166 bp, 82 predicted proteins | sample 8958761 | NCBI WGS metagenome assembly JAEEGJ01 (sample SAMN16246546, study PRJNA631951) | gut metagenome | biome: gut microbiome; feature: rumen; material: RS-attached | host: Bos | place: Iran: Karaj | collected 2018-10 | reverse complement strand
GATTGTCTTGAACCCCTTGTACCTTACATTACATAATATATCGAGCTGTGTGTTCGTGAGCACAGGCTGAGGCAGCCTTACCATCTTGCAGTTCGACGCATCGGGCGTCAGGATGTTTGTGCCAACGGCTCCGATGTACTCCGTCAACGACATCACCAGTTCCTCGCGAATGGGGTCGATGGCAGGGTTTGTTACCTGGGCGAACTGCTGACGGAAGTAGTTGAAGAGAATCTGCGGACGGTCGCTGATGACTGCCAGCGGCGTGTCGTTGCCCATCGCTGCCACAGGCTCCTGGCCTGCTGTGGCCATCGGGACAATCGTCCTGTCGATGTCTTCCTGACCGAAGCCGAAGTTGATGAGTTTGCGTTCGTAGTTCGGGACAGAATTCTCGACATGCCGGCCGCTCTTGAGCTTCTCCAACTGGATGCGGTTCGCCTGGAGCCATTCGCGATAGGGGTGCGCCTTTGCCAGTTGTTCTTTTATCTCGCCGTCATAGTAAATCTTGCCTTCCTGCGTGTCGATGAGCAGAATCTTACCAGGCTGCAAGCGTCCTTTGCTGACAACGTCGCTTGGCTCGAAGTCCATCACACCGACTTCCGAAGCCACTACCATTATGCCTTGCTTCGTAATCGTATAACGACTGGGACGGAGGCCGTTTCTGTCGAGCATGCCGCCCGCATAGCGTCCGTCACTAAAGAGTAGTGCGGCAGGACCGTCCCACGGCTCCATCAAAATGGAGTGATATTCGTAGAAAGCCTTGAGGTCCTCGCTTATCGGATTCTTGTCGTTGAAGCTTTCGGGCACAAGTATTGCCATTGCCTGGGGCAGCGAGAGACCACTCATCGTAAGGAACTCGAAGACATTGTCCAGGCTTGCCGAGTCGCTCATTCCTTCCTGAACGATAGGCCGCAAGTCCTTGATGTCGCCCAAAGCCTCGCTGCTGAGCACACTCTCCCTTGCCTTCATCCATCCGCGATTGCCTCGAATGGTATTGATTTCGCCATTGTGTGCCAACAGGCGGAAGGGCTGCGCCAGCTTCCACTTCGGGAAGGTATTGGTGGAGAAACGGGAATGCACGAGGGCAAGTCCGCTCGTAAAGTATGGGCTTGACAGGTCGGGGAAGTATCTTCGCAGTTGCCCGGAAGTCAACATGCCCTTGTAGATGATGTTCTTCGAAGAAAGGGAGCAGATGTAGAAATCCTCGTTGTCGGTGCGTTTCTCTATGCGCTTCCTTATCTTATATAATATGCCGTCGAGCTTCGGAGTTTGTTCTTCAGTCGCTCCTGTCACGAAGATTTGCTTGATGTCAGGCTCAACGTCTCTCGCTCCAACGCCCAAAACATCGGGACATGTCGGCACTGTCCTGACATGCATCAGCTCCAGTCCTTCGCGCTCAATCTCTTCTATCATTATGCTCAGTATCGTTTGCTGAGCCTTTTCGTCTTTTGGAAAGAACACAAGCCCCGTGCCGTACCGACCTTTCTCTGGTACAGGAATGCCTTGCAGGAGAATGAACTCATGCGGAATCTGCACCATGATGCCGGCACCGTCGCCCGTCTTGTCACGCGTCTCTGCACCACGATGCTCCATGTTCTCCAGCACCTTCAATGCGTTGTCAACAAGTTCATGGCTCTTGCCGCCGTGAATGTTCACCACCATGCCCACACCGCAGGCATCGTGTTCGTATGCTTCTTGATATAACCCCTTGTTCATATACAATTTGACGATTTACAATTTACTATCAATTCGGCGAAGTGCCTTTTCTGTATTCTCATGTGTTCCAAAGGCTGTGAGTCGCACGTAGCCTTCTCCCTGGGCACCAAAACCAACGCCAGGAGTGCAGACTACATGTGCAGAATGAAGCATCCAGTCGAAGAACTCCCAAGATGTCATGCTGCCAGGTGTATGGACCCAGAGGTAAGGCGCATCTATGCCGCCATAGACCTTGAAGCCCATTCCTGTCAACGCCTTTCGCATCATGCGTGCATTCTCCATATAGTAGGCAATTGTAGTCTTTATCTGAGTCTTGCCTTTGGGTGTATAGATAGCTTCCGCAGCTCTTTGAGCAAGATAACTTGTGCCGTTGAATTTTGTCGATTGACGTCGATTCCAAAGTTTGTTAAGAGACGCTCTCAAGGTTTTCGGCACCACAGTATATCCGCATCGGATGCCTGTGAAGCCTGCCGTCTTGGAATATGAGTGGAACTCCACAGCACATTGCTTCGCGCCAGGAATCTCGTAGATGCTGTGCGGAACGTCTTTGCTTTGGATATATGCCTCGTAGGCGGCATCATAGAAGATAAGTGCATTCTCGCGAATGGCATAATCTACCCACACTTTCAATTGTTCTTTAGTGAGCGTTGTGCCCGTCGGATTGTTAGGGTAACAGAGGTAGATGACGTCCACATGCCTAGTTGGCAACTCAGGCACAAAACCATTCTCTGCTGTGCATGGTAGCTTGACAATCTCTCTTCCCGCCATAGTGTTAGCATCAATATATACCGGATAGACTGGGTCTGTAACGGCGACTACACATTTCGCAGAAAGTAGTTCCTGGAAGTTTCCTGTGTCACTCTTCGCGCCGTCGCTGACGAACACTTCGTCTGCCTCTATATCAATGCCTCTTGAACGGAAGTCATTCTCTACGATGGCTTCACTCAAGAAGTCGTAGCCGCGCTCAGGACCATAGCCTCTGAACGAAGCAGCCGAGGCCATCTCGTCCGTTGCCGTGTGCAATGCCTCGATGACTGCGGGGGCGAGTGGTTGTGTTACATCGCCAATGCCAAGGCTGATGACGTCTGCCTTCGGATGTTCCTCCTTATAAGCATTCACTTTCCGAGCAATCTCGGTAAAGAGATAGGACTCCGATAGCTTCAAGAAATTCTCGTTAATTAGTGCCATTATTATGAATTGATTTCTATTTCACCTTCATACACAAATTCGGCAGGACCAGTAAGATAGACATGATTGTCTTGCTCTCGCCATTCGACATCGAGCGTGCCGCCGTCCATGATGATGCGGCTTGTCCTGCCGGCCCGTCTTGTCTTCAATGCTGCCCCAGCCACGGCACAGGCTCCTGTGCCACATGCCATCGTGATACCACTTCCGCGCTCCCAAACGCGCACTCGAATGCCGTCAGGACGCATTTCGGCAAATTCGATGTTTGCGCGTTCGGGAAACGCAGGGTGGTATTCCAGTTCTCTTCCTTTATCATTAACTGCATCCACATCATCTGTAAATATAACATAGTGCGGATTGCCCATCGAGACGAATATACCTTCTGGGAGCATTTCCTTTGTCGGGCTGAACTGTACTTCGTTATCGAACACCGGCTCACCCATATCAACAGTCACAGTCTCAACGATGTTCGTTGAAGTGAGCTTCAGTTTCAGCACCTTGATGCCAGAGAGCGTAAGAAGTCGGATTTCAGTCTTATCGGTCAGCTCCTTCTCATAAAGATACTTCCCGATGCAGCGACAAGCATTGCCGCACATCATGGCTTCTGAGCCGTCGGCATTGAAGATACGCATCGAGAAGTCGGCCTCGGGAATGGGACTGCTACCAATCAAAACGAGTCCGTCTGAACCTATTCCCTTATGGCGATCACTCCAAAGACGTGCCAACTCCGACGGATTATCTATATTATTTAATAATGTATTAATGTAGATGTAGTCGTTGCCTGCACCATGCATCTTCGTGAAGTGTATCTTTTGTTTCATTCTGCTCTATTTTTAGCGCTTTTGCTGCCACTTCGTTTGTTTCTGATGCAAAGGTATGTCAATTTGCTCAAATGTGTCTTGTATTTGCATCAAAAACGCACTCTTTGGTTATTAATTATTGACATATATCAATAGTTGCATTCATTTTGATTACTTTTTGAACAATTTATTGCATTTATTCTAACGTTTTGCCTTACATTTGCATTCGAAACATTGCAATGTGACACTAAGGACGCTCATTTAATTACAGTTTAATGTATGAAGAAGATTGAAGCGATTATTCGCAAGACCAAGTTTGAGGAAGTCAAGGAAGCACTACTATCGTCGGATATTGATTGGTTTGAGTATCACGACGTTCACGGCATCGGTCAGAGCCGACAGGAACGCATCTATCGTGGCGTCCAGTATTCGACAGATGTCATTGAGCGTGTTGCGCTGACTATTGTTTGCCGCGACCAGTTTGTGGAGCCTACGGTAAAAGTCATTATTGATACTGCTCACACGGGCGAAGTCGGCGACGGCCGCATCTTTGTCAGCGACATGATCGACACATGGAGCATCCGTACAGGCGAACATGGCGACACGGTATTAAGAGACAAGAAATAAAGTATAAGGATAACAAAAACACATAAATTATGAACGATATAGCACTTTCATTAGATACTGTATGGATGTTATTGGCAGCTATGCTTGTGTTCTTCATGCAGCCGGGCTTTGCTCTTTGCGAGGCAGGCTTTACCAGAAGCAAGAACACGGCCAACATCCTGTTCAAGAACTTTGTGGACTTCATGTTCGGCTCGTTGCTGTTCTGGTTCGTAGGCTTTGGCTTCATGTTCGGTTCCGACGGCGCCGGCTTCATCGGTATGCCCAATTGGGGCGACCTCTCTTTCTATAAAGGCGACCTGCCCGTAGAGGGTTTCCTCATCTTCGAGACTGTGTTCTGCGCCACGAGTGCCACGATAGTCAGCGGCGCGATGGCAGAGCGAACGAAGTTCTCGATGTACGTCATCTACAGCGCCATCATATCATTACTGATATATCCCATCGAAGGCCATTGGACATGGGGCGGCGGTTGGCTCTGCAACGACGCGGCCGACGGCTTCATGATGCAGACCTTCGGCGACGTCTTCCACGACTTCGCAGGCTCAGCCATCGTGCATAGCGTGGGTGGCGTGCTGGCTTTAATCGGAGCGATGGCATTGGGAGCCCGTCGAGGCAAGTACGCGAAGGACGGCAGCAGTCGTGCCATTCCTGGCCACTCGCTGACCCTTGCAGCCCTGGGTGTCTTTATCCTTTGGATGGGATGGTTCGGCTTCAACCCCGGCTCACAACTGGCTGCCAGCGGAGCCGTCAATCGTCAGGCCATCTGTCATGTTTTTCTGACGACCAACCTCGCCGCAGCTGCCGGAGGTGCCGCCACGATGTTCATTACCTGGCTGAAGTACAAGAAGCCTTCGTTCTCCCTGACGTTGAACGGCGTGCTGGCAGGTCTTGTGGGCGTTACGGCAGGCTGCGACCTCGTCTCGCCCTTTGGGGCTGTCGTCATTGGCCTTGTCTGCGGAACGGTTCTGGTCTTTTCCATCGAGTTCATCGACCATGTGTTGCACATCGACGACCCTGTCGGTGCCAGCTCCGTTCATGGTGTCTGTGGCATCCTCGGCACGTTGATGACGGGCCTTCTCTCTACGAGCAACGGCGCTCTCTACGGTCACGGCTGGGGCTTCTTTGGAGCAGAATGCTTCGGCATCCTTGTCATCGACCTTTGGGCTGCTGCCTGCGGCTTCCTTCTCTTCTTTGGCATCAAGAAGCTTCACGGCCTTCGGGTGCCTGCCCGTATTGAGGACGAAGGGCTGGACGTTTACGAACATGGGGAACTTTGTTACAATTAAAGACCCACCCCCCTGCCCCTCCCCTGTAGGGAGGGGAGTAAATAGAATATCGAAACAACATAACTATTTATAAATTCAGAATAATGAAAACAACGAAGTCATATAGTATCATATCTCTATTATTTCTATCATTAATGTCCCTGTCTGCTCAGGAAACTACTCCCCTCCCTTCAAGGGAGGGGCAGGGGGTGGGTCTGACCATCGGCGCCGACCTCGTCAGCCAGTACATCTGGCGCGGTCAGAACCTCGGCGACCTCAGCCTGCAGCCCACGCTTGGCATTGGCTACAAGGGCATCAGCCTCTCTGCATGGGGCAGCGTAGGCATCAGCAACAGTTCCGACACCAAGGAGCTGGACCTGACTCTCAAGTACGAACGCAAAGGATTCAGCGTAGGTGTGACCGACTACTGGTTTTCCGAGGGCAGTTACTTCCAGTATCATGCACACAAGACGACGCACATCTGGGAAGGCTTCGTAGGCTACGACTTCGGTTTTCTCTCCGCTACATGGTACACGAATTTTGCTGGCAACGACGGTCTGAACGGCAGCGACAAACGAGCCTACAGCAGTTACTTCGAGTTGTCGGCACCTTTCCGCCTGGCAAAACTCGACTGGACGGGGACGGTTGGCATCGTGCCTTGGCGTACGACGAGCTACGGCACCAACGACTTTGCCTGCACCAACGTTTCGCTCCGAGCCACGAAGAACTTCCTCATCAAGCAGAAGTACCACCTGCCCGTCTATGCCGGCCTGACTTCAAACCCCTGTTCGGGCAAGTTCTACTTCGTCTTCGGAGTCGCTTTCTCGCTTAATACTGGAGAGTTATAATCCAATTTGAAGTATGTCTCCCCAAACTATAACTAACACAACCTCGCACGTGACGTTCGTTAACTTAACACGTGTAATTGCCCAACTTAACGTGCTTAGTTGCCCAACTAAACACGTTAAGTTTAGGCATTCCCCATGTCATCTAAAACAACCAAATGTGTTACAAGGATAATTTGACCATACGAAAATTGATATTTATCAATGATTTTGTTGTTTTCTTTTCATTTTGTAAGATAAAACTTTGCAAATATAACAAAATGTTGTAACTTTGCATCGAAATCAAGAAAAGTGACATTAACAAGGCAAGTGGTATGGAAACAAAGTATATCTTCGTCACCGGTGGTGTCGTTTCGTCGTTAGGCAAGGGCATCATCTCCGCGAGTATCGGCAAGTTGCTGCAGGCTCGTGGCTACAAGGTCACCATTCAGAAGTTCGACCCCTACATTAACATCGACCCAGGCACACTCAATCCTTACGAACACGGAGAGTGCTACGTGACGGCAGACGGTATGGAGACGGACCTTGACCTTGGTCATTATGAGCGCTTTACGGACATCCAAACAACCCGTCACAACTCTATAACGACGGGCCGCATCTATCAGGCAGTCATCGATAAAGAACGTCGCGGCGACTATCTCGGCAAGACGATTCAAGTTGTTCCGCACATTACGGACGAGATAAAGCGACGCATGCTTCGCGAAGATGTGCAGGAAGAGGAACTCGACTTCGTCATCACAGAGGTGGGCGGCACCATTGGCGACATAGAGAGTGCGCCGTTCATGGAAGCCATTCGCCAGCTTAGATGGCAGTTGGGACGCAATGCCGTCTGCGTACATCTCACATACGTTCCCTATTTGAAGGCAGCCGACGAACTGAAGACGAAGCCCACTCAGCATTCCGTCAAAGAGTTGCAAAGCATGGGCATCCAGCCCGACATCCTTGTGCTACGCACCGAACGCCACCTCGACGACGCTTTGCGCATGAAGGTGGCTTCGTTCTGCAATGTCAGTTTGGAGTGTGTGGTGCAGAGCGAAGACATGCCCAGCATCTACGAAGTACCTGTCAGCATGCAAAAACAAGGGCTTGATGCAGCCATCCTGCGCAAGATAGGAATCCCCGTTGGAGAGACGCCTGCCATGAAGCCCTGGCATGACTTTTTGGACAGTTGGCGCAATGCCAATAAGGAGATACACATCGGATTGGTTGGCAAGTATGGCCTTCAGGATGCCTATAAGAGCATTCGCGAGAGCCTTTATCTTGCCGCCATCTATAATGAGCGAAAGGCAAAACTGCACTTCGTCAACAGCGAAGAGGTCACAAGAGAGAATGTCGCTGCTCGGTTGGAAGGGATGAGTGGTATCGTCATCTGCCCAGGTTTTGGCCAGAGAGGCATCGAAGGCAAGATTATCGCTGCCGAATTTGCTCGCACTCACGACATACCGACCTTCGGCATCTGCCTCGGCATGCAGATGATGGTCATAGAGTTCGCACGAAATGTACTGGGCTATAAGGATGCCAACAGCAGCGAGATGGACAGTCAGACCTCACACAACGTCATCGACATGATGGAAGAACAGAAGTCTATCACGCAAATGGGCGGAACGATGCGACTGGGGGCTTACGAGTGCGAACTGAAAGAAGGAAGTCGAACCTTCGAGGCATACTCGCAGCCGGAGCTATCTACTCCCCTCCATACAAGGGAGGGGCAGGGGGGAGGGTCTGTTATCAAAGAGCGCCATCGCCACCGTTATGAGTTCAACAACAACTATCAGAAAGAGTATGAAGCTGCAGGCATGAAGTGTGTTGGCATCAATCCTGACACAAACCTTGTCGAGATTGTTGAGGTGCCATCTCTAAAGTGGTACATCGGTACACAATTTCATCCCGAATACTCATCTACGGTGCTACATCCGCATCCCTTGTTCATGAGTTTCATAAAAGCTTGCATATCAAAATAAAATGGAACAATTGAAGCATGAATGTGGTGTGGCTTTGGTGAGGCTCTTGAAGCCTCAAAGCTACTACGAGCAGAAGTACGGCACGCAGTCCTATGCCCTGAACAAACTCTATCTGATGATGGAGAAGCAGCATAACCGCGGCCAAGAGGGTGCAGGTATTGCCTGCGTTGACATGAATGCACCTGTTGGCTCGGAGTACATGTTTCGCGAAAAGGCTTTAGGCAAAGACGCTATTACGGAGATATTCGACCTTGTAACGCCTGAATGGACAAGTGCCCAACTCTTTATGGGACACCTACGATACTCCACAACTGGCAAGAGCGGTCTTCAGTATGTGCATCCCTTCCTGCGTCGTAATAACTGGCGGGCCAAGAACCTCTGTCTTTGCGGCAACTTCAACATGACGAACATCGAAGAGATATTCGAGAAGATTGTTAAGCAAGGACAGTCACCTCGCATCTATAGCGACTCGTATATCACGCTCGAGCTGATGGGACATCGGCTGGACAGGGAAGTAGAACGCCTGTTTGTCGAGGCGAAGCAGAAGGGATTGGAAGGGACAGATATTACTCATTATATAGAAGACAACGTGCAGATGTCAAATGTTCTGCGTACCACGATGACGGACTACGACGGCGGCTACGTGATGTGCGGCATGACGGGCAGCGGCGAGATGTTTGCCATGCGCGACCCTTGGGGCATACGGCCTGCCTTCTGGCATCAGGACGACGAGGTGATTGCTGTGGCCAGCGAGCGTGCTGTATTGCAAACAACCTTTGACCTCGCATGTGAAGACGTTCAGGAGTTGCCGGCAGGCAAGGCACTCATCGTACACAAGGACGGCAGCTCTGCAGTTGAAACCATCTTGGAGGCAAAGCAACAAAGCCGTTGTTCCTTCGAGCGCATCTACTTCAGCCGAGGTTCCGACCGCGACATTTACCACGAACGCAAGCAACTTGGCCAGCAGCTCACTGCTCCCATTCTCAAAGCCATCGACGGAGATACCGAGCACACAGTCTTCTCCTTCATCCCCAACACGGCCGAGGTTGCCTTCTACGGCATGATGGAGGGCTTGCGAAGCCAGGGACTTCACGTGCGTAGCGAGAAGGTTGCCTGGAAGGACATCAAGCTGCGCACCTTCATCACGGAAGCCGGTTCCCGCAACGACCTCGCCTCGCACGTCTATGACATCACCTACGACTCCCTGCGGCCATACGAAGACAACCTCGTCATCATCGACGACTCCATTGTTCGAGGCACCACATTGAAGGAAAGCATCTTCAAGATACTCGACCGCTTGCATCCCAAGAAGATAGTGATGGTGAGCAGTTCGCCGCAGATTCGCTACCCCGACTACTATGGCATCGACATGGCACGTCTGGAGGAGTTCTGCGCCTTTCGTGCCACCATCGCCCTCATCGAAGAGCGTGGCATGTGGCAGTTAATCACAGACACATACGAGGCTTGTCTTGCCGAGCTCCGCAAGCCGGCAGCAGAGCAGACCAATTGTGTCAGCGCTATCTACAAGCCTTTCAGCATAGAAGAAATCAACCAAAAGATGGCCGAAATGCTTCGTCCGGCAGGGATGCAAGCGCCTGTCGAGTTCGTCTTTCAGACCATTGAAGGCCTGCACGCCGCTTGCCCCGACCATCAAGGCGACTGGTACTTCACCGGACGTTATCCCACGCCTGGCGGCAACCGCCTCGTGAACCAAGCATTTGTAAAATATAGAAAAGACACCAACAGCCCCCTCCCCGCTCCCCCCTTTGGGGGAGTGCCTCAATCCCGTTGAACAGGGAAGATTAGGCGGCAACGTAGCACTCCCCCATAGGGGGAGCGGGGAGGGGGCTTCTATTTAATAATAAATAAATAACATCATGTGTGGAATCGTAGGTTACATAGGTTCGAAGAAAGCGTATCCCATTTTGATTAAAGGTCTGAAGCGTCTGGAGTATCGTGGATACGACAGCGCGGGCGTGGCAATGATTAGCGACAGCGGCGACCTCAATGTCTATAAGGCAAAAGGTAAGGTTGACAAGCTGACCGAGTATTGCAGCGACAAAGACGTGTCGGGCTGCGTGGGCATCGCTCATACACGCTGGGCAACGCATGGCGAACCGTCGGCACGCAACGCTCATCCCCACTATTCGAGCACCCACAATCTTGCCATCATCCATAACGGCATCATCGAGAACTATGCCGACATCAAGACGCAGCTTCAGGCGAAAGGCGTGGAGTTCAAGAGCGACACCGATACTGAGGTGCTTGTGCAACTCGTGGAGTACATCATGGTGAAGAAGAACCTGCCGCTTGTCGAAGCCGTGCAGGTGGCGCTCCATCAGGTGATTGGAGCCTACGCCATTGCCATCATCGACAAGCGCGACCCTCGCCAGATCATCGCGGCACGCAAGCAGAGCCCTTTGGTGGTAGGCATCGGCGAGGACGAGTTCTTCCTTGGCTCTGATGCCAGTCCCATCATCGACTACACGGACAAAGTAGTCTATCTGGAGGACGGCAACATCGCGGTGATTCGTCTGGGCGAAGAGCTTAGGGTGATAAGCATTCTCGGTGAGGAGCAAGAACTGAAGGTGAAGACCGTTGACATCGACCTCGGCCAGATAGAGAAAGGCGGCTACGAGCACTTCATGCTGAAGGAAATATTCGAGCAGCCGGAGTGCCTGATAAACTGTATGCGAGGCCGCATCAACGTCGAGGGCGACCATGTGACGCTGTCTGCCATGATCGACTATCGCCAGCAACTGCTCGGGGCAAAGCGCATCGTCATCGTGGCTTGCGGCACATCGTGGCACGCCGGTCTCATCGGCAAGCAGCTCTTCGAGAGCCTGTGCCGCATCCCCTGCGAAGTGGAGTACGCCTCGGAGTTCCGCTACCGCAACCCCGTGGTGACGAAGGACGATGTGGTGATTGCCATCTCGCAGAGCGGTGAGACAGCCGACACGCTGGCCGCCATCCAACTGGCTATGGAGCAGGGTGCCTTCATCTTCGGCATCTGCAACGCCATCGGTTCGAGCATCCCAAGAGCCACTAATACAGGAACCTACATCCATGTAGGCCCGGAGATTGGCGTCGCTTCCACAAAAGCCTTCACGGGTCAGGTGACGGTTCTCTCGATGCTTGCACTCTGCTTGGCTGCCGAGCGGAAGACCATCTCCGAAGACTTGTACAAGCAGATGGTGAAGGAACTCACGCAGATTCCCGACAAGATGGAGCAAGCCCTCAAAACCAACGAGCAGATTGAGCACCTTGCTCCCATCTTCACCTACGCCAAGAACTGCCTCTATCTGGGGCGCGGCTACAACTTCCCCCTGGCACTTGAAGGTGCCTTGAAGCTGAAGGAGATTTCCTACATTCATGCAGAAGGCTATCCTGCTGCGGAGATGAAGCACGGCCCCATCGCCCTCATCGACAGCGAGATGCCCGTCTTCGTCATTGCCACTCGCGACCGTCTCTATGAGAAAGTCATCTCGAACATACAGGAGGTGCGGGCGCGTGGCGGACGTGTTACGGCACTCGTCACCGAAGGCGACACGCAGATTCAGAAGTTTGCCGACCACGTCATCACTCTGCCCGATACGCTCGAATGCTTCCAGCCCCTCATCGCCAGCATCCCTCTGCAACTGCTCGCCTACCACATTGCCGTCTGCAAAGGCAAAGATGTTGACCGCCCGAGAAACCTCGCAAAGAGCGTCACGGTAGAATAGAAAACGAAGAATGAAGAATTTGCTGCCGCCCTGTAAATAGCTAAATTACTAAGTAGTACATAAATTGTAAATTGTAAATCGTCAAATAGTAAATTGTATCATGTGTGGAATAGTATCAATCTTCAACATTAAGCAGCAGACGCATGAGCTGCGCGATAAGGCTTTGCGCATGAGTCAGAAGATTCGTCATCGCGGCCCGGACTGGAGTGGCATATATTGTGGCGGCTCGGCCATCCTTGCCCATGAACGTCTCTCCATCGTTGACCCTGAAAGCGGCGGACAGCCCTTGTTCTCTCCCGACAAGAAACAAGTGTTGGCAGTCAACGGCGAAATTTACAATCATCAGGAGATTCGCCGCCGCTATGCTGGCCGTTATGAGTTCCAGACAGGCAGCGACTGCGAAGTCATCCTTGCGCTCTATCGCGACAAAGGCATCAATTTCCTGGAGGACATCAACGGCATCTTTGCCTTCGCCCTTTATGACGAGGAGAAGGACGCTTTCCTGATAGCCCGCGACCCCATCGGCGTGATACCATTATATATTGGTTATGACAGCGACGGCACAATCTATGTCGCTTCCGAGCTGAAGGCACTCGAAGACCATTGTGAGCAATACGAGCCTTTCCTGCCAGGGCACTATGCCTACGGCAATTCAAAATCGTTAAATTCAAAATTCAAAATTGAAAGATACTATAAGCGTGATTGGTTCGACTATGATGCAATAAAGGACAATCTTGCTTCAGTATCGGAAATCCGCGATGCTTTGACTGCAGCCGTGAAGCGTCAGTTGATGTCCGACGTTCCCTATGGTGTGCTGCTCAGCGGCGGGCTTGACTCTTCTGTCATCTCTGCCATAGCTGAGAAGTTCAGCGAGCATCGTATAGAGGACAATTCGCAGACACGAGCCTATTGGCCACGTCTGCATTCCTTCGCGGTTGGCTTGAAGGGCGCTCCCGACTTGGCAAAGGCGAAGTTGGTGGCTGACCATATCGGCACCGTGCATCACGAAATCAACTACACCATACAGGAAGGACTTGATGCCATCCGCGACGTCATCTATTTCATCGAGACATACGACGTGACGACCGTCCGCGCGTCCACCCCGATGTACCTGCTTGCCCGCGTCATCAAGTCGATGGGCATCAAGATGGTGCTCAGCGGCGAGGGCGCAGACGAAGTGTTCGGTGGCTACCTTTATTTCCACAAGGCACCCAGCGCGAAAGCCTTCCATGAGGAGACAGTCCGCAAGCTCAGCAAACTGCACTATTACGATTGCCTCCGTGCCAACAAGAGCCTTTCGGCTTGGGGTGTAGAAGGACGTGTGCCGTTCCTCGATAAAGAGTTTCTTGACGTGGCGATGCGGACAAATCCCGAAGCAAAGATGTGTCCAGGCTCAACCATTGAAAAGAAGATAGTCCGCGAGGCTTTTGCTGATATGTTGCCCGCGGAGATCGCTTGGCGACAGAAGGAACAATTCAGCGATGGCGTTGGCTATTCATGGATTGACACGCTGAAGAAGATTACCTCCGAAGCCGTGAGCGACGAACAGATGGCACATGCTGCAGAGCGTTTCCCCATCAATCCGCCGCTCAACAAAGAGGGGTACTACTATCGCAGCATCTTCGCCGAGCATTTCCCCAGCGAGTCTGCAGCACGAAGCGTAAACCAGGAGGCAAGTGTGGCATGCTCCACAGCCATCGCTCTTGAATGGGATGCCGCATTCAAAAACATGAACGACCCAAGCGGCCGAGCCGTCAAAGGCGTGCACGAGCAGGCCTATTGAAAAGCAGAAAAGCAGAAAAACAATGAAGAAAGCGAGACTCATACTTGATGACGGCACAGAGTTCTGCGGCTGGTCATTTGGCTACGAGGCAAATGCCGTGGGCGAAGTGGTGTTCAATACTGCGATGACAGGCTATCCGGAAAGCCTGACCGACCCAAGCTATGCAGGGCAGATACTGGTGACGACTTATCCCTTGATAGGAAACTATGGCGTTCCTGATACAGGAGGAGAACCTTTGCCAAAGTTCATGGAAAGCGAGAGGATTCATGTTAAAGGCCTCGTCGTTGCAGATTACAGCGAGAAGTACAGCCATTGGAATGCCAAGGAGTCTCTCGCAGAATGGCTGAAGCGAGAGAAGATTCCTGCCATCACAGGCATCGATACGCGAAGGCTCACAAAGCGACTCAGAGAGTGTGGCGTAATGAGAGGGAGGATTGTTGTTTCGGTGGACTCTGAATATCTTGAAAACACAGATTACGGCAGCATCAATTGGGTGGAGAAGGTGAGCTGCAAGGAGGTCATTCGCTATAACGAGGGAGCAGGCAAACGTGTAGTACTTGTTGACTGCGGTGTCAAGGCCAACATCATTCGATGTTTAATGAATCGAGGCGTTGAGGTTATCAGGGTTCCATGGGACTACGATTTCAATCAGCTTGACTTCGATGGCTTGTTCCTTGCGAATGGACCTGGCGATCCAGAGCAATGCAGCAAAACCGTGGAGCACATTCGAACATTCTTAAGTAATCCTATTGTTCGGCCCCTCATGGGCATCTGCCTTGGCAATCAACTCTTGGCAAGGGCAGCAGGTGCAAAGACGTACAAACTGAAGTATGGTCATCGCAGTCACAATCAGCCGGCGCAGCTCGTAGGTACTACCAAATGCTTCATCACAAGTCAGAATCATGGTTATGCCGTCGATGCCTCGACCTTGCCTGCCGACTGGGAACCTTTGTTCGTGAACATGAACGACGGCTCTAACGAAGGCATCCGCCATAAGACAATGCCCTGGTTCTCTGCACAGTTCCACCCCGAAGCCTGCTCCGGACCTACAGATACGGAATGGATGTTTGATGAGTTTGTTGCATTAGTTGACGAGTTGACAAGTAAACAAGTTGACAAGTTGGGTGAAGAAGGAAATAACTTGTCAACTCACAAACAACTCGTCAACTTGTCAACCATAAAGAAAGTCCTCCTTCTTGGTTCCGGCGCTCTCAAGATTGGTCAGGCTGGAGAGTTTGACTACAGCGGAGCACAGGCACTCAAGGCTTTGAAAGAAGAAGGCGTCAAGTCGGTGCTCATTAACCCTAATGTCGCAACGGTTCAGACCTCTAAAGACGTGGCAGACACGGTCTATTTCCAGCCCGTTACGCCTGAATTCGTAGAACATGTCATAGAAAAGGAGCGACCGGATGGTATCCTGTTGAGCTTCGGCGGACAGACGGCCTTGAACTGCGGCGTGGAGCTATATAAGAAAGGTGTCTTTGCCAAGTATGGCGTCAAAGTCCTTGGCACACCTGTCCAGGCAATCATCGACACAGAAGACCGCGACCTTTTTGTCAAGCGACTCGACGAGATTGGCGTGAAGACCATCAAGAGCGAGGCTTGCAGCACTATCGAGGAAGTGCAGAAGGCAGCTCACGAACTGGGATTTCCCGTCATCCTTCGTGCCGCCTACGCCCTCGGCGGACTTGGTTCGGGCTTCTGCGACAACGACGACGAACTGTTGGCACAAGCGGAGGAAGCCTTTGCCTTCTCGCCTCAGGTGTTGGTGGAGAAGTCGTTGAAAGGATGGAAGGAGATAGAATATGAAGTGGTGCGCGACAGGTACGACAACTGCATCACGGTCTGCAACATGGAGAACTTCGACCCGCTCGGCATCCATACGGGCGAGAGCATCGTCGTTGCTCCATCGCAGACGCTCAGCAACAGCGAGTACCACAAGCTGCGAGCCCTTGCCATCAAGATCATACGCCACATCGGCATCGTTGGCGAATGCAACGTGCAGTACGCTCTCGACCCTGCTTCCGAGGACTATCGTGTCATCGAAGTCAACGCCCGCCTCAGCCGCTCATCTGCTCTGGCAAGCAAAGCCACAGGCTATCCCCTGGCCTTCGTCGCTGCCAAGCTCGGTCTCGGTTACGGACTCTTCGAGTTGAAGAACTCCGTCACGAAGACCACCAGCGCCTTCTTCGAACCTGCCCTCGACTATGTCGTCTGCAAGATACCGCGTTGGGATCTCTCCAAGTTCCACGGCGTGAACCACGAATTAGGCTCCAGCATGAAGAGCGTAGGCGAAGTGATGGCCATCGGTCGCACTTTCGAGGAGGCCATACAGAAAGGCTTGCGCATGATAGGACAGGGTATGCATGGCTTTGTGGATAACCACGAGATTAAGATTCCGAACGTTCCCGAAGCTCTCCAACATGCTACGGACCTACGTGTCTTCGCCGTTGCAAAGGCTATGATGATGGGCTATTCTGTGGAGCAGATTCATCGCCTGACAAAGATTGACCGCTGGTTCCTCGAGAAGCTCAAGCACATCGTGTTGGTCAACGACAGGCTCAAAGAGTTCTCTTGGCTAACAGAATATTATGGTAGCGCTGAGTATTCTGAATTCTTGGAAGCACTTGAAGCCCCAGAGTTTTCCACGCTGTTGCTCGAAGCAAAGACGTACGGCTTCTCCGACTTCCAGATAGCCCGTGCCCTTGGTCTCGAAGCAAAGATGAATATGGAACGAGCCGGACTGATGGTTCGCAAATGGCGTCAGGAATTAGGCATCATGCCTGTAGTCAATCAGATTGATACACTTGCTGCGGAATATCCTGCCCAGACCAACTATCTCTATTTGTCATATTTATAGGGACCATTAGATTTTTATCCATAGAAAGTTTTCAGTCTGCTTTTTAGTACAGATGAACGGATGACATTGGTGAAGCAGCCTTTCATCTGTCTACATGTCTGTACCACCTATTTTAGTGGGATACATACCACCATTTATGAAGATATAGATAAAAAGATACACAATAGCTTTGTGTTATACACAGCTTATAGAATATATTTTATAAGAGAAAAAAACGACTCATACGAATATATATATACGACAACACGTACAGCTTCGAAATCTCTGATAGAACTCGTTGATAATAAATGACACAAAGAGTGTTCTATCTTGTCATGAGGTTAAAATCCGTTCTTGTTTGTTGTATATTAAGGTTAGGATTCTTGGTCGTGAGATTGGGAATCTTTTTTATGTCAAATTCGTCCAAAATGAAAATAATCCGCCCTCTGTGGATGACTATCCCAAATTTTTTGCTTACCTTTGCCTTGTCGTGGATGAATTACAGCCAAGCTTTGATTGGCAAGACTCGGCTTCTGACATGACTAAGTCCTGGGCAACTCTTACTACCTCTGGACATATATAATATAATAATGTGCAACATAATTCAGGCTGTGAAAAAAGTATTCTTATTTGCGATTGTGGCGCTATGTGCGCTTTCGCTTAGTGCAAAGAAAATCTACCTCGATACAGGAGGTAGCAGTAAGTGGAACCAGGCTGGTGCCACGTTCTTTATCCATGCGTGGGGTGGTGGAGACCAAGATGTCCAGATGTCCCTCGTCTCGGGCGATATCTATTCGGCCGATATCGAGGACGCCCAGACGAGCCTGCTTTTCGTGCGAATGGGCTCTGGAGCGACTGCTATCAATTGGGACAACATGTGGAACAAGACGGCCGACCAGACCTTGACAGATGGAAAAGACCTGTTCACCATTACCGAATGGAACTATGGCACTCAAATCAGCGCTGGCACTTGGTCTGCATATTCCGATGGTGATGGTGGCAGCGGCGAAGAAGTAACAGGCGACTGGATGCTGAAGGGTAACTTCAAGGCAGCCGACTGGAGCAACCCTACAAAGTTGGAGACCAAAGAGGGTGGGGCAGAGAATACGTTGTATGCCTCTTTGACTTTGGAACCAGGTAAGGAATATGAGTTCAAGATAAACCATAACGATGACTGGTACGGCAACGGAGGCACGATGACACAGACTCACAGCACCAACTGGACCATGTCCACAGACGATGCAACTAATTGCCGCATTGCCACGACCATCCAGGGCGATTACGAGTTCATCTTCAATACTTCCAGCAAGCGCCTGAGCATCGTTTATCCCTATAATCCCAAGCAGGCCAAGCTCTACGAAACAGCTGTGCCCAGCCAGAACCCTGACGTCATGCTGCAGGCATTCTATTGGGCGCACGAGGGCAACACCCCAACGCCTTATACGGAATATGGTGATGTGACTTGGGGAAAGCTGGCCGAGGAGGCGCCAGAGCTGGCAGCATACTTCGACCTCGTATGGCTGGCTCCTTCGCAAGAGACTGCCGACTTCACAGGTTATCTACCCATGAATTATAGCAATCAGGGTTCCTATGTGGATGAGCTTGGACATCACGGCCATAGTCCTTGGGGCACAGGAGCCGAGTTGCAGCAGCTCATCTCGCGTCTGCATCAGGGTGGCGCTAAAGTGGTGGCAGACATTGTGCTGAACCATACCAGCGCAGGCCATGTCGATGAGTATGACGGCGAAGACAAGAACTGGTGCAACTGGACTGTCAACGATTTCGGCCCTTATGGCTCGTTCAAACCCGACTGGTCCTGGATTACTGCAGAAGACGAGATGTTTGCCGAGGATTATATGGCAGGCCGTATTGACAGAAGCGTAACAGGCGATTGCGGCAATCACAATACGGCAAACCTCTCGCCAGACGACAAGACTGTATCCTACCAATCAGGAACCTACAACTGGGACTATCAGGAGTACAACAGCATCTATTCGCGCGACTTGGCTCATGGCAAACGCGAAGTTCGCGAGATGAGCCGTGCCTACCTCACTTGGATGCGTGACAGCATTGGCTACGACGGCTTCCGCTTCGACTTCATGAAAGGAATCGCCGGTGCCACCCTCTTCGACTACAACCGCGCCAGCGCCCCATATTTCTGCGTGGCAGAGGTGTTCGACGGGAACATTGATAAACAGTTAGGCTTCCTGCGCGATGCAAACTACGAGACCTACATGTTCGACTTCCCAGGCAAGTTCCATTACTACAACGATGCCATCAGGACGTACAACCTGAAGTCGCTGGCTACAGACCGCTACTCGCTTATCCATCACGACCCCAAGCATACCGTTACCTTCATTGACAACCACGACTCCTTCCGCGAAGGCAGCAATCTCTATGGCACGCCCAACATGATGGAAGACCGTCAGGCACGTATGGCACTCGCCTTCCTACTTAGCATGCCAGGCGTACCGTGCGTGGTCTATCCGTACTGGAACAATCACAAGGAAGAATGCATGGCCTTCATCATGGCTCGCAAGGCTGCAGGCGTGCACAGCGAATCGGAAATCGTCAAAGAATGGGCAGGAAATGGCGGAGAAGGCAGCAACTACTATACAGCCATGATTAAAGGCACGAAAGGCTATCTGTTCCTGAAGCTGGGCTACGACTGCGTGCCGACTGATGCCCCGATGGAGCCCTCGCCAGACGGACGGGCATGGAAGTGTGCTTGGGCCAATCGAGAACATGCAGGCGTCTGGTACACAGGCGAAGAAGAAATACCAGACGGACTGAACAGCCTCGAAGAATCACAACCCAACAAAGAGGCAAAGAAAGTCCTGAAGAAAGGTGTATTGTATATCCAAGACGCAGACCGCACCTACGACGTGACTGGGAAGCGCTTTGAGTGATTTAAAATTAAAAGTGAATAGTTAAAATTTAAAAGCGGGGCTACGTCCTGCTTGCCGCCTTTTTTAACACGACACGTCCCTCCCACAAGAGGGACGCGTCCCTTTTATTAACGCGACACGTCGATGTCGTAAAATCCTCACGTGGATTTCTCAAAATCCTGCTGTGGATTTCATCAAATCCTCCTGTGGATTTTTTTAAGTCCTCCTGTAAAGGTTTAGCTCGACACCAGTCAACTTTCCAAACTTCTCTGCAGAAGTTGGCAGACTTCTCTGCAGAACTTTGCAAACTTCTCTGCAGAAGTTGGCTGACTTCTCTAGAAAGTCGGGTGAGGGTAGGGTGATATTTTAGCGAATTTCTTCCAGAGCGCCTGTTTCGGAGTCGATAATGAAGCCTCTGACCACTATATCCTTTGGCACGAGCGGATGTGTCTTGATGGTCTCGACTGTCTTGCGGACTGAGGTTGGCGTGTCCTTGAAGCCTTCCAGCCAATGATGGAGGTCGATTCCGCACTTGCGGATGGTGTCGAGTGTCGCGTCTGTCACACCACGGGCAATCATCTCGTGGTGGAAGTGGTCGTAGCTCATGTGGCAGGCTCCACAATGAGAGTGAGCCACTACCATAATCTCCTGCACTCCCAGTTCGTAGATGGCGACAATCAGGCTGCGCATGGCCGAGTCGAAAGCAGAAATCACTAGCCCGCCGGCATTCTTGATGATCTTTGCGTCACCATTCTTCAGTCCCAGAGCGGCTGGGAGCAACTCCGTCAAACGTGTGTCCATACAGGACAGCACAGCCAACTTCTTGTCCGGGTACTTGTCCGTGAGATACTTCTCGTAGCCTTTCTGCTCGACAAAAGACTTGTTGTATTCAATAATCTGGTCTATCATAGTTCATTTATCAAATTTCTCTGCAAATATACGAAAAAGTTGCAATTTACGATTGAAAGAAGTGAGTGAAATATTAATTTTATTTGTATCTTTGCAGCTGAAAAGGATGAGGCTGGCATGAGCAAGGAAGGCGTTCAACTCGTGAGCATCACTCACGACTTCAAATTTGAAGCTCACAGAGTGAAAAGTTAATAGTTTAGAGTTTAAGTGTTGACTTCGTGATTGTTATGAAATATATTCTAATATCACTTGCATTTGCCTTTGGGGTGATGAACGTCCAGGCTCAGCCTCAGCCGGCTGACTTGATTCCGGCGCCTGTGGAGTATTCTGTTAGCCCAGGTTGCATCAGCTCCAAAGAGATAGCCAACTTGCACGAGAAGGTACGCATCTCCCCCAAAGCGCTCCTTCGTCATCTGAGAGGCAGGAAGCTGGAAGATTGGCAGCTGAAGTCGGCCTACCTGTTGGAACTGGGGAAGAAGGGCCTGAACCAAAGGTCGACGCAAGTCAAGATAGTAGCAGCCGACGAGGAAGGCGTGTTCTATGCCCGTCAGACGCTCAGGATGATGGCCTCGCTGGACAGCTCGCTGACCTGCTGCACCATCCTCGACTGGCCACGCTTCCGCTACAGGGGCGTGATGCTCGACGAGAGCCGTCACTTCCAGGGCAAGAACTTCGTGCTGAAGCAGTTGGAGATGATGGCCTTGCTGAAGATGAACCGCTTCCACTTCCATCTGGTAGATAACCCCGGTTGGCGGGTGCAAATCGATGCCTATCCCAGACTCACCAACCTGACAGCTTGGCGACCTCAGGCCTACTTTTGGGACTGGGAGAAGAACGAGATAGGCGGGCCTTTCGTGGAGGAGGGAACGCCTGGGGCCTACGGCGGATACTACACGAAGCAGGACATAGCCGACGTCCTCTCCTTTGCCGAGGAGCGGCATATCGAGGTGATTCCTGAAATAGAGATGCCCGGGCATAACTACGAAACGCGGTATGCCTTCCCCGAACTGGCTTGCAGTCTGCCTGGTGGCGGGAAAGACCCTTGGGAACTGTGTCCGGGCAAGGAGAGCACCTTCGAGTTCCTGGAGAAGGTTCTGCTGGAGGTGTTCGAGATGTTCCCTTCGCAGTACATCCACATTGGTGGGGACGAGGCCAGGAAGAACAACTGGAAAATCTGTCCCGACTGTCAGGCCAGGATGAAGGCCGAGGGGCTGGAGAAAGTGGAAGAGCTGCAGAGCTATATGATAAAGCGGATGGAGCGTTTTGCCCACGAACACGGCAAGCGGATCATCGGTTGGGACGAGATACTGCAGGGCGGCTTGGCTCCGGATGCCACCGTGATGTCGTGGCACGGGATAGAAGCGGGCATTCAAGCCGTCAAGGAAGGGCACGACGTCATCTTCACGCCTACACATTATTATTATCTCGACTATCATCAAGACCCTGCTCAGTTCCGGGCAGTTGGACGCCTTGTGTCGCTGGAGAAGGTTTATTCCTTCGAACCGATGGCAAAGGACATTTCTCAGGCAGATGCCCATCATGTCTTGGGCGTGCAGGGCAACCTGTGGACTGAGCATGTTCAGGATGCCTGGCATGCCGAGATGATGCTCTATCCGCGTGTCTTCGCCATAGCAGAGACGGGCTGGAGCCAGGCAGAGAAGAAGAATTGGCCCGACTTCGAGCGAAGAGCCTCAACCCTGTCGGCAGTCGCCCGCAAATGGGGCTATACCGTTTACCCACCAAGTACGCAACAATAAACTGTAAACAATAAAACTAATGACTATGCACAAACAACTCTTTCATTCAATCTTGCTTCTAGTCGTTTCGCTGGCTTTGATGTCGTTCAAGACGGCTGATGAGCAGGCAGTTGAAGCCCTGGCTCGCAGAGTGATGGGCAGCAAAGCAAAAGCCGTTGTGTTCGAACAAATGGAATCGCCTGTTGATTCCTACGAACTGCTACAGAAGGGCAAGAAAGTCCTCATTCGAGGCAACAACGCCAACTCCATGGCAGTCGGCCTGAACCGCTACATCCAGCAGTATTGCCTCGCGAATGTGAGCTGGTTCGACTACAATCCCGTGGAACTTCCGAAGAAGATGCCGAAGGTTCCCGAAAAGGTTACGGGCAAGGTGGAGGTGCCCATCCGGTTCTTCCTCAACTACTGCACTTTCGGCTACACGATGCCGTGGTGGAAGTGGCCGCAATGGGAACGCTTCATCGACTGGATGGCCTTGAACGGGGTGAACATGCCGCTCGCCATCACGGGCCAGGAAGCCGTCTGGCAGAAGGTGTGGCGCAAGTATGGCCTGACCGACGAGCAAATCCGCGCCTACTTCACAGGCCCTGCCCATCTGCCTTGGCAACGCATGATAAACATCGACCGTTGGCAAGGTCCGCTCCCGCAGAGCTGGATTGACGGACAGGCTGAGCTGCAGAAGCAAATCCTTGAGCGAGAGCGCGAACTGAACATGACGCCAGTCCTTCCTGCCTTTGCCGGTCACGTCCCCTCTGACCTGGAACAGGCTGTGCCGGGCATCAGAACCTCGAAAGTGAACCGTTGGTGCAACTTCGACGAGAAGTACCGCTGCACCTACCTGAACCCGTCAGACCCCATCTTTGCACGCATCCAGAAGGACTTCCTCGAGGAGCAGACCAAGATGTACGGCACCAATCACATCTACGGCGTGGACCTCTTCAACGAAGTCTCGCCTCCATCATGGGAGCCCGACTCGCTGGCAAAGATTTCTGCCGGCGTCTATCAATCCCTCGCAAGCGTTGACCCCGAAGCCGTCTGGCTGCAGATGGCCTGGCTCTTCATCAGCAACAAGAGAGCCTGGACGCAGGATCGCATAAAAGCATACCTCACAGCCGTTCCGCAGGGCAAGATGATTATGCTCGACTACGAGTGCGACTACACCGAGATATGGCGAATGACGGAGCACTTCTACGGACACAAGTTCATCTGGTGCTACCTGGGCAACTTCGGCGGAATGACGGAGATTGAGGGCGACTACAAACATAACGCGAAGTTGATTGCCGGAGCGAAGAAGGAAGGCGGACAGGAGTTTGTGGGCATCGGTTCCACGCTGGAAGGCTTCGGCGTCAACGAGCCTATCTATGAGGCTTTGCTGACTCAGGCTTGGGACACAGGCATCGGATTTGATGAATATATCGACAATATCGCCGACCGCCACTTGGGACGCGTGGATGCCGACTATCGGGCCTTCTGGCACACCATGGTGGACAAGGTCTGCACTACGCATACGAGTACCGGTGCGGCCGGCATCATCAATGCTCACCCCAACCTGGAGGGCGAATGGAACTGGACAACAGAACTCCGCAAAGGCTACGACATCAAGAATCTCGACGAAGCGCTGGCCATCCTGGAGAAGGTGGAAGGCTCGTCCAACTACCTGAAGTTCGACCTCGCCAACACGCGTCGGCAGTCCATCCGCAATAACGCTCTGGCCGTAAGGAAACGCTTCTCGGATGCCTATAAGGCAGGCGACAGAAACGGAATGGTGGCGGCTTCTCAGGAGTTCTTGGGGATGTGCGACAAGATGGTCACGGAGGTGAAGAAATGTCACGACTTCTCGCTCGACGACTGGATTCGAGATGCCCGCGCCTGGGGCACGACCGAGGCCGAGAAAGACTATTTTGAGATGAATGCCCGCACCATCATCACCGTCTGGGGCGACACATACCGACTCACGGACTACGCCAATCGCGACTATGACGGCCTTGTGGAGACCTTCTACAAAGTCCGCTGGCAGAAGTTCTTCGATGCCGTTCTGGCAGCTTATGATGCAGGCGAGCCGTTTGTCAACATGAAGGGTCCAAACATTCCCAAGGACAAGACAAAAGAGGAATGCGAACGCGCCATGAAGTTCGATGCCGAGATCTGGGACTTCGAAAACAAATGGGCGCACATAAAGTAAAAACAGAAGTTTACAATTACCATTCTCTGCAAAACTCAGGCGAAAGAGAAAGATATGGCATACACAAGATTTGAACAATCGGAAGAAGTCCAGCGAGATGAGTTGATTCGTAAGATAGAAGCTTCCGTGAAGAGCATGTCTTTACGTGAACTGGAGGCCTTATATTACGAACTCAGCACGAAAAACTATATAAGCGAACGGATGTGATACTGTTACCCCTGTTATGAGATATCAGACTTCAAAAGCAATAGCGCAGGTGAGAAGGTGGCTCTGGATGCTGATCACAATACTGGCTCTAAGCTGTTCTGTGGTTCTGACGGCTTGTGCCAATTGTAAGGCTACGGCTGGGAACGAGCTGCAGTCAGTTTCCATTGCCTCAACAGATTCACATGTCTCTAAAGACGGAAAGGTTGCCGAAATCAAAAGGTGAGGCACTTTGCTTGTTGGTACGACAGGAGACTACCGTCCGCTTTCGTTTCGCGAGAGTGACGGCTCGTATTGGGGCTTTGGCATAGAGGTGGCAAAGGAGATTGCTAAGGAGTTGGGCGTGAAGGTTGCGTTCGTCCAGACCTCTTGGCCTACGCTTTCGGCTGATGTGATGGCAGAACCTCAGACCTTCGACTTCGCCATAGGCGGCATCACCATCACGGATGCAAGACGCGAGACAATGCTCATGAGCGAGGGTTATCTTTCTAACGGCAAGACCATCCTCTGCAGGGCTTCAGAGAGCAAGAGATACAAGTCGCTTTCCGACTTGGACAAGCCTGAGGTGAAGGTGATGGTGAATCCAGGTGGGCTGAACGAGAAGTTTGCTCACGAGAACCTGAAGCATGCCTCGATTATCGTCCATCAGAAGAACGATGAAATCCACACTCTCGTAGCAGAAGGCAAGGCTGACGTGATGATTACGGAGATAACGGAAGCTCCCTATTATGTGCAGGATGACTCTCGTCTGGCAGCACCTCTCCTGAGCAAGCCTTTCAATCATGGAGAGATTGGCATCCTGATGCGGAAAGGACAGGACGACTTGCTCCAAGTAGTAAACGACATCATTCGGAAGATGAAGCGGAACGGCACGCTTCGACGCCTGAAGAAGGAGTACGGGCTTAGATAGAGTAAGGAATAAAGAGTTAAGGGTTAAGCAATATATCTGAGCCTGACATCTTTTTTTGTATCAGCAATCATTCATAGTACTCGATTCGGAGTTCATCGCTCACGATATAGTCCTCTTGGTTGTCGTCATAGAGATATACGATACGAAGTCCTCGATATGAGGCAGGAACCTGAAGCTTGTCGAGTAAATGCCAGCGAGGTCTGCCGAAGTCGTACGAAGCGCGATCCAGAATGAGCCGATTACTTGTCCAGTCAAACTGGTAGTACCCTCCGCCTATACACTTGTCGTCGCCCAGAAGCAGGTCTTTGTGCTGGTTGACCATTCCCAGCCGCAAGAAGCCATCCATAGTTATGATGAACTTGGGTTGTTCCATAAACATTATGCTGCAAATTCTGGTGTAAAATTACGAAATATAAATAAGTTTTACAATCAGAATGAGCAGAATTCGCATGATATAATTCATTTTGTATCGACAAATCTATCAAATCAGGATATTCCTGCTCACTAATCCAAACGAAATGCTTAAATTTGTGGCTTGAAACGACATATATAAGGTTTGTTATGAAAAGGATACTAATGGCATTTTGCATAGTCCTGTTGGTTACCTCAGCTGCAGCTCAGTCTGCAATCAAAAAGGTTTATAACGAAGACATTAATCCGCTGGAGCAGATAGACCATGCTATCGACCAGGCTAAAGCTAAGGGCAAGTTCGTGGTCTGTCAGGTTGGAGGAAACTGGTGCCCTTGGTGCCTTCGGTTTGCCGATTTCATTTCGAAGGATACAACCATCAGTAAAGTGATTGACGAGAACTTTGAGTACATCCACGTGAACTACAATCCCCGCAAATCGGAAAATGAAGAAAAGCAGCAACAGGCAAGAGTCTTGATGGAAAGGCTCGAGAACTGTGGTCGCTTCGGGTTTCCTGTCTTTGTTGTACTCAACAAAGATGGCAAGGTGCTTCACATACAGGATTCCAGCTTCCTTGAAGAAGGTCAGGGGTACAATCAGGAGAAGGTGCTTCGCTTCTTCAAGAACTGGACGCCAGAGGCCGTGAAGGGCAGATAGAAGTTATAAAGTACGTTGTTATAAGAGCCTTGGAATCAATCCACCTCCATCGTGCCGTCCTCGCCTATGCGTTTGATGGTGGCGAGGGCGTGGTAGTTGATATCGTGGTCGCGAAGGAACTGACCGCCTCCTGCAAATCCTTTCTCCACCAAGAAGCCCATGCCCACAATCTGTGCTCCCGACTGTCGGCACAAATGAATGACGCTTCCCGAGGCGTGTCCGTCGGCCAAGAAGTCGTCCAGGAAGAGGATGCGGTCGTCTTTCGTCAGGAACTTGCGGTCGATGCAAACGGTCGTCTCTCCGTCCCTCGTGAACGACCATACCCACGACTTCCACGACTCATCGACCGTCTTGGGCTGCTTCTTCTTGATGAAGACGACGGGCAGGTGCATCAGGTAGCCTGTCATGATGGCTGGAGCGATGCCCGAAGCCTCGATGGTGACAATCTTGTTGATGCCCTGGTCCCGGAATAAGCGGGCAAATTCCTCGGCACAATGCATCATCAGTTCGGGGTCGAGCTGATGATTTAGGAAACTTCCCACCAGCACGACGCCCCCATCTGCTTTAGCACGACCTTCCTTCAAAATCCGTTGTTTCAGTTCTTCCAGCAAATTTTCTTGACTTAATTTTCTGCAAAGTTATGAATAAGCGAGTGAAATACCAAATATATTTGATTATTTCTGTGTGGCGGTAAGTTCTGATTCGTTTGAATATTGAGGAGCTTAGAGAATTTATTTATTCTTCAGGGAAGCTCCTCATAGGTCCTCTTAGGCGCGGATAAGACTCCCATATTTCGGGGTTCTTGCCTGTTCGACTGTCGTGCATTTTCCGAAGCGAACGGGACAGTTTCTTCTTCATCTGCTTCATGACACTTCTGCAGGAAGGCACTTCTGCCAGATTATTCATGCAGTCCGGATCGCTTTCGACGTCATATAGCTCATATTCAGGACGCTGCTGGGCTGCATGACGGAAATAAGAGACAAAAGCCGAATCCGCACGATGCTCGATGATGAACTTCTTGGATGGCGAGCCGTCTATGTCGCAATAGCCGTTCACAGGGTTGCTCTCTCCTTGCGGAAGGGCATCTCCTGCCGGCATGCGCTCAGGATGGAAATTGTGTATCAGCAGATACTTCCCCTGCCGCATGCTGCGAATGGGATAGCCCCAGTTGTTCGGACGAGCATAGGAATGCCGCTCCCTTCCGCTGTAGATTTCATGGGGCTTGTATTCGTTTTCCCCTAAGCCTAGCAAGGGAGCGAGGCTTTGACCTGAAAGAGGAATTGAGGTGTTCGGAGTATCGGTCAACTCCATAATGGTCGGAAAGATGTCTATCAGGCTGACCATCGTCTGCTCCATGCCGTGACGAAGGGTGTGTCCCTGCCAGCAAATGGCCAGCGGAACATGGATGCCGGCATCATAGCAATTGGCTTTGGCGCTGGGAAAGGGCAATCCGTTGTCGGCCGTTACGATAATAATGGTGTTCTGCATCATGCCGCGCCTCTCCAGTTCCTGAATGATTTGCCCGAGGTGGTTGTCGAACCATTCAATCTCAAAGGCATAGTCGAGCAAGTCTCCACGGACTTCTTTCACATCAGGCAGGTAGGCTGGAACTTTTGCACTGGCTTCCGTCTTGCCGTTCCTTTTCCATGCATCACGCGTGTATGGGCGATGGGGCTCGTTGGCTCCATACCAGAAGCAGAATGGCTGGTCTGGCGGAAGAGAATCGAGGAAGGCACGGAAGTTAGCCGAGTAGTCTATATCCGAAATACCCTTCACGGGAGGCACGAGCCGATGCCTGTTGTATTCCGGTCCTGCAGGATTATGTGTTCGGCCCGACACTTTCCAGTCTCCAGGCCCCCATCCCTTTCCTGTATAGCCCACATGATAGCCAGCCTCATGCAGGACATCGGTATAGCAGACATATCTCGAGGGGAAACTGCTGGCATGTGTGCCCGCTTCCTCTATCTGCCAGGGGAAAAGGCCTGTTAGCATGCTGGCTCGCGAAGGGCTGCTGCCGGGAGAACATGCATAACAATTGCTGAAGAGCAGTCCTTCGGAAGCCACGCGGTCGAAAGCAGGGGTGTGTATCCATGTCGAACCGTAAGCCGAGGCATGGGGATACGACTGGTCGTCGGCAATGGCAATGAGTATGTTTGGCCTGTCTTGCTTTTGAGCCAAACAGCAAACGGGGGAGAGAAGTATCAGACTGGATAGTTTCATGTGAACGAGAAAAATTACTTTTTTATTTGTTTACCACTTTCTTGTTGTTCAAAATGATTACGCCTCGGGGCAGTCTGCTATTTGATATTTGCTGCCCTCGAAGATTGTAAACACTTATTGTACCTTGTTCGTCATTTATTGGTTTTATGGCTGTCGCATCGTTGAATACCAATCCGTAGAAAGATTTCACTAAGTCGCCTAAAAGAGGGAGATATGCTTCGCCTGCAGCAAGGGTGCTTCCAATGGTGGCCCTGTAGAAGCCGATCCCATTCTCTCCGTCTGCAAGACTGAATTGCGTTCCGTTGCAGACGATATCTTTCGTTGCTGCTCGAAGGAGGTTGATGGCAGGGCTGGGCGCTGAGGCCACAGGGTTGTAACAGTACTTGTCTTCTGCACCCTTCACCAGGACTGGCTCGCTGATGGGAACCTCTGTAATGGCTTCGGACAAATTGGCATAGTCGTCATTTACAGAAACGATTGTAAAAGCCTGTATTGTAGATGGAAATTGTACATTGCCTTCAGCTACATAAGTGGCGTACCCGGTATCTGTGATGGCAATCTGCTTGACAGACTTGCTGGTGTTGAAAGGAAGCGGATAGTTGTCTTCGCCGAGTGTCTGGAAGAAGACCTCTTTGCCTGCCTCTTTATTTGCGTAATACGTCAGCACGCCGCTTGCGATGTTATCGGAGGTGAGCCCTTCCACGATGCCTTGAGTCTTGTCCTCCGTATCCGAGAGGTCTATGATGCCCTTTATACTTCCCATCATTCGGCCAATGTTGCCTCCGAGGTGACCCGTCACGGTTCCCAGGTTGATGAAGTTCTCGATGGTGTTCTCGTTGTTCCCCAGATAGCAGCAAAGTCCTCCGGCATATGGGCTGGCATGTGTGGAAGTAATGTTGCCGGTGTTGACGCAGTTGCGGATGATGAAGCGAGGGTTCGTGTCGTTCTGTCCGCCGATGATGCCTGCTGCATCTTGCCCTGATACGGTGACGTCGGCTTCGTTCACGCAGTTCTCGATGGTGATGGTAGCACCTGTGTTCTGGCACGAACCGGCCAGTCCGGCTGCTTTCGTGAACGCTATGACGGAACAGCTCTTGTCGATGATGAGGTTCTTGACCGTGCAGGAAGAATTGCCCTGAAGGTAGCCGAAGAAGCCTTGTGCCTCGTCGGCAGGACGATAGATGACCATGTTCCTGATGCGGTGTCCCTGTCCGTCGAAGACGCCCTTGAACTTGTTTCCCTTTGTCTTGCCGATGGGCAGATGCAGGTTCACCTCGCGTTCGAAGTCGATATCTGCAGTCAGACGGGCATAGTAGGCTGTCGAGCCGCCATTAGCTGCCACTTGGTTCGAGAACCATTCCACCTTGCCGGCATTGTCGAGAAGATAGTAGGAGCCTGACTTCTCGGGTGTCTCGAAGCGTTCTGGTCCGTCGCAAGTGCAGATGCCGTTGTGGGTATAGTCGTGGACATGCATCTCGGCTATGGCATAAAGGCGGAAATAGTCTGTGCGGAAACGTCCCTGATTGGAAGTGGCGCGACTGCCGGACTTCAACATGTTGCTGGTGCGGATGCCCACTTGAATCTCAGTATCTGCATCGAGTGTGAACTCCATCGTCATTTCCCTCATGACGGGGTCGCTGCCATCCAATGTTGCGGTATAGCCCATGAAGGTGCGGTTTGTCTCAGGTCCGAGGTTGGCGCCGTATTTGTCGGAAGAGCCGAAATAGCATGCGTTGTCGCCGGCAAAGAGGCGCAGGTTGGTGAGGAAGTCATCGCCCGTGCTCATGGGTGCCAGCAGGCATTGGATGCGATAGGTGCCTGCCGGAAGGCTGATGGTCTGGTAAAGTTTGAAGTCATCGGGCATGGGCGTGCAGTTCACCCAATAGCTCTTCTCTCCATGCCTCGAACTGCTGCAACCTCCGTTCGAGCCGTAGGAAGCTTTGGGGAGCAAGGTTGTGTTGTTGACGCCTGGCTCCTGGGTATATTCCTGTGTTCCCTTCATGCCCCAGCCGTGCCAGCCTGTAGGAATGCCGCGGAAGTTAGTTCCGTCCACAATCATACCAGTTGTTTCTTCGAAGTCATTGTTGGAGATGAGCGCGGTCAAGTCCTCGTCTTCTTGCTGATTAGGGTCGGTATAGGTGGTCTCGTTGAGTTTCCAGAAAGAGCGATGGTTCGTGCCGGCTACGGCGGCATAGGTCTGCACGGTATTGTCGCCCTTCCAGTTCCATCCGATGCTTCCTGCTGTGAAGTCTGTGACGGACATGTTGGTGGAAGTGAAGCCGAAGCAATGGCTGCCTTCCTGCTCCGAGCAATCTACGATAGCGTATTCCACAGGTGTCTCGCCCATGGTGATGCTGACCTCGGTTGTGGCGGAACAAGCCTGGGCATATCGTCCCGTCTTCAGGTTCTTGACGTAGAAGCAATTGGGCTTTCCCGTTGAGACGAACTCCCAGCAAGCGTTGTCGCTCATGGCTCCCAGTTGCAGGATGTCCGAGCCGTTGTCCTGCACAAAGAGGTTGTTGTCGTTGCGGCAGGCGATGGTATAGGCCTTGCCTGCCTCAATGGTAAAAGGGGGCGTCTCGTCGAGCCGTTGCTGAATCATCTGTATCTTGGCATCCATGGCGAACTTGTCGTCGCTGGCATACCAGGTGGAGAAGATGTCGTGCTGCGAGTCGGTAAGAGCTTTCTTGGCAGCCTTCATCTCGGCCAAAGAGAGTTCGAGATTGTCGTAGCGGTTGGTCTTGCTCTTATAAGCGAGCGCAAAGTAGTGCAGGCAGGCGCTGACATGCGACATATAGTGCGCGTAGGCCGAGAGGTTGTCGTAGAAGAACGTGCGCTGAGCTGCGGGTATCTGGTTAATGATAGCGTCGCAACGGCTTGCCACGTCTGCAAAGGCTACCATCTCGCGAGCTGTTCCTGCTATGATGCTGTCCACTTGATTCGAACCCTCAATGCGGAAGGAACGACCGGGTATCGACTCGTAGCCAATGTCTGTAAGGGGATTTGGCGTATAGCTGTTCCACTTGTCGTTGATTTGCTTGATGGCACGCTCATGGCGCAGGTCTTGGAAGATGTACTGGCGGTCGAAGCCTCCGGGGAAATCGCTCTTCTTCTGGCACCAGTAGGAATAGTAGTAATCGTGGTAAAGGTCGGCAATTTCTTGAGCATGTTCTTCGCCGAAGTACTGCTTGCAGTAAGAAAGCAGGAAGGCATCGGTGTCGTATGTCTCGGAGTTCCACATCATGGCGGCGTTGGCAGCCATTTCCATAAGGAACTCGCGCACGTTACCGGCATTCACCACGCTGAAGGTCTGCTTGCCTTTGCTTTGCACGTAGCGATAGTTGTCCTCCATCTTCCACGGCCCCTCGGCTGGAGCCAAGTGAGCGCCTGTCGAGTAGAACTGCAGGTTCATGTAGTAACCCAACTGGACATTGTTGGTGTTCTGCCAGTTGACGAGGTCGTCGAAGGGATAGTGGTCGCGGCGTCCTGCCACAAAGGTCCAGAGCATATTGGTGGCTACGGGTGGCGTGATGTAGCCCTTTGCCAGGAGCGAGGAAATCTCGTCGTAGAAGGTCATGCGGACGAAGGGATTGGGGTCGCCTGTCGATTCGCAAATCATGTCGTATTGAATCTTGACCATTTGGCTGATGATGCGTCCGCGCTCTGATTCTGAGGTCGGAGCGTCGGAGAATATCTCCCAGAAGGGCTGGTCGGTCTTGCCTCTAAATGCCACTTGCCACAGGTTCTCCACGTCGCTGTTCATCACGCAGTCGATGCTGTACTGCCAGAACTCCTTCAGCGAGGTCAGGTCGTTGACAGAAAGCGTTGGGGGATTAACCTTACGCACATTCTTCCAATAGCTGTCCCAATTGGAGAAAGAGTTGTTGAGGGCAACCATGTGGTGCGAGGTCAGCACCAATCCGTATTTCTTGTAAAGGAGCGCCTCGTTGTTCAGCGTTCCGTTGTTTGTGCAGGTAGCCGTATATTCCACGGTATTGAGTTTGAGGCGAAGCATCGTCTCCAGCCAACGCTCGTTGTTGTCGGTCGATTTCCGCCGCCAAGGGATGAACAAGTCCTGGTCGTTGGGAAACCATGCACGATAGCGCACCTGCGGCGAGGGACAGAAGTAGTCGTAGTTGGCGGGCAACTGAACGGACTGCTTCACTTCCGGCTGCCAGCTGCACCAGTACCAAAGTGGTGGAACGCCCAAAATCCTTTCACTAAAGCTGTAGATGGCGTAGATGGTGCCTCTCATGTCTTTACCGTGCAGGACAATGCTGCCCGATGGTTGGTCCACATAAACGCGGTGACTTTCAAAGTCGTCCAAGTCGCGAGGATTCTCAATAAGTGCCTTGCCGTCGGGGTTCTCGTCGTTCACGACAACGATTCTCACGCCCGTCCCCGTTACGCCACTTTGCACGATGGCAGGGGTGAAGTTCATCACTTTCTTGAAGTCCTTCTGCAAGGCCTGGACTGCAAGCATCACTTGGCTTTTCTCGTTTGCAGGGACACGAATCCACACATTGTCTTTCTCGATGACAATATTGCCACCCGGCTCTTGTGCGCATATCAGAGCAACTATAGGAAGAAAGAATAGGAAAAGGAAAAACTTTCTCATAATTGTGTAGTTTAAAACGTATTATTTAATACAAAAGTATTATAATTGTATAGATTATAAGCAAATTTAGTCAATTCTTTAAGAATAATTAACACTAAGAGCTTCTAAGTCTTGCTGCACAAGAAAAGAGAGGTACTTGGAAGAAAATCCTTATTTGTGTCAATGATTCAAATGTTGAAAGTGATGAAAATGACTGGGATTAATCAGACTAGGAATGGCAGATGCGGGGTGACTTGTGCTGAGAGATTAGATAGAAGGTGCTGTGAAAACAGATAGATGATGCAGAGAAAAAGGGAGGAATGTGCAGAGAAAAAGGTTTAAATGTGCTGTCGATTCCGTTCTGTTCCGCCCGCCCTCATATATTGGGGCGGCCGCCCCAATATATGAGGGCACTCGACCTTATCTGTGCGAGCGGCCGTCCAAAACCATTTTTAGACTGTTATTCATAGGAGAAAACTCCTTTTGTGCCAACAGCTATATTATTTTAGTTGCCAATTTTTAATTGTCAATTTAATGTTGTAACTTTGCACCGGAAGTGAACACGAATCAGACGATGTTGACCGAAATAATAACATGATGAAACGCTTTGGGACATTTTTGTTGGCACTTTTGACAGCTGCCCTAATTGCGGCACAGAACAGGAATGCTCCTGTCAATTACGACGAGAGCAAGGTACCGGCTTTTGAACTGCCCGACCCTTTAAGGTGCGAGAACGGGCTGCAAATCGAGACTGCAAGGCAATGGGAGAGCTTGCGCAGACCCGAGTTGCTGCAGATGTTTGGCGAACAGGAATATGGCGTGACGCCTCGGCGAACTGGCATCAAGGTGAAGCATGAGGTGATTGCTTTGAACCCTGATGCGATGGGCGGTTTAGCTACGCAGAAACAAGTTCGCTTCACCTTCACGGGCAAGAACGGAAAGTCGCTCAATGCCTTGCTGCTTCTTTACATCCCTAATGCGTCTAAGGGACGTGTACCTGTGATTGTGAGCTACAATTTCCATGGCAATCAGACGACCACGATGGAGCCAAATGTCATTCCCTCTCCCTCGAAGGAGGTGGTGAAGCGTCTGGGTTCGGAGGCATGGGTTCGAGGAGAGCAGTCGAGTCGTTGGTCTTATGAATTGGCGCTCAAGCGAGGCTATGCAGTAGCTACGATGAACTACCACGATATCTGTCCCGATTCTCCGGATTTGATGGCGCTGGGCATTCCATCGCTCCTTCCCGATTATGATGTGGCGAATCGCAAGCAGAACGAATGGGGAGCGATTGGCATCTGGGCTTGGGGCTATAGCCGGATTGCAGACTATCTGCAGAAAGAAAGGCGGATTGACAAGAACCGGATGGCAGTATTGGGGCATTCGCGATTGGGCAAGACGGCGGTTTGGGCTGGTGTACAGGACAAACGCTTTAAAGCAGTCCTATCGAATGATTCGGGTTGTGGCGGAGCAGCCCTCTCGAAACGCGTCTTCGGCGAGAACGTGGGTCGCATCACGGCTAACTTTCCGCATTGGTTCTGTCCTGCCTTCAATCGGTATTCCGAAAACGAGGCCTCGTTGCCTTTCGACCAGCACGAACTGTTGGCGTTGATTGCTCCTCGCCACGCTTATGTTGCTAGCGCAGAGGATGATAGCTGGGCAGATCCAAAGGGAGAGTACCTAAGCCTCTATTATGCTGGACCGGTCTATCGGCTTTATGGCATGCAAGGGCTTCCGAACATTGAACAGCCGGCAGTTCATCTGCCACAACATTATGATGTGGGCTACCATATTCGTGCAGGAAAACACGATGTCACGCCCTACGACTGGCAATGCTACCTCGACTTCTTGGATGCAATTTGGCATTAAAGAACAGTAGTTACACAAGACGATTCATGAGCACAAAACTGATTATATTCGATTTCGATGGAACATTGGGCGATACCCGTCGGAACATCGTCACCACGATGCAGATGACCATCTCCGAAATGGGGCTGCCTTGCCGTAGCGAGCAGCAATGTGCTTCCACCATCGGGCTCCCGCTGGCAGGCTGTTTCGAGACGCTCTTTCCTGACCTCCAGCCTGACCGGATTCAACTTTGTGCTGAGACTTATAGAAGACTTTTCGACGAGAACCTTCGTGCCATCAAACCCCAGTTGTTTCCTCGTGTCGCAGAAACATTGAAAGCTCTCAAGATGCAAGGATTCGTGCTCACAATTGCCTCCTCGCGTTCGCATGCCTCCTTGTCTGGGCTCACGAAAGATTTGGGCATTTCGGGCTGTATCTCGCTCCTGATTGGAGCCGACGATGTGGTGAATGCAAAACCCAATCCAGAACCGGTTCTTAAGACGCTATCCGCTATGCAATTCTCTAAAGATAAGACACTTGTTGTTGGCGATATGGCAGTCGATATCCTGATGGGAGCAAATGCAGGCACCAAGACTTGTGGCGTGACCTGGGGCAACGGAACGAGGGCAGAACTGGAAGAGGCTGGCGCAGATTATATCATCGGTGATATGAGTGAACTCATAAAAATAGTGAGCCCCGTCTTTTGACAAAGCTCACAAATCTTTTCCTGTCTCTTTATTCTGCCTCTCGGCACTTCTGAACCAATCTTTTTCCCAATTCGTAGGCATTCTTGAGGTCGGTCTCGAAATGCTCGTCACGATAGCGCCGCTTCTCTTCTTCCGAAAAGAGGTTAAAGTCGTAGCGCGAATAGTCGTTGAACTGATAGGTATTGCAGACGTAAAGCGTCTCAGAGTATCCGTAAATGTCTGCCATCACCTTCGTGTTTTCCTCTAAAATAGGTGGATAGCCGATTTCTTTCATGTAATCTCTGGGGCAGTTCATCGTAAAAATCATGGCAGTTGGAATCACTTTGCTGCGAAGGGTAATATGCTTGCCGTTCTCGTAGAGATAGGTGCCGATTGGGAACATCAGTCGCTCCATGAACGAGCGAATCTCACCTGTCGGATAGCTGTAATAAACGGGCGAACCAAGCACAATGACGTCGGCTTCGCGGCAACGCTCAAGGATGGGGCGAAGGTCATCTTTCAAGGCGCAAACGCCATTCGTTTTCGAGTTCTTGATTTTGCAGGCAAAACAACTCTTGCAGCCCTTGAAATCAATGTCGTAGAGGTTCACCAGCTCGCATTCTGCTCCAGCGTCCTGAGCACCCTTCATGGCACTCTCCAATGCTTTGAATGTGTTCCACTTCTTTCGTGGGCTGCCGTTAATAAAGATAGCCTTTAATGTTTTGTTTTCCATAGTTTTATGTTTCTTTATTTAATTGGTTGTTCAATGTTACTTCAAGGCTGGCAGGATGTAATCCCATATGAGGTTTTGCTCAGCTTGCATGTCGTTCAGTTGGGCTGTGTTGACGACTACAGCATCTTTCTCTGGAATGATGATGATGTATTGCCCGCCAGCTCCATCAGCACGGAAAGCATTATGGCGGCAACGCCACATCTGGTAGCCGTAACCTTGCACCCAATCACTATTCTCGAGCGTCAGCCCGCTCTCGTTCACCTTATCCGCCCTGACCCAAGAAGGTTGGCAGGGCACTTGCTTGCGTGTCATCTCGATGGCGTAGTCTTTTGGCAGCACCTGTTTGCCTTTCCATTTGCCTTTTTGCAGCAAGAGCTGTCCCATCTTCGCCAAATCTTCCGTCTTTAGATATAGTCCCCAACCTCCACAATTGATGCCTTGCGGACTCTCCTCCCAACGAGGCTTCTCAATGTCGAGAGGGTCAAAGAGGCGTGACTGCAGATAGTCCACAACTTTCTGTCCTGTAACCTTTTGCATGATAGCTGAGAGCATGTATGTGCCCATGCTATTGTAGCAGAAATATGTGCCTGGCTCATGTTCTACAGGCCATGAGAGGAAGGTCTTGACCCAAGTATCATCATCTTTCCTTCGAGGCTCGGAATCGTGTCCACAATTCATGGTCAGCAGGTCGCGAATAGTTACCTTCTTCAGGTTCTCCGAAGGAAGGGCAGGCAGGTCATCGGGGAAGAAGGAGACCAGTTTGTCGTCGAGCGAGAGCAGTCCTTCGCCGATAGCAAGCCCCACAGCAGCCGAGGTGAATGTCTTGCTAACGCTGTTCAGGATGTGTGGCTTCTCGGCTTCGCCGCCGTTCAGCCATTTCTCGTAAAGCACTTTCCCATGCTGTAATATCATTACGCTATGGATGTTAAGTTTTTGGTCTGCAGCAGCTTGAATGTATTTCTCCATAGCCGAATTAAGTGTGCTTTGAGGTTTAGCTCGTTTTATCGCAGCCACTTTCTTCGGCATTTCTTTTGGCAGGTTTTTAGTCAGGGCTTTGCCGTCTATGCAGCAAAGACAAAGACAGAGCAGACAAATGAATCTTGTTGTTATATGCATATTAGTAAACATTAGAGTTATTCTTCGCTGAGTTTTGCCAAACCGCCTTCGGAGGTTTCTTTGTAGAGCGATGGCAAGTCTTTTCCTGTTTGTTTCATGACACGAACCACGCGGTCGAAGCTTACCCTGTGCTGTCCATCGGAAAGCGAGGCGTAGAAGTTTGCGTCGAGGGCACGAGCGGCGGCAAATGCGTTGCGTTCGATGCAAGGGATTTGCACCAAACCACATACGGGATCGCATGTCATGCCGAGGTGATGCTCAAGTCCCATTTCAGCCGCATATTCTATTTGAGCCACGCTACCGCCAAAAAGTTGGCAGGCCGCTGCAGATGCCATGGCACTGGCAACGCCCACTTCTCCCTGGCAGCCTACGTCGGCACCGGATATGCTGGCGTTGTGTTTGACAAGATTGCCTATCAATCCAGCTGTGGCGAGGGCGTGAAGTATGCGCTCTTCGGAGAATAAATGGTTGTGTCCCAGGTGATAGAGGACTGCGGGAAGTACACCGCAAGAGCCGCATGTCGGAGCCGTCACGATGAGTCCTCCGGAAGCATTCTCCTCGCTTACGGCAAGGGCATAGGCATAGACCAGTCCCGAACTCTGCAGGTTGGCTTTATAGCCCTTCGCTTTCGTATAATAAATGGGAGCCTTCCGTTGCAACCCAAGCGGACCGGGGAGGACGCCTTCGTGGTCAATTCCGCGCTCCACAGCATCTTGCATAACTCGCCATACCTCTCGCAGATAGTCCCAAATCTCTTGTCCCTCGCATTGCTCCACGTACTCCCAGAAGGCATGTCCAGTCTCTTGACACCATGCCATGATGGCTTTCATCGTAGTGAGCGGATAGAGTGGGGCGTCGTCGTTTGCCGACATATCTTGCTCTTCACCTTCAGAAAGAGCACCTCCGCCGACACTATAAACCGTCCATTCGTCCACGAGAGAACCGTCAGGCTGGCGTACTGCAAACTTCATCCCGTTTGGGTGGAAGGGCAGGAAGACCGAGGGTTCCCAATGAATGGTGACCTCTCCTTGAGGCTCAAGGACGCGAAGGATGGCGACATCCGTCATGTGACCTTTGCCCGTTGCGGCAAGCGAGCCATAGAGTGTGACGTCGAAAGCCGTTGCTTCCGGATGCTTCTCGAGGTACTCGATGGCAGCAGCCTGTGGTCCCATTGTATGGCTGCTTGAAGGCCCAAGACCGATGCGATATAGTTCTCTTAGTGATTTCATAATCTATTTGTTATTCAGATATTTATCAAACAATTGGCGAAGTAAGGCTTCGTCATCTATCATCTTGCGTAACTCTTCCAGTCGAATGGCATTTGGCGAGTCGTCGAACCACAGTTTCAGGTAGCCTCCGCGACCATATTTCTCCTTTAGATGAGCCACCATTCGCTTGAAATGTTCCTCGCGTTTCAACTCCGGATAGTGGTCCAAACCGAATTGAACAGTCCGTTCGATGATGTTCTGCGGGTCGATGTATCGGTCTGCTTCAGCCACGATGCGACCATAAATGGTTCGAGGCTCGTGACCGGCAGAGGCGCGATGGTCTTCCGCGGCATCAGCCATTACGGCAATCTGCTCCTCCGAGAACCAGCGACGCAGGTTCTGATCTGCTCGTATGATTCTGGCAGAGGCTTCGTGATGATGCTCCCGACCCTCGCAGAGTCCCGTGTCATGATAGGCAGCAATGGCATAAACCATGTTGATGTCCACATGCATACGTTCGGCTAAGTCCATGCTCTGGCGTATGACCATTCGGGCATGATCCTGCTGATGAGCCTTATCGAAAGCATCATATCGAGGCAGGATTTTTGCCTCGACATATTGCAGAAGGTCTTGACTTATAGACTTTTGCGTCATCTCTGTACTTGGCTCTACAAACCTTTCACCCAATTCTCGATGTCTTTCTTCGAAGCGCGGTTCAGCAACTTGCCTTCCTTCCAATTGAGGTTAGGATAGGCGTTTTTCAAGTCTTCACAAGACTGCTTGATGCTGCTGCCGCCAGATGTTGCGAAAGGAATGATGGTCTTGCCCTTGAAGTCGTAAGCCTCCATGAAGGTGTTGATGATGGTGGGGCAGGTGTTCCACCAGATGGGGAAGCCCACGTAGATGACATCGTATTTCTTTATGTCTTTGAGCTTGCCGGTGATGGCAGGACGCGAGCTTTTGTCCTTCATCTCCACAGAAGAGCGACTTTGCTTGTTGCGCCAATCGAGATCGGCATCAGTATAAGGTTGTTCGGGCTTAATTTCGTGCAAGGTCGCCTTCGTCACCTCAGCAAGTTGTTGGGCAGCAGCCTTCGTTGTACCAGTTGCCGAGAAGTATGCCACCAGAACATTCATGCCCTTGCTTTCCTTTTGTCTCTTCGTCTGTGAACTTGCACTCAGGCAAATCGTCAGGAGTGCTACAATCATTAATGCAATCTTCTTCATAATATATAGGTTTATGGTTTCTAAAGCTTTTTTCTTAACTCTTCCAGCACTTTTAGGTCGGCAGGAAGCCATTTCACGCTGTCCATTTCGTCCTTCTGGAGCCACTTTGCCGCTTCGTGCTCATTGAGGCTCAGTCCATCCGAAAGCAGCGAGCAAAGGAAGCAATGCATCCTGAGCCTGAACTTCGGATAGTCGTATTCCACGGTACAGAGGAAGTCGTCCACCGAGATTTCTGCCGACAACTCCTCGCGAATCTCGCGCCGTAATGCTTCTTCTCGAGTCTCGCCAGCCTCCATCTTTCCTCCAGGGAACTCCCACCAGTCTTTCCATTCGCCATAGCCTCTTTGAGTGGCGAAGATGCAGTCTCCCTTGCGGATAATGGCAGCAACGACTTCAATCTCTTTCATGCAGAATATGTTATTTCTCTCGCAAAATTACAAAAAAAAGAGGAAAGAGGTATGATGAGTGAAGAATTATTTCGTAAATTTGCAATAGAAAAGTCCTTATTCCTTATGAAACAGATTGTCCTTTGGCTTCGCATTATTCGTCCGCAAACTCTTTTCGCGTCTCTTTGTCCGGTTTTGGTCGGTCTGATGGTTGCCCAAACACTTATTCCGCAATCCCGTCCCTGCATGCAGTTGACGGCTATGCTGTCCGTCCTTTGCGCCCTAGCTTTGCAAATCCTCAGCAATCTCATAAATGATTACTACGACTACAAGCGCGGTACAGACAAGCAGGGCAGGGTAGGATTCAAACGTGCATTGGCAGAGGGATTGGTCAGCGAACGTGAGATGCTTACCGCTTGCCTCGTTACCCTTTCGATAGCCCTGATTCTTGGAGCAGTTCTCTGCTACATCGGTGGCTGGGTAATCGTGCTCATCGGCATTACAGCCATCCTGTTTGCCTGGCTCTATACTGCCACACCTTATTCGCTTTCCTACCTCGGCATTGCTGATATCTTTGTGTTCCTCTACTATGGCGTTATCGCCTCTTGGGGAACGGTCTGGCTGCAATTCCAGTCAGCAGAGCAGCCTTTCGACTTCAGCCTTTTGACACCCATCTATGCAGGAGCAGTATGCGGACTTATCTCGATGTGTGTACTGGCCATCAACAACATTCGCGATGTGGATGACGACCGCTTGGTTGGCAAGCGCACCATTCCCGTCAGGGTGGGGAAGACGTGGGCACTTGTACTCTTAGGAGTCGTAGTAGCCCTCATGCCTCTGTTCGCTTGGCTAGCCTTTGGACTGAACTGGGCTGTTGGTATTATCATCCCAGCCATTGTTCTGTATCTCAATGTTTTGCGAGCAAAAGGAGCCCAGTACAACCTCTGCCTGCTTCAGGCAGGTGTTGTCAACCTCGTCTATGTTGTTCTTGTGTGGATGAGCATCTGAAAAAGGTTGTTCCTAAACCCTCTAGTGAACTTCATCAAATCCACACGAGGATTTCATCAAATCCACACGTCGATGTTGCCAACACTTCATAATATCAAGAAAAGATCTCTATAATACCAAGTAAAGACCTCCAATGGAACAAGCAAACGGCAAGGTAATATCTCCTATACATGCCCGGTACTTGTCCGGTACTTGTCCGGTACTTGTCCGGTATATGTCCGGTATATGTCCGGTAGAAAAGCGGACATGTACCGAACAAGTACCGAACTTATAGCGGACAACAATAGGAGGAACATAGGAGCTCCCCGTGAGCAGCTATATAGATAGAATAGAGGTCTTTATGAGAAGTACTAGAGGTTGACATGAACTTTCACTGACTCTGACTAGTTTGAGACACGGATTTGTCTTTAACCTTTAACCTTTTTCCGCGCATAAAAAGCGCGCCTTTGTGCTAAAGCATCAAAGAACCTTTAATCTTTAACCTTTTTCCGCTTTCAATTTTCTATTTTCAATTTATAAATTATAATTCTATTGGCGCGCGTGTGCTTTCTTGTTTTGCGATTGCACTTTTTTAGCCTTGCGAAGAGGTTAACTTTGCCGCTTATGGTACATTATCGCAAATAAATTTGAATTTTTTTGGTTCGAATCCTCAAAAAAACTATCTTTGTGACGAAATTGCCATAATATGGGAGCAATTATAAAGCGACAAGAATAAAACTACAACTTATAACATTCATAAAAACATGAAAAGATTTACCCTATCCATCCTGATGCTCTGTTCCACCATCATGATGACGGCAGAACCAGTCGGCAAACAATCGGCGCTCTACACTGCCCAGAACTACATGCTTGCGAAAGGCAAAACCATCCAGTCTGCTCAGCCCTCCTTCAAATCCACGAGAAAAGGCGCTGCGCAAACCTCGGATGATGCCTACTACTACGTTTTCAATGCCGGAAACGACGGTGGCTATGTCATTGTGTCTGGTGATGACCGCACAGAACCCATCCTCGGATACGTGGACCATGGTTCGTTCGACCCCGAGAATATCCCCGAGAATATGCGTTCGTGGCTGCAAGGATATAGCGATGAAATCAAGTACATCGTAGAGAACAACATCCAGCAAGGCGATCCTCGCATCAAGAAACGCAACAAAGTGCGCGGCACCAAGCACAGCGTGCCTGAACTGCTTACTACTAGATGGAACCAGGGAAGGCCATACAACCTCACCTGTCCTGACTATTATCTGGAGAAAGACAAGAATGAAAATACCTCTCTTCCACTGAGAAACGGCCCCGCGACAGGCTGTACAGCCACGGCAATGGCTCAGACTATGGCCTACTACAGGTATCCTGACAAGACGAAGGCCATTATCCCCGCTTACAGCATAACCTATACGTCAGAAAAAGACGGATCGAAGAAAACCACCACGCAAAAGGCTATTCCACGCAACACACCAATTGACTGGGATAACATGTTCGACACATATTCCTGGAAAGATGGTCAAGTAGCCAATGTGCACGACTCGGCCGTTGCCAACCTGATGCACTACTGCGGACAAGCAGTAAACATGCACTACGGTCCATCCTCCGGCGCGAACTTCAACGCTGAGGTCTTCATCAAGTATTTCGGTTACGACAATAGTGCCTACAGAGGCAATCGCAGCGACTACAGCATAGACGATTGGTTCGATATGTGCTATAAGGACATTTCGGAGGGCTATCCCGTCTGCTTCGCCGGGTTCTCGTCTGGCGGCGGACATGCGTTCGTGCTCGATGGCTTCGATGGCGACAACCTCTTCCACGTGAACTGGGGCTGGGGAGGCGGCAGCAACGGCTGGTTCCTCGTCGGAATTCTCAATCCGGGCGACAATAGCGGTATCGGTGCAAGTAGCAGTAGCGATGGTTACAGCATGGGACAGTATGCACTCTTCAACCTTCGCCTGCCCGACAACAATAGTGCCGACACATATCTTTTCATAAAAGACGTTACAGCAACAGGCACTTCCATCAAGGCAACCTTCGAGAACAGAACTGGAGCCTCGGGTAGTTTCCATACGGGTATTGTCAGAATGGAAGACGACGGCACTTACTCACTCGTTGGTAGTCAGCAGACCATCTCTGGAATGGCCAACAACACTACGCAAACCAAGACTTTTGCCATCAAAGGTAAACTCCCAGAAGGCACCTACAAACTCTCGCCAGCCAGCAAAGCTACAAGGAACACGGAATGGCGACCCAAGTACAACCTATACAACCACTACATTGAAGCCGTTGTAGATAGCGAGGGCAACGTTACGTTAACGCCTGTCGATATCAATAACGGTAACGATATTAGCATAGATACTATCGTCTTCCCGGGCACTCGCATTGTCGGAAAAGAGCAGGAAGTGAAAGTAACCTACCGCAACAATGGCAACGAATATTTCAGAGAAATTCACTTCTTTGCAAGCAAAACACAAGACAAGATTTATACAGAGCATCGCGCTCCTGTAGCCGTAAGAAAAGGCGAGACGGTAGATGTCTCCTATTTCTTCAAACCCGAAGAGACTGGCACCTACAACCTTTGGTTCTGCACGAGCAACAACGGAAGTGGAGTGGTCGGTCAAGGCACAGTGGAAATCATCGAGGAAGCACAAGCTGTCAAAGCCAACCTCTCAGTCAGTTCCATGACTGTAACCAATTTGGTCAGCAGCATAGCCTATGGCAACCGACTGGTCGGAAAAGTCTCCATCAGGAATAATGCGAAAGTCCCATACAACGGCGGCGTACGTCTCCAGATTTGGACACAGTACGGCGGCAGCGGTTCGGCATATAGTGGCTCAAGCCAGACACACAACATTGATGTGCTTGCCGGCAAGGTAGCCACTGTGGATTTCACCTTTGACAACCTTGCTCCAGACAACAAGTATTTCGTTGCCGTCTATTACGTCAACCAAGATGGTAGTCTGGGTAGTGGCGGAGTATGGGATCATGGCTGGATGGTGAAAGATGGACTATGCTACTGGAAGTACGATGGCACCATTGCAGCTATGGCCTATAAGAGCACCATCTCCTTCGCAACCGCCACTGCAAGTGGCGTCTATGCAAATTGCACAGGAAAGATCTCGCGCTTGACGCCAAGCAGGAACAATCCCAACGTAATTTATGCATTTGGAGAAGGAAAAGAAACGCCAGCTAATCTGGATACTACAAACGTTGTGAAAGGCAAACACGCCGACCACATCTGCCTCATAAACAGCAAACCATACTATGTTCCAGTATCCTTTGATGCCGACACCGCTTCCTACACCTATACCTTCCCCGAAACAGAGAAGGGAACAGGATGGCACGCCATTACAATGCCCTTCGAAGTGGACTCTATCTATGTGGATGACGAATACGTCTCGCTCGACGATACACTTAAGCACTTTTGGATATACGAGTTCACAGCCGAAGGCGATAATGGTGAAGTAATCTTCGCACCAGCCAAAGTGTTGAGAGGAGCCACACCGTACATCATTGCAGCTGACTCCACGATGGCAGGACGTTCTATCGTCTTCCGCTCGCTCGACGTTCCGTTCTTCAAGACTGGTTCTGACAAGATGGTAGTCACTTCGCCAGATTATCAGTTCCATGGTACAACGTTTGCCCCCAAACTTAAAGATTGTTACATGCTGAACGAAGAGGGAACTGCCTTTGAGTATGTTACTACAACAAAAACTCTCAATGCCCAATCTTCTTACTTCTCCACGAATCTGCCTGAAGAATTGCAGCCAGAAAGCATCGTCCTGCCCGACGTTCCAGTAGTGCAAATGCATGTGACAACCCTCGACGAGATGGCCACTAATGAAATCGTTGCAGGCAAATACGACCAGATTACTCTGAAGCGCGCATTCGAAGCCGGATGGAACACCATCTGTCTGCCCTTCGAAATCAGTGACGTAGAAACCATCTTTGGAGAAGGCTCCAAAGCATATTCATTCCTTGGCTTCGTTCAGGGAGAACTTGACTTCCTGATTACCGATAAACTCGAAGCTGGTCAGCCCTACATCATCTATCTCCCCAACGCCATCACAGAGGATATCGTCTTGACAGACATCCAGATTGACGCAAGCAACACCAGCGCTGGATACATATTCGTGAACGGTGCTTATTTCCACGGCACATACTTCCCCTTCACAGAAATAGTGACAAGAGCAGAGGTGATTAACTTCTATGTCCTGAACACCGACGGTTCGATTATAATATACGACGAAGAGGCTGGCTTAGGTGGTTTCCGAGGATACTTCGAACTGCCTGTAGAAGAAGGAGAGGAGGAAGTAATTCTCCGTCCCTATGATGACCCAACGGGAATCAATTCCATCTCTAATTCCCTGATAAAGGGTCAGGCAATCTATAATCTTGCCGGTCAACGCTTGAACAAGACACAAAAGGGCATCAATATTGTAAACGGAAAGAAGATTATAATCAAGTAGCTTAACAAACTGCGCTTGGCTGAATTTCCCTGACCTGGAACAAGGCCAAGCGCAGTTTGTATCTCCTCAGAACTAAAACTAACAACAATTATCTTTAAATGAAAAGGTTGTCTTTATCTTTCCTGACATTCTGCTGTATCATGATGGTCAATGCAGAACCTGTTGGGAAACGAGTTGCGCTATACACTGCACAGAACTACATGCTGGCAAAAGGCAAAAGCATCCAGTCAGCTCAGCCTTCCTTTAAATCCACAAGAAAAGGCGCCGCGCAAGCCTCGGATGATGCCTACTACTATGTTTTCAATGCCGGAAATGACGAAGGCTATGTGATCATTTCAGGTGATGACCGCACAGAGCCCATCCTCGGATACGTGGAGCAAGGTTCGTTCGACCCCGATAACATCCCCGAAAACATGCGCTCGTGGTTGCAATTCTATGCCGACGAAATCAAGTACATCATCGACAATAACATTCAGCCAGATTCACCCCTTCTCAAGAAACGCAACAAGATTCGTGGCACGAAGCATAGCATCCCCGAGCTAATGAGTTCACGCTGGAATCAAGGTAACCCCTATAACATTACCTGCCCCAAGTACTACAAAGGCAACGGCTCTCTTGCTTATCCTGCAACAGGTTGTGCTGCGACTGCAATGGCGCAGGTCATCAACCATTACAAGTTCCCGGAAAAGACAAAAGGCCTCATTCCGAAAATCTCCAAAACATACAAACTGGATGATGGTACGGAAAAGACTGTAACGACAGAGGATATTCCGCGTAACACTCCTATTGATTGGGAGAACATGTGCGACACATATTCTTGGGAAGATGGTCATGTGGCCAATGCTCAGGACTCGGCCGTAGCCAACCTGATGTACTATTGTGGGCAGGCCTTGAAGATGGGCTATGGCGCTACTTCTGGTGCCGACACATCCAGGTCGCGTGATGCTCTTGTAAACTATTTTGGTTTCGACGATAGTGCCTTTTGGGGTAGTCGCGCCAATTATGGCATTGACGAATGGTTCGATATGCTCTATAATGAACTGGAAGCCGGTTATCCTGTGCTTTATCGCGGGCACTCGTCTGGCGGTGGACATGCATTCGTGCTCGATGGTTTCGACGGAGAAGAACTGTTCCACGTCAACTGGGGCTGGGGAGGAGGAAGCAATGGTTGGTTCCTCGTTGGCATCCTTAATCCACACGACACGAGCGGTATGGGTGCAAGTAGCAGCAGCGACGGATACAGCATGACTCAGGGAGGTGTGTTCAATCTTCGCTTGCCCGACAACATCAAGGCAGACACATATCTTAATATTAAAGACATTAGCATCAGTGGCACATCTGTCAAAGCTACGTTCGAAAATCTAACGGGCCTTAAAAGCAGCTTTAATACGGCTGTCGTGAAACTGGAAGATGACGGAAGTTTGTCTCTCGTGGGCAGTCAGCAGACTATCTCCAGCATGGCCAACAATACCACGAATGCCAAGACCTTTGCCATCAACAATAAACTTCCCGAAGGAACCTACAAGCTCTCTCCGGCGAGCAAACCGGTAAGGAGTGACAAATGGAAAGCCAAATATAACCTGCGCGACCAGTATATCGAAGCCATTGTTGATTCGGAAGGCGTTCCAACAATGCGTATCGTCAATCCGGTTTATGACATCAGCATTGACACCATCATCTTCCCTGGTACACGCATTGTGGGACAAGAGCAGGAAGTGAAGGTCGTCTTCCGTAACAATGCCGACGAGTATTTCAAGGTCATATATTTCTTTGCCAGCAAGACTCAGGTGAAGACCTACACAAAGAGCAAATCGATGGTTGCGGTCCGAAAGGGCGAGACCGTAGAAGTATCTTTCTTCTTCAAGCCCGAAGAGACAGGCACTTACAATCTCTGGTTCTGCACTAGTGATAAGGGCGAAGGTTTGGTGGGGCAAGGCTCTATGGAAGTAATAACGGAGGCAGAAGCAGAGAAGGCGAATCTTGCCGTCAAATCGTTTGACATTCATAACCTCGTCAGTGGAGTCGCTTGTGGCAAACGTCTTATCGGCAAGGCTACTATCCAGAACAATGACAACAAAGCCTTTCGTGGAAGCATACGTCTGCAGTTGTGGAAACAGAAGATTGGCAGTAACTCTGCTACAAGTAGTTCTACCCGCACGTATAACGTTGACATAGCTGCAGGTGCGACAACCGATGTGGAGTTCAACTTTGATAACCTTTCTGAAAGTAATTACTATCGAGTCAAAGCAATGTATGGCAATCAGGAAGGAAGCCTAACCAATGGTGGCCTTTGGGATCATAAGTGGGAAATGAAGGAAGGTGTTATTTACTGGAAGAATGACGGTTCTGTTGCCGGACTGGCATATCGCAGTATAATCTCAGTCAACAGGGTTTCCCTTTGTGGCTTGTTTGCAGATTGTGGCAGTAGGATTGCACGTCTCACACCATGCGAGGACAACCCCAACGCTATCTATGCTTTTACCGAAAGCATGGCGCTTCCGACTAACATCGACGCTTATAATGTGGTGAGTGGCAATCACGCCAGACACATCAATCTGTATGACGGCAATCCCTTCTTCCTGCCAACCAGTTTCGAGGCAGACAGTGCGTCCTATACTTATACGTTCCCTGAAACAGAGGCTGGCACGGGTTGGCACGCTATCACAGTGCCTTTCGAGGTTGACTCTATATTTGTGGATGACGAATTCGTTTCGCTCGACGATACGCTCAAGCACTTCTGGATTTACGAATTCGCAGCTCAAGGTGATGGAGAACTCATCTTCGCTCCTGCAACTGTGCTGCGTGGAGGCACACCATACATCATTGCGGGCGACACCAATATGGCTGGTCATTCTGTTGTTTTCCGGTCGCAAAACGCATCATTCTTCAAGTCTGGCACAGACAAGATGGTCGTCTCTTCGCAGCACTATCTGTTCCGTGGCAACACACTCTCACCAGTTGTCAAGGATTGTTATGTCATGAATCAGGAAGGGACAGCCTTCGAATATGTCACGGACGACACGCCTGTGTCTGCTCTGAGCGCTTACTTTACCACTCGTTTGCCTGCGGATTCGCGTCTGCCAAGCATTGTGTTGCCGGATGTTCCAGTAAGCAACGATGTAGATCCTGACGGCATAACTTCTCCCCGAACCACGCTTGACGGAAAGGACTTCCACAAACAAGGCTCGACGATTGTTAACCTTGCCGGTCAAAGACTCAGCAAGATGCATACGGGCATCAACATTGTGGGCGGAAAGAAGATACTGCGATAGGGATGATTCTCCACAAAAAGAAAGGCAACTTGTCTCGCGACAGGTTGCCTTTTTCGGTATTAACTATTTAAGGTAAAAAGATTGTTTAGTCAACATTGACGCTGCAAAGATAATACTTTTTACGGTAATAGCAAGAAACAAAGCCTAACTTTTTATGCATATAGGCATAATAAGGTACATTTTTCCCCTTTGTCCTGCGAGTATTTTGGAATTTTGCCGTATATTTGCACATTATATAAGACATTAAACTCGACATTTATGGTAGAGACTACAGGCACAGTTGAGGAGAAGAAGAGCCTCAATTTCATAGAACAGAAGGTAGAGAATGATTTGGTGGAAGGCAAGAATGGTGGACGCATTCAGACGCGTTTCCCGCCCGAACCAAACGGCTATCTTCACATCGGACACGCGAAGGCCATCGCCCTCGACTTCGGCATAGCCGAGCAATATGGCGGCAAATGCAACCTTCGCTTCGACGATACAAATCCGACGAAGGAAGATACGGAATACATCGAGAGCATTGAGAACGACATTAAATGGCTGGGGTTCCAGTGGAATAACGTGTACTATGCGAGCGATTACTTCCAGGAACTTTGGGACTTTGCCGAGTGGCTCATCATGCAGGGACGTGCCTATGTTGACGAGCAAAGCGCCGAAGTGATTGCTCTTCAAAAGGGTACAACGACGAAGCCCGGCACCAACAGTCCTTTCCGAGACCGTCCTGCAGAAGAGAGCCTCAAACTGTTCCGCTTCATGAACAGCGGCGAAGCAACTCCCGGAACACTCGTGCTTCGCGCAAAGATCGATATGGCTCACCCCAACATGCTCTTCCGCGACCCGTTGCTCTATCGCGTCATGAACATCCCTCACATCCGGACCGGCAACAAATGGAACGCCTATCCGATGTACGACTTCACCCACGGACAGAGCGACTACCTGGAGGGTGTGACACACAGCCTCTGTACGCTCGAGTTCGTCGAGCACCGTCCCCTCTATGACCTCTTTGTAACTTGGATGAAGGAGTATAAAGGCGAGACCGACAACATTGAGGACAATCGCCCCCGCCAAACGGAGTTCAACAAGCTGAACCTCAGCTACACGCTCATGAGCAAACGCAATCTGCTGGCTCTCGTCAAGGAGGGTTTGGTGAGTGGATGGGACGACCCACGCATGCCGACCATTTGCGGCTTCCGCCGTCGCGGGTATAGTCCCGAAAGCATCCGTGGTTTCATTAAGAAGATAGGCTACACCACCTTCGATGCCCTCAACGAGATGGCGCTCCTGGAGAGTGCCGTTCGCGAGGACCTCAACAGTCGCGCCATTCGTGTCAGCGCTGTCCTCGACCCCGTGAAGGTCGTCATCACGAACTATCCGGAAGGTCAAACAGAGCAACTCACCGCCATCAACAATCCCGAGAATGAAGCTGACGGAACCCACGAGGTTACCTTCAGCCGCGAAATCTGGATTGAGCGTGATGACTTCCAGGAAGAGGCAGAGAAGAAGTTCATGCGCCTCGCTCCCGGAAAAGAAGTGCGTCTGAAGAACGCATATATAATAATGTGTACCGGTTGCACCAAGGATGCCGACGGAAATATTACGGAAATCCAGTGCACATACGACCCCGAAACACGCAGCGGAATGCCTGGAGCCGACCGAAAAATCAAGGGAAAGACCCTGCATTGGGTAAGCTGCCAGCATGCCGTGAAAGCCGAAGTGCGCCTCTACGACAGGCTTTGGAAAGTGGAGAACCCTCGCGATGAACTCGCTGCCATTCGCGAAGCGCAGGATTGTGATGCGGTGACTGCCATGAAGCAAATCATCAACCCAGACAGCCTCACTGTCCTCAAAGACTGTTACATCGAGGAGTATGCGGCCACCATGAAGCCCCTCTCGTACCTCCAGTTCCAGCGAATCGGCTACTTCAACGTGGATACCGAGAGTACTCCGGAGCACCTCGTCTTCAACAAGACCGTAGGTCTCAAGGACACTTGGGCAAAGAAATAGCCCCATTCAGCATGTTTAGTTACTCAACACAACAGGCCTAGTTGGTTGATTCATCATGATGAATCGATTGGTGCATCATGATGAATCAAAGTATTTGACGTGTTAAGTTACCCGACAAAACCTGTTAAGATGACAAAGTAAACGTGTTAAGTTGAGAAACTAAGCCTGTTAAATCGGCAAATAGTAAATAGATAAATCGTTAAATAAAGAGGTGGAAGACAGCAATCAATACTATCAGTCTCGGCATTTCCTCAGGTTGCTTCATCGCTATGAAAAGGCAATCTCCGAGGGGCAAACGCCTTATATGGAGGCGGATGAGCTGACGGATATTGCCGAATACTACATGACGGGCAAGCAGGACGCCAAGGCTAATCAGGCCATTCAGGCTGCCATCGATATGCATCCGGACAGCGTAGATCCGCAAATCTTCCTGGCTCGGCAACGGATGTTCTACGGTAAACTCGACGAAGCACGCAACATAATCGACGGCATCACCGAGCAAGACGATCAGGAAGTCATCTATATCCGAGCCGAACTGCTTATCAAAGAAGGACAGGCAGACAAGGCATCCGATTTCCTCCTCGAGCAAATGCCGATGATGCAGGACAGTCTCGACACCTATCTCTACGATTGTGTCTCCATCTTTATGGACTACGACAGATGGGAATTGGCACAGGATTGGCTGCTCCAACTCAAGGATAATTACCCCGATCACCCGCGTTTGCCCATCATGGAGGCTGAGATAAAGATGGGGCTCGACGACTATGAAAGCGCTTACACACTTCTCAAAGCGATTCTCGAAGAAGAGCCTTATTGCTCCGAAGCCTGGAACCTATTGGCCGAAACCTGTGTCGCTCTCGACAACATGGCTGAGGCAATCGAGGCTGCCGACTACTCTCTCGCCATCAATCCGCAAGACAACAATGCCCTCCTGATGAAGGCAAATGCATTCATGCATGATGGTCAAATGCCCGAAGCGATAGAGCATTACAGGAAATATCTCGAGGCGCAACCGGACGATCTCAGCGTTACGCTTTCGCTTGCGTTGTGTTACTGCAACGAGGAACGCTTCAAGGAAGTGCTGCCTTTGCTCGATAAGGCTGAGCAGTATGCACTCAAATTGCCCGACAGAGAAGCAGATCTCTCGCAGATTCTGCAGCTTAAAGCCTTCGCTTTGAGCCGTTTGGACAGGACTTCCGAAGCAATAAGCCTCGTGGAAAAGGCAAAGGAATATACCGACGAAACGTTGCTCTGGAAGTGCTACATGACGGAGGGAGACATCTATCTGCAAGCCAAACAGACCAAGTTGGCCGAGGATCACTTCACCATAGCCTTGGAGAAAAGCCCGGAGAAGGGCGATACACTCTTCAATATTGCACTCTCTTACAGCAATGCAGGCTATAATGATGTGGCTATTGATCTGCTCGACGATGTCTGGACAATATGTGGAACGCAGGAAGGTAAGTTTGTCGTTCCATACCTGGCGAACTGTTATCTTCGCAAGAACGACATGGAGAACTTCCTCATGTACCTCAAGTTGGCACCACTTTGCGACCGCGAAGCCACCCGAATTCTCTTTCGTGATCGCTTCCCAGACATCGATCCGGAAGACTACTACGCCTATGCCTACAAGGAAGTTCACGGCGTCTTCCCGAAGGATTACAACGACCTTCCATTTTAATCAAAGCGTCTAAATCACAAAAGACATTCAGCCTTTTGACGCTTTGACAGCATTGAAGTAGAAGCTTCGCCTGCCTTTATCTAATGAAGTGCATTGGCTCCCAAGGCTCTCGCTCTGGGTAGTTGGGGCTGCCATCCGCATGAATCTTCTTCAGTAGCCAAGCCATATTGTCTGCCATGGTTCGCATGGTCTGCAAACCTTCCTTGTCGAGTGAAGCCTGGCCCTCTTCCCTGCCATAAACTATGTTCCAGTATTGCGAGGTAACAACCGGCATGTTCATCATCATGAAGGGCATATTCATCGTCTCGAAAGCTGCGGTAGCTCCGCCTCGGCGACATACGCAAACGGCTGCTGCAGGCTTGTTCTGCACCTTCTTTCCTGCGGAGAAGAACATACGTTGCATAAGCGAAAGGACGCTGCCGTTGGGCTGTCCGTAATAGACAGGCGAGCCGATGATAAGGGCATCCACAGCATCAAGCTTCTCTGAGATACGGTTGCAGATGTCATCATCAAAGACACAACGGTCCAACTCCTTCATCTTGCATTGTCCGCAAGCGATACAACCTCGAACAGGTTTCACGCCAATCTGCACAATCTCCGTCTCGATACCATTCTTCTCGAGTTGTTTAGCCGCCTCGCTCAAAGCAACAAACGTGTTGCCATTCTTGCGAGGACTTCCGTTTATCAACAGGACTTTCATACAAGTAACAAGTTTTATCGTTATCTTCTTTCTGCCACCACTTCAATCTCCAGCATGGCACCTTTGGGCAAGGTCTTGACTGCTATGGCCGAGCGAGCTGGGTAAGGTTCCGAGAAGAACTCAGCATAGACGCCATTCATGTCGGCAAAGTCGCCCATATCGGCCATGAATACAGTCGTCTTCACCACATTATTCATCGTCAGGCCAGCCTCCTTTAGGATAGCCTGGATGTTGAGCAGCGACTGACGGGCCTGCTCCTTGATGCCACCTTCGGGAAATGCTCCAGTAGCAGGATCGATGGGAAGTTGACCGGAAGTAAAGACAAGATTGCCGACCTCGATAGCCTGGCTGTAAGGTCCAATTGCAGCCGGAGCCATATTCGTACTGATTGCTTTCATAATAATCTTAGTTGTTTATCTGTTTCTGCCACAAAGATACGAATAATTTCATTTTTTCATTCATTCATGCTTTCATTTTTAATATTATTTCATACCTTTGCAGCCGCAAAATCGTGAAACAGCATGTTCGGATAGACGAAATCATACGCATGAAAGTGTAACAAGAAGGGCCTTGCGAAGCCCTTAAAGCGTCCTTGCGAGAGGACGTTCCGTGTGTTCTTTTACTTATTGTTACACTAAATCATGTTGTTATGAGAAAGCGATTTCATCATTGCTGCCTCTGCTCATGCTCTCCTGAGAAAGGTGTCGAATTCATGGATGTCAAGATACTAAGAGACATCGTGAATCGAGGCGTACATGCCATCAGCTGCGCCTCAACTTGTGCGCACAAAGCACATCGCGGCATCTTGCTGGGTGATCTATGTGCAGAAGCACACCATCCGCTTTGGGCACTAAAAATCTGGAAGTTTACCTTGAGGCAGATCCATATCAAGGACTACAACGACTGGATAGATGTTAGTTTCAATACAAACCTTGTCAGGCTGCAGGATGTCATTTCCGAAGGTATCTGCGAAGTCATTGGCAGGAGAATCGATGAGGTGGAGCGCAAAGTGGGACTCTCTGACGCTCATGGCCGCAACAGTTGGGAGTACAAGGCAGGCGAAGGCTGGTATAATGGCTTGCGATTTGACAAGTACGACTACGACTATGAAGCTATTGAGCAGGAATTCTCTGAGATTATCCAACCTGCCTTCGACTGGCAGCAGACCGAGCGCATCTTCCGTGAAGGGCAAAACGAAAGTGTGACTCAACCACAGGACTTCTTCGACTATTGGAACGACACATCGAATCAATCACGAGAAGCCCTTTAGAGTACAGAAAGAAAGAGTTCGATTTATGGTCGAACTCTTTCTTCGTTTTTATTCGTAGCCGTTGGGATTGTTTTTCTGGAAGCGCCAGGAGTCGCGGCACATCTCTTCGATGCCGAACTTGGCTTCCCATCCGAGTTCGCGCTTAGCCTTGGCGGGGTCGCAATAGCAAGTAGCGATGTCTCCCGGACGACGCGGCTTGATGGCGTAGGGCACCTTGAGGCCGTTTGCTTTCTCGAAGGCCTTGACGACATCGAGCACAGAGTAGCCGTGGCCTGTTCCAAGGTTGTAGATGGCGAGGCCTTTGTTCTCCTGGATAGCCTTAAGTGCGCAGACATGTCCGTTTGCGAGGTCAACGACGTGTATATAGTCGCGAACGCCTGTGCCGTCGTGTGTATCGTAGTCGTTGCCGAAGACGCCGAGTTCCTTGCGGATGCCAATAGCAGTCTGCGTAATGTAAGGCATCAGGTTGTTGGGAATGCCGTTTGGGTTCTCGCCAATGAGGCCCGACTCGTGTGCGCCGATGGGGTTGAAGTAGCGAAGCAATACGACGTTCCATTCGGGATCAGCCTTCTGGACGTCCATCAGCACTTGCTCGATCATCGACTTTGTCCAGCCATAAGGGTTCGTGCATTGTCCCTTGGGGCATTCCTCGGTGATGGGAATGATGGCAGGGTCGCCATAGACGGTTGCGCTCGAGGAGAAGATGATGTTCTTGCATCCGTGCTGCTGCATGACGTCAACAAGCACGAACACGCCGTTCATGTTTGTTTCGTAGTACATGAGGGGCTTAGCCACCGACTCGCCTACAGCCTTGAGGCCGGCGAAGTTGATGACGGCATCAATCTTGTGCTCCGTGAAGACCTTGTCCATTGCGGCACGGTCGCGAATGTCGGCCTCAATGAAGATGACCTTGTGGCCGATGATTTGCTCTACGCGACGAATAGCTTCGGGTTGGGAGTTGTAGAAGTTATCAACAACGACAACACTATGCCCTGCCTTGTCTAACTCAATGAGGGTGTGGCTTCCAATATAGCCAGCACCGCCTGTCAAAAGAATGTTCATATAAACGAGTGTTATAAGTTATAAGCCGAATAGTGTCTTCAGTCCGTTATCAACGCCGCTGAAGCCCATGAATGCCATCGCCAGAAGGCCTGCAGTGATGAGAGCGATGCTCATTCCCTGCAATCCCTTAGGAACATCCATCATGGCGAGTTGCTCACGAATGCCTGCAAAGACGACGAGCGCCAGAGCAAAACCAATGGCTGTGCTGATGGCAAAGACAACACCGGTCAGCAGGTTGGGCTCGAGGCCCTGAGTGGCGTAAGTGCCGTTAGCTACGAGTATTGCGACACCAAGGATGCAGCAGTTTGTTGTGATGAGCGGCAGGAAGACGCCAAGTGCCTGGTAGAGGGCAGGAGCGCTCTTCTTCAGGATAATCTCGACCATCTGTACGAGGGCTGCAATCACCAAGATGAAGGCTATTGTCTGCAAATACTCGAGACCGAACGCATTGAGCACATATACTTGAATGAGATAGGTCACGATGGTTGCAAGCGTGAGCACAAAAGCCACGGCTGCACCCATGCCGAGGGCGGAATCCACTTTCTTGCTGACACCAAGGAAGGGACAAATGCCCAAGAACTGCGACAGGACAATGTTATTAACAAAGATCGCTGTAATGAATATAAGTATGTATGCCATAGTTATGCCTTTTTAATCTTGTTGAAAATAGCAATGAGATAGCCCAGCGCAATGAAGGCTCCGGGTGCCAACACGAAGACAAGTGCTCCATATTCCTCGGGGAAGAGTGTTGTGTTGAATACCTTGCCAGTTCCGAGCAACTCGCGAACTGCTCCTAAAAGAGTCAGGGCGAGGGTAAAACCAATACCCATGCCGATGCCGTCGCAAATGCTGCTCACCACGCCGTTCTTGGCTGCAAAGGCTTCTGCACGGCCCAGGATGATGCAGTTCACCACAATAAGCGGAATGAACAGGCCAAGGCTCTTGTCCACCTCGGGCGCATAAGCCTTGATGAGCATCTGCAGAATCGTTACCAAAGAGGCAATCACAACGATGAACGAAGGGATGCGCACCTTGTCGGGAATCAGGTTCTTGATGAGCGATATGATGAGGTTGGAGAAGATCAGGACTGCCATTGTGGCGAGGCCCATCGACATGCCATTTATGGCGCTGCTCGTCGTGCCGAGCGTCGGACACATGCCCAGCAGGAGCACAAACGTGGGGTTCTCCTTTATAATGCCGTTAAGCAGGACTTTCATGTTATTCATTTCTGTTTCCTCCTATACATTATATATTATTATTAGGTTCGCCTGCTTGCGGACTTGCACCGCTTTGAGCATCAGAGTTCTCGGATAGTGTCTCGTATGCAGCATTGATGCAACGCAGGAAGGCACGGCTGGTAATGGTTGATGCCGTGATTGCATCCACCTCGCCACCATCTTTGCTGACAGTCAGATTGCCTGCCGTCTTGCCGATGATGTCGCCCTTCTGACCTTTCTGGAACCAGTCTTGAGCCTTAGCACCAAGTCCCGGAGTCTCGCTCGACTCAAGCACTTTGTAGCCAAGTATTGTGCCGTCTTGAGCAAGGCCGACCATTACAGTCAGTGCTCCACCAAAGCCTTTCGGGTCGGTTATTTTGATGGCAGTACCTTCCTGACCGTTCAAGACTTGCTGCTCAGCCTCTTTCTCTTGTTGAGCCTTAATGGCGTCGATGGTCGGAGCAGTGACGCTATTCACATAACCAAGTGCGGCTCCTGCTACGACGGCGATACCCGTCAGCACGAGAGCCATATTGTACCAAGTGGATTCAAGTTTCTTCATTTCTTTTCCTCCTTTCTGATGACTTCGCCGAAACGCTCTGGCTTGCAATAGGTGTTGATGAGAGGCGTGAAGGCGTTCATGATGAGAATTGCGAAGGACATGCCTTCGGGATATGCTCCCCAGTTACGGATGATGACGGTCAACAGGCCGATGCAAACGCCATAAATGAGTTGTCCCTTGCCCGTCATAGGTGAGGTGACGTAATCGGTAGCCATAAAGCAAGCACCGAGAATCAAGCCACCGCTCATCAGCACAACATGTGGCATTGCGTATATCGGATTGACAACGTGCATGATGCCCGAGAAGACGGCAACCGTTCCAAGTATGCTGACGGGAATGTGCCATGTGATAATCTTCCTCCAAAGCATGAAAGCACAACCCAAGAGAAGCAGCAATGCGCTGACTTCACCAAGGGAGCCTCCCGTCTGACCGATAAGCATCTGTGTAGCATCAGGCAGTTTCTGAAGTTCTGCGGGGTCGCCGCTTGAGATGGCGTTCTGCATGATGAAGAGCGGCGTGGCTGCCGTTTCAGCATCTGTATAAGCAGTTACTTGACCGCTAACCGGCCAAGAAGTCATCTGAACGGGGAAACTGATGAGCAGGAACACGCGGCCAACAAGGGCAGGATTGAACGGGTTCTGACCTAAGCCTCCGAAGGTCATCTTGCCGATGCCTATGGCGACAAGTGCGCCAACGATAATGAGCCAGATTGGCAAGTTACTCGGCAGGTTGAAGCCCAGCAGCAAGCCTGTCAGGATAGCACTGCCGTCGCAAATTGAACAACCTGGTCGCTTCAACAGGAACTTCGTGATAGCCCATTCGAAGAAGACACATGAAAGCACCGATGTGGCAAGCACGATGGCTGCGCCAAGGCCAAAGAACCAAAGGCTGGCAAGCAGTGCAGGCACCAGTGCGATGCAGACACCATACATGTTCTTGCTGACAGAGTCGCCGCCATGAACATGAGGTGAAAGGGATATAATTGGTTTCATTGTATTAATTCTTAATTCATAATTCTTAATTCATAATTATCGGGAAGCAGCTCTACTCTTAATGATTCCCATGACGGTTGACTTTCCGACGCGAATCATGTCGAGGAGTGGACGATGGCTTGGGCAGGTGAACTGGCAACTGCCGCATTCGATGCAGCTAACGACGTCGTTCTTCTCTGCACCTTCCCAGTCTTCCATAGCACTCATCTTGCTGAGAAGATAAGGTTCAAGTCCCATCGGACATGCGCTGACGCACTTGGCACAACGGATGCAAGGACTGGGTTCTGCACGACGGGCTTCCTTGTCGTTCATGATGAGCAGACCGCTTGAGCCCTTCGTCATGGGAACATCAAGACTCAAAAGAGCCTTGCCCATCATGGGGCCGCCGCCAATTATCTTGCCTGTATCTTCAGGCAGACCGCCACATTCGTCAATAAGTTGTTGGAAAGGAGTGCCAAGTCTTGCAAGGAGATTGCTTGGCTGCTTGACGCTCTTTCCTGTAACTGTGATGATGCGGTCAATCAGTGGCTTATTCTTCATGACAGCCTGATAGATGGCGAAGGCTGTGCCGACGTTCTGCACGACTGCCCCCACATTGATGGGAATGGCTGGAGGTGCAGGCACTTGACGACCGATTACTGCATCGATGAGCTGCTTCTCGCCGCCTTGGGGATACTTGACCTTGAGGGGCACAACCTCGATGCCTTCGTAGTTCTTTGCCTTTTCTTTCATCAGGGCAATTGCGTCAGGCTTGTTGTTCTCGATGCCGATGTAACCCTTCTGCACATCTACAGCCTTCATGATGAGCTGCAATCCGACGAGAATCTCCTCGGGATGCTCGAGCATAAGACGGTGGTCGGCAGTTAAGTAAGGCTCGCATTCTACGGCATTGATGATGACGCATTCTGCCTTGCAGCCTGGAGGTGGAGACAACTTAACGTGGCAGGGGAAGGTTGCACCGCCCATGCCTACGATGCCTGCATTCTTTATCTTCTCGACGATTGCCTTGCTGTCGAGGTCGGGACGATCGCTTAGCTTAACGAGAGTCGTGCTTCTGTCGATGCTCTCTTCCCATTCGTCGCCTTCCACATCGACGTATATTGCTGTACGACGAGTGCCGCTGGCGTCGAGTACGGCATCAACCTTAGCAACCTTTCCGCTGACGCTGCTGTGGATGGGAGCGCTTACGAACCCTCCTGCTTCGGCCAGCAAAGTGCCGACCTTCACCTCGTCGCCTTTCTGAACGACGGGCTTTGCAGGAGCTCCGATATGCTGGAACATGCTAAAGACTGCCTGTTTTGGAAGAGCCGCCTCGCGAATGGGACTTGCAGCAGACAGCTTGTTCTCTGCGGGATGAACACCGCCTATCTTAAATGTCTTCATATCTGCTTTTCCTTTTCTGGTTCTACTTGTGGTTCTGCCGTTGCAGGCTTCTCTTTCTTAGGCGGGAAGTTAAAGCCGTGGATGGCTCCCTTCGGACAAGCTTCCTCGCACTTGCGGCACATCTTGCACTTCTCGGCATCGATGTAGGCGAGGTTGTTCTCGAGCGTGATTGCCTCGAACTTCTCGCAGGTCTTTACGCACTTGCCGCAACCGATGCAGGAAGCCTTGCAAGCCTTGTTGGCGATGGCTCCCTTGTCTTTGTTGTTGCAGAGAACGACGACACGACGGCCTTTCGGACCTTTCAGACGAATCTCGATGATGCCTCGCGGGCAAGCTTTTGCGCAAGCGCCACAAGCCGTACACTTCTCTTCATCTACCTCGGGCAGACCAGTCTCAGGGTTCATGTGGAGCGCGTCGAACTGACACTTGGCGACGCAATCACCGCATCCCAGACAACCATAGGCGCAGCCAGTCTCGCCCATACCAGTCATCTGCTGGACGCGACAACTCCTGGCTCCATCGAACTGTGCCTGTCGAGGACGATTCTCGCAAGTGCCGTTACAACGAACGACAGCCACTTTCGGTGCAGCAGCCTCGACTGCCAAACCAAGGATGCTGGCCACCTGTTCCATGACAGGCTGACCACCTACAGGACAGAGCTTGCCCTCCAGACTGCCTTCGTTGGCAGCCTTTACGCAAGCAGCGGCAAAGCCTGAACAACCAGGATAGCCGCATCCACCGCAATTGGCCTGAGGCAGGACTTCTCCCACCTGCGCAATGCGTGGATCTTCATGCACAGCAAACTTGTGAGAGACTACAAAGAGAATCACCGCAGAGGCGAGTCCGATGAGTCCCAGCACACATACTGCAATCAGAATTACATTCATAATGTTTATTTTGTTTTTGTTTAATTGTTTTCGATTCTAAACGAGAACTGCCCCGCCAGCTTGTCTTTCAGCAGGAAAAGCACGCCGTAATAGAGGGCCAGAGCCAGCAGTGCGGCCAAAGCACCCAGCTTTTCTCCGTAATGATGGGTGACGAGAAAGAGGACGGCAAGCATGATGACGAGCGGAACGACGTAGGCCAGAACGCTCGCTTGCAGCCCTTGCCGAACGGAGCCGACAAGCATAACGCGGTCGCCAACGTGCAGAGTAGGGTAGTGCCCCCTGACTTCCACGAGTTTCTCCTTGCTTTCGCTGCTGCGGCAAAGCTGACGGGCACTACAACTACTGCAAGCGGAAGCCTGCAGGATGCGAACTGTGCAACCTTCCGCTCCCAAGCTTTCTATGATGCCTTCGTGCCGAATCGTTTCTGCCTTACTCATTCAATTACTTCATCAAAATCATGCAAAGATACATCTTTCTATTTAAAATACCTAAATATAATTAATAGTTTTTGTGCTTTTTGCATAAAAATACATTTTTAGCCACCTGTTTTGACGACTCAGGATGTGAATGAAGAAGCAAATAAAACTATTATATTCTTCCTGATATGATTGTATGTTGAAACAGTCGCGCAGAACAATGCAAATAACAATATGTCAGTTAATTCGCTGAATCAGCTTTCAATGTGTCACTTTTCAGAGTGGCGAAAAGGGCCGCAAAATACGTCGAATTTGCTGATTCCCTATAGGGCGTTACTCAACGCCCTATGGTGCGTTTGCAATTCCCCTACGTTGAGTTGAAAAACTCGGCTGCATTCTTTGGGCGAGAAAATGTGTCGAATTTGGTCGAAAATCACGTTAAAATCCCTGATTTTGCCATATGGAGATGTCAATTCCTCGTAATTTGTTTGCTCTGCCGTTTTGTAACGTCTTGATTTTCAGTATGGATTCGATTTAAGCGCATTTCTTTGAAAAAATGACTCTAACTATGGTCGGAGGCAATTTTGGCGATTTTTGCGCGTTGGCCTAAAATCAATAAGAAAGCAAAAGCCCGTATTCTGCAACAAAACGTCAGTCCGTATATCGCGTGGGCCCTTAGCTTAGTCAAACAAGATTATCCTCAGAAAAACACAATTTTTACTCTGTTAACAAAAAACTTTCAGCTTTCGACATTCAACTTCCAACTTTATTTTGTACCTTTGCAGCCGTTTGTAAATAAACAATGTATTATTCCCTTTTGAAAACAAAATTATAGAACAAATAATATCATGAAATTTAAAAACTATTTAGTTATGCTTGGACAGCGTTGTGCAAAGCTCGTAGCAATTCTTTTATTAACGTTAGTTACTTCATTTCAGGCTGTTTTTGCCTCCGACTTAAACTGGGATTTCAAGTTCAATTCCTCGGATTTTACTCTCACCCCCAACCGCGAATACACAATCATATCTCTCGCTGATGGTTCGGATACACGCGATGCAATAGGCGCACCAGCCATACCGGCTAAATTCGTGAATATCCTTCTCCCAGACGGAGCAACCAACGTCACCGTCACAGCAACAGGCGCTCTGGAACTTCTTGCCTCAGACGTAACACCTTGGCCCGTTCAACGTCTCGCTCCAAAGAGCAAGGTTCAGCCTCCCTTTACACAACCCGATCCTGCTGCTTATGCCTCAGCCAATCCTTGGCCAATGGCTGCCGCAACCTTTGAGGGACTGCATGAGATGCAAGGTTCCACCTTTGTATCCGTTCGTGTGAACCCGCTTGTTTATGTCGGTTCGGAGAAGGCTCTCTACTATCGTCCCAATGTTACTGTAAGCGTTTCATACACAGCCCCATCCGCGCCTCGTGGCAGCAAAGGCATGCGCAATAGTATGGTCAGCGATATGGTCAACGCTCTTGTTGTAAATCCTGCTGCACCTTCATCCGCTCCTCGCAGCAACAAGCGCGACGCAAACACAGTCGATTATCTCATCATCACCAGTTCCAGCCTCTCTTCTGCCTTCCAGAACCTGGCCACCTATCGTTCTTCGGCCATTGGCGGAGGCTACAGTACTCTCGTCGTAACCAAGGAGAGCATCTCATCCAACTATAGCGGCGATGATGTTCAGATGAAGATTCGTAACTGCATTAGCGACTATGTGTCGAATCACGGAACTACCTATGTCGTCCTTGGCGGCGATGATACCGTCGTTCCAGACCGTGATACATATTGTTATGCACAAGAAACAGAGGAAAAGCGTATGCCAACTGACCTCTATTATTCCGACCTTACGGGTACATGGAAAGCCAGCGGCAACTCAAACTTCGGTGTAAAGGCAGCCGAAGTGGATATGGCTCCGGATGTTATCGTGGGACGTATCCCCGTTCGTACTGCTGCCCAGTTCAACGCATATCTGGCTAAGGTAAAGGCATTCGAAGCAGACCTTACCTATACACGCAATTCTATTATCTTAGGAGGCCCCGCTGCATGGTGTCGTTATTACAGCAACAAACGTCCCAGCGACGATGTGACAGGCGACGGACACGTAGGCTTCCGCGCTTCCACACACGGCTATGTTTCCGATTCCGAGATGTGGCTTCGCCGTCTTTATCGAGATGGCATCAAGCCTTATTGGGATAACGCAGAGAACTCCGCAAGCAGGACAGTAAATCTGGCTTGCGATGCCATCACCTCATGGGATACCTCAACCAGCGGCGACAAAGCCCTCTCTGCAAACAACCTCAAGAGTTGGTTGAACAACGGCTATACACACCTGATGTTCTCGGGTCACGGCTATCCACAAGGATGGGGCATGGAGACCTCTGCCGATTACTCAACGACTCAGGCAGCCGCCCAAACAAACCTCATTGCCTTTGTCTATACCGACGCTTGTCTCACAGGTGCCTTCGACCAGGACGGCTACAGCGGCACAGGCACCATAACCCCAGATTACGGCACAAGCGACCAATATACCTATACATCCGAACCCTGTCTGGGTGAAGCATTCATCCGTAACGCCAATGGTGGCTCACTTGTTCACATGGGTTGTGCTCGCTATGGCTGGGGTACTCCTGACTATTTGGATTCAGATCCCGATGATACGGATTCGGACGATTACTACATACAATGTACCGCCAGCAACTATTCAGACGGCGGTCCGTCAACAGTTTATGCGTATAAGTTCTACAAACGTCTTTACGAATCTGACGCAATTAACGAAAACAGAACACTTGGAAAGGCATTTGCAATGTCCAAGGCCGACATGATTTCACAATGCTCAGAATATGATTGTGAACGCTGGATACAGTTTGGTTTGAACTTCCTTGGTGACCCGGCCATTGCTCTCTATCCCCGTTCGGCTCTATCTGCACCTCAGGACCTCGCTATATCTGATGTTACTCCCGTTTCATTCAAAGCATCATGGACAGCTGTTGAAGGTGCTGACGCATATCAGGTTGATGTCATAAAGGGCACATCGTTCGAAAGTTCCAATGGCGCCCCCGTGCTCAAAGCCGACTTCTCTTCCACAAGTGGTTGGACGCTTAGCGGCACAGGCACATATACCGGCTCTGGTTATTATGGCAATGCAACTCCTGCTATTAAGTTCGACGGGACAGGCGACTATGCTATCTCGCCCGACTTTGGCTCCGGTGTTAAGCTTCAGTTCTGGGCACTTGGCAATAATGGTTCAGGCAGCACATTCAAGATATCCGGTCTGGTAAGTGGAACTTGGACTGTCATTACGACGGTCAGCATCGCTCAAGGCGGCAATACTTACGAAGTAGAACTGCCGTCTGGCACATCGCAGCTTCGTTTCGACTTTACGAAGTCTGTCAATTGCGCGCTTGATGATGTGGTCGTCTTTGGTCCAGAAGTAGAAGCTGGCGAATACGTTACAGGATGGCAAAACACAACCGTCAATGCCACCAGTGCCAATATCACAGGACTTATGCCAAACACAGCATATTCAATTCGTGTGCGGGCTATTAACAGTGATGACACAAGCAAATGGTCTGATGTCGTCTCCGTCACTACAGTTGCAGGTAACTCCGCTCCAGTATGGTCTGCATTCCCTGAAGAAACATATAATATATATGTAGGTGAAGGCTTTGAGCTTGTCACTGGTAGCTATGTTTCCGGTGTACCGACCCCGACACTATCAATGGTTTCTTCCGATTCGGATGATGCTACGTTCGATGCTACTAATGGCAGGTTCCTCTTTACGCCTTCTGCTACGGGCACCTACAACTTTACATTCAGAGCAACCAACGCATTGGGCAGTGCCGATGCGAGCATTGTTGTGAACGTAGCTAATCCTCCTGTCACAGTGCCGACGCTGGCTGTTAGTGAAACAGACATCACATCTGCTACGGCTCCTGTCTCTTGGACTCCTTGCGATGGCGTGACAGGATATACCCTCCAGCTTGCTACGGACAACCTGTTCACGGTCGGCAATCCTGGCACTTCCGTAACGATTTTGGAGAATGCAGCATCCAGCAATACTGCTCCTGCAGGTTGGACTTATAATATCAGCACCGATAAGTCTAAGACTTATCTCGTCCTGTTCAAGGGTCATAATGTTATAACAGAAACATTTGACGCATCTAATTTCGACGACCTCACTCTGTCCTTCTATATGCGAACCTATGGAGGTACAGATAATCCCAGCGTAACGATAAGTTACTCTACCGACAATGGCAACACTTGGACAGAAATCCCTGGCACGCTTTCTGCCACAAATACAGCCATGTCACAACGTACTTTGGATATTTCGGCAGCTGCGGGTTATTCTTCTGTCCAGATTCGAATCAGCTCCACCTCGACTTCTACCTCTATGGGCGTTGGCATTAAGGATATCGTCATTAGTGGTACAAAGGTTGTAGGCTCTTCTATCGTCTCCACGACAACTGTCAACGGTACAGACTATACTTTCACTAACCTTGAGCCCGGAACAACGTATTTCGTTCGTGTTAAGGGCGAGGCAGAATGGTCGAATGTGGAAAGCTTCACCACAAACAATGTATTGATGCTTGCCAACGGTAGCAGTAATGCTGATGCCATAAGTACAGCTGCCACGAATGGAGGAAGGTATGATGTCACTCTTCAAGGCAGGACACTATATAAGGACAATAGCTGGAATACACTCTGCCTGCCATTTGCATTGAATGAGGCTCAGATTGCCAGCTCTCCTCTTGCAGGTGCCGATATCCGTACGCTTAACAACGTTATTCAAAGTGATAAGACTGTGATAATGAACTTCACGGAAGAAGGTACTCTGGGTGCTATCGAGGCAGGTAAGCCATACATTATTAAATGGGCTGCATCCAGCGATAACATTGTCAGTCCTGTTTTCCGTGGTGTTGTTCTTGATGACACAATGAACAATATAGCATGCGATGTTGTCGGTTCAACGAGTAATACATCCATTATCTTCAAGGGAACCTATGATAATATTGCCTATACATCAGAAAATGCAAGCGTTCTGTTCGTTGGTGCAGAGAATATGCTCTACTATCCTTTGGCTGGTGCCAGCATTGGTGCCATGCGAGCATATTTCGACCTTGATGGCTTCAATATGTCGTCCAATGGTGTAAAGCAGTTTGTCATGACCTTTGCCGAGGAAGATCCGACAGGCATTACAGACCTGAATGGCATGAAGGAATCCGACGACTCATGGTATGATCTTGAGGGTCGCAAACTCTATGGCGTGCCTGTCAAGAAAGGACTCTACATTCATGGCGGCAGAAAGGTCCTGTGGAAGTGAGTTGAAATGTAATATATGTCAAGTGGCTTGTAAATGATTATCGAACCAAACTTCACGACAACCTGTTGCAAGATAAATCTGGGCTTGAACGTCGTCGAACGTCGTCCGGATGGTTATCACAATCTGGAAACAGTCTTCTATCCTGTCCCGCTATTCGACAAATTGTCGATTAGTGAGGGACAAGATGAAGATGTGCTTTCGCTTGGTGGAAACCCGTTGGAAGGTGAGGTGCAGGACAATCTTGTTCTGCGAGCTGTCCGTTTGCTTCGCGAAGAGGGCTTTCAGGTTCCTCCTCTCAATATTGACCTTTGCAAGGTTATCCCGAGTGGTGCCGGACTTGGTGGAGGCAGCAGTGATGCAGCCTGCATGGTCCGGACGGTTGCCAGGCTTTACGATTTGCCTCTTTCGGAGGAACAGATGCGAGTGCTTGTCGCGAAGTTAGGTGCTGATTGTCCTTTCTTCATCAATTCCCAGCCGGTATTTGCCGAAGGCATAGGCGATGTGTTTACGCCTATCTCTTTGGACCTCAGTGGTTGGTACTTGATGCTTGTAAAACCGGACGTTCACATCTCAACGCGTGAGGCTTATGCAGGGGTTCGTCCTTACAGGCCAGTATGCTCTCTGCTCGAAACGATAAAATTACCTGTCGGTCAATGGCCGGGGAAAATGGTGAATGATTTCGAGGCAAGTATCTTCCAGAAGCATCCTTTGCTTGCCGAGATAAAAGAGAGTTTGTATAGCCACGGAGCTGCTTATGCCTCGATGAGTGGCAGTGGCAGTACAATCTTCGGTTTGTTCCGTTCGCGTCCTCATTGCGAACAGGCTTTCGAAGGGCACTTCACGTTCGTTTGCCAACTATAAATCAATCAGGAGAGCGTCTTCGTTCTCGTTGCGAAGGCTACGCAGTGTGTCCCATTCCGGTGTTCCGGTCTGCCATACGAGCGATGGATTCTCTATGCCATGAGAGTCGATGCGTCGCGTTATCATTCCGACGGTAATGCGATGGATGTCGATTGCAGGCAGGTAACGTGGCTCGTCGCCTGGTTCATTCCGCACCTCTACGAGTAATTGCATGCGGGTCAGTTCTCCCAGCAGAATGCCGACCAGACTGTCTGGCAGATGTGTATCGACAGCCAGTCGATGTGCCGTGAAAGGTTTCAGCCCAGCCGAGAAATGTTTACAGATGCGGCTCATCAACAGCAGGATGAGCGTGTCGCGATAGCGTCTGCTCAGTTCGTCGCTGATGCGTTCGAATGCGTAGGTGTGCAGGCTTTGGTTGGCATAGCAGAGTTGCGCCCCGAACAGACAGATGCACCACGATATCTGCAGCCACAGCATAAACAGTGGGATGGCAGCAAACGAACCATAGATGGCGTTGTAGGCACTCAACTTTATCTGATAGTGTACGTACAGCCATTCGACAATCATAAACACGGTGCCCGTCAGGATGCTGGGCAAAATCGTGTGTTTCCACTTGACGCGTGTGTTGGGCATCAACGTGAAAAGCAGCATGAAGACAATAATTGCAAAGGCTATTGGAGAGACGTGCAGGATGAAGGACATCGTGTCCGAGAGCAGCCGCGTGTTGGGCAACAGCGTTCGGAACGTCTGCAGGAAGATGCTCAGACCACTTGTGATGACGATGACGAAAGGCAGGAGCAGGAAGACCCCGAAGTAATCGATGACTTGCCGGTAGATGGTGCGCGAGCGCTTGACGAACCATATCGTGTTGAAGGCCTGCTCGATGTTTGCCGTAAGCGAGAGCAACGTGTAGAGCAAGAATATCAAGCCAATGCCGATGAAGACGCCTCCCTTGGTATGCTGCAGGTAGGAATCGACGAAATAGAGAATCGTGTCGGCAATGTCGGGATTGCCTTCCAATGAGTTCCTAAGCTTTGTCTCGATGATGGTGTCGAAGCCGAAGCCACGGGCAATGGCGAATATGATGGCGAACACAGGAACGGCTGCCAGCATGCTGCTGTAGGTCAGCGCAGAAGCATAGTTCATGATGTTGTTCTTCGTGATGCACTCCCAGGTGATGACGAATCGCTTCAGAATAGCCAAACCAAGCCGCTGAAAGAAATTCAGCCGCTTCTCGTTGACGCTCCATATATGCTCTACACTTACCATATCATTCAGTAAAGAAAAAGCCAGTGAACCTGTAAGCCGGGTTCTGTGTCCTTGTGAAAGGATGCTTGTCATTTATCTACGAACAGTGTCGCCACTGCCCTCTATCGTTCTACCCTCCAGCTCGAGCGGGCCGCCCTCTCTTTTGGTCGCTGGTTTACATGAACTTTCAACTCCCGGCGTGCACAGCATCGACATCACTGCCGACCTGGTGAGCTCTTGCCTCACCTTCTCACCCTTACCTCTGGAAGGAGGCGGTTATTTTCTTCTGCACTTACTGACCCTTGCGGACCACTTCCCGTTAGGAAGCGGGATGCCCTGTGTTGCCCGGACTTTCCTCTCCCTTTTGTGGCAGCGACAAGCCGGTTCACTGTCTGTTTCTGGGTGCAAAGATACAACATTATATTGAAAATTGAAAATTGAAAGCGGAAAAAGGTTAAAGATTAACGGTTCTTTGATGCTTTAGCACAAAGGCGCGCTTTTTATGCGCGGAAAAAGGTTAAAGACTAGTCAGAGTCAGTGAAAGTTCATGTCAACCTCTAGTACTTCTCATAAAGACCTCTATTCTATCCATATAGATGCTCACGGGGAGCTCCTATGTTCCTCCTATTGTTGTCCGCTATAAGTTCGGTACTTGTTCGGTACATGTCCGCTTTTCTACCGGACATATACCGGACATATACCGGACATATACCGGACATGTATAGGAGATATTACCTTGCCGTTTGCTTGTTCCATTGGAGGTCTTTTCTTGGTATTATAGAGGTCTTTTCTTGATATTATAGGGATATTATAGAGATCTTTACTTGATATGCTGGAGTTTTTCCCTGTAGTTCGCTGACTTGGGTTGTCAGTTTTCTGTCTGACGACTGGATAGAGTTGACTGGTTATTAAATTACGACTGCTCTCTGTTGTCAGTCTAAGTAAATCCGGCCTGTAGGGCCATTAAGCAGTCAGCCCAGGGCCACGCCCTGGGTATTTGGTGCAGAAATAACATACGCCCCATCGGGGCAAAAGCCCTATAATATCAATGCTTTTGCCCCTGCGGGGCGTGATATACACATGCGTACTTGTACCCAGGGCGAGTCTTGCGCTCCGGTAGGTGCTCAGGCGGCAAAGCCGGACGTCCCTGGGCTGACAGTTTTTTGCCCCTGCGGGGCGAACCAAGCCCCCCTGACAAGCACATTTTGCTCTAAATGCCTGGGTCTGTTTCTGTCTAAGGAGTTTAGGAGGAAAGCAGTCTCGACTCAGTCAACCGTTAACCGTTACAAATTCGTGTTTTTCGATGTTCTATCATTATTTTTGAATTTAATAATTTTGAATTTTTAATAAAAACTCCTATCTTTGTCCGCAGAAACATACAAAATAAACGACAAATAACCACTAAACAAATACATACTATGAAGAAACTATTACTCCTCCACTTGCTCCTTGCTTTGTTCCTTGGAGTGCAGACAGTCAAAGCAGATGTGGTGCTCAACGCCACCAACTTCCCCGATGACAACTTCCGAGCATATATATCTACATTGACTGGCGTCAGCGTTGGTGGTATGATTTCCGATGCCACCCTTGCAAGTATAACTAATATTAACGCCAGTTACAAGAACATCTCTTCTTTGCAGGGAATCGAGTATTTTACCGATCTGACCCATTTGCTTTGCATTTATAATAATCTCACCTCGCTCGATGTAAGGTGGAACACTAAACTGACCTATTTGGATTGCGATCAGAATAAACTCACTTCGCTCGATGTCTCGAAGAATACAAATCTGACCGAATTGCTTTGCTATCGTAATCAACTCACCTCGCTCGATGTGTCGAATAATACAAATCTGACCGAATTGGAATGCTATCGTAATCAACTCACTTCGCTCGATGTGTCGAAGAATACCAAGCTTACCAAATTGGATTGCGATTATAATCAACTCACTTCGATTGATGTATCAAAGAATACCCAATTGAACAGGTTGAACATCGAATACAATCAACTCACCTCGATTGATGTATCAAAGAATACCAAATTGACCTGGTTGAGCATCGGAGACAATCAACTCACTTCGCTCGATGTGTCGAAGAATACCAATCTGACCGGTTTGATCTGCGGCGCCAATCCAATTTCTTCGATTGATGTAACGAAGAATACTAAGTTGTTACATTTGGATTGCGGCGCCAGTCAACTCTCCTCACTTGATGTGACGAAGAATATGCAGCTAAAAAAACTGTATTGCGGCAGGAATAACATCAGTACTCTCAATCTCTCAAACAATACGGAATTGGAGATATTGACTTGCGCCAATTGCAAAATCAACCAATTAGACTTATCGAATAAAACAAAGTTGGAAATTCTAAGGTGCAATGACAACCGCTTGACCTATCTGAACCTCGACAACAATACCGCCCTGACAAATTCAGATAAAGTAGATGTTGGCAATCAGTCATCCACTCGCCGCTTCCAGATAGCGAGCAACGGCAGCAACACGAACGATTGTTGGGCGCTCTATGTAGGCACGACTGATGCTTCACGCATCCGTAACCTGAAGATAGACGATGTAAGCAAGACGCCTACAATGGCACGAAATTTCGTTGATGGTTGCTGGATGGTGATTTCTAACGACTTGAAGAAGATACCGCAGAAGGTGGAGTATGAAATCTACACGGGCAACGCGGTAGCAGGTTGGATGCCAGTCACGGTGAACTACGATGTGAAGAAATACGGCGTGTACATTGCCGGCGAGGAACTCACCTCGGTCAACTTCTATGATATCCCTGGTCTTAAGGAGGGCACAGCCTACTTCTACGACGAATCCTATGGCATCGGTTGGAGCGGCATCTCGCCAACACTTGTGCTCTACGATGCCAAGATAGAAGGCGAGAAAGGTTTATACAATAAAGATTGCTACGACCTTAATATTATTGCACGAGGCGATAACAGTATAACAGCTACCGACAGGACAGGCTTTGACATGGATCCCGTGGTTATTACGACCATTTCAGGCGGCGGAAAGCTTTGGATTACAGCAGGAGGCAACGGGATGAGCGGAATCTATAATGCCGATGTGGCAATACTGAAAATCATAGACGGAACGACAGTCATTTGCCAAGGCAACGGCTACGGCTTCTTCGATGACGGCGGCAGTCTCTACCTTCAAGGGAACTCCAAACTGGCGTGCTACGGCAATAAGTCTGCAAGTATAGAGTTGCCCGTAGAGTCCAAGTGCATATTCGATGAGAACATCGGCATTCGCTATCCTGTCGGCGCCTACATTGGCAACAGCTACCATGTGTTCTACGAAGGCACAACGACCGACGTGCAAAGGGATTGGGTAGTGATTGGTCCTGACAATCAGGCAACACAAGACTTGATAACAGGAATAAGCCTGACGGAAGAAGGAAGAAGTCAGATGGAAGATGGTGCCATCTATAATCTCGCCGGACAGAAAATAGTAAATAGCCAATGGTCAAATGGTAAATTGCCACGTGGCATCTACATCGTTGGAGGACGAAAAGTCGTGATAAAGTAAGAAAGTGAAAGACAGAAAGTGCATGGAAGCTCCTAAATGTTCGCATTTGGGGGCTTTCATGTTATTGTTTAGACTCTCTTTTCCCTTTATATAAAGCTGAAGCTGCACAAAAGCAAAAATAATTCTTCATCCTTCATTCTTCATTCTTCATTTTTTCGTATCTTTGTCCGCAGAAACATACAAAACAAACGACAATTAACCAATAAATCATAATATTATGAAGAAACTCATTACCCTCTTATTTCTGTTGCTGACGTTCTTGGGCATAGAGCAGTCTCATGCAGCCAAGTTCAGTGGCTTGAAGTCCATTCAGTCTGGCGGCACGACGCGCCAATACTACCTCTATGTTCCAGATAACCTGAAAGAAAACAGGCCCCTTATGATTTCATGCCATGGTATGAATCAAGATTATCAATACCAAATGGAACAAACCCAATGGCCCCTAGTGGCCGACACCGCCAATTTCGTTGTTGCCTATCCTGTAGGAATAGCGGGGTCTGCCTGGAATACGAGCTATAGCACTGGCTGGGATGTTGAGGGAATGACAGATGTTAATTTCATGCTGGACATCATCAATGACGTGAAAGCCAATTATCATATAGACGACACGAAAGTTTGTATTTCGGGATTCAGCCTGGGTGGTGCGTTCGTTTATCATTGCATCAACAAGGCAGCGGATAAGTTTGCCGTTGCTGCGCCTATAAGTGGTTACATTCTTCTTAACCCCAGTTACTCATGCAGCCGACCTGTGCCTATTGTCCATGTGCATGGAACAGCGGATAACATAATGCCTTACGGCCAAGTAAAAGATTATCTAAAGAAATGGGCAACGGATTATAAATGCAACATGACTCCAGAAGAAACGCAAGGTAATGGTTACACAAAGCTTCGCTATAAGGATGGTGACCTAAATTCGGAGGTGGTTCTCTATTCTGTTACGGGCCGCGACCATGTACCAAGCGACAAGAACTTTCACACGAGCTTTTGGATTTGGCGGTTCTGTTTGAAATACTTCACCGCCGGCGTTGTCGGCGATGTGAATGGGGATAAAGTTGTTAACTTCACCGATGCACAAAGCATCCTGACCCTTATGGCAAACGAGAACTATGATTCCTCTGCCGACGTGAACAACGATGACGCCGTCAACTTCACTGACTACCAATCCATCCTGACCATCATGGCACAATAAGGTCATTACTGACAATAATTAACCAATAAACAAATACAATATTATGAAAAAACTATTACTTCTCCACTTGCTCCTTGCCATGTTCTTAGGAGCGCAGACAGTTAAAGCCTCTGTGGTACTTAACGCCACCAACTTCCCTGATGCTACCTTCCGAGCATATATCTCGAATCTGACTGGTGTCAGCGTCGGAAGTACCATCTCCGATGCCACACTCGCAAGAGTTGAAAGTATTGACGTAGCTGACATAGATATTTCCTCTTTGCAGGGTATCGAGTATTTTTCCAATCTAACCAGATTGAATTGCGAAGGTAATCAACTTACTTCGCTCGATATAAGGTTAAATCCTAAATTGACCCGATTGGTATGCTCCTCTAATCAACTCACCTCGCTTGATGTAAGGTTGAATACAAATCTGACCTTTTTGTCTTGCAATAATAATCAACTCACCTCGCTCGATGTAACGAAGAATACCAATCTGACCTGGTTGTATTGCTACAATAATCAACTCACCTCGCTCAATGTGTCGAATAATACCAAACTGACTTTTTTGTATTGCGATGATAATCAACTCACCTCGTTTGATGTGTCGAAGAATACCAAACTGACCGAATTGCAGTGCATAAATAATCAACTCACCTCGCTTGATGTAAGGTTGAATACAAATCTGACCTATTTGAATTGCAATAATAATCAACTCACCTCGCTTGATGTAAGGTTGAATACAAATCTGACCTCTTTGAATTGCAATAATAATCAACTCACCTCGCTTGATGTAAGGTTGAATACAAATCTGACCTTTTTGTCTTGCAAAAATAATCAACTCACCTCGCTCGATGTGTCGAAGAATACCGAACTGACCCAGTTGGTTTGCGAAGATAATCGACTCACCTCGCTCGATGTAAGGTTGAATACCAATCTGACCACATTAGAGTGCAACCATAATCAACTCACCTCGCTCGATGTGTCGAGAAATACCAATCTGACCACATTACGGTGCTATAGAAATCAACTCACCTCGCTCGATGTAAGGTTGAATACCAATCTGACCACATTAGAGTGCGGCTATAATCAACTCAACAGGCTTGATGTGTCGAATAATACCAAGCTTGAGAAATTGGCATGCTCCTCGAATAACATAGGTACTCTCTATCTCTCAAAGAATACAGAGTTAGAGGTATTAAGTTGCTACTCTAACAAAATCGACCAGCTAAACTTGTCAAATAACACAAAGCTGACAGAACTAAAATGTAATGACAACCGCCTGACCCATCTGGAACTTGACAATACAGCTTTGACAGACCGAACCGCTGTTGATGTTGGCAATCAGTCATCCACTCGACGCTTCACAGTAAATAGCTATGGCAGCAGCTACAACAACTGCTGGACGCTTTTTGTCAACACGACCGATGCTTCGCGCATCCGAGCCCTGAAGATAGATGGTGTGAGCAAGACGCCAAAGGTAACAGCCAGCGGATGGCTGGTGGTGTCCGAAGACTTGAAGAAGATACCGCAGAAGGTAGAGTATGAATACAACACAGGCAAAGATGCAGCCGGTTGGATGCCAGTCACGGTGAACTACGATGTGAAGAAATACGGCGTGTACATTGCCGGCGAGGAACTTACATCGCTCAACTTCTACGACATCCCTGGCCTTAAGGAGGGCACTGCCTACTTCTACGACGAATCCTATGACCTCGGCTGGAGCGGCATCTCGCCAACACTCGTGCTCTACGACGCCAAGATAGAAGGCGAGAAAGGTTTATACAATAAAGATTGCTACGACCTTAATATTATTGCACGAGGCGATAACAGTATAACAGCTACCAACTGGACAGGCTTTGACATGGATCCCGTGGTTATTACGACCATTTCAGGCGGCTGAAAGCTTTGGATTACAGCAACGGGCGACAGAAACGGAGGAATCTATAATAGCGATGCGTCAACGTTGAAAATCACAGACGGAACGAAAGTCATTTGCCAAGGCGACGGCTATGGCTTCTTCGATGACGGCGGCACGCTCTACATTCAAGATAACTCCATACTGGCATGTTACGGCAATGAGTCTGCAAGTGTAGAGTTGCCCACATTATCCCAGCAGAAGTTCGATGATAATATTAATGTCCGCTTTCCTGTTGGTGCATACTTTAGGGGGACTCATGTATACTATTCCGGAACAGCGACCGACGTTCAAAGGGATTGGGTAGTGATAGGTCCAGACAATCAAGCGACACAAGACTTGATAACAGGAATAAGCCTGACGGAAGAAGGAAGAAGTCAGATGGAAGATGGTGCTATCTATAACCTCGCCGGACAGAAAATGGTAAATGGCCAATGGTCAAATGGTAAATTGCCACGTGGCATCTACATCGTTGGCGGCAAGAAGATAATTAAGAAATAGGAGATAACCACGAATTGCACGAAATGCACGAATAATATAACAACGGATTACATGGATTCTGTTCTATGCAGACAATCAGTAATCAAGATAAATTCGTGCAATTCGTACAATTCGTGGTTTTCATCGTTGACTTCGTCGAGCTAAAGCTTCCGCCTGCGTCTGAGGCTTGCCGAAGAACTCACGTTAAATAAATCGGACTCCGCGCATTTTTCATTTCTTCATTCCTTCATTCTTTCATTTTTTCATTCTTTCATTTTTTTTAATATTTTCATTTTTTCATTTTGAATTAAATGTCGTAACTTTGACTATCGTCGAAAGTACTCTCGCTGACTTCGTCTTCTTCAGACGCGACTCAGCCATTAAAAAGCAGCTTTTTATGGCGTTCGCTGCTCCTTCAGTTCGGAAAAACTCAAATAAATTTGGTTTTTCGCTCACTTATTCGTACCTTTGCAGGCGATATGGGAGGTATGTGGCTTGAGATAGTACTTATCATTGTTTGCTTCGCAGTTGTTCTGTGGGGCGCTGACCGCTTTACCGATGGGGCTTGCGGGTTGGCAAGGCGGCTCAATGTGAGCGAGCTTGTCATCGGTTTGACTGTCGTATCGCTTGGTACGAGTCTGCCTGAGTTCATTGTGAGTTTCATGAGCATTCTGCGCGGCAGCGGTGACATGAGCGTGGGCAACGTGATGGGCAGCAATATCTTCAATATCCTCGTCATAACGGGTGCTTCTGCCCTGATGAGGAACATCAAGGTGGAGGGCTCGCTCTTGCATCGTCATTTCCCCATCTGCTTCCTGGCTTCGTTTCTGCTCTTCAATTTCGCTAATAGCGAGGGTGTAATAACTCGCTGGGAAGGCTTCTTGCTTGCTGCGTTCTTCTGTGTCTATATCTACTACAACTATCATGTGGCCATGAAGGCGAAGAAGAATGCTCAGGCCACTCAGTCCCCTTCAGAGGGAGAAACGGCGAGCAAGGATATTTCATTGCTTAAGTCGCTTGGGCTCATCGTGGTGGGTATGGCGGCTCTGGTCATTGGCGGACGTGTCCTGGTGGACAATGCGGCTTCTCTGGCTCGCGAGATTGGCATTAGCGAGAGTGTGATAGGTATGACTATTCTGGCTGGCGGAACGAGTCTTCCGGAGTTGGCCACCAGTGTGATTGCGGCTCGCAAGGGCAGCTTCGGTCTGGCGCTTGGCAATGTGGTGGGCAGCAACATCTTCAATATTGCTTTTGTGGTAGGCTTCTGCAGCAGTTTTGTTCCTATGGCTGTCACGCAAATTACGCTCGTTGACTGGGCTGTGTTTGTGGGCAGCGTGGTGCTCGTGTGGGTCTTGGCAAAGACGGGGCGCAAGCTCGACAAGCGGGAAGGCATCGTGCTTGTCAGCTGTTACCTGGCTTATCTCATATCGCTTATTATGGGTTAGCAGCCTGTCCGATTTGTCGTGCAGGAGCGTGAATTGTACCCTTTTGTGGCACGAAATGCAAAAAAAAAGTCGCTTTTCTTCGCGTGCGTGAACATTTTTTATTATCTTTGTACCCAAATATGTTCGCACAAAACTAAATCTAATATATTATGAAGAACTCTATCAAACTTGTTTTAGCATCACTTCTCGCTGTGTTTGGCGCCGTTTCCGGTTGGGCACAGACGAGCGAATTTGCAGGTAAAATCATCAATGTGGGCGGCAATGCCACGACGCTCGAAGCGGGGCAGTGGTATGTCCTCTACAATCCTTATTCCTCTTCTTTCACACTGGAGGGGGCTAGCAACACGCTGGGTGTCTCGACGACTTCGCCCAATAATGGCGATGCGCTGTCGAATGCGGGCTACCTGGTGCAGCTCGAGGAGACAGGCACGACGGGGAAGTACTATCTGAAGTCTGGCTTGGGCAACTACTACTGCAACGTGACGACGTCGAAGAACAACGGCACAGACCCCACTGCTGTGGGTAAGTATATTTATACCATCGCCCAGTTCTCTACATCTACACCCGGGCATTGGTCTCTGCGCAGCAACAACCTCTATTATCTGCAAAACAATGGTGGCACCCTCATGGGGGCGTCGTCGAAAGGCAATTCAGGCGGCGACCGCGACTGGGTGTTCCGCACGGTAACGTTCAGCGACCTGAGCAACCTCACGGGCAAGGCTTACGTCAACTACGTGCTGAGCAGTAAGAACATCGTGCGTATCACCAGCCGTCGCAATCAGAACATCCGCCTCTCGGACAACGGAACAAATACTGAGGGCGCTGGCAAGAACGACAACACCTTCGCTCAGGTCTGGCTCCTCAATAAGGCAGGCAGCGGCTATACCCTTCGCAACGCAGCAACAGGCCGCTTCCTGAACGACGACGACAACTTCCGTACGCCTTCTACTGCGTCGAATACCATCTACGTCCAGTTCAGTCCAAATAATGGCACGGACGACGCCTACATCAATCTCTCCGAGAAGGAAGACTTCTCGGGTAACGTCAGTCTGAACCTGGGCAACGATGGCACCACGCTCTTCAAATGGAACTGCCAGGGCGACCAAGGCTGCGACTGGAGTATCGCCCTCGTGGAGAACTACACCATGCAGGAGGTGGAGGACAACCTGCTCGCCCAGAGCGGCCTCTTCGAGCCTCAAGCTGGGAAGTACTATCGCATCAAGAATATCGGCAAGTCGAACTACATCAACGAGAACATCGGAGCAAACGTCCTCAACTGCGAAGGCAAGGATGCTGACAAGCTCTCGCAGTACTGGACACTCGTTCCGTCAGGAAATCGATGGAACATCCAGAACCTCTGCACCCAACGTTACATCACGCAGCAGAACGGTGCCCTCAGCACCCAATACCGCACCACAACCTCCAAGACTTCGACCTTCTCAATCGAAAGGACTGACGATGCTGCGAACCTGACCTACTACATCCTCGACAACGGGAATATCGGTCTGCATTGCGACGGCAGCAATGTCGTGGTAGGATGGGGCAGTAGCGCAACCAATAGCGTCTGGGGCTTCGAGGAAGTGGAACTGGACGAGGCGTTCATCGAAGAAGGTCGGGCAAAGCTCAATGCCTACAACGAGCTGCAGCGCAACCTCAATACCTACAAGGCAGCCCTCGCAAACCTCTTCCAAGACAAAGCCTGCACGATCCTCAAGGACGAGATTCAAGCCCTCAGCGACGAAGCACTGGCAGCTAATTTCGACTTTGCCTCCCTCAATGACGACATGAAGGCAATGGTACTCAAGGTGAAGAACAACACTTGGGAGAGCTTCACCAGTTCGACAGGCTATACGCGCGAAGGCTTCGAGAAGTTCTTCCGCGTTCGCGATGACTACTATGTATATAGCAACAACCAAAAGATGTGGTGGAGCGATTATGCCGGCATGAGTAATGCTTTCGGCAAGTTGTCTGGTCCTACAGGTATCGTGGGTCAGGCTGGCGACATCATCTATATTTATGTGGACGAGGAACCCAGCTTCGACTGCACCCTGCAAGTGGAAGTCGTGGTGGATAGCGACAGCCCAGGCGACCACCAGACAGGTTCCGTCACGAACCTCCATGCAGGACTCAATACCGTGCTAATCAGCACTCCAAGCACTGTTTACATCTTCTACCAGCTCAACAGCCCAGAGAAATACCTGGCCGACTATCCTGCTGCCAAGATACACATCGAAGGAGGACAGCTGCAAGGCTACTTCGACTACACAAGAGATATGACCAATCAGGACTGGACGCTTCTCTACGAGAAACTCCTGAACAAGAGCAAGGTCGTCAACCTCAAGTGCGAGCGAGTTGTCTTTGCCATGCTCACCAATCTGGTGAAGAACGCCATAGGCAAGACAGGCGAGGTGGAAGGCTTGATGCGCATCTGGAGCAACTTCGTCGATTGCGAAGAAGATCTCATGGGCTTCAAGGAGGACCTGCAGGGACGCTTCCGCAACATCTGGAATGCCTTCTCAGTCAATCACGGCTACATGTACTCCACAACTTATGGCACATATTATAGCGACGGCACCATCTCGACGGTAATGAACTACAACGAGCTCACGGCAAGCGGTGGCGCCATCTGGGGACCGTCGCACGAGATAGGTCATAACCATCAGGCTTGCTTCAACATCGTGGGAGCAACGGAGGTGAGCAACAACCTCTTCTCCAACGTGAATGTCTTCCTGCACGGCGTTTCCACCACTCGTGGCACGAAGGTGACCGATACGCTCGAGGACTTTGCGAAAGGCAAGGGCTGGTTCGGCATGAACATCTGGGAGCAGACACGATTCTACTTCCAGCTCTATCTCTACTTCCATGCCCAGGGTCACAAGCCCGACTTCTATCCGACGCTCTTCAAACTCCTGCGTCAAGACCCCATCCAGAAGCGTACAGGACCTTACGATGCAACCCTTACCAATGGCGATGGCGAAATCGTGGGCGGACGTATCACCTACGGAACTACTGACTACCTCCACATGGCAAAGAAGATGTGCGACGCTGCCCAGCTCGACCTGAGCGAACTCTTTGAGGTGAACGGCATGTTCGTGCCTTACGAAAAGAAGTACATCGGCGACTACAGCGACTATTGGGTAACGACAACTCAGGCAGATATCGATGCAGCAAAGGCTTATATGGCTCGCTATCCGAAAGCTCCAAGCATCTGCTTCATTGACGACCGCATCAAGCCTTCGCCAGCCATCTTCGACGGTCCCTTCGAGGGAAAGCCTAAGGGCACGAACAGAGTTGCCTACGATGCAAGCGAGGCTGCAATCGGCTATGCTGATGTGGGTCAGTGGAGTGACTTCGTTGATGAGTATCAGACGAATGGATACTACTATGGCACAACCACCAGCAGCGGTGCAACAACCTATACCATCTACGGCTCTGGCGCCATTGGCTTCAAGATTTATGACAGCGAGGGCAACCTCGTTTACCTCTCGAACAAGAAGAAGTTCACCATTCCATCTTACGTTCAACCGAAGTTGCAAGGTGGCTTCAAGATTGTGGCTTGCGAAGCCAACGGCTACGAAGTGCTCGTTCCCTACGGCCCATCTCTCTATCGCGGAGAAATGACGGCATATTATGAAGGCAATCCTACGCCACATACGCTCTACTATTATGGTACAGGAACATCGGCCAAGAGCGATATGAGTCCTTTGCCAGCCAACTCCATTGCTTACGTCAAGCCAGGTCAGACGGCAAAGCGACAACCCACAGAAGAACTTCTGGCAAACGTCAATGTGGTCGGTCCGGATAGCATCGCCCAGTCTCTCGTTATCGACGGCGACAAGCAGTTCTACATCCCGACTGAGTTCAAGGCCCAGAACCTCTCCTTCACCAAGAGCGGCGAAGGCTATCAGGCTCTCTGTCTGCCTTTCATCACTTGGAAGGGACTCGGCATTGTGAATGAGGATGGTACTATAGACCAAGATATCGAGACTTTCAGTGCGGGCGAACCAGTCCTTTTCGAGGATGCAGTCAGCATCAATGAGTCAGGCTGGTCAATTTATCCCGGCTTCTTCGCAGAGACAGAGCGCGGCTACATCTTTAACGGAACTTCGTTCGTCTTTGCCGAGAACATCTCGCCCTTCACTTATGTTTGGGACGAACCAAATGGCATTAAGGAAATAGACAACGGACAACGGACAAGCTTTAGCTCGACGAAGTCAACGGATAACGGACTGCCCGTTTACAATATCGCAGGCCAACGTGTAAGCAAAGCCGTAAAGGGCCTCTACATCGTTGGTGGCAGGAAAGTAATGGTGAAGTAAAGATAAGTTACAAAACTCGGCACGCCAAATTGCCAAACATGGCACGTTAAGTTTGCAAACATGGCACGTTAAGTTTGCCAACGAACCTAAGGTTATTTAGAAAACATGAGCAAGAAATCATCTCAGCCGTCACGAAAGGCCGCACCACAGACGCAAGCAGCCGCACCCTCTAAACAGAGGAAGAGGTTGCTGCCCGTGTTGCCCATCTTCTTTGTCCTCACTTGGCTTTGGGCAGCATGGTATTATGGTAGCGTCTTCTACATCAGTCGCGAATACAGTTTCTGGGTAGCAGACCTTCGCATGATGGACTTCGTCCTGTCATGTCCCTATGGTGGAGTCCGCTATCTTGGCAGAGCGATGTTGCAGCTCTACAAGTTCCCGTGGCTTGGCGGACTGCTTCTGGCTATGATGCTTACCGTGGGTAGTTGGCTGACGGGCTATTGCATGAGGCTCAAGGCATCGTGGCGAGCCATCCAGTACGTGCCGGCATTGCTCTATATGGCCATCGTGACTTGGCATGGATTGGACATCTTCTTCGAGGCTCGTACGGGTCTCATCTTCGGCATTCCCTTCGTCGCGTTGGATATCCTTTGCCTCTGGGCTCTCATCATCCGCAGCTTCAGTCGCAAACCTGCCCCTGCTTTCATAGGCATTCCGAAGGATGAAACGCCTCGACAGAACGGCCTGCAACTTGTCGTCATTGCTGTGGCGATGGCTGCCATCATTGGCTTCGACATGCTGCAGCGTCCTTATGTTCGCGTCATCTGCCGCTTGCTCGACATGGAGTACAGGCAGGACTGGGCAGGCATACAGAAGCTTGCGCGTGCCAATGCCATGATGAGCAATCGTCCGATGGCTTGCTCCTATGCTATTGCCCTCGTGCAGACGGGTCAGATAGGCGAGCGTCTCTATGATATTCGCTTGGACTATGACTCGCTCCACCTTCATGGAATGGATTGGCAGCACAACAATGCGAGTTGCCTTTATGTGCCTGAAGGCAACTATTATGGCGGCTTCATCGAGCCGTCGCAGCATGCTTGCATGGAGCAGATGGTAATGACAGGGCCCACCATTCGCCTGTTGAAACTCTCAATCAAGTGTGCCTTGATGCGCGAGGAGTGGGAGTTGGCCGAGAAATACCTGACGGTGTTGCGTCGTGTTCCCTTCGAGGGAGCGTTCTGCAAGAAGTATGGAGCGATGGTTCGTCACATAGACTTGGTCAACTCAGACAAGGAGATGGCGTTAATCAGGCTGACGGAACCCATTCACGATTGCTTCGAGAGTCAGTTCCAGCAGCCGCTCTTCATGGGCTACAATCTGGTGCTCGTGGAGGGACGAAGCCAGCAGGCACTCATCAATAGCCTGAGCGTTTGTCTTTATACGAAGTTGATGCCGCAGTTTGTCGAGCGCCTCGAACCGCTCGCAGGCTCAACTCCGCCAAGCATCATCATGGACGGCATCATGTTGGCCGAGAACAAGAACCCTGGCATCTCCCAGCATTTCTCAGGTCTCAACTTCCGCCAGCCGCAACTACAATCCTTCCTGCATGCCACACAACCCTACATGAAGGACCGCCCAGGGCATGCCTACGAACTCTTCCCCAAGTACAAGGGATACTATCCTTATTACTATTTCTTCGGCAACCTCAAGGCAACAAAGAAAGGATATACCAGTCTTTCATCAAGCAATTCAGGAGTCAACTAAGTTCAAATTACAGTTATGAGACGCCACATATTATATATTGTATATTGTATATTGTTCATTACTATCGTTGGTTGCCAGCCAAAGGCTGAATTGCCAAGCCAGTTCGCGGAGAGCAACACAGAGGCAGAAATCTATCCTGACTATAAGGATGTAGTGGTGCCGCCCAACATCGCGCCGCTCAACTTCATCTGTCGCGATTCCGTCGCCACAGCTTATGTTGCCCAACTTAAAGGCAAGAGCCAGCAACTCCTCGCAGCAGCCGCGGAAGACGGCGTCATTAGGATGGATTCTACTGAATGGAGGAACTTGCTGACAACCAGCAAAGGTGGCGAAATCTCTGTTGACATCTATGGCAAGCGACCTGATGGCTGGGTGCACTTCAAACCTTACAAGTTCAGTGTGGCCGAGGAACCCATCGATGCTTTCCTCAGTTATCGACTCATCGAACCAGGCTATGAACTCTACCGTCAGCTTGGCATCTACCAACGCAATCTCACGACGTTCGACGAGAAGCCCATCTATGAGAATAACCGCGAGTACAACGACGGAGAGAATCACTGCATCAACTGCCACAACTATCGTATGGGCAGCACAGAGAGTATGCTCTTCCATGTTCGTGCCAATCATGGCGGAACCATCATCGTGCAGGACGGCAAGGCTCACAAGGTACAGCTCAAGGACAGCACCATCATTACGAGTGGCGTCTATCCCTCTTGGCATCCGACCGAGAACCTTGTGGCTTTCTCTACGAACAAGACAGGCCAGGCCTTCCATGTCTATTATCCGGAGAAGCTCGAAGTGATGGACGAGAAGAGCGACTTGCTGCTTTATGACGTCACGAAGAACGAGGTGAGCCACATCTTCCGTACTGCCGACGATATGGAGACCTTCCCCTGCTGGTCTCCAGACGGACGTACCTTGTATTATTGTACAGCCAAACGCAACTATCTGCTCGATATGTCTTTGCCCGACAGCCTTGTCACCCAGCAGCTTCTCATGAAGTTCGATAGCGTTCGTTACAACCTGATGTCCATTCCATTCGACCCCAAGACACGCAGCTTCGGACAGCCGCAGATGGAGGTCGATGCTGTGTCCGAGGGCCAGAGCATCTCTGTGCCACGTGTCTCACCTGACGGGCGTTACATTCTCTACACGTTGGGCGACTACGGACAGTTCCACATTTGGCACAAGTCGAGCGACCTTTGGGTAAAAGACTTGCAGACGGACGAATGCTATCCCTTGACCGAAGCGAACTCACCCGACGTCGATAGTTTCCATTCCTGGAGTAGCAACAGCCGTTGGTTTGCCTTCAGTAGCCGTAGGATGGACGAGAACTACACACGCCTCTTCATTGCTTATTTCGACAAGGACGGCAAGGCGCATAAGCCTTTTGTCATCCCGCAGGAAGATCCCGAATGGAACATCTTGCTCCTGAAGAGCTACAATGTACCTGAGTTAAGTCGTGATGCGGTCTCCATCTCCATGCAAGATTTGCATCATTGCATCTATGAGACGGAAGGCGAGAATGCCGTGTATAAGCCCAACCCAACGGCAATTGTGAACCTCGACGGCACTACAGGCGCATCACCAAAGAAGCCTGTTGACGGCACATCAGGCGCAAGTCCTAAGAAACCATAAGGAAACCTATTTTGCTCCTATAGGGCGTTAGACGCAGCAGTTGTGCTGCTTTTCCCAGCCGATTGTGGAAGTCGGTCCGTGTCCTGAAAGGATGTCAGTTTCGTCGGGCAAAGTGAAGAGTTTGTTCTTAATGCTGTCCAACTCTGCCTCGAAGTTTCCGCCAGGAAGGTCGGTGCGCCCAATGCTCCCTTGGAACAGGGTGTCGCCACAAAGCAGGAGCCCTGAATCGGGTAGATAGAACGAGGCAGAGCCAGGGGTATGCCCCGGTGTGTGGATGAGACGGATAGTGCTTTCTCCAAGCTTCAGCGTGTCCCCATCGTTCAAAAGGCGTTCTACGGGAGGCATTCCGCCACCGATGTTCAGCCCGAACTGCGCAGCCATTGCAGGCATGTCACGGTAGGTCTGGTCTTCCTTGACGTGGAAGATGGGCTTAAGTCCGAAGGTGCGATAGACGAAAGGTAAGCCGAAGGTGTGGTCGAAGTGCGCGTGAGTCTGCAGGGCATACTTCATCTTCAGGCCATGAGCCTTGATGCTTCCCTCCAGCAACTGCTCTTCCTGTCGGTTCCAGCAACCAGGATCTACGATGGCTGCCTCGAGTGTCGTCTCGTCCCACAGCAGGTAGGTGTTCTCTTGTATAGGGTTGAAAGTGAATGATATGTACTTCATAATGGAAGATATACGAGTTTCTTTGTCTCGAAGAAGGGCTCTTCGAAGTATTCGCTAAGTGAGGTGATTTGTGCGGCTTTGCCAAACGGATGAGCTTCCTGCTCCAGTTCTCCGCCCTTGAGACAGATGAGGCCGTTGGGCAGACCGTTGAACTGTTCCTTGTTGACAGCCTTGCGTATGATTTTCACCAGGTCGGGTAGGGGCATCACGGCACGCGACACGATGAAGTGGAACAGCTGTTTCACCTCCTCTGCTCGGCACCATTGTGTAGTGACATTCTGCAGTCCGAGCGCTTTGCTGACCTCCTCGCAGACACGAATCTTCTTGCCGATGGAATCGACGAGGTGAAACTTGGCTTCCGGAAACATGATGGCCAAGGGGATACCTGGGAAGCCGCCTCCGGTGCCGAGGTCCATGATGTTAGTGCCAGGCTTGAAGCGAATCAGCTCGGCTATCGCGAGGCTGTGCAGGACATGGTGTTCGTAGAGGTTGTCGATGTCCTTGCGCGAGATGACATTTATCTTGCTGTTCCAGTCGTGATAGAGTGCGTCAAGTGCCTCGAACTGCTGCCTCTGCTGGTCAGTCAGGCTGAAATATTTGCTGATGAGTTGCATTCTTTACGAGGGATTAAGATGTAGATGAGTGCCACTACACCTAAGATGTATGGATAGTAGAGGTATGGAATGATGTCGAGAGGGTTGACTGCAGACAGGCCGCTTGCTATGAGCATTTGTGCGCCGTAAGGGATGATGCCCTGAGCCATGCAGCTGAAAGTGTCGAGGATGCTTGCTGCGCGTTTGGCTGGGATGTTGTAACGCAGAGCAAGATAGCGGGCAAGCGGACCGACACTCAGTATCGCAATCGTGTTGTTGGCAGTGCAGAAGTCCGTCAACACCACCATTCCTGCCATGCTTAGCTCAGCCTTCCTTCGGCTTCCACGACGGCTGTTGAACAATTGCATCAGCCAATCTATGCCGCCAGTCTGTCGGATGACTTGCATCAAGCCTGCGGCCAGGAGCGTCACAATAATGAGTTCACTCATGCCCATGATGCCGTCGTTCATCGCTTTGAGCCATCCAAAGGGTGTCAACGCGCTGGATGCTATGCCAATCAGGCCTGCCAGAACGGTTGCCGAGGCAAGCACAAGCATCACATTCATGCCGGCGAGGGCTGCCACTATTATATATATATAAGGTATAATGGCAGGGTAGAAGACCTCGCTCAGATTGTCGGGCTGTACGCTGACGGCTGGCAAACAAGCATAAAGTATGAGACAAATGATGGCTGCAGGCAGGGCAATCCAGATGTTTGCACGGAACTTGTCCTTCATCTCGCAACCCTGAGTTTGCGTTGCAACAATGGTGGTGTCGGAGATGAAGCTGAGGTTGTCGCCAAAGTAAGCGCCACCAACCACTATTGCCACCATCATGGCTGTGCTGGTTCCGGTCTGCTCGGCCATATTGCTTGCAATGGGAACAAGGGCTGCAATGGTGCCTACGCTGGTTCCCGTAGCAAGCGAGATGAAGCAAGAAGCCAGGAAAAGACTGCTCAGCAAGAAGCCTGGAGGAACCGCTGTAAGCGCAAGATGTATGGTGGCATCAATGGCTCCCATCTGCTTTGCGGTAGCGGCAAAGGCTCCAGCAAGGATGAATATCCACAGCATTTGCATGACGCTTGGCGATGCTGCGCCTTCTGCCAGTCGCTCGAAACGCTTGCCTATCGACAGCCCTCGCATGATGAACAGGCTGTAGATGGAGGCTGCAAGGAACGCAACAGTCAGGGGAACCGCATAGAAATCGTCTGCTGCAAGACTCAAGAACAAGTAGAGCAACAGGAAAACTATCAGCGGACTCAGGGCAAGTAGCCCTTTCGATGTGGAAATCGTGCCATTCACGCTGCGAAGTTACAACATTTTCCCTTGCCTTTCCCCCTTTTTCGAATAAAAAAACAACTTTTGCAAAAAAATATTGCTCATTAGTATTTTCTTTTCCAAAAATAATGTATATCTTTGCACAAGATAACATCAAAAGACATAAGATTACACATCGAAATATGGCAAAGATTGTTACTATGGGAGAGATTATGCTGCGTCTCTCTACGCCAGGAAATAGCAGATTCGTCCAGTCCGACAGCTTTGATGTCAACTATGGAGGTGGCGAAGCAAATGTTGCTGTCAGTCTGCAGAACTATGGCAACGAGGCTTTCTTCATAAGTAAGATACCCGCACACGAGATAGGACAAGCCGCCATCAACAGCCTTCGCCGGTTTGGCGTGCACGTGAGCTTCGTGGCTCGTGGTGGCGACCGCTTGGGCATCTATTATCTTGAAACGGGTTCGAGCCTTCGTTCCAGTAAGGTGATTTACGATAGAGCCAATAGCAGCATCAGTCAGGCCTCGCCGGATGACTTCGACTTCGACGCCATCTTCCGTGGTGCGGACTGGTTCCATTGGAGCGGCATCACGCCTGCTTTGGGCAAAAACACGGCCGAATGCATCGAGAAGGCCTGCATCGCAGCCAAGAAAGCCGGCGTAACTATCAGCTGCGACCTCAATTACCGACACAAGTTATGGACGGCAAAGGAGGCACAGAAAGTGATGTGTCCCTTGATGGAGTACGTCGATGTGTGCATCGGAAACGAGGAAGATGCCGAGAAGTGCTTGGGTTTCCGTCCCGATGCTGACGTCGAGAATGGCAATACGGCTGCCGACGGCTACAAGAATATCTTCCAGGGAATGGCGAAAGCCTTCGACTTCAAGTACGTCGTGGGCACTCTGCGCGAGAGTTTTAGCGCGTCGCACAATGGCTGGAAGGCTTTGATTTACGATGGCAAGGAGTTCTGTGAGAGCCGTCGCTACGAGATAAATCCCATCGTGGACCGTGTTGGAGGTGGCGACGCTTTCAGCGCTGGCATCATTCACGGCTTGGCAAATGGCAAACCGATGCAGTGGGCGTTGGAGTTCGCGGTTGCCGCAAGTGCCCTGAAACACACGATTCCAGGCGACATCAATCTCGTCTCAGTCAGCGAGGTGGAGAGCCTCATGAACGGCAACGGCAACGGAAGAGTGGAGAGATAAAAGACCCCCCTGCCCCCTTTAGGGGGAGAGTAGGAGGATGGTTGCCGCCTTTAATTATGAATTAAGAATTGTGAATTATGAATTTTGATAAGCTTCAAGTGCTGCAGAAGTTGCAGCAGACGGGCATGGTGCCTGTGTTCTATCATAGCGATGTTGAGGTTGCAAAGCAAGTGATAAAGGCTTGCTACGCTGGTGGTGTGCGGGCTTTCGAGTTCACGAATCGTGGCGACTTTGCCCACGAGGTGTTTGCTGAATGCGTGAAGTTTGCGGCGAAAGAGTGTCCCGAGCTGGCGATGGGTGTCGGCTCGATTGTGGATGCGCCCACGGCTGCCCTGTATATCCAGCTCGGAGCCTGCTTCGTGGTAGGTCCGTTGCTCAATCCCGAGATAGCTCACGTCTGCAATCGCCGCCTCGTTCCTTATGTTCCTGGATGTGGAACGGTTAGCGAAATCGGTACGGCTCAGGAGTTGGGTTGCGACGTGACGAAGGTCTTTCCGGGCGACGTCTATGGTCCCGCTTTCGTGAAAGGCACGCTGGCTCCCATGCCTTGGAGCAAGATTATGGTGACTGGAGGCGTTTCTCCTGATAAGGAAAACCTGACGGCTTGGTTCAAGGCGGGTGCTTTCTGCGTCGGTATGGGCAGCAAACTCTTCCCAAGCGACAAGGTGCAGGCCAAGGATTGGCAGTACATCACCGACCAATGCCGCAGTTCACTTGCCTACATCGCTGAGGCGAGGAAGTAATCGACACATTATATATAATATAAAGGGGGACGCCGTGTGGTGTCCCCCTTGCTGTTTAACGACTCAACGTTGCAGTTCGTGTGAGCCGTTATTGCAGCCTGTCTTACGCTACTTGACAGGTTAACTTCTTTGATTTATCATGATGAATCAACGAACTCGACACGTTAACTTTGACAACGAAGCGTGTCAAATCATCTGGTGTGATAGCACTCGAACATCTTCTCGACGTAGCTCTTCTGGAGTTTCGGGCTGACGAGGCTGGCAATCCAAACTACTGGGAAGCCGCCTATCATGGCGAGGGCGCCGCAGTTAATCGGGTTGATGGGGTTGCCCAGAAGCATGTTGACGACCGTCAAGCCTACGCCCCAAATGAAGCAAGCCCAGACTGCCGACTTCGTGACGCCTTTCCAATAAAGTCCCAACATGAAGGGAGCGAGGAATGCTCCTGCAAGTGCACCCCAAGAGATGCCCATCAATTGAGCGATGAAGGTTGGCGGATTCAGCGCTATCATCAGCGAAATGACGATGAAGAAGACTATCAGAACGCGCATCACAACGACCTTTCTGCGCTCCACCTTCTCGGCCACAACATCGTCGATGCTGCCTTCTTCTACCTCTCCGGGCAAGGATTTCTTGTCGCGATAAATGAGGTCGAGGGTCATGGTGCTCGATGAGGTGAGTACCAAGGAAGCGAGTGTGGACATCGAAGCCGAGAGAACCAGCAGCACGACGAGTGCGATGAGGGCATCGGGAAGCGTGACAAGCATGGCTGGAATAATGCTGTCGAAAGCGATTTTGCCTGTCGCTTCGTTGATGACGGGCTCGTAGAGGCGTCCGAAACCTCCGAGGAAATAGCATCCGCCAGCAATGATGAAGGCGAAGATGGTGGAGATGATGGTGCCACGACGAATGGCGCTCTCGTCGGTAATCGAGTAGAACTTACCCACCATTTGCGGCAGACCCATCGTGCCAAGCGAGGTCAGGACGACAACGCCAAGCAGTCCCCAAGGATCTGGACCGAACCAAGATGCAAAACCACCATTGACTGTCGGGTCAGCATCGGATGGAAGAGTGGCCAACTTCTCTACCGCTGTCACCAATCCTCCCTGCGCATTCAGCACTGCAATGATGACTGCCACGATGCCGAAGAGCATGATGATGCCTTGGATGAAGTCGTTCATCGCGGTTGCTTTGTAGCCTCCGAAGATGACATAGATGGCTGTAAAGGCTGCCATACCGATGACACAATACTCGTATGGAATGCCGAATCCCATCTCGAAGAGACGCGAAATGCCGCTATAAACACCGGCTGTATAGGGAATCAGGAACACGAAAGCGATGATGCTGGCCACGACTCGCAGGTTCTGACTGCTGTAGCGAGTGCCGAAGAAGTCAGGCATCGTGCGACTCTCGATGTGCTGCGTCATCAGTTTCGTGCGCTTTCCCAGCAAAAGCCAGGCAAGCAACGAACCGATTACAGCATTGCCGATGCCTATCCAAGCGCTTGAAAGACCGTACCGCCAGCCGAACTGTCCTGCATAACCGACAAAGACGACTGCCGAGAAATAACTCGTTCCGTAAGCAAACGCCGTGAGCCATGGACCAACGGCACGCCCGCCAAGAACGAAGCCGTCAACTGATTTGGCCTGTTTGTGGGAGTAGATGCCCACGCCAACCATCACGGCCAAGAAGATGATGGTCAGGAATACTTTTATAAACATTATTGTATAGAATTAAATTCGCAACGCTCATGGAAGTTAAAAAGGAAGTTAACTTGCTTCGCTGACTTCGTTGAGCAGAAACTTCGTGGAAGTTAAAAAGGACAATACAACAAGCGTTCCATTCTGTCGTCCAGCACGAAGTGCTTTACTTCCAGCCTGCAAAGCGGGCGTAACTTCCTGTTTTTACTTCATCTATAACTTCCTCTTCTTTAGTTGAACCTTACTTGCAACTGGCATTGGATGCTGTGGTTGGCTCCGTGAACGAACTGAGAGGTGGGGTCGCTCGGACTGCCGGTCAGATAAGCATTCTTGTAAACATATTGCACCTGCAAGCGGCACTTCTTGTAGAACCAGTACTGCAAGCCACCGATGGCTTTGTGCTGGTCCATGCCCAGGTCCGTGTTGAAGTTGAAGAAGTCGTACGAGCCAACCAGCTCCAGCCTCTTCCCCAATTCAGGAGCGCCAAAGCGAGCCAAGGGAACAGCTCCAGTCAGGTAAGCGCCCCAACTGTGCACATCGCCGTCCCAACCATTCAGGTATTCGCCATGCACATTAAAGGCTCTCGACTTGTAGTCAGCACCGATTGTGCAACGATGACGCTTGTAGTCCTGACCAATCGCAATAGTCGGATTGTAGGCAGATTGGGCGACGGCATGACCGCGACCGAACTGTCCTGTCGTGACGATGTTCAGTCCTTGTACTGGACGATATTCGAGTCGGGCAATGATGTCCTTGAAGTTGTTGCCGTCCTTCTTGTTGATGCCTTGGCCGTTCATCACATCCAGCTCGTAGCGGAACTTGCCGTTGTTCGTCTCTCCAAAGAGTGAGAGGCCCAGGTCACGACCATACTGAACGCCCAGCAAGGGGTCGCTGCCGCAGCCCGTCAGGAACGTCACAGCCTCGCTATAGACGTCGATAGCCTCCATCGAAGTAGGGGAGAGGGGGTTCTCGAGCGATAGACCATTCTTGAACTGGCCAAAGCGAATGGTAAGCGCCTTGTTGCGCGTAAGGCGATAGTCCGTGTAGTACTCCTGTACGACGCTCGAGAAGTCGTGCATGAAGAGGAACGACCAGCGGTCAGTAATTTTGGCTTCAGCCCAGAAGAGGACGCGCTTCAGGTCGAACGTGTTCTTGTTCTCTCCGCCCTGATGCGAGTAAGTGTAGCCTGCTTGAGCATAGCCGTGGAGTTTGATGCGGCTCTGCAGTTCCTGGAACCACTTCTTGTCCGTCAGTTTGTTAAACTCTACTCGGCCGTTCTTTGTGATGGTTATGGCCGCTCCATCTGCATTAAGGGAGTCAGATTGCCCCATCGCTGCCGTGCTGCTGAAGATAGCCAGCGACACAGCCAGCGCCTGCTTAAATAAAGTGTTCATTTGTTTAATAATATTGGTTAACTTTGTTATCCGAGTGCAAAAATACAAATAATGATGGACAAAAAGGCATGGAATGTGAACTTTTTTGTATTTTTGTGTTACAAAACGAATGTTTCGGCGTTATATAAGAAAGAGCATGTGAGAAAATGAGTAAGAACTTCTTGATAGCAGCCTACAGGAAGTTGCAGCAGAGGTTGCAATCCGATCTCTCGCATGCGGAAGGCGATGCCCTCCATGATGCCTTTTGTAAACTATGGGTTGCAGACTATCATCCAAGTGGCGAAGAAGAGGGAGAGAAACTGCTTTACCAGAGTATGCGTCGCAGACAGATCAGCCTGTGGCGAGCTGGCAAACGACATCCGCAGGCATCTACCTTAGATGTTCAAATCGAAGACCCGCCTCCTGACAATGATATCGAAGATACATACAAGCGAATATGGGAACTGATAAAGACGCAACTGACACCTCTGCAACAAGATATATTAAAACGCCACGATGTAAACGATGAGACATATAGCGAGATAGCCGACAGACTGGGAATGCAGGAAGCGGCAGTTAGGATGCAACTCAGCAGAGCACGAAAGAAGATAAGAGAAATCTATAAAAAGACAAGGAAATGAAACAGCACGACCTATCATATTGGGAAGACTTGGCAGAGCGCTACTTCCTGGCAGAGACTTCCGAAAGGGAGGAGGTACAGCTGCGTAAGTTCCTTTGCAGTAGTCAGGCTCAAGACCCACGTTTCGACGAGATTAGAGCCACGATGTCTTTTTTGCACGTCTGCCGTCCAAAGAAGGAGATTTCCTATGTTAACCTTCCCTTCAAAGCTATTACTATTGCTGCATGTCTCTGTCTCGCAGCTTTCCTAGGATGGTATCAATATCATCAATACAATATCAGTAGCGTGCGTGTGGCTGGTGAAGAAATAGAAGCAGATGCCTCCATGCTGATGCAGAAGCAAATGGCAGAAATGTTTAACCCCATCGACCAAAGCGAAAGATGAAAAGGATGCTCTTGCTCATATTGATACTTGGTGGTGTGAGCATAGGTGTTCATGCCCAGAAGGGGTTTGCCATACAGGCAGTCTTCGACGAGTACGCGGTAGGAAAGAACGTAACGGAAGTAATGATGGGAGCAGGAAGACTAAAGAAGTACAACCTGAGCCTCTTCCATAGTCTGGAGATAAATAGACCATCAGCCACAGAGAGGCAGCACATTGAAGCATTGGTCCAGACAGATGCAGCCCAAGCAATACTGCAAGAAGAACATGGCGGGCACAAACTCTACGAACTTCCTAAACGCAAAGGGATGCACAGCTACATCTTCTTCCGACAGACCAGCCAGTCTCTTATACTTATATATATAGAAGGGAAAGCCAGTCTCAAGCAAATTGAGTCACATTTCTTAAAGAAACATAACTAAGCACATGAAACATAACAGCACCCTTTACGCAATACTCTCCTTCGTGATGTTCTGCTTCCCATCTTTCCTGAAAGCAGAAAGCGACAGCCTGATGTGGGACTTCTCAGACATTTTTCAGGGCACAAAGGCGAACCCGACTCTTCCTTCGTCGCTGGAGGGCTGGAAGGAGCATCTTGAACTCTTTGGCAGGAACATACCACAGGAAGAAGTGTTCCTCCACATGGACAACACCTGTTACTTTGCTGGTGACACGCTCTACTTCAAGGCATACGTCCGTCGAAGCGACACAGGCAAGCTCACGAACCTGAGTCAACTGCTCTATGCTGAACTCTGGAATCAGGAAGGCTATATGCTGGAGCGGCATCTGGTGAAGTTGAAGGACGGGCAGGGTGCTGGCTCATTCGTGCTGAACGATTCACTCTATGGTGGTTTCTATGAACTGCGAGCCTACACGCGTTGGCAATTGAACTGGGGTGAGTATCAACACCCTCACACCTGGCCAGCCGAGCAGTGGTTCTTCAACAAGAAGATGGCCAAGGAGTTCTATCGCGACTACGAGAAACTTTACTGCCGCATCTTCCCCCTCTATGATAAACCTGAGGTACCAGGCGTCTATAGCCACGACTTGACGGAACGTCCGCACATGCGCTATTTTCGTACGGAAGTGAAGAAGGCTCCACCCGTCCTGAACTTGTACCCTGAGGGTGGCGTGATAGTGGAAGGCACGAGGGCACGGGTTGCCTTCGAGGCGAACGAGGCAGATGGCGAGCACTTATCTGGCACAATGCGACTCTATGGCAAGGGAGGTCGCCTGATTCAGGAATGTCGGACAGAGAATCGCGGACGTGGAACGCTGGAGTTCGACTACGAGCATGGCGTAACCTATTCAACTATCTTCACCAGTGACAGCAATGCCGTAATACGCCAGCGAATGCCAAAAGCCGAGACAGACGGATGTGCTGTTCGGGCAGATGTGTTGGACGACAAGTTGCTGCTTTCTCTACAACCTCGTGGTGAGGCAGCTAACGAGACTTTGGGCGTTACAGTCATGGTGGGAGGTGCCCTGCATTACTTCCAGAAGTTCCGCGCTCAGGACACGCAGATAAGCATTCCGACGGATTCGCTTCCAACTGGTGTGGCTCAGATAACGGTTTATAATGCCCAAGGTCGCGTGTATAGCGACAGGCTTTGTTTTGTCCGACATCAAAAGGACATCGATGATGCCGATATGCATTTTGGTGACATCAAGACAACTTATGAGCCTTTCGATTCCATACATCTCTCTGTACAGAACCCTATGGCAGCGGGCTCGACAATCTCGTTGGCTGTACGTGATGCTTCCACATCCGAGTACCTTTATGACAGCAGTAACATCTTGACTGAGATGCTGTTGTGTAGCCAGATACGAGGCTTCGTGGAGCAGCCTGACTACTATTTCGAGGAAGATGACGAAGAGCATCGTCGCCATTTAGACCTTTTGCTGATGGTGCAGGGATGGCGACGCCACAACTGGATAACGATGGCCACGCCTGGCATCTTCCGCATCAACCATCCCATAGAGAAGACGCCAGTCTATTTCGGTGCTGTCTATCGCTATGTAGCCATAGGTCACGAAGGCTGGGATGGTTGGGGCAACATGACCGACCAGGAAATCAAGAAGTACGACTTCGCAAATCCTGTGGGCGGTGAGTGGTTTTCTTCTCGTCTCAGGAAACCTCAAGGCATGATACCTCTATTGGGTAATGCAGGCGAGGAGCGCGACAAGCACAATGCCTACAGCTATCTCCTGAAGGACAACGAGTCGGCTTCTTTCGACGGACGTAACTATTATGATGAAGGCAACCTGAAGCGTGAGGTGCGCGTCCATGCAGAGTATCGTCAGATGTCGACTATCGGCTTGAAGAGCGTCTATGGCGACATCACGACAAAGAAAGGACGCTTCGTGCTCGAACTTCCTGGCTTCTATCACGATTGCATCCTGGATCTGTCGGCTTCAGATACGACGAAGTGGAAGTTGTCGAAACCGGAAAGCAAGAAGACGAAACGTCTGTTGCGCAAACGCAAGAAGAAACTCGACAAAGGCCGTGCTGTTCCTTCGCTTGAGCATCAGTGGATAAAGCCGACCGAAACAGAATATCCCGAGTTCTATGTTCGTCTGACGCCCTATCATCCTCGCTTCTGCAAGCCGTTCAGCTATTATCATACGCACGTAGCACCACCTCGTGAAGGCACAGTTTTGATTCCTTCTCTTCGTACAGGTCAGACGCTTGCTCAGGTGACGGTCCGTTCCAAGCATGGTGGTCTGCGAGACTTCGACCCCTCGCATCCTGCTATTACTCGCGATGCTTACGAGACATTCAATGAATGTGTGGATGCAGGTTTCACGCCAGGCTGGTTCCCTGGTCCGCAATCTTTTGCAGAGTGGACGAAGCGGCTTTATGTGGGCGACATGAATATGTATCGCGATTACACCACATATGCTGGAGCACAATTTTCAGCGCAAAGATCTGCTTTTGAAGGTTGGAGCAGTGGCGAGAGTTATGGAGGCTTCTATAATTACGGTGGTTGGATGGGACGCGACTCCAGAGACAATTACCACGGAGCAGGGCGCTTTGGTGGAACCGTTCTCGACAATGAACAGTATCTTTCCCTTAGACCCGATAACTCGTGGTCTGCGCGTTACAGATGGCCTGATCCTGCTGACTATGTGGGTGGTTCGTATGTTGCAGACACTTATTCCCGTCGTGGCGGAGGTTGGAGCACTTCAAACATAGTGGCGTACTCGCTTACAGGCCTTGATGTCACAACGCAGTCGCTCAACTTCCTGCGCTCGCTTCGTTCGGTTAAGCTCATTACCGACTATGCACCTCGCATGGAAGGCAGCCGTCGCTATTGGGGAGCCAACCAGCCGACTGTTGACATCGGATTAGATCCCTTGACAGAAGGTGTTCGTCCTACTTATCGCGACCGACACTTCGTCCTGCATGGCTACGACGTCAGCGAGGAGTTCTATAGCCCCTGCTATCGCCAGCGTCCGCTTCCATCTCTTAAAGATTATCGTCGCACCCTCTATTGGAACCCCAATCTGGAGCTTGACGAGAATGGTCACGCCGACGTTACGCTATGGAACAACAGCCTCTCTACAAGCATTACCGTAAGTGCTGAGGGTATAACACCATCGGGAAAGGTGTTGACAGGCATTAGCTATCCGGAAGACCGTTAGATATGAGGACATTTCTTACTATAATATTGTTCGGATTTTCAAGCCTGACTCAAGCACAGGAATTGACTGATACCCTGACTGCTGTCGTTGTGGATGCAGAGACTCGAGAGCCTGTACCGTATGTCAGCATTTATGTCTCTTCCTCATGTGGCACCATCAGCAACTACGATGGCGAGTTTTCGCTGCAATGCCTCCCCTCCGATGTGCTCCGCATCTCTAGCATCGGTTATAAGAAAGTCAGCCATAAGGCCTCCGAGCTTCCTGACACCATTCTTCTGAAGCCTGTCGCCTCTACGTTGCGCGAGTTGACAGTGGTGGGCAACGACGATGTCCTGTATCGGCTGGTTCGCAAAATGCTGAAAGAAGCCAATAAGAATAAGAAGGCAGAGGCTGACTACTTCTTCCGCCTTACTACGCAGTACCCGGGAACCGACGAACTGGCGGAGGCTTTTCTGAGTGCCAAGTCATGTGTGCAGTTGCGCAATATGACTTTCCATAGCGGCAATCGCGGTATGCTGAAGGAACCCGGTGTTCTTGACAATCCCGACCTGAAAGGTTTGGGACATACCAACATGCATTCTTTCCTGTATCTTGCTCCCGTACTTGCATACTACAACGAGTGGGACTTCGCCATTGTTCCTGCCGACATCGTGCTGAGCAGGCGAGGGAAACTCTACGACGTCTCGTGTACAGCATTCACGGAAGAAGACGGCACGGAGATACGCAGGATTCAAGTAATGGGGAAACCCGCTAGTGCCGACTACGTTATCCTTGATGGGACGCTCTATGTCGATTACAAGAAGTGTCGGTTGCTGCGCTTCGACGGACTGGTGCGAGGGCTGTATCTCAGGGCTTTCGATGATGCACGACGACGTGTGACCATCGACACCGTCAGGTGTGAGTTACATGTCGATTATCGCCACGACCACGGCTTTACCGAGATAGCCAATATGTCGGGCATAGTAGTCAGAGACAAAGTCATGCTCAGGTACTTGCTCTTCAATCTGGGTGACAAGGGAATGATGTTCACGAAGTCGAAGCGGGTGGGCAGTAATATGCTTCGTACAATCGATGAAGTCGGGTACGACTCCCTGCTTTGGACTACGGCGGACATCGTGAAGCGTACCAAGTTGGAGGAAAGCATCGCCTTCGGGGACACAACTTTTCACATGCCAAACAAATCGAAGTACGACGTAGCCCTCTCTCAGCAAGAACGCGAAGCCAATGCTTTCCTGCGAGACGCCATCCGTCAGCTCAAGGCAGGCACCATGCAACTGCATCGCGGCCTGCCGCAGAAATAGTTGAGAGTAATCCCCGCAAACTTTCATGGAAGCCTTTGAACTGTATACTTTCCACGTATATAGTTATCTAATGAAGAAGTTGATTCAATCTGTTTGACAACAGGTGTGCCGTTGACTTCATCGAAATCCATCCGATAGTGTTGGCAGAGGGTGTTGCTTGGTATAAAAGCCTCCGCGTTATCACAACGCAGAGGCTTTGTGGTTTCGTTTACTAGCATGAAACGAAATAACCTTTTTCTGTTAGGACATTTCATATATATAACGCCACAGAGCGACTTTTGTAACACAGAACAGGATATGGTTAATAATTTTTAACAAACATGCGGGATGTTAGTACATACAAAGAAAGGCGGCAGCCCTCAGAAATGATTCATAATTTTAAATCTAAAGCCAATAATTCTTCATTCTTCTCTCTTAATTCTCAAATTCTTTGTAAATTTGCACGCAAATTTGCAATGAAGCGCTTAATGAACAGCAAGAAAAAGAAGAAACTGAGGTGGTTCGTCCCTGCCGGTATGGAGCCGACGGAAATGGACCTGAAGATAATGGCTTGGGAGGCGAAAGGCCGGCTCGTGCCCACTCCAAGCCTGATTCGCACTAAGGAACAGATTGAAGGCATCCGCAAGGCTGGCGTGCTCAACACGGCCGTTCTCGATGCTGTGGCTGCCCAGATTCGCGAGGGAATGAGCACAGCTGAGATTGACCGCATCGTCTATGACTACACCACTCAGCACGGTGGCATCCCTGCTCCGCTCAACTTCGAAGGCTTCCCAAACAGTTGCTGCACCAGCATCAACGATGTGGTCTGTCACGGTATTCCCAGTGAGGACGACATTCTGGAAGAGGGTGACATCATCAATGTGGACTGTACGACCATCCTCGACGGATACTACGCTGATGCCAGCCGTATGTTCATCATCGGCAAGACCAGTCCTGAACGTCAGCACCTCGTGGATGTGGCGTGGGAGTGCCTCAAGATAGGCGAGCAGGTCTGCTCGGAGCCTTACGTCTTTGTGGGTGACCTGGGCAACGCTATCGCCAAGCATGCTCACAAGAACGGCTACAGCGTGGTTCGCGACCTTTGCGGGCATGGTGTGGGCATCGATTTCCACGAAGAGCCCGATGTGGAGCACTACGGCAAGAAGGGCACTGGAATGCTCCTCGTTCCAGGCATGACGTTCACCATCGAACCCATGATAAACGGCGGCGACTGGTACGTTTGTGGCGACGCTGAGGACGAGACGGAATGGATTGTCCTGACCGAAGACGGAGCAGACAGCGCTCAATGGGAACACACATATCTGATGACCGAAAACGGAGTGGAAGTGCTGACGCATTAAGGCACTGACCCCCTACCCCCCTTTAGGGGGAACTTTTTGACAAAGAATGTATGAGAAAAAATATTGACGATATAGAAATCTCTTCTCCCCCTAAAGGGGGTAGGGGGGTCTTCATTCTCGGCATCGAGAGTAGTTGCGACGATACTTCTGCAGCTGTCATTCGTGATGGCGTTCTGCTCTCGAATGTGACGGCCAGTCAGGCTGTGCACGAGGCTTATGGTGGCGTGGTGCCTGAATTGGCGAGCCGTGCCCATCAGCAGAACATCGTTCCTGTTGTGGATGCAGCATTGAAGCAGGCTGGAATAGAACGCGAGCAGTTGAGCGCAATTGCTTTTACGCGAGGCCCTGGACTTCTGGGTTCCCTGCTTGTCGGTGTGTCGTTCGCAAAAGGACTGGCAGCCTCGCTCGGCATTCCCATGATTGACGTCAACCACCTTCACGGCCACGTCTTGGCGCACTTCATTCATGCTGAGAACGATGATTACATTTCGCCTGAGTTCCCTTACCTCTGTCTTTTAGTGAGTGGAGGCAACAGTCAGATTGTTCTCGTCAAGAGTTACAAGGATATGGAAATCATCGGTCAGACCATCGACGATGCGGCTGGAGAGGCCATCGACAAGTGCTCGAAGGTGATGGGCTTGGGCTATCCAGGCGGACCGATTATCGACAAGTTGGCGCGTCAAGGCAATCCCGATGCGTTTACCTTCTCCAAGCCCAACATCCTTGGCTACGACTATAGTTTCAGCGGCTTGAAGACCAGCTTTCTCTACAACCTTCGCGACTGGATAAAAGACGACCCAGACTTCATCGAGCACCACAAAGCAGACCTTGCTGCTTCGCTCGAAAAGACCATTGTCGATATCCTGATGAAGAAGCTTCGACTGGCTGCTAAAGACTTGAAGATTAGGCAAGTAGCCGTGGCTGGTGGTGTTTCTGCCAATACAGGCTTGCGCAATGCTTTCCACGACTATGCCCGTCGTTATGGCTGGAAGATTTTCATTCCTCGCTTCAGCTACACCACAGACAATGCCGCCATGATTGCCATTGCAGGCTACTTCAAGTACCTCGACAAGGACTTCTGCCCCATGTCAGCCCCCGCTTACAGCCGAGTTGCAGAATGACGTATCCCTAATCCTTAATCCTTAATCCTTAATCTTCCTCCCCTTCTTCTTCGCTCGATGGAAGAGTTCCTGCCAGCGGCTGAAGTCGCGCTGGAACTTGATGCCGATGCCTTGAGTGGTGAGCGATGATTGGGTGAAGTAGCGGTCGTTGGTCTGGTTGTAGGCTTTCAGCGAGAACGGACTGCGTGGTGAGAGTCGGTACTGGATGTCGAAGTCGCCGATGAAGTTGTTGCTGTTCATCTTGTACTTGTTCTCGCGATAGCCGAAGTTGCCGTTGAACTGGAGTCTGCCGCTCAGCATCTTGCCGCTCACGAGTGCCTCAGCATCCAATTCCTGCCAGCCTTCTTCGCCAGTTCGAAGGTTAGTGCCAAACGTCCAGCCTGTTCCACCAAGGGCTTGCGACATGATCTGGTTGAAGCGTGAACTGAGAGCGCTGCTCAGGACGGAGTTCATCGCCAGTCCACCTTGCGTTTGCTTCTTGTCGAGGAAACTGCCGTAACTGTAGAACCTGCCAACGCCAAGCAGATAAATCGCTTGCATGTCGCGCTCCTCTTCGCTGCTCAACATCGAGCGCACCATCTGCTTCTCGTCCTCGTTTGCGTTGGGGATGTCGAAGTCGAAGCTGATGACTGGCTCTCGCGCAATGCCTCCAATGTTCATGATGCAATCGACGCGCGTATTGGAGAGACCAAGACCTGTGGCTGAGAGGTCGTCGAGCGAGACGTTGGGTACCGTGTGTTTGGCAGTCAGATTGAGTGCAGCCTGCATCGCGTCACCACCAAAGACGATGGTTCCGTCGGGCTGGAAGGTAAAGTCTTTGCGGATGAGGTCGCGAATGGACATGCGATAGTTGCCTTCCGTAACGCGATAAGTGCCAAAGAGTTGGAAGCGCCCCTTGTTGTAGTAGTTGGCTCTGAGACGTCCATTGCCGTAAAGCGAGATGTTGTCACCCGTTCGAGGGTCCATCAGGATGCGTATCTGGGCATTTGGATTGGCATTGATGTCGAAGTTGATATGCATGTCAGCAGAGCCCGTTTCCTCTTCTGCAAGGCTTGTTGTGGAATGCGTCTGCGTCGTATCACTCTTGGAATAATAGGTGATGAAGTCCGTCTCTGCAACTGTTCCAGTTGTTGCCGTATTGTAGTTAATCGTGGTTCCAGGCATGGGTGTCGCAGCCAAGTCGATGTTCACCTTGCCAGGCTCGCCGCTCAAATGCACTTTGGCATCGGCATAGACTGTGCCAAAGAAACTCATGCTGCCTTGTGTTGGGAAGTTGTAACCCAAGATGTTGTGGCCATCGATGTTGACATCAAAGCGCAGATTCTTGAGCGAGTTGTGCATCAGATGTGCATCGACGAGGGCAGTATGCTCGCTCATGCCAGGCATTCCCAAGTAGTCGTAGAGACGGGCTCCACGTATCCAGATGTTATCAGGCCGCAAGATGACGCTGTCGCCAGCAAGGTGGTAGTCCGTTCCTGTTGCCAGAATGTGTGTCTTGAACTCGTTGATGAACATATCGCCCTCAAGGTTGACGAACTTGAAGGGACCATAAACGCGCGTCCATCCTGAGGCTCGTCCCTGCAGATTGCTGAAGATTCCGCCCGTATATTTACTAAGGAAAGAGAGGTCTATGTGGCTTGTCTGGATGTTCAGGTTCAGTCCGTCGTCCATTCCTTTGCCAGGAATGATGGTGCCACTCACTTGTGTTCTGTGCTGAGGCAACGGTCCTCGCATGTCAGCCTCCAGTATGACGGCTCGTTCCTGCTTGCCCCAATTGCCGTAGAGGTCCATGTTTCCGAGGTTGGCAGCGTTGAAGGTGAAGTCTTTTACCTGCAGGAAAGCGTCGGCAAAAGGCTTCTTCATGAGCGATGTGGCATAGATGCTGCCCGTCACTCGTCCGTCGAAATCCACTTTGTGGAAGTTGACGAGGTCCATGATGTATGAGATGTCGATGTCTTGCAACTCAGCACTCAGGGTATCGGAGGCAAGGTCGGAGACTCTTCCACCCAACTTGATGTGTCTGTCGCCTTGGCTGATGGACAGATTCTCCACATCGACGACCTTGTCGTGATACTTGATGGTGGCTGGTTTGATGCTCCAAATCGAGTCGCCAATCACGATGCTCGACTTGTTTATCCTGGCATCGATGGCAGGCTGGCCAGCAAGGTCGCGACGGATATTGCCGGTCAAGCTGATGTCGCCTGCATTCGAGATGGTTCCCTTGTTGTCCCAACGCAACCTGGACGTCACTTTGTCGTCCTTCGCATAAGCATCGAGGTTGATTTCAACAGGCTTTCCCTTGATGAGGCGTTCCCCTTGCAGACTGGCTTGAATGGCTGAGTTTCCAGCTTCAGCACGACAATCTATGTTCTGCAAATCCTGCCCAGCAAACTCGAGTCTGGGAATGTGCATTTGCAGGGCAATCTGTCCAATTGCATCATTTATCGTGCCTTCGAAGGTGCTTCGTGCTGGCAAGCGCAGACTCGAGCCCAGCAGCCTTTCCGCAATTGCTGTGTCCTGAACCTGAACGAGGAAGCGGAAGTCGTTTCCTGAGGACTGTTTGTGGCCCTCGCTTATCTTGAAGAGGCTGGGCAGATTCTGCTTCAAATGTCCTGAGAAGGAAGCTGGCAACGTCTTCCAATTGATGTCGCCATCGGCTTTAACGCGAAGGAAGTCGCTCTCCAAAACGAGATGCTGACCGCTTTCCGACTTGTAACTTTCGAGCCCGATGTTGCCCACCTTCAGCGTTCCCTTGTCTTCCGAAGTGACGGTCAAGTCGCTGAGTTCCATGTCGCCCTGCAGGTTGTTGAGGCTTAAGTCGCTGAAATTCGCCTTGATAAGGCCGCTGAATCGTTCGCCTTCATACTTTTTCGTGAGGCCCATCTTGTGTGGTTCGAAGTCTTCCAACTGCGCTTGGCAGAGGAGCGAACGTTTTCCGTTGACCGTTGACCATTGACCATTGACCATTGCCAACCCGTTGGGCTCGTCAATCTTCAACTCTCCGCCGATTGATTCGCCGTCGATGGTAGCCGTGAATGGTATGTTGCGATGCTCGTATCCCCTGAAGATGAGGCTGTTAAGCAAACCTTTCGCCGTGAGTTTAGGCTGCCTTCCTTTGCCTGGAAGAGTGCCTGAAACGTGCGTTTCTACAGAAAATGTCGTATTTTTTCCGTCACCTTGCAAATCGAGCAGATTGCCCAACCGGAAATCTTTGGCTGCGACTATCGCATCAACTGTCTGCATGTCCGCAAGACTCCCTTCAATCGAGACACTTCCCTGCTCACTTTCCGTCAGCAGATTCGTTTGCAAATGCTTGTTCTGCCATGCAATCGAGCCAGTCGTTTTCGTGCTTCCGAGTCGAGTGAGAATGGGGCTGAGTTCGCGAGCCTGACCTTGCAGATTCTCTGTCAGGAACTGCTGGAACGCTGCTCCAGTCCGCAAATCCTTGATGTTGGCAAACACCGAAGGATTGTCCTTGATGTCCTGAATCGTAGCGTCACAAAGCAGTGAAATGTTGCCCTGATTGTCTGAAACAGAGATGTTTGGCAGTCGAATGATGTTGTTCGACAGGCTGGCTTCGGTCGAGAGATTGATGATGTCGCCAAAGTTGGCCAGTTTCGGTACGAAGCACGACAGGTCGCGTGGACAGAACGAACCTTTCAACATTGAACATTGACCATTGACCATTGACCATTTTTCTGGCGCGTGGACTTGAATGTTGTCAGCGGATATGTTCGAGCCGGGCAACTTTAACAGGAAATTCTGAACGCTTGCAGAATGCTTTCCGGCTTCTGCTACGAGTGAAAGATGCTGGATATGCAGCCCGCTCTGCTCGCGGAAAGAGAGGTTTCTCAGGTCGAGCGAGAGCGAATCAGGCTTGATGAAATGCACCTTTGCCGTTAAGCTTAAGTCCTTCAGATGCAGATGGTTCATGTCGAACCCCCTTTGTTCGGGTCTCTCCCCCTTTATGGGGGAGCTGGAGGGGGTCTTGTCGAACTGCAACTCTCCTCGTCTCACCACCAAAGCACCTATTTTGAGGTCGAGTGGGGTAGTGGTCGTGTCGTTCTTCGAGAAAGCGTCTATGAGGAACTGGAAGTTGAAGGGTTGGTCGCCGTTCTTGTAGATTTTGGCTTTCGCGCCGATAAGTTGCGCCCCACTTATGCGGATTTTCTTCTCGATGAGGGGCATCAAATCGACCTTCGCAGCGATTCGAGAGGCTTGGAGCATCAAGGTGTCTTGGTGGTCGTAAAGTTTCACGTTATCCAATACGATGCGCCCTAACATGTTCAGTTTCAGTTTCTTGATGCTGACTTCACTCTTCACCTTATCCGACAACATGCGCGACGCAACCCCAGCACTCCAGCTTTGGAAGGCGGGGAGGGACGTTAGCAGCAGCAAGGCCAAGTAGATGCCAGCCAGCAAGCCAACGATGATGCGGAATATATATTTAAGTGCTCGGATAAGCGACCTGCGTTAACGGTTTCAATTTGCAAATTTACGAAATATTCGCCGCAACACAAAAGAAAACAAGATTTTCTTTTGAAAAATGAGAAGGATTAGGTTTTGAAATGAGAGTCAAAACGCAATATTTGTTCGAAAAACCTTTTACAAAAAGCGCTTTTTCAGCACTCGAAAAATGATTAAAAATGTTGTAAAGATTTTTTCCTCGAGTCAAATTTTCTGCTTCGAAGTGGAGATTTTTCCAACTTCACACGTGAAGTTTTCAAAGTTCACACGTCGATTTTGCCAACTTCACACGTCGAGTTGACCCACTCGACACGTCGAATTTCTGCATAAAACACGTCTAATCACCCACTTTATGCAGTCATATTTATGCGACACATTGCTTAAGTCCCTGATTTTGAGCAAAACCTTATGCGCTCTGACAATCGAAAAAATTCAGCCTCCACTCGTCTCGCTCGCAAATAAGCGATTCTCAGCGTGTCAGTTTCTGCAAAAATCTTGACAAACTTAGCGCTTCTGTTTACAAAACTCGCCTAAAAGATGTATGAAAAACGAGCGCCAACGTAAGCGAAAGGATCTGGTGTGCAGTAAATTAAGTCCAAACCAAGAGCGAAGTTTTTATGCAATTGAACGCCTAAATTAAGGTCAATTCCAAGGCGATGATAGCAGCCGCCGAAGTCATAGAGAAACGAGTAACCCAGGCTTAAGTCTCCATAGCCTCGAAACCATTTATGGGAAGGCGTATAACCACGAACGCCAACTAGCTTTAAGTTGATTAGGCTAACATCTGCAGGACTGCTGAAATTATTCATGTAGGAAATGCCAATGATGTTCCAGCCAACATACTGGCTGAACTCTCGCCTCAGTTGATAGCCAACGCCCCAACCAGCTCCAATATACAAGTCTGCTTCGTGCGTGAACTTCTTTTTTGCGATGAGTTCCTTGTAATAGTCTGTTTTGGCAGTCTGTTCGCCACTGTTCTGTTCCGCATTCAACTGCGCAAGTAGGGTGAAAGAATAGGCCATCAAAGCCAACAGGATGAGAGTCTTCTTCATTTTTATTGTTAGGAAATGAATAACTTTTCGTGTTTTATCTATGCTGCAAAGGTACATCTTTATAATTAAAGAAGCAAATAATCGAGGATTTATTGTAGTTTGAAAGGCAAATCGCTCCTGATAGTATTGGATTACGAATCTTAAGAATCAGCCCATTCTATACAACAAATCGGCTCAGGTTACCAACGAACTTGAGCCGATTTGCTTGAAGAGATTTTGTGCTTAACTCTTTCTTATATGTTGACCTTGCGGGTGCGGAGAACGTTGCCGTTCTGCATCTTGATGATGTAGGTTCCGCGTGGAGCATTAAGTGACATGCGGCTGGGGTTCTTGACGAAGCGGAGCAACTTGCCGTCGGTGGTGTAGATCCATGCTTTCTCTACGTTGGAGAAGCTGAGGATGCCGTCGCGCATAGTAACCTCTGAGGCCTGCCCAACGATGTTGTGAACTGCATCGTCGTCGTTTATCAAGCCCTCCGGTTCGTCGGCAATGCCTTCGTCGTAGATGCTTGCTGGCGGTTGACGCTGTGGATTGTCGCCGCTGACCTCGATGCTCAAGTCGAGAGAGAAGCCCTTGCTGGTAAGTCCGACGGGACCTGGATGCGGGAACCATGCATCAGAGAAGACAATACGGATGCGACTCTCACCACACACAGCATCGGTCGGCACGGTGAACGAGAATGGCTTCAGGTTATCGACATTGTTTTTCTTTTGGTTAGAGATGCCCTGCTCCACGATGACTTCGTCGGTTCCGCCCTCGAAGAAGCCGTTGATGTTCCAGTCAGCATATCCTTTCATGACGCAGTATTGCAGACCGTCGCTATGCGTGAAATAGCTGTAGTTGATGTTGATGACATCACCTTGACGGGCCTTGATGACGGTTGTCTGAGTGGCATCGACGTAGTTGAGGTCTTCCACAGGACCAGCTTGGTTGCAAGTGTAGTTGCAGTTGGTAATGCTGGCTCCCGTGCTTGTTATTTGGGTGAGGAAGCGAGATGTGATGGCCGTCTGATAGCCTTCGGAACTGGGATTGAGTTCGCTCACACCATACGCTACACCACTTGAACTAACTTCTGGCACATTGCTGCTACGACCAACGGCAATCCATTGAGGAGCAGAATAGGTCTTGAGGTCTGTGCTGACAGCCCGTACACCAAAGTAAGGCTGCTCGTCCTCTGCCATTGGCACATCGCCTACGAAGGCAGACCATCCTTGAACATGACTGACGACGCTGATGCGTCCTTCTGGTCCATTCTTGTAGAGCACCTCAAAGTGGTCGATGTCGGCATCGTCGTTGTAGAGCAAACCTGTTGCTGGCACTTCTCTGTCGAGACTCCAGTTGAGTTTCACGCTCAAGCGGGTTGTGGTTTCCTTCTTTACCTCAGCCAAGAGATCCTTCACTTCTGCAGGACGAACAGTAGCGGCATCGTTAATCTGCAACTCGCCCACATATATCTTATAGTCGGCTGTAACATCTGTCATGCGCAACCCGATGAAATCTATCTGGTCTGTTGGGCTGATGCCAGTGAGTTCGATGGTTTTCTCCTCCCAAGTCTTGTTCATGGTTGTACCAACAGGGAACGCCTTCCACTGATTCCCCACCTTGACGATGAGGGAAAGATGTGTTTCCGTCTCAACCTCCTTGCCTGTCTTCACAGCAATCTTAGCGTAAATGTTGTCGGAGCTTGCAGTGAGGGCTGTGCGGAACAGAATGATGTCGGCACTGCCAGAACCTGTACCAGTCAGTCTGAGACAAGAACCGCCCATATAAGCATCTTCGATGGTGAACTCGGGATTGATGACGGCTGTTGGCGTTGTCGTGCCTGCAGCGTATTGCAACCAACGGTAAGTCGGCACGATGTCTTGAGTGGAGAGATTGTACCAGTTGCCATGTGTCCGCTTTCCTTTGTAGGCATAAATCTCGCCAATGCCTGTATTGAAATATGTATGGAAGGGAAGTTTCCCTTGAATGCCGGAGCGCTCGGGGAAGTATGTTGCCAAACCACCAAAGCCAGAAAGTGGCGGAGTGGTTCCGTTCCATCCCCATTCATTGCCTGTGTTCTTCATTGTTGGACGGTTTGCCGGATTGCGGTTACCTCCAGACATAGTGCGTTCCAACAAAGCCTGATAGTTGGCTTGGAAGTCTTTTGCATCTGTGCCGTCGTTGTAGCTCCAGAAGCGGCTGTTGGCGTGCTCTCCCCAAAGAACTGCACCGATGTCCTTTCCTGCAAGGTTGGTCCAGCTACGGTTCATGTTGACAATCCACACGCCAGCATAAAGTCCGTCAGTGGTTCCCATAGCATTCTTGGCGACATTCTCGGAAGAGGTCATGTAGCGGCCAGAGATAAAGTCTCCTCCAGAATAGTTGATGAAAGTGTCGGCAGTACGACCTTCGGAATTGCCGAACAAAGCATTGGAATTGCTGGCAGAAAGAGAACTGTTCTGCGTGTAAAGGCCGATGTGGAAGTTGTTGAATCCACGAGCCTCTGCTTCTTTATAAAGTGCTTTGTGGAAGGCAATCATGTCGGCATTGTCGTAGCCCGCAGCCTCGAAGTTGTAGTTGAAGCCATCGCTGCCGAAGAATTGCAGCAGACTGATGAGGGGCTTGACATACTTATAGGTTCCGTCGCCGTTCTTCGTTGTCACCAGTGCCATCCATGATGTAGGTTGCGAGCCTGCGGTCCACGACTCAAAGAACTTGATGCCGGAGAGGATGTCTGTTCCGTTCTGATGAGCTGCATCCACCCATGCTCCTGGAGCCTGGAACAGACCGTGGTTCCATGAACCGAAGAGGTGGGTGTAGTTCCACATAGTAAAGGTGTCGTCGCCCGTGTTTGTTCCAGGATAGCCACCGATGAGCTTGGCTGTACCCATTGGGATGTTCATCCAAAGTCGGCGTGTATTCTTGACTCCGGAAACCAGTTGGTTCGCCTGGTCGTTGATGAGCGCATGGGGTCGCACATGTGAGCGGACAAACTCGATGTCCATCATGTTGAACCCAGCGGCCTCAAACTCAGCGGTTGTCGGATATTGACGACCTTGTTGCTGAGCATCATAAAAAAGATTTAGAAGCTTCGTCTCGTTGAATGGAGAAAAATCAAAGAGTTCCTTCGAAGCCGAAGGATCGTACTCTTGCGCTTGAGCATTTTGTATGTATCCAAAGCAGGCCAACACAAGAGCAATAAACATGGTACTTCTTTTCATGTGATATAGTGTTTAGAGGTTAGTGTTTAGAGGTTAGAGGGGGTCTTTTTCCACATCCCACCACAGTCGTGTTGCTTGCAAGTCCGGCCCACCAAGGGCTTTCAGTCCTGTAGCCTGAATGTCCGAGACTGATGCATCGTCTGTATTGGGGAAGGGAGCACGACGAAGAATATCACCATACTTGAGGCTACCGTCGCCTTCGTCTGCATTCAATACAGGGAAAAGCTTGGGATAACCTGTGCGTCGCAAATCCACCCAAGCCTCGTTGGGGTAGGGGAAGCTGGCAATGTACTTCTGTGTGATAATCTTCTCCAGCTTTATTTCAGGGCTGTCGCTTTCGTCCCATTTTACGCCAATCTTGGTGGTGCTGGGTTCGTCTTCGACATTGCCTAACGGATCGTGATAAGTGTAGGGTATAGGAGCGGTACGTTCCATGTATTCGCTCATCATGTTTGTATAGTTATCGATAGCCTCGACGTAGTTTCGGTCGTAGATGTAACCTTGACGGATGCCTCGCTCATAGAAGAACTGTGCCGTTCCGCCCATGTTCCAACCACGAAGAGCACCTTCGGCACGCAAGAAGTCCACTTCGGACATCTTCATGATGTACAAAGGAGCGTCGAACATATCGTCCTTCTCGAAGACGCTGCAGCCCAACATTGGGTTCGAGGCTGCACTTTGGCCCATACCGGGATGAATGCCTTCACGAAGTCCCACGATGCGCGTATCAGGCTCCAGCACCTCGCCCGTCTTAGCATTTATCATTCGCGAACTATTGTTCTTGAACAGCGGCATATCTCCTGTAACGTAAGGGTGTTGCAGACTCATCAGCAAGCTTTCGAAAGATGCACTGAGTCGGGCATCACCCCAAGTAATCCAGATCATGTTCAACGGATGCGAGAAACCCAACTGCGACTCCAAAAGGGCAAACTCCTGATCCTCGCTCTCTATCACACCACCAGCGATGGCTTCCTCTGCCCAAGTCTTGGCTTCATCAGGAATCTTCTTGGCACAATGGATGGCGATACGGAGTTTCAACGAGTTGGCCAAACGAATCCAGGACTTCACGCCAGTCTGACCGGTATATTTGTCCTTGCTGATTTCCAGGTTCTCGTACATCAAAGCTTGAAGCTTTGCTTTGTACCAATCGGGACGAGCCTCGTAGTGCAGCAAGCAACGGTCTATGTCGTGAATGTGCTTGATGATGGCACGATAGACGGCTTCCACTCCGTCATAAGTGAAAGGTGCTTCCTGCCAGTTCGAGAGGAACTTGAAGTAGGGAGTGGCTCCGTGAATGTCGATGATTTCCTGCGATGCATAGTCGAACATCAGCAGGTATATGGCCTTCATTTCGGGGATGGAGTCGATGTCGGGATGGTTCAGCATTGGCACAATGGCATTCTTTACCATCAGATACATACTGTTGGGGCCTGGATTGAATTCCGCACTGATGTCGTAAGTCGATTGCAACGTGCCGTACATGAAATCGTAGTGAGGCACTGTGGTATACTGAGCATAATTGTCCGGACCGAGTGAGTACTGGCGTTGGTAAGCATGCTCGCCCGGATAGTTTCCTTCCTTACCTCCTCGCAAAGCATACTGTCCGCCTTTAGCTTGACGAAGATAAGTCTGCAGATTGTTCAAAGCCTTGTCGAACCCAGCCTCTGTGATATTTACATCGTAATTCAATATCTCTGCTGTGCCGTGATAGACCTCATCATCAAGCGCGACTTGATTGTAAGAGAGTGTGCTGACTGGGTCGTCGAACCCATAATCCATGCATGAGCCAAATCCCAAAGAAAGAACAACGGCAGCAAGTTGTAGAATGTATTTATTATGTTTCATGGTTATTTTTTCACCTTTTATTGAAATTTTGGAAGTAGTTAAGTAGCCAGTAGTTAAGTAGTTATGCCGATACATTCAGTCGCTGAAACATTTGGCTTAACTACATAACTACTTAACTACTGATTACTTTGATTTTTCACCTTTTCAATTTAGTAAGTTAGTTTCACATTAAATCCGATAGAGCGGGTGGAGGGCATATTGAAGAACTCGAAGCCTCCCAAGCCATTACCGGTAGAGAGGGAAATGTCGGGGTCAACTGGAGCGTCCCGATAGATGAAGAACAGGTTTCTTCCGATAAGCGAAACAGCCAGATCCTTGCTCTCTCCCAGCAAGTTGCGGAAGGTATAGGCCAGCGAGAGTTCCCTCAAGCGGAAGTTCGTTGCGTTGTAGGCATAGAGCGGAGAGTACTCGCTGTTGCGTGCTCCTACGACCTGATAGTAGTTCCTTACGCCAATGAGATTGCCACTTCCGTCGGGAAGATACATTGCGGCCTGACCGTCTGCCGTAAAGAGATTCCGGCTGATTGCTTCGTCGCGAGCCTCGGCGGTTCGCTCGGAGAGTCCCAGTCCGTCGAGCATGGCTTCGGTCAGCGAAATGACTTTGCCTCCGATGCGACCATTGATGAGGAACGAGAGTTGGAAGTTCTTGTAGTTGAAGGTGTTGGACCAACCCAACTGCCACTTCGAGTTCATGTTGCCAATCAGCTTAGTGTAGTTCTGTTCCTTGATGAGGTTACCGCTCGAAGTGAGGAAGATGGTTCCGTCGTCGTTGCGTTTCAAGTCGCGGACATACATATCGCCAAATGCATCACCCTCGAAGTAGCGTACACGAACGCCAGCAACATCTGTATAGATCTGCTTTTGCCGACCTGCAGCATCGTAGCCAACCTCCTTGATGACGTTGTCGTTGAAGGAGAAGTTCATTGCTGTGCGCCAACGCAGTTTCCTGTTTATCTGCATGTTGTAGCCGATGGTGGTCTCTATGCCCATATTGCGCACCTTGGCCGAGTTCTCATAGACCACGATGCCGGCTGTATTGCCAATTGGCATATAGAGGTCGGTGACGAGTGTGTTGTAGAAGGTGAAGTCCACATTCAGTCGATTGTCGAGGAAGAGCAGTTCCATACCGGTCTCGAAGGACTTTGTCGTCTCTGGCTTAGCACTTGTGAACAGCCCCGAACTTGTGGCACTCATAGCGCCCGTATAGTCGTTGCTCGTGGCTGAGTTGTAGTAGCGGTTCGGCACAGCATTACCGACCTGAGAGTAGGAGGCACGGAGTTTGAAGTAGTTCCACCAGTCGGGCAACTTGAAGAACTCGTTCAGCAGCACATTGGCACCCACGCCAAAGTAGCCGTAGAATTTGTCTTTGTTGTTGTTGAACTGACGATAGACGCGATAAGCATCAGCTCGGAAGGACGCATCCACATAGGCTTTCTCCTTCCAGCCCAACTGAGCCGTAGCGAAGAGTGCACGGTCCCAGTTCGAGCCTTCCGATTCGGAGGTCACGCCTGGTCCGCCATACTTCGTGTTGAAGCCATTGACAACCGTACTCAACTTCATGTTGCCCACGTCCACATTCGTAGCGTTGGCAATGTATGTGTGGTAGTTGCTGGTCCTGATAACGTGCCCGACCCAACCAGCCGAGGCACTGACTTCCCAGTCTTTTTTGAAAGTCCTGTTGAAGTTCAGGATGATGTCGATGTACTGTTCTGTGGTCGAGGTTCGACCCTTGTTGTAAGTGCCGAAGTCGTACATCGAGGCTGGAGCGAAAGTGGTGGCATAGCGGCAACCTTCTTCGCGATATTTGGTGTGGTCGAAGTTATAGCGAGCCTGTAAAGAGAGTCCGCCCCAGATGTCCAGATTGCCCTGGAAGCCACCATAGACGCGGTCGTCGCGATGCGTGCTTTGGTTCTGATTCAAAAGCCAATAGGGATTGTTCTGGCGGGCATCCATATAGGGATAGTTCATCATCGGTCCGCTCAGCTTCACCCTTTCGCTTTGACGGATATAGCCTTCTGCTACAGGATTCTCCACAAAGTGACTCTGCAACTCGGACATCCAGTAACTGTCGGGGATGGCATAGTTGTCGCGATAGTACTGCATATCGATGTTGCGGGGAGCGGTGTAGATGTGGTAGATGGGATTGCCCACCGTACCACCGCCAATGCGATTCTTGGTTCTGGTCTGAGTGTAGTTGATGTTGGCGTTCACGGTCAAGCGGTCCCAGAGTTTGTAGGTCTGACGGAAAGAGAACGAGTTGCGGATGTAGTTGTTCGTCTGAACGAGGCCGTTTGCGTAAGTGTTGGCAGCAGAGAAGTAGCTCTGAACCTTCTCCGTACCGCCTGAAAGGGAAACGGAATTGTTTGTGGTGACGCCAATGCGGTAGAAGTCCGCCACATCGTCGTTCCCATAGTTGCGAAGGTGAATGTCGCGTTCGTAAGGGAACTTTTCCGTCGCCATCGCTTTGGCCTGAGTGGGTGACTGGCTGATGAGGCCGCCCCAGCCATTCGCTTCTCCCAGATAGCCCTGAGGTGTGACGGCTGCACCGTATCTGTTCTGAATCTTGGGCGTCAGCAAAGGCATATCCATCGTGACGTTGCCTGTATAACTGACGGACAGCTTGCCTGCCCTTCCTTTCTTGGTCGTAATCATGATGACACCGTTGGCGGCTCGCGAACCGTACAGAGCGGCAGCGTTGGAACCTTTCAGCACATTGATGCTCTCGATGTCGTCGGGGTTAATCATCGACAGCGGGTCTGCTCCCTCCGTCGCTCCCGTTTCGGTGAAGGACTTCGGGTCGGAAATCTGACCGCGAGTCTCGTTGGACATCGGCACACCGTCCACCACGATGAGAGGCGACGAAGAGCCAAGAATGGACTTTGCTCCGCGCAACTGGATTTTCGAGGCACCACCGGCTCCACCAGCACTTGGCGTAATGGTGATGCCTGCCACCTTGCCCTGCAAGGAATTGGCGATGTTCACCTCTTGCACCTTCATGAACTCGTCCGACTTGATTTGCTGCGTCGCATAGGTCAGTGACTTCTCCTTTCGGAGGATACCCATAGCCGTGACGACCACTTCCTGAATGTTCTTCGTGACGGGCTGCAGCTTGATTCTGAAGGAGGTACGGCCATTAGTGGGAATCTCCTGCGGTTCGTAGCCGATGTAAGATACAACCAGGACGGAACCAGCGGGCACATCGTTGATGACGAAATTGCCGTCGATGTCGCAAAGCGCACCATTTTGGGTGTCCTTAATCTTTACAATAGCACCAATGAGAGGCTCGTTGTTCTCATCGACAACAGTACCTTTTAGTGTGGTCCCGACCTGTTCATCTCTTGAAGGAGAAAAGGCTTCTTTCTCGGAAAACTCGCCTACTTTCTCCCCCCTTACGGGGAAGTTAGAGGGGGTCTTCATGCTTGCAAGCACAGGAGTAAAATTCCCTGCAGCCAGCATCAAAGCACAGGCAAGCAGGGCAAGTGAATGATGATTGCTCATGAAGGAATGTTTAGTTTTAGTTTCGGTATTAGATGCATATTTAATTACAAATGTAGCAATTATTCCTTATATATATAGGAGAATTTAAAATATTTTATGCTTTTTTAAGACTTGCAGCAAGGGTAGGGCTGAGGTCGCACTCTCTCAAAATGGGATGTTGACTTCGTTGATATCGTGTCGCGACTCGGAAACAATCAAACAAGTCTTGTTGTTTCTCTCACTGCTAGCGATGATACCTTTGTTGCATAAAAAAGGCGGCATTTCTGTCGCCATTTTTGGTTGCAAAACCATTGCCCTTTAACTCCCCTAAGCAAGCATAGTGAGCTAACACCTTTACTTCTTTACATATGGCTATCATTTTTCCCACCATGGGAAAATGGAAGTTCACCTGTCCTTTCATCAACGGATTTAACGGATTATACGGATTTACGGATTCGTTGTTTAATATATCTCAGTCTAGTTTGTGAAAAATATAAATCCTTTTAATCCGTTCAATCCGTGGTTTATTATAATCACTCCGCTGTCCAAGTCGCAATTAAGTCCTGCGATGGCTTTTCGACCTCGAGTTTATACTTCTTGATGATTTCGATGATCTGCTGTTGAATCTTGGCTGGTGCCACACCTTGCAGGGTGCTGACGAGGTTGTAGCCGGCTTTGCGCAGGATGGGGATGATGTCGGCGGGGACGCCTTTCTCGAGGAACAGTTCGTCCTTGTCGCGAGGTGCTTTCACTTCGGGCTTCATCTGCGGGAAGAAGAGGACTTCCTGGATGAAGGGCTTGCCCGTCATGAGCATGGCCAGGCGGTCTATGCCGATGCCGATGCCGCTGGTGGGAGGCATGCCGTACTGAAGGGCGCGCAGGAAGTCGTGGTCGATGACCATTGCCTCGTCGTCGCCCTTGTCGGCAAGCTTCATCTGGTCGATGAAACGTTCCTCCTGGTCGATGGGGTCGTTCAGCTCGGAGTAGGCATTCGCCAGCTCCTTGCCGTTCACCATCAGCTCGAAGCGTTCGGTCAGGCCGGGCTTGGAGCGGTGCATCTTCGTCAGGGGTGACATCTCGACGGGATAGTCTGTGATGAAGGTCGGCTGGATGAATGTGCCTTCGCAGAACTCGCCGAATAGCTCGTCGATGAGCTTGCCTTTGCCCATCGTCTCGTCCACCTCCATGCCTTTCTCTTTGCAGAAGGCACGAATCTCATCCTCGCTCTTGCCTTCGCAGTCGAAGCCCGTCTTCTCCTTGATAGCGTCGAGGATGGGCAGACGGCGGAACGGAGCCTTGAACGAGATGACCTTGCCGTCGATTTCCGTCTCGGGCTTGCCGTTGACGGCCACGCAAATCTCCTCGAGGAGCTGCTCGGTGAACGACATCATCCAATTGTAGTCCTTGTAGGAAACGTACAGCTCCATGCAAGTGAACTCGGGGTTGTGGTTCTTGTCCATGCCCTCGTTACGGAAGTTCTTGCCGATTTCATAAACGCCCTCGAAGCCGCCCACGATGAGTCGCTTGAGGTAAAGCTCGGTGGCGATGCGCATGTACATCGGGATGTTCAGCGCGTTGAAGTGCGTGATGAATGGACGGGCCGTTGCGCCGCCGGCGATGGCTTGGAGGGTGGGCGTCTCGACCTCGGTGTAGCCGTGACGGTCGAAGAAAGCGCGCATGGTCTTGAGGATAGTGGCTCGCTTCAGGAAGGTGTCCTTCACGCCCTCGTTGACAACGAGGTCCACGTAACGCTGGCGGTAGCGAAGCTCGGGGTCGTCGAAGGAGTCATAGACGTTGCCATCGGCATCCGTCTTGACTATGGGCAGGGGCTTGAGGCTCTTGGAGAGCACGGTCAGTTCCTGAGCATGGACGCTAATCTCGCCAGTCTGTGTGCGGAACACATAGCCCTTGATGCCGATGAAGTCGCCGAGGTCGAGGAGTTTCTTGAAGACGGTGTTGTAAAGAGTGGTGTCCTCGCCATTTGCGAGAGCGTCACGAGTGATGTAAACTTGGATGCGTCCTTTCGAGTCCTGCAGTTCTGCGAAGGCTGCCTTGCCCATGATGCGCTTCGACATGATGCGGCCGGCTATGCAGACATTTCGGCTGTTCTCGGGTGTCGCAGTCTCGCGGATGTCGTTTCCTTCCTCGTCCTTGCCCACGACAGGCAGGTCAACGAAGCTTTCCTTTATCTCCGTGCTGAAAGCGTTTGTGGGGTACTCTGCAGCGGGGTAAGGGTTGATGCCCAAGTCGCGCAACTGCTGCAAGTTATTTCTGCGGATAATCTCCTGTTCACTCAGTTCAAGTATGTTCAATGCGTTCATTTGCTACATTATAATTTATAATTTGCGCGACAAAGATACGAAATATAATTAAGAATTAAGAGTTAAGAGTTAAGAATTATTTGCTTATATACAAAAACCTGCCCGAAAGCTTAGCTTTTGAGCCTTTGAGGGCGTCGAGCTAAAGCTATGGGCAGCAAAGAACAAGACTCCTGCATCATCACGACGCAGGAGCAGGGTGGCGCACCAATATATTAACTTCTAAAAACCAATTTCACATTATCTTCCTGCTGCCAATAATTCGTAGGGAATGTCGTCGCACAGCATGGAGCAGGCTTTCTGCTCTGACGACACGTCGCCTTCTTCCTCAAGCGTTGGGGAAGCTTCTGCTTTTGCCAGCATTGGCTCGTACTTGGTGACGACGCGGGTCTCGTAGATGGTGTCGCGGACGGTCTGCACTTGCATGATGGTGTCGTGCTGCACCTTGACAACTTGAGCCACAGGATTCTCAGTAGGTTGTGACTGAGGCATGCCACCATGAAGGGCATAGCCTGCAAAGAAGCTGATGAGGCTTGCAGCAATTGCCCCTACCCATCCTCCCCAAAGGGAGGGGCTTGTCCTCTTGAAGGGAGGAATCGTCATTTGACTTTCTACCTTCTGCCGTTGACGGCGGGCCGACGCGATGATTTGTTCGTTACTTATTTTCATTTCTTTTCAACTTTTAACCTTATAACCTTTTAACTTTTTTCTGATGATGTTCATTGTCTTGTGCAGGCGGGACTTTACTGTTCCTTCGGGTATGCCGACAATCTCTGCAACTTGGGGGACAGTCAGTTCCTCCTGATAATGCAGGGAGAAGATTTGATGCAAGGGCGCTGGCAATTCGGAGAGCACCCTATCGAGGGCCTCATCAAGCTGAGCGGCATCCATTTCCACTTCTATCTGTTGGTCAGAGACGGGTTCGGCATCAAGAGAGGCAAGCAACTCTGCTTCGTAGGCATTACTGCGATAGTGGTTCTTGCAGATGTTGTAGGCGATGGTGAAGAGCCAAGTGCTGACGTTGCTGCCCTCGCGATAGCGGCTTCTGGCTTCGTAGGCACGGAGGAAGACGTCGTGCGTGGCATCGGCTGCCACTTCCTCGTTGCCGCCCAGTTGCATGAAGAAGAAGCCCTTCAACCTACGGGCATAGCGGCGATACAGCTCCTCGAAAGCCGTATCGCTTTCTGCCGCTGCTTGTGCCATCAGCTGTTCGTCGGTCTGACGGCGCAGGGGTTTAAGATGGAAGAGTTTCATTCTATCGGCTCTGTTTTGATGAGTACCCGGGTGTTGTTCTTGAAGAACTCGTCGCGCTTCCGCTTGTATGTTTCCTCATCATCGTTCGGGTCTCTTTTGAAACCGATTTGTTCCTGGAACTCATAATGAGGACCGCCTTCTTTACTGTAATTGACAGAGTAGGACTTATCGCTATTGGGAAAGCTCCAGCCGTGCCCGTCCAGCTTGCTCATGATGCCTGTGAAGATGCGGTTAAGCCTCGCATATTGTTCGGCGTTATGTTTCTTGTAGTACGGCATCAAGTCGTAGAGCAGAACGAGATAGTTGATGGCAAGCGAGGAAGAGGATTTGGGGGTATGAAAGCTTTTCACTTCCGGGTGAAACTGCAAGACAAGATAATCCATCATGTAACGTTGCTCTACATTACGACGCTTGACAGCCACATTGTTGTAAGGCTTTGCCGAATAGCGCATGGTCAGCCCTTCATTGTAGAGGCAGGCCTTCAGGTCATCGGGTATCCCCGTCAGGAACCTGGAGCTGGCAGACAGATAGACGGGCCGCTTACTGTGCTCGAAGATGTAGCGCATGATGGCAAACAGTTCGTCATCTTGCTTAGAGGTTTTGAACGAATTGTATATCTCATCGCTGAATGGAATGCCGATGCTCTCGAACATCTGTTTCACATGACTCTTCACGTTGCCTTCGCTGCAGAGGATCTTGTCTTTGTGTACGCCTAACACAAACTGAAGGATGAACTTGCCCATGATGTAGCCTTTAGTCTGCCCAAGATAGACACCGCCTTTCTCCATGCCCTGCAGTTCGTTGTAGTCATATTGCAAGGCAGAAGCCGGATATTGTCCGCTTTCGTAATATTGGGTAAGCACTTTGGTGAGTCGCAATGTGTCTTTCTTGACTATCAGATGACCTGCCCATTGTTCATAATCATCGGCAGGAACGTCCTTTGGCATCACGGCTATGGCAGAATCGGCATACGCACTTCGGTGCCCAAAAGCACTCGAGTATGCAGCATAATAATAGGTATAGGTTCCGGGAATTGCCTGCGACATGCGTCCCAGCAGATTCAGTTTATTGTGGAGTTGCTCTGCCTCTTTCTCTTTTCCATACAATATCAGCCGGTAAATCACCATCTCTTGTTCAATTTCGCTAAGCGTTCGCCAGGCTGCTTCGTCCTTTGGATGTTCCGTAACGACATTATCCCAATACTTATACACGCTGTCCAACTGCAGCGAATCCAAGTGGCGAAGCGGTTGTCCGTCTTCAAGCGTTACCTTTACCTTACCCTTTTTGGCTACCGTTACTTTCTGTGCGCTGGCTCCTGCGAGAAGCAAAGTGAAGGCCAGCAATGTCA
>JAEEGJ010002217.1_pt1 | contig 120300 bp, 81 predicted proteins | sample 8958761 | NCBI WGS metagenome assembly JAEEGJ01 (sample SAMN16246546, study PRJNA631951) | gut metagenome | biome: gut microbiome; feature: rumen; material: RS-attached | host: Bos | place: Iran: Karaj | collected 2018-10 | reverse complement strand
CCGCGAGGAAATCCATTTCTAATTCCCCAGAGGGGACCCCGCTTAGAGGGGGAGCCGTCTCCTTGCCATCAAAAGCAGAACGGCTTGCGGTAGAATGGCATGCAAGTTCCCCCTCTAAGCGGGGCCCCCTCTGGGGAAGATAGAAAAGGTATTCCTCGCGAAGCGAGGGGGTGGCAGCTTGCTGCCGGGGGCGTATGAAAGTAACTATGACCGACGGGAGCATATGAAATAACAGTTATTGCCATATTAATGCCAACTGCTATATCATTGCCTATGTTTTTAATCCATTATTTTTATATAAATAGTAGTTATCATCAAAAAAGTCAGGATTTTATTGTATATTTACAGTGAGAATAACCGACCGGAACAAAATAAAGGTAAAACACATTTGCCTTTTATCAAACAAATAACCTATATTTGCAAACGAGATGATATTTATATATTGATAAATAAACTAAAAGACAATGAAAAAAGATAGAATTAACGAAATTGTTTCAGAGGAGATAAACAAGGTAATAAAAGAATCTCTTAACAAATCTCCTGAGCCATTATTGGAAATGGCAAGAATTAACACAAATGAGAATGGAAGATGTATCTTTCCTTATAATTCATTTGAAGTTAAGATGTGGAGCAAAGACCACGAACCACCTCATTTTCATGTTATCAGTGATGGGTGGAACATATCATTTTTGGTTGAAGATGGAGAACTTTACAAAGTTGAGTCTCGTGGAAGTAATGTGCAAGTGTATAATTATATATGTGCAAATGTTAAAGAATGGTTATCTTCAAAGTGCGCCATTATTCCCGATATAACAAATCAAAAAAATGCTCTTGCTGTTTGGGCACAGATTCATGATTAACATTGACTATAACAAATGAGCACCCAAAATAATGACTGTTTTGGGACTTGTAAAGCGTACCAAATTTTATTTAAATAATTTTTTAGTGACAACAAGTATATTACTCCCTAAAGAAATCTGAGAGCCCTTGGCGGCAATTATCTCTGTTCTTATAGGACTTAGGGGGCAGAAATATAGCTATTTCCAAAAGATTTCTTATCTTTGCAGCAGAATATTAACCTTAAAACCAAAATAATGAGAAAGTTATTGCTTCTATTAAGCGTTTTCGCTCTGTTTGCGATAGGCAAGATGAGCGCAGCCACCGGCGACGTCATTACCGGTTATGTCACTCACATCGACCCGAGCGGCAACCGCCACTCAGTGGAGATGCTGTTCCAGATTTCTGACCAGACAAACAAGTTTGTACGCATCTATGGCTACAAGAACGAGGAAGGCTTCTACAGCTCTCTGTCGCTGTATGCCGGTTTTTATGAGGGCGAGATTATTGTACCAGAGAAGATAGGCGACTACACCGTCAGGAGTGTCGGAAACTTTGCGTTTTCTTATGTCAAAGGCAAGGTTACCCTGCCTGAGAGTGTGACGGAAATAGAAGACAAGGCGTTCTATTATTATGCCTACGATGGCTATGACTTTGCTTTGCCCGCAAGGGTGACATATATAGGAATAGGTTCTTTCAGCTATGCGAAGATAAAAGGCATCTCCCTTCCTTCCAAACTTCGGAACATCGGAGACAATGCGTTTTCAGGTTCAAGTATTGAGGAATTGGTTATTCCCCAGAGTGTTTACGTTATAGGTGGAAATATCGGCGGCACGAAAATGAATCGCCTTGAGGTAGAAAGCGGTTGCGAAAACTACACGACCCCTGCTGGCAGCAACGTGATAATGGAAACCAGGCTACATACTATTATTGCAGGCTGCAAAAACTCCAAGATTCCTGACGAGGCGCGCCGCATCGCTCCCAGCGCTTTTCTGGGTGTTGAATTCACAAACACTACTCTGACACTTCCCGAAAACATTGCCTTTGTAGGATATTCAGCTTTTTATGACAGCAATATAAAGCGTCTCATCATCAAGGGTGAGACAGTGGATATACAAAAATGGGCTTTCATTAGATGCAAATCTTTAGAGCGCATTGACATCTACGGCGACAATGTAACCATAGGCGAGAGTGCCTTTGAAGGGTGCACAGGCCTCGTAAATATGTACTGCCGTGGCCACAAGCCCAAGCTCACATGGTATGAGGATGTTCCTGCAAACAGACAATTCTACAACATCGGTCCCGACTGGGAATTTGGCAATAGCAAAGTTCTACTGTACGCCAGATATCCCGACGAATATACTGAAAAATTTCTTACGGGCAATCTAGTTTGGCAGAATTGGTTTAAGGCTGTGCTGCCGTTGCCGGCGACGCAGACAATTAGCGAGATTCGCCTCACCGACTACGATTGGCCTGTGGCTGAATCCAACGGAGACCGCACTGCCACGTCTCTCACTGAGGGCGCGACAGTAAAGGAGATAACTTATGTGATGTTTCATAAGACCTATGATCCGTCGCCCGCAAAATATAACGAAACATTTAGCATAGCTTTCACCATCACGCTTGAGGACGACTACAAATTCGGTGACAACCCGAAATTGTATGTGGACGACCGCGCAGCAGACATGATTGTCGACGGCAGCTCCGAAAAAGAACTACGTTTCGTATTCACTGAGTACACAGTTCCCGCTCCTCCGGGCGGTGTGCCTATCAAGACGGCATACGTCAGTGTGCCCGAGCCGGTAGAAGGGCAGATGCTCTCTGCTGAGGTAATCAGCCCAACGGGACGCAAGTACAATCTCTTGGGTTATGTTATCGACACCGTAGCATGGGCCCCAGGTCTGGAGGTTTACGACCTGGATAAGAACTACGCCCTTACAGCCGTCCTCACGGCCAAGGAGAACTACTGCTTCGCCTCTGATTGCACCTTCACACTCAACGGCAAAGACGCCAGCGTCATCCGCTTCCGCAGCCCTGATGGCCGTGAGCGAGTGATACTTGCCGTACCCTACGGTATAGACGCACCTGTGGAGCCAGATCCTTGTATTACCTCTGTAGCCATAGAAGTTCCACTACCAGAGAAAGGTAAGCCTTTGTCTAATGAGATACTGCGCCCCACTGCCGGGCAAATGAAAGCCTCAGGCTATACGATAAGCTGCGAATGGCTCTCAGGTAGAACCATTATGACTGGCAGACCTTACGACCCTACCGCGAATTACGAATTAACTTGTTGGGTTACGGCTGCCGAAGGTTGCACTTTTGTTCCTGGCAATAGCTTTACGCTTAATGGAAGACAAGCCGACTGTGAATTTAAAAATGGTAAAAAGGCGTTAATTATGACGGTTAATTATGGTGGCGAGGCTCCTGAACCCGATGACACTATTTTTATAAAGCAGGTTAAAATTTATGTCAATGTACCCGTCGAAGGCGAAATTCCTTCTGATGATATACTCTATCCTTCCAGAGAAGAAGCCGCAACACTGGGTTACGAAATTTTCTTCAATGCATGGTTTCCTGGTCAAACGCCTTTTGCGTCAGATTCAGAATTTGAGTATGATGTATTTCTCAAAAACCTGGAAGGATACGCTTTTTCTCCTGATGTAGAGGTTTACGTTAATGGCCGTAAAGGCGAAATTAGAGCTGTTCTTGACACTGGTATAAGCGCTGCCGTATCTTTCTCTACTCACAAGAAGGGCGACGTCAACCATGATGGCGATGTCAACTCCGCCGACGTGGTGGCCATCTACGCCTACATCATCGAGGGCGACGCCTCCGGCTACACCAAGGAAGCCGCCGACGTTGACGGCAGCGGCGATGTCAACTCTGCCGACGTGGTAGCCGTATATGACATCATCATCAACGGTGATAAGGAATAGGGAAAGATCCCTTCTTATCCCTCTAAAGGAAAGATCCCCTCTTATCCCCCTAAAGGGGGAGGATATAGACAGCCGCCGGAGAATCCTTCGGCGGCTGTCTTTTTTGAAGGGTAAGTACGAGAGTAACTTTTGGCAGACAGCCCCCTCTAACTCCCCCTCAAGGGGAGGACTCTGGCGCCAGGGCTCCCTCCCTTGAGGGGAGGGTTGGGGAGGGGCTCAGAGGCTCAGAGGGCTGGGGACTGGCTCAGAGGGCTGGGGAGGGGGCTTTTTCCTTTTTTATTCCATATTTTCTTGTTAATTAACAAAATTGCGCTATCTTTGCACCATATTAATTATTAAAACATAAAAGCTATGAGAAAAGCCTTTACTTTATTGATGATGCTCTCGCTGTTTGCTACGGGCAAGGCAGAGCACGAGGTCGGTACCATCGTGGCAGGACCTGTAGCCATCCACGTAGATAAATATGGCAACAGAAAAGAAGTGAACACGATGCTGCAGGTTGTCAGCAAGGACCTCAAGCGTTATCGCCTGTATGGTACGGAGCACAAGAATTGTCTTTCCTACAATGAACCCACTTTCTTCGAGACCGATGAAGAGATTATCATTCCTGAGAAAGTAAGCGACTGGACCATTACATCCGTAGGCGAATATGCGTTCAATGGCTGCAAGGCCAAGGTTACCCTGCCTGAGAGCGTTACGGAGATTGAGGATGAAGCCTTTTTGGGGTATGCGTATGATGGTTACGACTTCGCCCTGCCCTCCAAGGTGAGGTATATTGGTAAACGTGCTTTCGCTACTTCTCAGATAAAGGGTATCTCCCTTCCCTCCAGCCTCCAGAATATTGACGATTATGCCTTTAGCTCTTCTGGCCTTGAGGAATTGGTTCTCCCCAAGAGCACCTTTGTGGTTGGTAATGGCATTACACGAGTTTGCAACAACCTGCAGCGCCTGGAGGTGGAGAGCGGATGCAAGAACTACTCCACTCCTGCCGGCAGCAACGTGATTATGGACACCAAGCAGAAGGTTGTCGTGGCAGGCTGCCCTACCTCCAAGATTCCCGCCGAGGCTTATCGCATCGGCTCCCATGCTTTTTACGAAATCAAATTTGTCAATGAGACCGTTACCATTCCGGAGAGTGTCGGTTTGATTGCCGAACAGGCTTTCTATTGGGCCGAATTCAAGCGCCTCATCATAAAGGGCGAGACGGTGGAAATAGGTAAGTGTGCTTTCTGTCATAGCACTATGGAGCGCATCGACATCTACGGCGGCAATGTAACCATAGGCGAATCTGGCTTTGAAGCCTGTGAAGAATTGTTATCCTTATGGTGCCACTCCCACAAACCTACGCTGACCCCTTATAAGGTGATGAGTGACGAAGGGTTTTGGGAATTTACAGGACCGGCTAACAGACAGTTCTCCTACATCGGAAGCAATGCCGTGCTTTATGCCAAATATCCCGAAGAATATACTGACAAATGGAATGATGGCACATTGATTTGGCAGGGTTGGTTTAAGTCGGTGCTGCCGCTTCCTGATGAAGAAAAAACAATCAGTGAAATCCACATCACCGACTTCGACTGGCCCGTAGCAGAGTACGACTGCGATGTTGCCGCCACATCGCTTACCAAGGGTGTCACAGTAAGCGAGATTCAGTACAAGATGTTTAACAAAAATTATGGACCAAAGGCATCTCTCAATGACAGCATAGATGTATGTTTCTTCATTACCCTTGACGAAGGCTACACCTTTGGCGACGCACCGTCGCTCTATGTTGACGACAAAAAGTTCGATCTCCGCATCAAGACTCCGAGCATGACCGACAACACGCTGGGATTCATCTTCCATTATCGTGTTCCCGCTCCCCCGGGCGGAGTGCCCATCAAGTCCGTGTCCATCACCGTGCCCGAGCCGGTGGAGGGGCAGCCGCTGTCCACCGAGGTTACCAGACCCACGGGCAAGCTGTACCTCGTGCAGGGGTGGACCTACAGCATGGTGACCTGGGGACACGGCGCTGATGCCAGCACCGACTCCTACGACCCCACCAAGGCCTACACCCTCGCAGCGCTCGTTACAGCCAAGGAGGACTACTGCTTCGCTGCCGACTGCACCTTTAAGCTCAACGGCAAGGAGGCCAGCGTCATCCGCTCCCACAACGCCGAAGGCAGAGAGGTAGTGATGCTTGCCGTACCCTACGGCAACGAGGAGCCCGTAGTGCCTGACACTATAGTGATTACCCATGCCGACCTGGCGATAACAATGCCCGTAAAAGGCGAAACGCCCACAGTCGAGGTAATCAGACCGACAGCCGAAGCTTTACAGACCCTGGGATATAAGATTTCCTACGCCGAATGGATTGAAGCCGGCAAACCATGGGATAGCTTTGAGGCAGCAACAGAGCCTTACGACCCCAGACAGACATACCATCTGGTGGTAGTTCTCACCGCTGACGAAGGAAATCTGTTTGCAGAAAACATGGAGGCTTTGATCAATGATGCCACGCCGCAAGTCTATCTCGGAATAAACAACATTGGCAGAAATACTGCCACTCTGGTTTTGGAATATTCTGTCCGCAAGCGCGGCGACGTCAACCATGATGGCGATGTCAACTCCGCCGACGTTGTGGCCATCTATGCCTACATCATCGAGGGCGACGCCTCCGGCTACACCAAGGAAGCCGCCGACGTTGACGGCAGCGGCGATGTCAACTCCGCCGACGTGGTAGCCGTATATGACATCATCATCAACGGTGATAAGGAATAGGGAAAGAGTCCCTCTTGTCCCCCTAAAGGAAAGATCCCCTCTTATCCCCCTAAAGGGGGAGGATATAGACAGCCGCCGGAGAATTCTTCGGCGGTTATCTTTTTCGAAGGGTAAGTATGAGAGTAACTTTTGGCCTCCTTCAGCTTCGACGAGAGGATCAGCGCGTAGAGTCCGCTCTCGTTGATGACGGTCATCTTCTGGTTTCCTCCAAGGGTGGAACATTTCGTTACCCCCTTGTCATCTTCATCCACATGGTCGCGTAGCGCCTTGGCTGGGTTCTTGTACCCCATTGCCTTGACTCGTCGATGTACGTCATGGGCTGAACTGCCGTTGCCCCGTGCCGGTTCCTGGTAGGGGTATTCACGGTAGTTACCCCCTCGCCTTGATAGTTCTTTTCTTTCAAGAATTAGAGAATGCCAAAGGCATCGCGAAGGCTTTCGTTGGCTGTCGGCGAAGCCGGTGGCAACATACAAAGAAAGTCTGAGAGCGAAGCGGCAATGCCAAAGGCATCGCGAAGGCTCTGTTGAGCAATGCTCTCTTTGAGAGAAGGCTCTGTCAGTGGTCGGCGAAGCCGGGCTGACAAATAAGAGCCTGAGAGCGAAGCGGCAATGCCAAAGGCATCGCGAAGGCTTTCGTTGGCTGTCGGCGAAGCCGGTGGCAACATACAAAGAAAGTCTGAGAGCGAAGCGGCAATTAGAGAATTTTGATTATCCTTGTTAATCCGAATAATCCGTGGTTAAAAAATATAGCTACAGCAATGAAACTAAACTGTGATTTCGGTTTTTCTTTGATCAAGCAACCAGGCAGATTGCATTTAGCTATTGCCGGTTATTTTGGGGTAATATGCAGGTAGCGATGTTGAATAGTGAAAAACGAAAAGCGTAGAGTTAAAAAGTAAAGGGGAAAAGTGAAAAAGGGTGAAAAAATGAGACATTTTAGGTTCTTTTCACATAAAACAACAGTTGAAAGGCTAATAGTTTGAAATATTGTGAGTAATTTTGCAGACTAAATGAGATATTGATTATGAAGAGGATATTATATGCGTTGATGCTTGTTTCTGTCTCCGCTGCATGGCTGTGCAGCTGCAGCAGCGACAGCTCATCATCCTATTCGATGTCGGCCAGCGGCGACTGTGCCATCACGGCTGTCACCATGGGCACCATGACACGCACCGTCTTCACCACCACGGCAGCCGGTGCTGACACAAGCTACAACGTGGCAGTGGCAGGCGCGGCCTATCCCATGTTTGTCGACCAGATAAAGATGGACATCTATAATCCCGACTCCCTGCCCGTCAACACCAACGTGAGGAAGGTGGTGCTGTCCAGCATCAGTGCCGACGGCATCATTGCCTACCGTACCCCCTATGGCAACGATAGCCTGTTCTCCACCAGGGACACGCTGGACTTTACCGACCCCGTATTCTTCACGTGCTTTTCATCCGACGGCACGCAGAGCAAGACCTACCGCATGACGGTCAATGTGCATAAGTCTAATTCCGAGGACTTCAGCTGGACTACTGAGGCCGACGGCGTGTCCCTCATGGAGGGAGTCAGCAGCCAGAAGGCCTTCGTCAGTGACGGGCGCCTCATCGTGTTCGCCCTGAGCGGCGGCCAGCCCGTGCTGCTCAAGGCAAGCACCGATAACGCCGGCGAGTGGGAGAGCTTACCCATCAGCGGACTGGAGGATATGCAGCCTGCCGGCGTGCAGATGTTTGGCGGTTGCTTCTACTATGTCGCCGATGGCAGCCTGATGAGGTCTGCCGACGGCGAGACATGGGAGCAGCTGGCTACTGAGCAGCCCCTGCTCAGCCTGGTGGCCGTGGGCCGCGACAAGATGTATGCCCGTGGAGAGGGTGGCATCTATTCGTCGGCTGACGGCGAGGAGTGGGAGGCTGAGCAGAATGCAGGAGAAATATCCGGATTTCCTGCAGAGGAGGTGGTCTCCGTATGGGGCGACATGAGCTTCAACAGCAACTTTACGTATGTCCTGGCCTGCGGCAAGACCGATGACGGACAGGTGAGCATATGGAAAAAGATAGATGATGCCAACGGCACCGACTCCGAGCCGTGGCAATCCTTCCCCCAGGGGGAGAGCGGCAGCAATGACTATCCCGCTCTGCCGCAGACAGTGCTGCTGCCGTATGACGGCAAGATAGTCTGTGCAGGCCTCAACGGCGGGGAGGTGAGCAATTTCTACCTCAGCAGCGACGGAGGCCGCAGCTGGGTGGAGCAGACCTCCGGCTTCACTATGCCCCAGGCGCTTGAGGCCGAGAGCTTCAGCATGGCGACAGATGAGGATAACTTTATCTGGATAGTCTGTGCCCCGAGCGGCAGGGTTGTCAAGGGCAGGCTTAACCGCCTGGGCTATGACAAGCAGCAGAGAGTGTTTGAGTAATGAGAAATTATTAGAGGCATGATAATTTGCCATGTCCGGGAGAAGTGGACTGAAAGAAATTGCCAGAAATATATCAGAAATATCTGACTGCAAATTGTGAGATTGTAAAATTGTCAAATCAAGTAACGGCCTCCCGTATAACTCGAGAATATCGTTAGCAAGTGTTGAAACGCGAAAAGAAGAAAATAATACTGGCAGCCATTCTGCTGATGTGCATCATGCCCCTGACGGCCAGCGGTCAGGAGGATGCCGACTTCCGTATGGAGATAGGCGGCGGCGTGGGCGCCAGTTTCTACCTGGGCGACCTCAACAATACGATGTTTTCGCAGCCGAGTGCTGCCGCGAGTGTCTACTGGCGCTACCTCTTTGACCACTACAACTCGCTGAAGGTCAATGTCACCTATGCCGGCGTCAAGGGCTCCACCGAAGACCAGGACAATTTCTATCCCTCCGACCCCAAGACCCAGGAGATCAATACCACGCCCCTCAAGACCAAGTTTACCGGCAGCGTGATAGACCTCAGCTGCATGTATGAAATCAATTTCTTCCCCTACGGCTACTATCAGGACTTCTTCGGCCACAAGCGCTTCACCCCCTTCCTCCAGCTGGGGCTCGGCATGGCCTATGCCAGCAAGGGCAAGGAGGTTGCCTTCTGCGTGCCCATGGGAGTGGGAGTGAAATATCGCATAAGCAAGCGGCTCAATGCATCCTTCGACTGGAGTATGCATTTCACCACCTCCGACAAGATTGACGGACTGCAAGACCCTCTCGGCATAAAGTCGGAGGGATTCAAGAATAAGGACCACTACAGCATCGCGCTGCTCACGCTGACCTACAGCTTCTCGCCGCGGTGCCCCAACTGCAACAAGGCAAAATAACCAATCATCAGGATTACCCCTAACCGGGGAGTCAGGGAGACTCCCATAGAGAGCAAAATGATACAGGAGCACGAGATAGACAAGAGTAGGATTCCGCAGCACGTGGCCATCATCATGGACGGCAACGGCCGCTGGGCCAGGCAGCGCTCACTGCCGCGCAATGCCGGCCATCAGCAGGGTGTGGAGACGGTGAAGCGCATCACCGAGCTGTCTGCACGCATCGGCATACGCTATCTCACGCTCTACACCTTCTCCACCGAGAATTGGAGCCGCCCCTCCGACGAGGTGGCCGCCTTGATGGCCCTGGTGCTCGACTCGCTGGAGGAACAGATTTTCATGGCCAACAATGTGCGTTTCCGCATGATAGGCGACGCCAGCCGGCTGCCCGAGGCTGTGCTCAACCGCATCAGGCAGTGTGAGGAGCGCACCGGTCGCAACACCGGGATGACCATGATTATCGCCATGAGCTACTCCTCGCGATGGGAGATTGCCGAGGCAGCGCGCACCATTGCCGCCAGGGTGGCCGACGGCCAGATGGCCGTGGACGACATCACCGAGCAGACGGTGAGCGACTGTCTCACCACATCGTTCATGCCCGACCCCGACCTGCTTATCCGCACCGGCGGTGAGCTGAGGTTGAGCAACTACCTGCTCTGGCAGTGCGCCTACTCGGAGCTGTACTTCTGCGATACCTACTGGCCCGATTTCACCGAGCAGGAGATGCTCAAGGCCATCAGTAGCTATCAGCAGCGCGAGCGACGCTACGGCAAGACCAGCGAGCAGATAGAAGCCCACCATGATGAGCGATGACCACCACAGAGAGAAACACCCATTCTACGCGACACATACAAAGATAATGAAGAGATTACTCAGCTATATAATATTGCTATCGACAGCGGCCCTTACGGCTCTTGCCCAGGATGGCAGCAAGAGGCTGTTCCCTGTCATCAATTATTCTGCCGACCCCACGGTCTATGTGCTTGGAGGAGTCACTATCGACGGCGTCAGGGATGAGCAGGATGTCAGCACCATCATCTCCATGGCAGGCCTGGTGGTGGGCCAAGAGATCACCTTCCCCAAGGCAGACAATGAGATTACCCGCGCCATCCAGAGCCTGTGGGAGCAGAGACTCTTCTCCGATGTGTCAATAGCCGCCGATAGCATCGTGGGCAACAAGATTTACCTCCACCTGCAGCTCGCCACCCATCCGCTGCTTACCGAGGTAACCTTCAACGGGGTGAAGAAGACGGAGCGCGAGGACCTGGAGGAGAGAGTCAGGCTGAAGCAGGGCAGCCAGATTTCCGTTGACGTAATCGACCGCGTGAAATACATTATTAAGTCGTATTTCGAGGAGAAAGGATTCAAGAATGTTGACATCGAGGTGCTGCAGCGCGACGACCCCGCCCACGCCAATCAGGTGCTGCTGGACATCAATATCAACAAGAACGAGAAAGTAAAGGTTCATCGCATCTATTTCACCGGCGTGGACAAATCCATGGAAGGCAGCCTCAAGAAGGCCATGAAGAAGACCCGCGAGGTGGGCAAGCTGCGCAATATCTTCTCCTCCAAGAAGTTTATAGCCGAGAAATACGATGCCGACAAGGTGGCAGTGATCGACAAGTATAATTCGTGGGGATACCGCGATGCCTACATTGTGAAGGACAGTGTTGTGCCTTTCGACGAGAAGCATGTGGATGTCTATCTCACCATCGACCAGGGCGGCAAATACTATGTTCGCAACATCAGTTGGGTGGGCAACACCGTCTATTCATCCGACGCTCTCAGCAACTCTCTGCAGCTCAGGCGCGGCGACGTCTATAATCAGGAGCTGCTCAAGAAACGCCTCGGCTTCGATATGAGCAAGGCTGATGACGATGCCATTGCCAATGAGTACTACAACCACGGCTACGTGTTTAACCGCATCATACCCGTTGAGACCAACGTGGTGGGAGACTCCGTGGATTTGGAGATACGTATCCGCGAGGGCAAGCAGGCCACGCTCAACAAGGTTAACATCATGGGCAACGACCATGTCTTTGAAGACGTCATACGCCGCGAGCTCCGCACCAAGCCCGGCGACCTCTATAATAAGGAAGCTCTCATGCGCTCACTGCGCGACCTCGCCACCATGGGCCATTTCGACGCCGAGAAGCTGGACCCCTCCGTGGTGCCCGATGAGTCTAACGGCACCGTTGACATTACCTACAACCTTACATCCAAGTCCACCGACCAGCTGGAATTCTCCATGGGCTACGGCCCCACGGGAGTCACTGGCCGCGTAGCCGTCAAGTTCAACAACTTCGCCATCCAGAACCTCTTCAAGCGGGAAGGGGCACGCAACTTCTTCCTGCCGCAGGGCGAGGGACAGAGCGTAGAGATAGCCGCTCAGACCAACGGACGCTACTATCAGCAGTACAGCCTCTCGTTTATGGACCCATGGTTCGGCCGCAAGCGCCCCAACCAGCTGTCCGTAAGTCTGTTCTATAGCAAGCAGACCGATGTAAACAGCAATTACTACAATTCCGCTTACTACAACAATTATTATAGCCGCCTCTACGGCTACGGCTCATCGTCCAACTACTATAACTACGCCGACTACTACGATCCCGACAAGTATGTGCAGGTGCTCGGCGGAAGCATAGGGTGGGGCAAGCGACTCCGCTGGCCAGATGATTACTTCAATTTCTCGGCCATGCTCACCTATCAGCGCTACATTCTCAAGCAGTGGCAGTACTTCATTATGACCGACGGCAACTGCAACAACCTCAACCTCACGCTTTCACTTAGCCGTAACTCTGCCGACCAGCCGTTCTTCCCACGCCGCGGATCTGACTTCTCCTTCAGCGTGTCGGCCACTCCGCCTTTCTCCCTTTGGGACGGTAAGGACTATGCCTCGCTGGCCAACAACACCTCTTCCGCTACCTATCTGCAGGAGATGAAGGAGAAATACCGCTGGGTAGAGTACCACAAATGGAAGTTCCGCCTTAAGACCTATACAGCCCTTACCAAGGCCGATAAGTGCCCTGTGCTCATGACCCGTACGGAGTTTGGCCTCCTTGGCTATTACAACAAGCATAAGCCCTCACCCTTTGAGACCTTCTACATGGGCGGCGATGGAATGTCGGGCTACTCCTATAACTACGCAACCGAGACCATCGGACTGCGCGGCTACGACAACGGAGCCCTCACTCCGCAGGGAGCCGAGGGCTATGCCTACAGCCGCCTCTCCATGGAGCTGCGCTATCCCCTGCTGCTGGGCAGCACCAGCATCTATGCCCTCGGATTTTTGGAGGGCGGCAATGCCTGGACCTCATGCTCCCAGTTTAATCCCTTCGACATGAAGCGCTCGGCAGGCGTAGGCCTCCGCCTCTTCCTCCCAATGATAGGTATGATGGGTATCGACTGGGCCTATGGCTTCGACAAGGTGCAAGGCTCCAAGAGATACAGTGGCAGCCAGTTCCACTTCATCATAGGACAAGAGTTCTAAGAGTTGAAGAGTTAAAGATTTTAAAAGTTATAATAAAGCACACAAAAAAGAGTTTATATTCTAACACACTAAAAAAGCATATCATGAAAAAGACAATCCTTATCGCGCTCCTTACCCTTGGAGCCATGCTCCCCTCAGCAGCACAGAAATTCGCCCTCGTTGACATGGAGTACATCCTCAAGAATATTCCTGCCTACGAGCGTGCCAATGAACAGCTCAACCAGACCTCCAAGAAGTGGCAGGCAGAGGTTGAGGCCCTCAATCAGCAGGCTCAGACCCTCTACAAGAACTACCAGAACGAGGTAGTATTCCTTTCCGCCGAGCAGAAGAAAGCCCGCGAGGAGGACATTCTGAAGAAGGAGAAGGAAGCCTCCGATCTCAAGAAGAAGTATTTCGCTCCCGAGGGAGAGCTCTACAAGAAGCGCGAGAGCCTCATCGGTCCCATCCAGGACGAAATCTACAATGCCGTCAAGGCCATCGCCGAGCAGAAGGGCTACCAGCTGGTGCTCGACCGTGCCAGCGACAACGGCATAGTTTTTGCCTCGCCTACCGCCGACATCTCCAATGATGTCCTCGCAAAATTAGGCTATTCCAAATAAAAGCGTTACCTTCGCACACCGAAAATAACCAAACAATATTATAACAATGAAGAAACTAATCATTGCTGCGCTCCTGTTAGCGCCCGTAGCCCTCTTCGCGCAGAAGTTCGGCCACTTCAATTCTATGGACCTCATCCAGGCTATGCCTGAGTTTACCACTGCACAGACCGAGCTTAAGACCCTTGGCGACCAGTACCAGAAAGAACTGCAGGCCATGCAGGACGAGTACAAGCGCAAGATTGACAACTACACAGCTCAGCGCGACTCCCTGCCCCCCGTGGTGCAGGAGCGTCGTATGCAGGAGATTCAGGAGCTTGGCCAGCGCTATCAGCAGACCGCTGAAGGCTACCAGCAGGAACTCTCCAAGATGGAGGAGGATAAGATGACCGAAATCCGCCAGAAGGTGCTCGGTGCCGTTAAGCAGATAGGCGATGCCGGAGGCTATGTCTATATCATGGACACCTCGATGGGTATCCCCTACATCTCTGCCACACTTTCTACCGACGTAACCGCCGAAATCAAGAGCAAGCTAGGCATCAAGTAGCATTGCGACATCCCCCTGGGCTCAACTGCACAGACATAGTGCAGTCCGCCCGTTGCCTCGCGCGTATATTTAAACAATGTACGCGCGAGGATTTTTGTTTATCCTCCAAAAAGTATGGAAAGAGAACAATCCTTAGCCAAGGTGGGCTATCTGTTGGGCAGCTGCCTCAAGCTCGGCGTACCATTCTGGACCGAACATCTGGGTAAGAGGCTCCTTGAGGAAACGATAGACGGGGGTGGAGAGGCGATAGCCTTTCTCCACGGCATCGCGGCAGATAGTCCAGCGGTGGTAGTTTAGGCCGTAGAGGGTTTCGCCGTCGATATTGAATTTTTTTACGCGGATGGGGTAGAGGGAGCAGGAGATGGGTTTCCTTACGCTGTGCTTGCCTTGGTTCATGGCGCGTTCAATGGCGCAGAGGCAGTTGCCGTGGTCATCATAGGTGGTGAAGACGCAGTCCTTGCCGTTGACAATGGAGGTGACGAGGTCGCCCTGCTTGTCGATGTAGGCTATGCCTTGCTCCTCGATGACTTGGCGGGCCTCGGGAGAGAGGTCGCCTTCTATGAGGGGAAGGATGTCCTCAATGGCAGCCACCTCGTCCATGGTGATCGGGGCACCGGCGTCACCCTCCACACAGCAGATGCCGCGGCATGCCTTATAGTTGCAGCAGAACATCTCCTTGAAGATGTCTATTGAGCATAGTACATTGCCTACTTGTATGATATTCATAATAGAAATGTTTTTTGCCAAGTCCGGAAGTGGGTACTGAAAGAAATTATCAGAAATTATTCAGAAAGTTGTTTCAGTTACTAATTTAGGAGAGATAATTCTCTTTTGTCAAAAGGACGAAATCATCTTCCTCCGGCAGATATAGATAACGTTCGCAACGCAATGATTCTTCTCCATAATTTATCAGCAAGCCGAGCGCGGTGTCAGTTATTCGCATATAGTTGAATAGCTGGGCACGATGTTCAGGCGCAAGTCGCCAAACAGATTTTAATTCGATAAGAACTCCGTCGCTATAGAGGTCGGCCATATAGTATTTCTGCATAGGCAACCCTTTATAGTGAAGGCATAGCTTCTTTTCGCGCTCGAAGGGAATTTTTCTAAGAGAAAGTTCCATTGCCAGCGCCTCTTGATAGATGGCTTCTTCAAGTCCGCGTCCTAACTCGTTGAAAACCTCCATCGCGGCACCAACAAGGTCATAGACATGTAGCCAATCTTTCTTAGTCATAACTGTATGAATTTCTGAAAAATTTCTGATAATTTCTTTCAGTGTTCGTTACCATTTTATTTCTGCTATTCCGTGGGAGCGGAGAAAGGTGTTGGCCTTGGTGAACTGGTGGTTGCCGAAGAATCCGCGGTGGGCGCTGAGCGGCGATGGATGGACGGATTGGAGCACCAGATGGCGGGAGGCGTCGATGAGGGCGGCTTTCTTCTGGGCATAGCTGCCCCAGAGGAAGAAGACGGCGTGGGCGCAGTTAGCGTTGACGATGGAGATAACGGCATCGGTGAACTGCTCCCATCCGTGGTTGGAGTGGGAGTTGGCCTGCCCCTGTCGCACGGTGAGGGTTGCGTTGAGCAGCAGCACGCCCTGGTGCGCCCAGCGCAGCAGGCTGCCGCTGGACGGGATGGGTGCGCCGGTGTCGTCGCTTACCTCGCGCAGGATATTCTTCAGCGAAGGGGGCCAGCGTTTGGAGGTTTGAGGTTTGAGATTTGAGATTTGAGGTTTGCTTGCGGTGATGGGCTCATCGAAGAGTGAGGGCTGGAAACATACCGGCGTAACTCTCGAACACTCTTGTTGCTCGCTGCCAAAGGAGAAGCTGAGACCCTCGGCCTGGCCTTCCTCGTGATAGGGGTCCTGACCAAGGATGACGGCTTTCACCTGGCTGGGCGGACACTCGTTGAGGGCAGCGAAAATCTTTGAAGCAGGCGGATAGCAGGTGCCGGCAGCATACTCTGTCTCCACAAATTGCCATAGCTGAAGGAAGTAGTCCTTCTGCATCTCTTCTGCCAGCAGTTCGGCCCAGGGTTGTATTATGTTTTTCTCCATTCTGAAAATCAGTCGCTATGGCGTTTCTGCAGCAGTACATAAAGGATGATGGGCACGCCGAAGAAGGGGGTGATGACATTGATGGGGATAGTGGTGCCGTCGGAGGGGAGGGCGCAGAGCCAGTTGCAGACGAGGCCGATGATGGCGCCGGCCAGCAGTGTCATGGGCACCAGCACGCGGTGGTTGGCGGTGCGGCTCATGAGGCGCACCATGTGGGGCACGGCCAGTCCGATGAAGGAGATGGGTCCGCAGAAGGCGGTGGCTATGGCGGCAATGAGACCGGTGGTGATGAGCAGGGTGGTGCGCGTGCGCTGCAGATTGATGCCGAGGTTGCGGGCATAGGCAGAACCCAGCTGAAGAGCATTGAGCGGCTTGATGAGGGTAACAGCCAAGCCTATACACAACAGCATGGCGCCGGCAAACATGGGCATATTCTTCAGGCCTATGCCGCCGAAGTTGCCGAGTCCCCAGACGATATAGCTGTGTACGCCCTGCTCAGTAGCCGAATAGTTGAGCAGAGAGATAACCGATGAGGTAAGGTAACTCACCATGATGCCCACAATGAGCAGGGTGATATTGCCTTTGACATAGCGTGCAAAGAGCAGCAGCAGGCCGATGATGCAGATGGCCCCGATGAAAGCAGCCATTACTATGAGCAGAAATCCGCTCAGCGTTGTGTTGGCCGCAGCGAATGAGCCGCCCAGCACGAGCATTACGAAGGCCACGCCGAGACTTGCACCGCTGTTAACGCCCAGTATAGAGGGATCGGCCAAGGGGTTATGGAAGATAGTCTGCAGCATGAGGCCACTGACGGCCAGACCTGCACCGCAGAGCAGGGCTGTGATAGCTTGCGGCAGGCGCGACTGAACCACCACGAAGCTCGTTACGCTCTCGCTGTCGCGGCCCAGCAGGGCATTCATTACGTCGGCGGCATCCAGATGGATGGAGCCGAAGAAGAGATTGACCACGAATATCACGGCGGCCAGCATAATAAGAAGGAAAAAGGAAAGAGTTGTCTTGTTCATTGCGAGGGTAGGCTATACTAGTTTGAGCCCCACTATTGAGGCTACCAGCGTGGTGATGAAGAATAGGCGCCAGAAGGTGGCGGGCTCGTCGAAGATGAAGATGCCGATGAGCACCGTGCCGGCTGCGCCGATGCCGGTCCAGATGGGGTAGGCGGTACCAACGGGAATCTGCTGGGTAGCCTTCATGAGCAGAAGCATGCTGAGTGCGGAGAAGGCGAAGAAACCTCCGAGCCACAGCGCATACTCCATGCCGGCAGTGCCGCGTGTCTTGCCGAGGCAGAAGGTGAAGGTACACTCGCACAGCCCAGCCAGAATGAGGATTATCCAATACATGTTTATAGGTGCTTATTAATCCTGCCGAGGGCTGCAGAAAAACTTCGCGTGCTCCTTCCATCAGGATTTCTTTGGCAAAGTTAGTGCAAGCCGAGCGGAAAACCAAATTTTATTTGAGTTTTCCCGAGGCGCCGCCTAACTTGACTTGCGCAGCGAGACAAAGTTAGAGTGTAAGAGCGGAAAACCAAATTTTCTTTGAGTTTTCCCGAGGCGCCGCCTAACTTGACTCGCACAGCGAGGCAAAGTTAGAGTGTAAGAGCGGAAAACCAAATTTTCTTTGAGTTTTCCCGAGGCGCCGCCTAACTTGACTTCTGCAGCAAGACAAAGTTAGAGTATAACGTGGTAGTAGCACGGCTTTACTGGGCGTGAGCACGCGATTGTTGCGGGGGAGAGAGGCGTGATTATGATTTTTTGCGTAATTTTGCGCTTTGTAATAAGGTAATATCTGTTCTATATTGTCATCTTCAAGTTTTCAATCGCTGAAGCGCTGGCTGCTGATGCCTCCACGCGAGTGTACACTGCTTTTTGTGGTGGGCATAGGTGTGTGGCTGTTGCTGCGTGCCACTACCAGCTGGACCGAGGACAGCAATTGGGTGTATATGCCCCATTTGTTGGTGGACCTCTATGTGCTGGGTCTGCTGGTGTGCCTGCTGCCTAAGAAGGGGCGACCCTGGGCGCTGGCGGTTATATATATAATAATGTACGCGTGTGCGATAGGTGAGAGTTTTATCTATCAGCGCTATTATATGCACTTCACTCCCCAGACGCTGACGATGATCCGCGAGACTACGCCTGCCGAGTCGGAGGGCTTCGTGAGGCTCTGCCTGGAGTCGCCGGTGTTCTGGCGCACCCTGATGTGGTGGGGTTTCCTACTGTCGGGTCACCTGTTGCTGCTTGTGGGCAGGTGGTTTGTCTGCCGCCGTTGGCCGCAGTTCAGGGAAGGGCTGATGCCGTGGGTGGTGCGAGTCGTGGCGGTGCTGACGCTGGTGAGCCTCGTCTGGTGGGTGCCGGCCAGGATTGAGGTGGTACGCTTCCTGATGCTGGAGCGCACAGAGCAGGCAGAGCGCGTGAACAACGGACTTTTCTATTCTACCCCATGGAGAGTGGTGTATGCGCTGAAATATGAGCAGCTCACTGCCCGCGAGGTGGAACGGCTGGCCTCCAATATGCAGCAACTGGATGCTGTGTCCACCGACAGCGGAGTGCCCAATATTGTGTTTGTGATAGGCGAGAGCCACAATAAACACCATTCGGCCGTCTATGGCTACGGCCTGCCCACCACCCCATGGCAGAGTGAGATGGAGGAGCAGGGGCTGATGGTGAAGCTGACTGATGCCGTGACACCGTGGAATGTAACGAGCAGCGTCTTTAAGGAAATGATGTCCACCCACTCGTGCGACCAGTCGGGGCAGTGGACCGACGGAGTGCTCTTCCCTGCACTGATGCGCAAGGCGGGCTACAGGGTGGGATTTCTGAGCAATCAGTTCTATAAGACCAACCGCCAGACGGCGGCAAACTATAACGGTTCCTTCTTCCTCAACAGCCAGCCGTTTGACAGTCTGTGCTTTGACTATCGCAACCAGAAGCATTATGTCTATGATATTGGGCTCCTGAGGGAGATGCCCGGGGCGCAGGATACGTGTAGCTTTGTTATCCTCCACCTGCTGGGGCAGCATCAGCCCTACGATGAGCGCCTAACTAAGCAGGGACATATCTTCAGCGCCAAGGACGTGAAGCGCAAGGACCTCAGCGCCAAAGAGCGCAAGGTGGTGGCCGACTACGACAATGCCACGCGCGAGAACGACCGTGTGCTCAAGGCTGTGTACGAGCGATATAAGAATAGCGAGGCTGTGATAATCTATGTGGCCGACCATGGCGAGGAGGTTTACGACGGCAGCATCGGTATGTTTGGGCGTAACCACATGGCCGAGCCAACACCACAGATTATGTGGGCGGAGTTTGAAGTGCCGCTGGAGTTTTTCCTTACGCCAGCAGTGGAGAAGAAAAGGCCGTGGATTGGCCGTGCTCTCCGCGAGGCTCAGGCTAAGCCTTTTGCCACCGATGACTTGGCTCACCTGGTGCTGAGGCTCGGAGGCGTGAAGACCAAGTATTATGACCGTGAGCGTGACCTTCTATCGCCCTACTTTCGCCCGAGGCTCCGTCCTGTGAAAGGCGGAGTGGCCACATATGAAGAGATAATGGGAAGGAGCTCCTCCTCAACCTTACATAACAGGGGTTCCATTTCTGATGGTTCCCCAGAGGAATCCCGTCAAGGGAAGTGGCACGAGGTAAAGGAATAAGAAGATGACAATAAAGGATACAACACTGCTCAAAGGCATTGGCATATTGTTGATTATTACCCACAACTATATGCACTGGCTGCCAGAGTGCGTCCCGGAGAACGAATACACTTTTTCCGTGGAGCGCATTGATCAGTTGTGTGCCTATCTGGCTCAAGGTGGACCTCACGTGCTGCTGAATATACTGAGCCATTTCGGCCACTACGGCGTGGCTATCTTCTTGTTTCTCAGCGGCTACGGATTGGTAAAGAAGTATGAAGGTTCGAGAGTTGGAAAAATGGAGAGTTCGAAAGAGGGAAAAGCAGTTTTTGCACTTTCGCATATTCGTGCTTCTGCGATTTTCCTCCTGCGCCATGCTGTCAAGCTGTGGCGGCTGATGGTGCCTGCGGTGCTACTGTTTGTGGTGATGGAGATGATGCAGGGCACGTGGAACAGACCCTTTTCGCGGTTGCTTCCCTTGCTGGGTTTCTACTCTAACCTGCAGCCCCACCGTGATCTGATCCTGGGACCGTGGTGGTGGTTTGGATTGATGATGCAGTTCTATCTGCTATGGCGATTGCTACTATACAGACGTGGGCGTTGGGTGCTCTATCTGACTATGGGAGTGTGTGTGGCTGCAGTGCTGTGCATAGCATGGATGGAACGCGGTCAACTGGACTCCACAGGCACGCTTACCTGCTATCTCCATTATAACTTCCCGCCTTCAATGCTTGCCTTTGGGTTGGGCGTGGCTGATGCGCGCTATGGCTTGGGCTGGTTGCATCGCTGGTGGTCACCGCTGGTGGGCGTGGCCGTGCTGATAGTTGGAAGCTTTAATGCCGGTATATGGTGTGTGTCATCCGTCGGGGCGCTAATGGTGGCGCTGGCGTTTGCCGGTCGAGGCGGGGAGAGCAGTAGCAAGGGCAATATTGTTTACGTCAATCTGCGCGTGGTGCTGATTTTCACAGGCACTATCAGTGCGTGGCTCTTTGCGCTGCATCCTGTGGTGCGGGAATATACCATTGACCTCGCCAAGAAGGGAAGCGACGGGCTGCTCTACCTGTCGATTGTGCTCTATATAGGGTGCAGTGTGCTACTTGCGTGGGTTGCCACAGCGATGGTAAAAAGCAAAAAAAACGAAGGTCGCACACAATAAATAGCGCTAAAAGCGAGTTATGAGTTATGGTGTCTTTATGAAAAAAGAATTGAGATATATTGCCGGCCTGATAATGGCCTTGGTGTTGGGTATGGCTTCCAGCGTGGAGAGCAGTGCTCAGCCCGATCCTTCGTTCACTCATTTCTGGATGGTGGAGACACAGTATAACCCTGCTGCGGCTGGCAACTCAGAACTTCTGAGAGGTATAGGCGTTTATAATGCCCAGTTTGCCGGCTATAGAAATTCGCCCAAGACCATGCTGATATCTGCCGATATGCCCCTGTTCTTCGTGGGGCCGAAGCATGGTGTGGGAGCCTACTTCATGAGTGATGATGCCGGATTCTTCTCAATGAAGAATTTCGCTGTGCAGTATGCCCACCATCGTAAGCTCTTCAGTGGCACCCTGAGTGTGGGTCTGCAGGTTGATCTGCTCAATGAAACTTTTGACGGATCCAAGTTGAACATGGAGGACAGCGGCGACCAGGCTTTCTCAACGGGAAGTGTTGACGGCTCAAAGATAGACGCCTCGGTGGGACTGGCCTATAAATGGAGAGACTTGCGCGTGGCGGCCTCAGTAAGGCACCTTACAGCCCCCACCATTCTGCTGGGTGAAACCAACGAGATAAGAATCAAACGCTCCTATTATTTGACTGCCGGATACAATATTAGATTGAAAAATCCGTTATTTACCATACACCCCGATGTTTTCTGGATGTTTGACGGTGCAGATAGCAAACTCTATATCCACAGTCGCCTCCAGTACGACAACGGAGAGAAGATGATGTTTGGAGGACTGAGCTACAGCCCCTCCTCTTCGGCAGCGATTATAGTGGGTGGCAGATTTCACGGTGTGGTTCTCAGCTACTCCTATGAGGCTTTCACATCTGGCGCAGGTTTTGGCAACGGCAACCATGAGGTGGTGGTAAGCTACCAAACTCCGCTTAATCTTTATAAGAAGGGTCGCAACCGCCATAAGAGTGTAAGACTGCTGTAGGATTAGAATAAAGGAAAAACAATATAAATAATAAAAGTCAACATGTTAACTTGTTTGCTTGTTAACTTGTCCAACTAAAAAGTTATGAAAAAGATTACAGGTATAATTGTCGGCTTGGTCGGTGCAATGCTGATGGGCTCCTGCTTTGGTGGGGGAGGTATGCAGCAAGGCGGCGAGGTGGTCGGCGTGTCCGGTAAATCATTCGTGGAGCCTACCCCCTACGGAATGATTAAGGTAGAAAAGGGTTTCCTCAGGGTGGGTCTCACAGAGAACGACACCCTTTGGGGTGCAGATGTTCCGGCCAAGGAGATTTCTGTGGACGGATTCTGGATGGACCAGAAGGAAATCACCAACTCGCAGTATCGCCAGTTTGTGCAGTGGGTGCGTGACTCTATCGTGCGTGAGCGTTTGGCCGATCCCAACTATGGCGGTATCGATGCATACAAAATAATGGAGGATAAGGAGGGTAATCCCCTAGAAAAGCCTTACCTTGACTGGAGCCGCCGTATCCCCTATAAGAATCCCAGTGAGGGTGAGGAACTGGCCATCAATTCAGTCTATACCGTTAATCCCGTGACGGGCGAGAAGATGCTTGACGCATCGCAGATGAATTATCGCTATGAGATTTACGACTATCAGAAGGCCGCCATGCGCAAGTATCGTCTCAATCCGGCGGAGCGCAATCTCAATACTGATGTGCAGGTTGACCCTGACGAGGTTGTGATGATATCCAAGGACACTGCTTACATCGATGATGACGGCAATATCAAGAGGGAAACTATCACTCGCCCCCTGTCGTCTTACTATGATTTCCTCAACACCTACATTGTTAATATCTATCCCGACACTACTTGCTGGATTAACGATTTTAACAATGCCAACAACGAAAAATACGCAAAGCTGTACTTCGCTTCCAATGACTATAACGACTATCCCGTGGTAGGCGTAACATGGGAACAGGCATCAGCATTTTGCGCCTGGCGCACGGAGTATTTGCTGCAGGGCCTTGGCAAGGAAGCCCGTCAGATGCAGCGCTACCGTCTGCCGACTGAGATAGAGTGGGAGTATGCTGCACGCGGCAAGGAGGGCAATCCCTTCCCTTGGGCCGACTCAACGATGAAGAATGACAAAGGCTGCTTCTATGCCAACTTCAAGCCCGACCGCGGTAACTACACCGAGGATGGCAATCTCATCACCTCTCGCTGTGGTATCTATGGAGCCAACTCAAATGGTCTTTACGATATGGCCGGTAATGTGGCAGAGTGGACCTCTACCGTCTATACCCAGGCAGGTGTGCAGATGATGAGCGACATCAATCCAGAGCTGACATATAAGGCAGCCATCGAGGACCCCTATTTCCTCAAACGTAAAGTGGTGAGGGGCGGATCGTGGAAAGACCCTGAGTCGATGATACGCTCAGCCTGGAGACAGAAGGAATATCAGAATCAGCCCCGCTCCTTCATAGGATTTAGGTGCGTCCGTTCACTTGCCTCAGTAGGTAGTCCGCGCAGCACTCGTCAGACAACTGTCAGCGCCAGAAAGAAATAATTATTAAGGGATTAAGTATATAAGAAAAAAGAGAGTAAAGATAAAGTATTGAATTCTCGTAAATCCCATCGCGCAGCGAGTCTGTTACTTACCAAACACACACGAACTTAAAAATATCTATTATATGAATATCGTAGGAGCTTTGCAACGCTGGATGGACAGCAAGTCTGGCCAAACCTTTTTGAACTACGCTTATAGTTGGGGTGCCTCTGTGGTTATCTTAGGTACCTTGTTTAAACTTACCCACTTGCCCGGTGCCAATTTGATGCTATTCCTTGGTATGGGTACTGAGGTTGTGGTATTCTTTCTTTCCGCCTTTGATCGCCCGTTTGAGGAGAAGCAGGAGGCTGCAGAGAACGCAGCTGCCCAGCAGGGCGCAATTCTGTCTGGATCTGCCGTTGTAGGCGGTAGTATTGTCAGTGGCGATCATGTTGCTGATGATGAGGAACTGTCTGGTGAAGGCGGTGAGACCATAGCCGTTGGCGGCGGTGGCATTGTTACTGGTGGCGGCACAACCATAATTGGTGGTGGCGGTGGTGGTACTATTGTCCTCGGCGGTGGTGGCACAGTAGAAGGTGCAGAGGCATCTGATTCTAAGGAAGAAGGCGCCCTGGGTGTTTCCCCGTTCGTTCCCTCCGAGGGCCTGCAGGCCGCAGCCGCTCAACAGGGTATCGGCGGTGGCAGTTTGCTTGATATTATTCGCCTGGCTAACGAGGAGATGCTACAGCGTGCCCAAGCTTCGCTCACTCCCGAAATGGAGGAAGCATCGCGTCAGTATGTGGAGAAGCTCCAGCTGCTTACCGATACCCTTGACAAGGTGGAGAAGCAGTCGGCCCGCCTGACCACCGACAGCGAGGAGATGACCAACCTCAATCGCACGCTCACTGGCATCAACACTGTTTACGAACTGCAGCTCAAGAGCATCAGCCAGCAGATAGGTACCATCGATTCTATCAATGAGCAGACCCGTCGTATGGCAGCCCAGATAGAGGAACTCAATGGTGTTTACGCTCGCATGATAAAGGCTCTTACTGTTAATATGAAGAATGCTGCCAATCCTATGGCAGAAGAATAACCGTTGACAATTGAAGAAATGAGAATCAGTTAAGTCTGGAGGTGGGTACAGGAAGAAATTACTAGATTATTATCTGAAAAGCCTACGATTGTTTTATTTTCCTAACCACTTAAAATCTTGACTATTATCAACAAGTTGTCAACTCCTTAACTTCTACAAAGAAATATGGCAATAAAGAAAAGACCTATATCTCCGCGCCAGAAGATGATCAACCTCATGTATGTGGTGTTGATGGCGATGCTTGCGCTCAACGTGTCCAGCGATGTGCTCAAGGGTCTCCAGCTGGTGGGCGACAGTCTCAAGCGCTCTTCTGAAAATGCCGAAGATGAGATAAAGTCCATCTACGAAAGCTTTGCCGAGCAGATGAAGAAAAACCCTGCCAAGGTGAAGGTGTGGTATGACAAGGCGCAGATAGTGCGCAAAAAGAGCGAAGAACTTTATAAGTTTGCCTCAGAGCTGAAACTGGCCATTGCCCGTGAGGCTGATGGTAGCGATGGTCGCCCCGATAGCTTGGTGAACCGTGAAGACCTGGAAGCAGCTGGTCAGGTGATGCTCGCTCCAGGTCGTGGAAAAGGCAAGGCGCTCTATGACATGATCAACAGCTATCGCAATTTTATCGTCAGTCTTATCCCCGACAAGCGTACGGCAGCCATCGTTTCGGCTAACCTGGCCACTGAGGTGCCCAAGTCGGAGAGTACACTAGGCAAGAACTGGCAGGAGTATATGTTTGAGGCTATGCCCGCCATAGCTGCTACCACCATGCTCACCAAGCTGCAGACCGATGTCAAGCAAGCTGAGAGCGAGGTACTCCGTGAGTTGCTCTCCAATATTGATATCAAGGATATCCGTGTAAACGAACTCAATGCTTATTGCTTGCCTGAGGCTACCACTTTGTTCCCAGGCGATGAGTTCCGCAGCCGAATCTTTATGGCCGCCATCGATACCACTCAGCGTCCCGAGATATATGTCAACGGCAACAAGATTCGTCCCGATGGAACCTACAATTTCCGCGTTGGAGGCCCTGGCGAATACTCTTTCAACGGTTATATCACAATGCCTAATGCGGCAGGAGATATTATCCGACGCGAGTTCACTCAGAAGTATAATGTCATAGCACCCCCGTCGGGAGCTACCGTGGCTGCCGATATGATGAATGTTCTCTATGCCGGCTATAGCAATCCAATCAGCGTGAGCGCCAGTGGTATTTCGCCAGATAAGATAAGTCTTACCATGAGTGGCGGAAGCCTTACCCCAAACGGCGGCAACGGTCATTATATAGCTAAACCCTCTTCAGTAGGACAGGATGTGACCTTTAGTGTTACCGGTGTGGTGAACGGTTCTACTCAGAATATGGGTTCCTTTACCTTCAAGGTGCGCAAATTGCCCGATCCTACCGCTTATATTCCCTATAAGGACAAAGATGGTAACACCAGTCACTTCCTCGGCGGAAGAACTTTTGCCAAGGCTACCCTCATGCAGACCGAGGGCATCGGAGCCGCTATTGACGATGGACTACTCAACATATCATTTAATGTTCTCGGTTTTGAAACCGTCTTTTACGACAATATGGGTAATGCCATCCCCGAGAAGTCGAGTGGCAATAAGTTCTCTGAGCGTCAGCGCGAGATGTTCCGCAAACTCTCCGCAGGTAAGCGCTTCTACATTACCCGTGTAAAGGCAGTTGGTCCTGATGGCATACAACGTGACCTGCCTCAGGCTCTAGAGGTAATAGTTAGATAATTGATTATTGAAAATTAGCCAAGTCCGGTAGTGCTACCCTTGGTTTAACCTATAACATCTAAAAATAATCACAAAGAAGATATGAAACGCACACTCATTCTGTTATCAATAATGCTTGTGGCCATAGCCACTGTGGCTCAACCGCCGGCCCGCATACGCCAGCAGGCCAAGAACGGTGATGCCGCTGAGCGCACCGCTCCGGCAGTCCCCGTAGTCAAGACTACAGCTTCCGCTGCGGCTAAGAAGAATGCTGCTTCCTCTGCTACTACGGCTAGTTCGCGTGCAGCTCTGGAGTTCCCCACCCAGGGAGCTATGCCTGAGGATGTGGCTTGGCGCAGAGATGTCTATAAGGTGCTCGACCTTTCATCCGACCGCAATGCTGTGCTCTATTTCCCCGAAGAGCCGACGGGTGATAAGATGAACCTGTTCACCTACCTCTTTAAACTCGTAATGCGCAAGCAGGTAAAGGCCTATGAGTACACCATTGACGGCAATGAGAATCTTACCGCCAAGAATGTGATGCAGCCCAAGGAAATGCTCACCCGCTTTGAGATTAATTATGAGACCAACGATGAAGGCAAGCTACGTGTGGACAATAGCGATATCCCTTCCGCTCAGGTGAAGAGCTACTATATAAAGGAATCTACCTATTACGACCAGAATACCGCTCAGTTCCACACTCAGGTGACAGCTCTGTGTCCCGTGCGCCGCGGCATCGATGAGTTTGGCGAAGAGGAAGCCCCCACGCCTCTCTTTTGGCTTGACTATTCTGAGATAAGCCCCTACCTCGCCAAGATAGTGCTCATGAATTCAAACTACAACAATGCCGCCCAGATATCTGCCGATGACTATTTCACTACTAATCAGTATGAAGGTAAGATCTACAAGACCGTCAATCTGCAGGGTCGCGTGCTCCAAAACTATTGTGAGACCGACTCCGCCCTCAAGGCAGAGCAGACCCGCATAGAGAAAGAGATAATCACTTTGCAGGACCATGTGTGGGGCAAGGATAGCAGCAAGATGAAGAAAGATACTCTTCAGGCAGAGATTGCTGGAGAAGAGAAGACCGTGGCTAAGAAATCCTCTAAGAAAGGAAAGGAAGAGAAGGTCAGCGAGTCCAACTCCAGTCGCGCCCAAGTAAAGCGCGAGCGTTCTGCTGGCAGCGGCAGATCGTCCTCGCAGCCCAAGTTTTCGGCACGCAGGCAGAGACATTAATCCAGAAGTTTCAGGATTTTAGAAAATGTAATCCCGCAGAGAATTCAAACCTCTGCGGGATTATTATGTTGTTTTTTTTCGCAATCACCTTTTTTCGCCATGGCAGAATTGACGCGGGCATTATTCTGCTTATTTGGCATAATGAAAACGTTCTTTATCATTATATTGACAAATATAATGCTCACGTTAGTATTTCTGATGATCACAAGGGTGAGTTTTTCCTTTCCTTTAGAAAGAGACAAGTAGAGCGCCGGGTTGTGCCAAAAAATTAGGATGTGATAGTGCTAATTATATGGTTTCGGGGTATGATTTGTAGCGTTTTTTTGCAGAAAAGTGTAATTTTGCTCAATAACCACGAACAATAGTTTTGAAACCTATATGGGAGGAACGATGAGAACAATTAAATGCAAGCATAAAATGAAAGAAAAATTTTTTAAGAGTTGTCTGATGACGATTTTGCTGGTGCTGCCGCTGGCAACGCTGGCAGAGTGGAAAATGGCGAGTGTGCCTATTAAGACGCGTTTTGCCGACGCTGTGACTCCCGACAACGTTCTGGCGGAGTATCCCCGTCCACAAATGGTGCGCATGGCTGGTGAAGAACTGGCAGGCGCTGCTGACGTCTGGCGCACCAGTTTCATGGCTAGGGGTGATGCTGCCAAAGGTTGGATAAATCTTAACGGATTATGGGAATTCCATACTACTACCTCGCTCTATGCTCCTGTGCCTACCAGTGGATGGCAGGATATTTTGGTGCCATTCTGTACGGAAAGCGCCATGAGCGGTATTAAGCAAAAGATAGAGAATATGGTGTATCGCCGTAAACTGACGGTGCCTGAGGCCTGGAAAGAACAGCGAGTGATGCTCAACTTCGGTGCCGTGGATTGGAAGTGCAGTGTATGGCTCGACGGTGACTCGGTGGGGAATCATCAGGGCGGTTACGATCCCTTCTCCATTGATATCACCGACAAGGTGAAGCCCGGCACAGAGCAGGAGTTGGTGGTGAAGGTTTATGACCCCACAGATAAGGAGTCCAATCCTCGCGGCAAGCAGGTGAGTCGTCCTGGTGGTATTTTCTATACTAGCTGCTCGGGTATCTGGCAGACGGTGTGGATGGAGGCTGTGAGCAAGACTTATGTCTCCGACCTCCGTATGGTGCCCGATGTTGACCAGGAGCAGCTGCTGCTGACAGTGACCGCCAAGGGCGATGACGCTGCCAATGCCACCGTGGAGGTGGAAGTAATGCATGGCAGTGTGGTAGTGGCTACTGCTGAGGGTAAGGCAGGCAGTTTGATGAGAGTAAAAATCAGTAATCCCGACCTGTGGAGTCCCGATCACCCGTTCCTTTATGACCTGCGGGTTAAACTCTCCGATGGAATGGGCCATTCTGACAAAGTACTAGCTTATTTCGGAATGCGTAAGGTGAGCAAGGAAAAGGTGGGTAACCGCTGGAGGATGACAATCAACAATAAATTCCTCTTCAATATGGGATGCCTGGACCAGGGTTATTGGCCGGAGAGCAATCTCACTCCACCGAGCGATGAGGCCATACAGAACGATATCCTCTTTATGAAGAAGATAGGCCTCAATATGGTGAGGAAGCACATCAAGGTGGAGCCTGCCCGTTGGTACTATTGGTGCGACAAGATGGGCCTGATGGTATGGCAGGATATGCCGGGCATGAACTACGGAGGCAGCTACCGCGATGTGGAAAACAATGCCCAGTGGTTTACCAAGGAGCTTTTTGCCATGCTTGACAATCTGAAGAATGTGCCCAGTATTGTGACATGGATCAACTTCAATGAGGCTGGTGGTCAGCATGACACTGAGGCATATGTCAATTTGGTGCAGAACTATGACGACACTCGCCTGGTGGACGAGGCAAGTGGCTGGACGCTGACTGGTGCCGGTGATATCAAGGATATTCACTCCTATCCGGCCCCAGGTAGCATTAGCAGCAGTGATCAGGTTACCGCCTTCGGTGAGTATGGAGGTGTGCAGCTGTTGGTGGAAGGCCACACTTGGGGAGCGGCTGGCAATGTGTATGGATATGCCAAGGATGCTGCAGCCTACGACAGCACATATGCCTCATATGCCGACAGGCTGTTCCAGGAAAAGATAAAGAACTCGCTCTCTGGTGCCGTATATACCCAGCTGACTGATGTGGAGTCGGAGCTCAACGGCATGATGACCTACGACCGCCTGGTGAAGAGCGATATAGATAAGCTCTATGCTGCCAACCGTCATGTGATAGACGATTATGCAGATGAGCTGTACTATGTGCTGACCTCTGCCGACGTGCAGCCTGTGGTGTGGAAATATACTACCACTGACCCCGGCGAGGGTTGGGAGGCTCCTGATTTTGATGACAGTAAGTGGCGTACTGGCAAGGCTGGATTTGGCATGCCTGGCTTCGACAATATGGTGGTCAACACTATGTGGAATACCAAGGATATATGGCTGCGCTGCGAGCTGCCGCTCAATATTACAGAGGAACAGATGAAGAAGATTCGTGCCAAGCTCTATCATGATGAGGATTGTCAGATCTTTTTCAACGGTGTGAGCGGTCTGAAGATTTCCGGCTACACTACCAGCTATGAAAACTATCAGCTTTCGGCCACGGCACGACAGGCTCTCAACTTGCAGGGGAGCAATACTATTGCAGTACACGTGACCCAGACTTCTGGAGGCCAGTTCTTTGACCTGGGGCTCTACCTCTACGGCGAGAAGGCTGACGTGAAGACTCACGAACTAGTGCTTAACCTCGATTACACGAAGAGTTCAGAGGTGAGCCTTACCGTGGGCTATGCCACTGCCACCGATGCAGAGACTCCCGACGAGAGCTTTGTTATTGACAAACTGCCTATTGACAAGGTGATGATTGGCTTGGAGGACGATCTGCTAGCCACTCCGACGGAGTTACATTATGACCTGACGCCCTATTTCAAGCGCCTGGATCCGGATGCTCCCGTCAAGTACTTTGTCTATGTCAACACCTCGCAAGGCGATGGTAGCGGCACTATCCATGGCGCCAGGCTGGTGGAATATACCAAGGAAGCTGCCGGCGAGGATCTGATGCTGCTCGATCATGACTCAGCCTTTGCTGCTAACCAGAGCATCCTGCTTTCCTACACCAAGGGAACATATACTGTGCTGCAGGATCGCCTACAGAAACTGGTGGCGCAGTGCGACCCAGAGACCAACATTTTCACCACCCCGCTGCTGGATACCGAGGCCCCGTATGTTGACGGTTCGGAGTGTGGAGCAGTGACTACTCTGGCTCAGGTTGAGGAACTGGAGCGTGCAGTGGAGGCCGGCAAGGCCGCAGTGGAGCAGCAGGAGGTGCGCAACGAGGTGCTGGGCCCCCTGTGTGACGCTATTGAGGGTGCTTATGAAGTATGCATGGCTAAGAGCAATCCTTTGCAGGACGGCGGCTACTATTATATTATATCAGGCTTCGCCGCAGATGCCAAGGCCGCAGGCACTGGCATAGCTATGACCTACTCCGCTGCCGACAACTATGTGTACAAGTCGCCGATGATGGAGGATAACACAGCCTATATTTTCCACTTAGTGCGCAATGGCGATTATTGGAATATACAGAATGTAGGTAACGGCAAATACCTCAGTTCGCTGGAGAAGAGCAACCATATTTGGGCCGATGAGCCTGTGGATCTCAAGATAGTCAATCGTTATGAAGAGGGCCTCACTTATTGGAACAATGATGCCAACGATAATGTACGCAAGCGTCTGGTTTTTGATATCACTTCGGCTGACGGCAAGACCCATCTGATGGGACCGTCGGGCAAGGAGACCAAGGTTACCAAGGGAACCACATGGTGGTTTTGCGCCTGGATGTTCAGGCCTGTGGCCTATGAACCCGCAGCGTTCTGCGACGTAAATCGCGACGGTTCGGTTGACAGCGGCGATGTGGTAGCTATCTATGCCTATATCATCGATGGACCTAAGTCTGGCATAGGCCTTACTTCTGCAGATACGGATACCAGCAGCGAGGTCAACAGTGCCGACGTGGTGACGGTGTATAATACCATCGTGAATGGTGAATAGGAGTATATTCCCTCTCCTCCTAGAGGAGTAGGAGGAATTCCTTCGAAGCCATATAATGTTGGTTTCTTCGCAATCACCTTAACGAAAACGTTCAATTTAGTTGCAAAATACTGCTTTTTCCTTAGAAAAGCTGTTTTTTCGGTTTTTTGGGGGAGACATTTCATTTGTTTTCTTTAATTTTACATTCAGTATGGATAAAGTCAAAAAAGGAGTTTACAATCTGAAAGTGTCTTAAACGCAAAACATAATGCTAAGGCAATAGAAATATAGAGATACGGGTGAGAGAGAAAGAGAAATGCGCCCCCTCAACCCTCAGTAATAAAAAAACTGCAAGAATATCGATTTCTTTTTATTAACCTAATTTATTAACCTATGTTCAAACACTATCTAAAGTCAATGACGGTTATGCTCACTCTTATGCTGGGCATGACTATGACGGTGAGTGCAGCGTATGTTACTTCGCTTACAAGCGGCAAGTATTATCGCATCTTCAGCGCTTACAGCGAGCTCGCCGACAAGGTGGTAATGTTTGCAGATGCCAGTGGCATGCAGTACAAGGTCTATGACGAAGGTTACGACGCCATGGACGGCAGCATGGTCTTTCTGGCCACTGCAAACGGAACGTTCCACGGGTATGATGCCTACAACCTCAAGGCTATAGGCAACGACCTGTATGTAGGCAAGGCTGCTGTGCAGTGGTGCAGCAGAGGCTACTGGGGCGATGAGTCAAGCAATACTGACTTCTACATCGCTTCCTCGGCCAGCGCCTGGAACCAGTGTATCATCCCGATGGGCACTGGCGGTCATGGCGATGCCATGTTTACCGACCAGTTCCTCATCCAGCCTGCTCACGACACGGGCAGCACTGTTCAGCAGTGCGTATCACTTAACGGAACAGCGGCCACCACCGGATTCCTACGCATGAATGCGTGGTCCGATGATGCCAGTGCACCGTATGAGAACTCTATCCGTGCATGGAGCTTTGAGGAGGTTGACCAAAGCACCGTCGAGCAGATTCTCGACGCTCAGGACCCCCTCAAGAACGCCCTCAACAATCTGGCAGACAAGTATGAGAGCCTGCAGGGCGGTACAGCCCCGGGCGAGTATGTAAAGGCCAACGTGGATGCCTTCAAGGCCCTCTACGAGGATTATCTTGGTCAGTCTGCCGCAGGCGGTCTGACCGCAGCTCAGAAGCAGGCTATGGCAGAGGAGCTGACTGCAGCCTACGATAAGGCCGTTTCAGAGAAGAACACCTTCGCCGACGGCACCTATCGCATCGTAAGCGCAGCCAAGACAGACGCCAAGTATGCTCTCTATGTGGCTGAAGACGGTGCCCTCAAGTGGAAGGCCTACGATGAGGCCAATGCCAAGCAGTTTGTGTTCGATGTCAAGAATCTCGGCACTACCTACACCTTTGACGGTCAGCCTCACGAGCAGTTCTCGCTGCAGAACCTGGCCACCAGTCTCTATGTAAGCTCCGGCAATATGGAGCAGAACTCCGCCGGTATGGGTGTTGACGGCACCACCGAGGAGAATGCATACCCCGTATGCTTCACCTACAGTTCTGCCGTTCCGCAGATAATCATGCAGCCCATGCGTCAGAACAAGTCAGGAGTTAGCCAGTGCATCGCCATTAACGATGTCAATGCCACTGAGGGTATTATCCGCCAGACCTCTTGGCTCAACTACAATGCCGACGGCACCGCTGCCTGCTGGATCTTTGAGCCCGTTGAGTATGTAGAAGGTCCTGCCACCGAGATAGCCGAAGGATGGTACGCCATAGTCAGCGCCGGAAAGGGCAGCGGCTACAGCGGAGGACCTTACGACGATGAAAACATGTACGCCCTCTACAATGCCGATGGCATAGTAAAGTGGAAGGCCTACGACAAGGACGACTACACCGAGTACTATTACTTCACCTCCGACGGCGATGGCAGCTGGTTTGCCAAGAGCCTTGCTGACGAGACCTATATCAACCGTGGTACCGGCAGCTATTCCTGCAACATCACCACATCTGCCGAGGCCACCACTGCTCAGACCTTCGAGGCTGTGGCAGACCAGGAAGGCAAGTGGACAGCCAAGTTCAAGGACAATCCCTATGTCTATGCCCTCAATGCCGGTCATAATGGCGCAGCAGGCAAGACGGAGGGAACGCTTAATATCTGGGGTACCGGCAACGAGGCTGCCAACAACTACAAGATGAACCTCTGGTACCTCTATCCCGTTAGTACCGCCCAGATAGAGGCAGGCAAGGAGCAGATGGTCGCCGGCCTTGGCGATCTTATCGCCGAGATTGAGGCTGCCGGCATTGAGGCTGGCGAGGCTCCCGGTGACTATGTAGTTGCTAATGTGGATGCCCTCAACGCTGCCCTGGCTGAAGCAGAGGCCGCTCTCGACGGTACAGCCGACGCTAAGCTGGCTGCTATCAGTGCACTCAAGGCTGCCTACAACAAGGCTACCTCGGAGTTCAACCCCGTTGTTGACGGCTACTACTATCTTGTCAACGGTTCCAAGGCTTATGAGGAAACCTTCGGTGCTCCCGCAGCCATGTACGCCGTTACAGGCCAGACACACAGCGGCACCGGCAAGCACATCGTCCGCTTCGAGAAGTTTGACGAAAACAATGCTAACTTCATCTTCAAGCTCACTCAGAAGGAGGGTGTAGTTGACGGTTTCGACGCACAGAGCGTTTATACCAACTATTACCTCGACACCGGTGCCGGCGACAATTGGTACGGCGAGCTTACCACTATCAGCGAGACAGCTGACAATGCACAGCTCTTCCGTCAGTACAAGCCCGGTCTCTTCTGGGTAGCCGACGAGACAGACACTGACGTTAGCCGTGTCATTCGTCCTGCAGAACAGAACGCCACCGTTTACGGCTGGACTACTATCTCTGACAATATTACAGAGGACAAGCAGTGGTACAATGCATGGAAGCTCATCCCCGTTGCCGAGGATAAGGTTAACGAAATTGTTGAGGCACAGAAGACCGCTGACGCCGATAAGGCAGAGGCCATCGCTCAGCTGACACAGTTCGTTACCGACAATGCAGCAGCCATTGCAGAAGTAACCGCAGAAGACGCTGCCATCACTCCATCCACTAAGGCTGAGGTGCAGGAGACTGTCGAAACTATCACTGCTGCCGCTGCTCGCTGGAGCTATGACATCATCACCCCCGCTGCCGAAATCAGGCAGATGCTTGAGGATGCAGAGGACCTGCTTGTTAAGGCACTGGAGGAACTCAATCCTGAGCCACGCTACTGGCAGGTAGCTGCTGAGCCTTCGGCTCCTGAGGCAGGAAAGAGTTACATCATCAAGAACGCCTACAGCCCCCTCTACCTCTTCGCAGGTGAAGAGAAGGGCGTGAACTCTCCGGCAGTTGTAGAGGATAACTTCGTGTATGCTCCCGAATATGTATGGACTCTTGAGGAAGCAGGTTCTCTCTCTGAAGAAAAATGGGAGAAGAAAGATGCACTGCTCACCGACGCTTCGCAGATTACTTCCAACAATACCCAGAGCGGTTTCCCGACCGGCAACCTGCTTCGTCCTGAGAGCGACGGTTATGGTCTCAATCAGTACATCTGGCACTCCTCATGGGATGCACCGCTGCCCGCAGGTACCGACACTTATCTGCAGACCACATTCGCTAATGCAGAGCAGCATATCATCTTCACCATGATTAGCTCTGAGTGGAACTCCACTTATGATACGCCTGATATAGTGGATATCTATGCCACCAACACTCCTGATGACGAGACATCATGGAAGCTCATCACCACTCTCAGCGATATGATTGCTATCAAGAACGCACATCCCACATTCTACACCTCGCCTCATATCGACCTTGGTGCAGCATACACTGCAGTGCGTTTCGTAGTTAAGCAGACCACCATGAAGGACTACCCCGCCCGCTACGATTCTAATCGTAATCCTTACGTATCCCTCGGCCGCTTCCAGGTTTATAGCGCTGAAAACAATGGTACTACCAATACCAGTTTTGCTCTCAAGTCCTTCAGTGAGAACGCTTACTGGAAGTATGTTGACTATGCAAGCCAGACCTGGGATGCCACCACTCCCTACGACGGCTACGACTGGTACGACTACAAGGGTATGAACGCTGAGTTCGGCTCTGTCGAAGAGGCCCAGGCCTTTACCATCCTGCCCGCAGCAGCCGGTGACGGCATCGACGGCGTAGGCACCGAGGATGTCTTTGACGGCAGCTACGTTGTTACCGCCACCGAGCCTTTCCTCAATAAGTTGTTTAAGCTCGACACCCAGCGCGGTACCAACGCCGCCCTTGCTCCTTGGATGGACTCTCCGGCTTGGCTGTTCTACGAGGCAACCCGCGGCACCGATTTCTCGAAGGAGAAAGAGCTAGCCCTTGCCTACTATGACTTCACTTCTGAGTATGTAGGCACCGCTCCCGGTCTGTACAATTCCGACAATGTTGCCAATTACAACACCGCCAAGGCCGCTCTTGAAGCAGTGGATGCCAGCGATGTGGCAGCTATGCGTGCAGCCATTGAAGATCTCGCCGATGCATACGAGTTGGCTCTCGAGCCCAATCCTGTTGTTGACGGCTACTACTTCATTGTTTCCGACAATGCCAACATTGCCGCCAACGGCAAGGAGACCAAGGCCCTCTACATCAACACCGACAAGAGTCAGGTATGGTGGGCAAAGCTCGACCAGACCGACCTTAAGTTCGTCTTCAGGATTACCGAGGACGGCGACAACTGGCGTGTTCAGGGCGTAGAGAGCGGCCTGTTCACCGGCGAGGGCTTCTATCCCGATGTTGTCAGCGCCACCCTGGACTACACCTATCCTGTGACCTTCACCGCAGAAGGCGAGGGTTCGTTCCTCATCACCGCCAACGGCAAGCGCTGGTGCCCGCAGGGCAATCCTGACGGAAAGTCCGACGGTCCCAACGGTGTCTGGGGCTGGAATGTTGACGGTCCTCACGGCGAGGCCTCCTTCACCCTGCGTCCGATAGACGAAGCCGACCTCGAGCTTATGGTCAACAACGCTTTGATCGACGTTCTTGCCGAATACAAGGACAAGACCTTCGAGGCCAAGGACCAGCCGGGCTATGCCAAGCCCGAGAACGTTGAGGCCTTCAACGATGCCTACGCTACCGCCAACGGTCTCGGCATCGCTTCCGACCTTGACGACAAGATTGAAGCCGTTTCTAACCTCAACATCGCCTATGTAAAGGCCAACACCGAGGTTGTGCCCATCGAGGACGGCGGTTACTACTTCATGGTTAACAAGTGGGCCGGCTATGCAGACAAGTACGGCGTTCCCGCCGCCATGTATGCCGTTCCCGGCCAGAGCACCAGTGACACTGGCAAGCACATCGTCCGCTTCGACAAGTTCGATGAGACCAATGCCAACTACATCTTCAAGATGACCCAGAAGGAAGGTGTCGCCAACGGCTTCTATGCCCAGAGCGTTTACACCGACTACTACCTCAACACCGGTAACGGCGACAGCTGGTACGGTGAGCTCACCACCATCAGCGAGGAGCCTGAGAATGCTCAGATCTTCACTCCTTACGCAGTAACCGGGCAGTTCTTCGTATCCGACGAGACCGATACCCGCGTAAGCCGCGTCATCCGCACCAGCGGTGTGCAGAACGGCACCGTCTACGGCTGGACCACCACCGGTGACAACATCACCGATGAGAACAAGTGGTACAACGCATGGGAGCTCATCCCCGTTGCTGCCGACAAGGTTGACGAGCTTGTTGCTGCCACCAAGACTTTCGATGAGGAGAGAGGCGCAGCCCTCGATGATGCCGTAGCAGCCGCCGACGAGGCAGCCGCCGACACTACTGCCCTCCTGGCAGACGACAGCAAGGTGTCAGAGGCAGGCAAGAAGGCCATCAGGGATGCCTACGCAGCCCTCGAAGCCGCCAAGAAGGCCAAGAGCTATGACATCCTTACCACCGCTGAGGAGTACACCGCCCTTAAGGACGATATCCTGGCAGCCATCGCAGCCGCCAAGGAAGAGCCGTCTGCAGTCACCGACTACTGGCAGATTGCCGACGAGCCCTCCATGGACTTCGAGCCCGGCAAGACCTATGTTCTCAAGAACGCCTACAACGACAAGTACCTGTCCACCGACGGTGGAACCGTTGGCCAGGTTAACGAGATCGAGAACTTCGAGATCTTCAGCGTAGAGGCCGCCGGCGAAGGCACCTACTACCTGCAGAGCCTCACCGCCGAGAAGGGCCAGAACTACTTCCAGTACAACGACTATGCAAGCCAGAAGTGGGACGAGAACACTCCCTACGACGGCTATGACTGGTACGACTATGCAGGCTTCAACGGCGAGTTCGGCGCAGCCGAGACCGCCCAGGAGTTCACCATCCTCCGCGCAGTTGAGGCCGGTGAGGAAGATGCCAACAACACTCCCGGCAGCGGCAAGGCCGTCAAGGAGGGCAGCTACATCTTCACCGCCAAGGATCAGGTGATGGGCAAGTGGTACAAGCTGGGCGTCCAGGGTACCAATGCCGCCCTTGAGCCCTACAACGAGGACGTAGCATGGTACTTCTACGAGGCCACTCCCGTCGAGGATGCCTCCGGTGCCCTTGACAAGGCCATCGCCCAGTATGGCGACAAGCAGATGCAGGGCGGCGACGCTCCCGGCTTCTATGCCGCCGACGCCGTGGCCGAGTACAATGAAGCCGTTCAGGAAGCCAAGGATGCAGTGGACTCCGGCGATGACGCCGCCAAGCGCGCCGCCGTTGCCGCCCTCAAGGAGGCCGGCAAGAAGGAGTACGCCACCAACCCGATCGTTGACGGCGAGACCTACTTCATCGTCAGCGCAGGCTACGGTCCCGGCTACTATACCAGTGCCACTCCTCCGACGGAGGATCAGTGGTATGACGATCGCGAGGCCTATGCCATGTACAACGCCGACGGCGCTGTCAAGTGGGGCCAGTACGATGACACTATGACCAGGTATGCCTACACGTTCACCCAGGATGCCGACGGCAACTGGGAGGTTAAGAACGTTGCCGACAACAGCTACATCGGGCGCTGCGTTAACAACGAGGGTGCCGATGCAGAGTACAGCGGCAAGGTAAGCACCACTGAGGGTGTCACCTACAAGCAGCAGTTCCAGTTCATCAGCGAGGGTAAGTTCTTCATGACCTTCGTCGGCGAGCGTGGCCTGGTAACCGCCTATGCCCTTACCAACAGCCACAACGGCTCCAAGAACGGTGAGGCCGAGCCCGGCAACATCGGTAACTGGGGTACTGCCTCCGAGGCCGCCAAGTTCGGTGTCAACGTATGGTACCTGATTCCGGTTAGCGACGAGATGAAGGAGAAGCTCACCGCAGTTGACGGCATAGCCGCCGGCGGCGAGGGCTTCGGCGCACAGGGCGGTGACGGCAAGATCACCTTCACTTCCGACAAGGCCCAGACCGTGCGCGTGTTCACCGCAGCAGGCGCAGCAGTCGCAGCCAAGTTCGTGGAGGCTGGCGAGACCGTGACCTTCGAACTCGTTCCCGGCATCTACATTGTCAACGGCAAGAAGATTGCCGTGAAGTAAAATCCCCTTCCCGGTCCTCCCCTCAAGGGAGGCAGGGAAAAGATAGCAAAGCCCCTGCAGGCACGAGCCTGCGGGGGCTTGTTCTTTTCCTGCTTGTCAGGGTTGTTATCATTTTCCGTTAATCAATAACTTTTAGAATAAGGAGACTGAATATCTCTTATTTTAACCTTGGGCTTAAGGTTATGTCTTTAGTCTATATTGCGAGCAACAGTAGGGGCTTTTGGCACAAAAAAGATGTTGACTTTGGTTAAAAGTCAGTTTCTCTTTTCTGTTTTGTCATTATTAGGGAAGAAATGTGTATTTTTGTAATCGAACGTCTTCTAAAAGGAAAAGATAATAATTAAATAGGTAGAAGGAATACACCATATTTAATATTAATAATACAACCAAAAAACTCTAATCTCTATGAAGAAATTTTTACTTTCTTTGACCCTTGTGCTTTTGGGTGCAATGGGTAGTAGTGTGTACGCCAAGTACACCCTGGGCAGCCAGCTCAGCGCGGCAGACCTCAAGGATGGCGACACTGTGATTTTTGAGTATGTGGCTAGTGTATTGTTCCCCGACAGGTATCTTACACTCGACCCGCAGAAGAAGACCGGTATGCTGGGTGTGGCTGGCCAGCTCAGCGAAGATCATGTATGGGTGCTCGAAGAGGGACCTGCAGACCTTCGCTATGAGGAAGGCAAGACATTCTATCTTAAGAATCTTACCACTGGCCTCTACGTGGTTGCCGACGGTGGCTTCAGCCAGCCTTTCAGCACTACGTCCGACATTGACAAGGCTGCCAACATCTTCTTCCCCAGTTGTGGTGAGGATATTCCTTTTTCCAACTGTGTGGCTTGGACTCCTAACGGCAATGAGCTGAAGGAAGGTGAGAGCGGCGACAAGATTGTCAACTGGGGCTACAACGGCGACAACGGCACATACCCTGACCCCAACTGGAAGGTTACCGACAAGTCGGTGGGTCTCTTCTACAGCCGCGACGCTAATGGATGGAGCTACATGACCTGCTACTTCGGCACCATCAGCTTCACCGGCCTCCAGATGTGCAACCAGTGGAATGTATATCATGCCGACTATCTGAATGATAAACTTGGCGACCTGGATGACCTGATCAACCAGTACTCCACCTTCTCGCCTGTGGGCGGCACAACCCCCGGCTATTACCAGCAGGATGCTGCCGACCGCTACAATGAGGCTATGGAGAAGGCTGTAGTGATGCTGCTTACCAGCGGCTCCGACGAGGAGATTGACGCTATGATTGCCGAGCTCAGGGAGGCTAAGTTGGCCTGCGAGGCTGCCTCCATCCCCCTCACTGCCGGCTATTATTATATTGTGAGCGCCTACGATGAGTTCCTTAATGTGCAGGGCGTGGAGAAGGCTGCCTATTACGATCCTGTCACCGGCAAGGCGGCATGGCGAACCTTCGATGCCCAGGATGGCGACTTCATCTTCTATATAGAGCCTGCAGAAGAAGAGAATCTGTTCTATCTGCAGCACTTCTTCTCCGACACCTATGCCAAGCAGATAGAGGCATGGACCGGCTCCTCCGCCACCACGCCGATGGCCTTGGGCAAGGACTATACCCAGCGCTTCACCATGGAGACCGAGGGCATGTGGCTCTGGACCTGTCCGAGTCAGAGCTATCCCGGCAATTCCAACGGCAAGAGTCCCTTCGGCGGTAAGGGCAAGGGCGAGACCGTCAGCGGCAAGCTGGCTGCATGGGGCCGTGTCTCCGTCGAGGCTGATATGAGCTACATTTTTGATGAGCACACCAATCTGTGGTACATCCGTCCCGTTTCCGATGAAGTGATGCAGACCATGGAGCCCATCAAGGCCCAGAAGGCTATCACTCAGCAACTGGAAGAGCTTATTCAGGAAGGCCGTGAGGCTTACTCAAAGCTCTTCTCCTACACTGTTGACAAGGAGGGTGCTCTCATCACTACTGCCGGCGGCGGCATCAATGAAGACCCCATCGAAGGCAATCAGCTCACCTTCCAGACCATCCGTCGTCAGGGTGTGGCAGGTAGCGACGACTATAAGTTCCTCATCGATGATATCGACTCTACCTACATGCAGGGCTCAGGATATATTGACATTGACCTCAGCAAGACACCCGTCAAATCTGTAGCCTTTACCTATAATACCCGTTGCGCCTCCGGTCTGCTGGGCAATGAAAATCAGCATACCTGGGGTATGCAGGAGCGTCCAAACAAGGTGAACATCTATGCCACCAACGACACTGGAGACGATGCCAAGTGGACCTTCGTTACCTCCACAGAGATGGGCGCCCTGGAGCTGCCTGCCACCTTCGTGACCAATTTGGGCGGCGAGTTTAATCGCCTGCGCTATGAGGTAATCACCAATGCCACTGGCGGCAATTATTTCACTGTCAGCGAATTCCAACTCTATAAGACCATTGAGGATCAGGAGACTTCGCAGTACTATACTACCGACGGTCTCAAAGATGCCGCCGATGCCCTGATGGCCACCATTAATGAGATGGTGCCCGTGGTAGAGGCCAACACTGCAACCAAGGAGAATATAGAGACCCTCAATGCAGCCATTGCTGCCGTGAAGGAGCTTTATGCCGATACTACCGAACTGGCAGCCCTCATCGCTGACTGCGAGGTGCTGCTCGATGGTGTAGTCATTGGCGATGAGATGGGCCAGCTATCTGACGAGAGCCTTGAGACAGCCCTTCAGACGGCTATCGACGATGCACGCAACAACGCTTTCACCAGTCCTATCTCCGTAGCTGCCGTTAAGGAGGCTACTACTGCCGTTAAGGAGGCCAGGGCTGCCTTCATGGCAGGCATCAAGAGCTTCGAGGTAGGCAAGTGGTACTTTATCACCAATCTTGACATTGACCGTGTAGGCGAGGACGGAGCAGAGGATGCCTTCTGTGGCGGTTCTGCCATCTATCTTCGCGACAAGTACAACACTACCACCTCAGTCAAGTGGGGCCTCTTCGACAAGAGCAGCATGGCTCTCAATGCCGACAACAACCCGAAGGCAATGTGGCGCTTTGTGCCTATCGAGGGAACTGAGGACTACGCTATTCAGAACATGTACACTGGTTACTACCTCGGCGACTTTGCCGGTGAGAATATCAACCTGCCTGTAAGCCAGGAGCCCGTGCCCTATAATGTAGCCTACAGCGGCAACGCACAGTTCCGTCTCTATCCTCACACCGCAAAGAACAAGGACAACCTTGCACTCTGGCCCGAGGGTTATGAGGCTGACGTAGTTTGCCATGTGATTGACGGCGCGTCTGCCTGGACCTTTGTTGAGATCGATCCCGAGGAGCAGGAGGCTATCTCCATCAGCGACTTTGCCTTCAACCTCATTGACGTGATGGCTGTGCCCTACAATATCAGCGGCATTGCCGACTACAACACCGATGTTCATACCTATGCCATCCGAAAGATTACTCAGCAGGACTTCGACGGTGATCTTGCCACCACCATCGAACTCTACGAGAAGGACAGCTTTAAGGCAGGCGAACCTTGCATCATCGTGCTTGGCAGCACCGATCTTGATATAGAGACTGAGCCTTTCGACCTTGTAATTCCGTTCCCGACCGATGTTGTTGACCACACTGTTCCGATGGTTGCTAATGGTATTGTGGGTGGCCTTCATAACATGAAGTGTGCAGGTGGTACAGCCATCTCTACCGGCAAGCAGTTTATTGCTGTCGGTGAGAGTGGCAGCGGTTTCGACGACCAGACTGGTGTCATTGATCTCTCCACCTATAAGGGAGAGGTTGAAGGTGTTGAGACGGCTCTCACGCTCACCGTCTTCGGCATGTCAGCTCTGCCCGAGCCTACTTTGGTTGGCGATGTTGACGGCGACGGCGAGGTTAACACTGCTGACGTGGTGGCCGTTTACGCCTTTATAATCGATGGTTCCGGAGTAACCAAGGAGGCTGCCGACGTTAATGGCGACGGCGATGTCAACTCTGCCGATGTCGTGGCTATCTACACCGCCATCGTGGGTCCTGAAGGCTCTGCCAGTCCCCGCTTCAAGGCTCAGATGCTCGACATCCTCAATGGCAAGAAATAAGATTAGCATTTAATTTTCCTAAAGAGGAATAAGCAAATCCCCCTCAGGCATTTCGATGCGACCCCGAAAAGTTGGACATTAAATAAAACAATAGTTCTTCAACTTTCTACAGAAGTGAGCTCGGCATTGTGCCGGGCTCATTTCTTTTAATCTAGATACATCCTCGCAAGATATATCTGCGTGCTCGTGAAAACTAAATGCGTGCTCATGAAATAATTCAACTTAAATTATTTTGGTAATGATATAGATGTTGGCACAGATTACTCATAATGCAGCCAATTCATTGCCTAAGTTTAATCTAATCCCGTTCAAAAAAGTTTTAATCCTGTGGAAAAATAAACTAATCCCGTGAAGAAAGATTTTAATCCCGTGGAGCTGGCGTTTTCCACGGGATTAGATTTCGTTTCAAGGCTTTTAGTTTTCGTTTCAAGGCTTTTAGATTTCGTTTCAAGGCTTTTAGATTTGATTTCCACAGGACTAAATCACCCTGCATATTAAATCGTTTGTTTTTCAACTCTTTAACCGAAACAATGCAGGAATGTATGCAAAAAACATTTTATTTTTAGGCAATGACACAGGGTTGGCACAGAGGGAGCATGACTATTTCGCAGAGACTGTAATCTGTGCCAACTGCTGCTTCTCCAAAAAAGCTTTTGCTGTCCTTTGATTAGGAAGAGTGGATTAATTTTGCTACCTTTGCAGAATGTATAGGCAAAGGCATGGATAACTACTCCTACAAGATAGACAATTTAAGCACAGGCTATGATGCAGCCTCGTCTGGCGAGGGCCGCAAGGTGTTGGCCAGCGGCATAAATGCCCAGCTCGGTGCTGGTTGCCTCACCTGTCTCATCGGTGTCAATGGAGCGGGCAAGTCAACGCTGCTCCGCACAATGGCAGGTCTACAGCCTGCCATAAGTGGGCAGATAGAGCTGAAGGGTGAACCCCTGCGCAGCTATGATGTGAGAGATCTTTCCCGCTTGGTCAGCGTGGTGCTCACCGACGAGATTCCCGAGCAGGCCCTCACGGCTTATGAATTGGTGGCCATGGGACGCATACCCTACACCGGCTATTGGGGCACCCTCCATCGGCGCGATGTCAGGATGGTGGAGCAGGCCCTTGCCATGGTTGGCATGACCGACTTCCGTCATCGTCGCCTTCATTCGCTCAGCGATGGTGAGCGTCAGAAACTGATGATTGCCAAAGCCCTGGCGCAGGACACTGACGTCATTCTCCTCGATGAACCCGTAGCTTTTCTTGATTTTCCCAGCAAGGTTTGGATGCTCAGACTGCTCAGCCGTGTGGCCAGGGAGCAGGGCAAGTCGGTTCTCCTCTCTATTCATGATATAGAATTGGCCTTGCAGGTTGCCGACTGCCTATGGCTGCTCAATGGTCATAGCTTTGTGGAGGGTAATCCTCGTGAGCTGGCCCGGCAGGGAAAGATAGATTTCCTCTTCCAGGGCGCAGGCATCCAGTTTGATCGCGAAACCCTACAATATCATTTAACTTAACTCCTCATTCCTAACTCCCAACTCCATGATCGTCTGTATAGCAGAGAAACCGTCAGTGGCTCGCGACATTGCCCGCATGCTTGGTGCCACCAGTCAGCATGACGGTTACCTTGAGGGCAATGGCTACCAGGTTACTTGGACCTTTGGTCATCTCTGCGAGCTCAAGTACCCTGAGGACTACTATCCTCAGTGGCGCCAGTGGAACCTGGCCTATCTGCCCATGCTGCCTAGCCCCTTTGGCATTAGGCTTAAGCAGGACGAGGGCGTGCAGAAGCAGTTTCATATCATTGAGGGCCTTATGAAAAAGGCCGAATACATCGTCAACTGCGGCGATGCCGGCCAGGAGGGTGAGCTCATCCAGCGCTGGGTGATGCAGAAAGTGGGCATCAGCTGTCCCGTCAAGCGTCTCTGGATTTCGTCCCTTACTGAGGAATCCATCCGCGAGGGTTTCCAGCATCTGGAGCCCGCCTCCAATCGCGATTCCCTCTATATGGCCGGCCTGTGTCGCGCCATCGGCGATTGGGTGCTCGGAATGAATGCCACCCGCCTTTATACACTTAAATACGGGCGCCGAGAGATGAAGGCGCCACCCCTCTCCGTGGGTCGTGTGCAGACCCCCACGTTGGCCCTTATCGTCAAGCGGCAGCGTGAGATAGAGAACTTCGTACCCGAGCCCTACTGGGTGCTCGTCACCAAGTATCGCGACACTCTGTTCACTGCACAGAAGGGCAAGTACCTCAACGAGGAGGAGGCCCAGCAGGCTCTTGCGCAGATTACCGGCCATCCTTTCACTGTTACCTCCGTAGCCACCAAGCGCGGCAAAGAGGCGCCTCCGCGCCTCTACGACCTTACCTCGTTGCAGGTGGAGTGCAACAAAAAGTTCAGCTATTCTGCCGACATCACCCTCAACCTCATCCAAAGCCTCTACGAGAAGCACGTCACCACCTATCCGCGTGTTGACACCACCTTCCTCAGCGACGATATCTACCCCAAGTGTCCGCAGATTCTCAATGGCATCTCTGGTCTCTACATGGATCTCATGACTCCGCTACGCGGCAAGAAGCTTAAGAAGAGCAAGAAGGTCTTCGACTCCTCCAAGGTCACCGATCATCACGCTATCATCCCTACCGGTGTTGCCGCCAACAACCTAACCGATGCAGAGCGCAACGTCTTCGACCTCGTGGCCCGCCGCTTCATATCTGTCTTTTATGATGATTGCGTCTTCGACACTACCACCGTGGAGGGCGAGGCTGCTGATGTGCCTTTCAAGGTGCAGGGCAAGCATATAGTGGAGGAAGGATGGCGCATTGTCTATAAGAAGGATAAGAAGACAGGCGATGACGATGACGACCAGGAGCGCGCCGACAAGGACGAGGAGCGCTTGCTGCCTGACTTTCAGAAAGGCGAGAGCGGTCCCCATGAGCCCCAACTTACCAAGAAGATGACCACTCCGCCTAAGCCTTATACTGAGGCCACCCTTCTCCGCGCCATGGAGACTGCCGGCAAGACTGTTGACGACGAGGAACTGCGCGACGCTATGAAGGAGAATGGCATAGGTCGTCCCTCCACCCGTGCCGCTATCATCCAGACCCTCTTCCGCCGCCGCTATATTCGCCTTGAACGCAAGAGTCTCTATGCCACCGCCACCGGCTGCGAGCTTATCGATATCATCCACGAGGAGTTGCTTAAGAGCGCCGAGCTCACCGGTCGATGGGAGAAGAAGTTGCGCGACATAGAACGCAAGACTTACGATGCCGCTGCCTTTGTAAAGGAAATCAAGGAAATGGTCAGCAGCATAGTGGCTCAAGTTAAGGCCGACGCTTCTAACCGGCGCGTTACTGTTGTGCCCGAGGAAGTAAAAACAAAGAAAGGTCGCAAACAATAATTGCGCCCTTTTTGAGTTATTAAATAGTATGAATAAAATCAGAGATATATTACGCCTGTGTTTGCCAGTGCTGGCTGTCGTTCTGCTTTGGTCCTGCAATTCTGACAAGAATCTCAAGAAGGGCGACCAGTTCTGGGCTATAGGCGAGTATTACGAGGCATCGCTCCAGTATGCCAAGGCCTACTCCAAGACACCCCCCTCCGACAAGGAGAGGCGTGGTATGATAGCCTACAAGGTGGCTGAGGCCAACCGCAAGATGAACTATTACGCCAAGGCCCAGGCGGGCTATCGCAATGCCGTGCGCTATAAGTACACCGACACGCTTACTTATTTCTATCTCGCAGAGATGGAGCGTTACAACAAGGAGTACAAGCAGGCAGCCAAGGACTATCAACTCTTCCTCGACAAGCATCCTGGCCATAAACTCTCCATGGTGGGACTCCGTTCGTGCGACGAGGCTCCCGCCATCAAGGAGCGCGGCTCTGCCTACACGGTGAAGATGGACAAGAATTTCAATTCCAACTACGCCGACTTCTCGCCCGCTTTCAATGGTGACGACATTTATTTTGCCTCCACGCGCCGCGACTGCAACGGTGACGATGTCAATGGAGTTACCGGCATGAAGAGCGGCGACATCTTCTTCATGCAGAAAGATGACAAAGGCAAGTGGAAACGCTATGAGGCCGTTGACGAAACCGTCAACTCCAAGTATGACGAGGGCACGCCCGCCTTCTCCTCTGACGGCAAGACCATGTATTTTACCCGCTGTCGATGGGATGCCACCTATCCCCGCATGGCCGAGATCTATAGCGCCTCGCGTAGCGATGCTGCCTGGGGTGAGGCTAAGCTCTGTGAATTGGCCAAGGACACCCTCTCTTCTTATGCCCATCCTGCAGTGTCGCCCAATGGAGCGTTTCTGTATTTCGTTTCCGATATGCCCGGCGGCATGGGTGGCCTCGACCTCTGGCGTGCAGAGATTACAGGCGGCAGTTTCGGTCCCCTGGAGAATTTGGGTTCTGCCATCAACACGGAAGGCGACGAGATGTTTCCCACCTTTCGTCCTAACGGCGACCTCTACTTCTCTTCCAATGGCCGCGGTGGCATGGGCGGCCTCGACATCTATCGTGCGCAGTACGATTCGCTGACTAGTGACTGGGATGTGCTCCATATGCCTTTCCCTGTCAATTCCAATGGCGATGACTTTGGCATGACTTTCAACGGTGAGCTCAATCAGGGCTACTTCACCTCCAATCGCGCCAATCGCCGAGGTTGGGACAATATCTACAGTTTCTTTTGTCCCGAAATAGTGCAGACTGTTAAGGGTTGGGTGTATGAGCAGGACGGCTACGAACTGCCTGCCGGCGTAGTCTATATGGTGGGCGACGACGGTACCAACACCAAGGTGCTGCTCCAGCTCGACGGCTCTTTTGAGGTTGAGATAAAGGCCGGAGTGCGCTACCTCTTTCTTGCCACCTGCGAGGGCTATATGAATTATAAGCAGGAACTCATCGTAGAGCCAGCCCTTGAGTCTGAGCAGTATGTGCTCCAGTTCCCCTTGCCTTCCCTCAATATCCCCGTGCTTGTGCGCAATGTCTTCTATGAGTTTGATAAGGCTACCATTATGCCGCAGTCCATTCCTGCCCTTGAGGGTCTCGTCGGCCTGCTCAAGCAGAATCCCAGCATAGCCATCGAGCTCTCCTCTCACTGCGACTATCGCGGTTCCGACGAGTACAACCTGCGCCTCTCTCAGGCCCGTGCCGAGTCGGTGGTTAACTATCTCACTACTCATGGCATCGACAAGGGGCGCGTGGTGGCCAGAGGCTACGGCAAGACACGTCCCAAGGTCATAACTCCCAAGTTTGCCGAGCGCTATCCTTTCCTTAAAGCAGGCGACACTCTCACCGTGGACTATATTAAGACTTTCACTCCTGAGCAGCAGGATTCCTGCAATGCCCTCAACCGCCGCACCGAGTTCTCTGTCCTCAAGACCACCTATGGTCTCCTTGACAAGGAGGGCAACCTCGATTCCGATGCAGCCAAAAAGACAGAGAATATGCCTGCTCAGCCCAGGAAGGAAGAAGATGAGCCTGCCGACAGTCAGACAGAGGAAAAACAGTAACTGATTTGGCGAAATGAATTTCTACCTCCAGGGCTTTCTCACCTTTCTTAAGATAGGCCTTTTCACCATCGGTGGCGGCTATGCTATGATACCACTCATCGAGCGTGAGGTGGTGGAGCGTCGCCAGTGGCTGAAGCGTGAGGAGTTTCTTGACCTTATGTCCCTCTCACAGGCCTTGCCCGGAGTCTTCGCCGTCAATTTCAGTATCTATATAGGTCATCGCCTTCGCGGTTTGCGCGGCTCTTTAGCCTTGGCGGCCGGCGTTGTGCTGCCCAGCTTCGTTATCATCCTGCTCGTGGCAATGTTCTTCAGCGCCTTTGCCGATAACAGGGTGGTGGAGGCAATCTTCCGCGGGGTGCGCCCTGCCGTGGTGGCTCTTATCGCTGTACCCTGCATCAAGCTTGGTAAGTCCGCCCATATCACATGGGCCAACGCGTGGTTCCCCATTGCGGTAGCCCTGCTCATCGCTCTGCTGGGTATCTCTCCCGTCTATATTATCATTGCCGTGGCCCTGGGCGCCTTCGCCTATGGCAAGTTTCTGCAATAACCGTTAACCAATAACAATTGATAATTGATATATTTTTTAGTTAGTCGCAAAGCCTCAAAGTCGCAGAGTCGCAAAGTCATTTTAATTTCACAATTTGACAAATTACAATTTGCAATTTAGCAAGCCGTTGGGCATAAATTTTTGAATAATTTCTGGTAATTTCTTTCAGTGCCCAATTCCGGACTTGGCCTAAACCTCAAATCTCAAACCTCAAACCTAATAATCGTCCGTGCTTTTCCTCGAACTCTTTTGGACTTTTTTCAAGATAGGCCTCTTCGGCTTTGGCGGCGGCTACGCCATGCTCTCCATGATACAGGGCGAGGTCGTTACCTCCCACCACTGGCTTACCACCTCTCAGTTTGCTGACATCGTGGCCATCAGCCAGTCCACGCCGGGCCCCATCGGCATCAACTCCGCCACCTACGCCGGCTATGTCTCCGTTGTCAACGAGGGCTATTCTGCCGCCATGGGCGTGGTGGGTAGCCTTGTGGCCACTGTGGCTGTGGTGCTGCCGTCATTCCTGATGGTGCTGCTCGTGCTCAGTGTGCTGCGCCGCTACTGGGAGCACCCAGCCGTCAAGACCGTCTTTGCAGCCCTGCGTCCCACCGTTGTGGGACTGCTCATGGCCGCCGTCCTGGTGCTAATGACAAAGGACAATTTCGGCTCGCCCACCGAGGATGTATGGCAGTTTGGCATCAGCATCTTCCTTTTCGTTGCCGCCTTTGTCGGAACCCAGTTTTTTAAGGTAAGCCCCATTCGCATGATACTGCTCTGCGCTCTTGCCGGCCTCCTTCTCTATTATTAGGGCATCAATTTAATTGAAAATATATTCTTACATCTTTTTATGAAGGGGAAGGCTGCAATCTGTTCTACGCAGGTTAATGGGTGAAAAACGAAGATATGTGATAACATTCGACAAATCTCTACTCATTAAGATTCTTAACTATTTTTAACTGTTTTACACGGCCATTTTGCCATATTACTCGCGTATATATAAATGTAGGGCCTACCCTACGCTAATATATGTGCACAGACAAAGAGATACTCCAAACAATCGATGCAAATCCGCCGCAGGGGCAGCGCCTCCTGCTGGCTGTCTACCAGCAGCGTGTACAGAGCGTGATAGCCAGCGTGGTAGGCAACATCAAGGATGTGGAGGACCTTACGCAGGAAGCCCTGATTACCGTGCTCTCCACCATAGACAGCTACAAGCCCAGCCGCGGTACCCTCGCCACATGGATCTACACCATAGCCTACCGCAAGGCCGTCTCCTTTGTGCGCCAGCAGCGGCCCGTAATCCTCTCGTTTGATGACACTGACACTGCCGTCCCGTCCATCAGCGATGAGCAACTGGTCGATGAGTTGTCAACCGGACGCGAGGAACGCATCCAGGCATTGGAGCAGGCGCTGGAGCTGCTGCCTGCCCATGACAGGTTGCTTATAACCCTCTACTACTATCAGGACTGCTCCCTGGCAGAAATTGCCTCTATCATCGGCGCTACGGCCAATGCCGTCAGCCACCGTCTGCGACGCATAAGGGAAAAACTATATACACTCCTAACTATTAACGCCTAACTCTCATTATGCAAGAAAAATTCAGCGATACCGACATCCGTGAGGCCCTGCGCCGCCATTTCGCAGCTATGCCGCCGCTGTCTGACGATTTCAATGACAAGCTCTTCGCAGCCCTCAATCGCCAGCAGCGCCAGCGCAAGATGCGCCGCCTCATCATTTGGCCGTCCATAGCAGCGGCTGCCACAGTGGCACTGCTGCTGACGCTGCTCCCCGCCTCCGAGCCGCAGCACAACGCCGTCATTGCCCAGATGCAGCCCGAGGCTGTTAACCAAAGTCCCGTTGCTGCGCACCCTGATGATTCTGCAGAGCCTGCTCCTGTCGCTATTCCCCACAAAGCAGAGAGAAAGGCTCCCCGCCATTCCGAGCCAGCTACTCAGAAAGTTGCTCCCGCAGAGCCTGAGCTCGCTCCCGTAACAGAAGAGGAGCCTGCTGCTGAAGCACAGCCCTTCCGCTCTCGAATTGATTATGTTGCCGCCAATCGCGACAACATGCGCAGCCGCATAAGCGAACAGTTTGAAACTCCGTTTTCATCTTCCAATAACGAAAAAACTGACAAATCATGAAACATCGTATAACTACAGCGGCCCTACTTCTGCTGCTTACCGTCGCAGCCCATTCACAGGGCGCCATCGAGCGACTGCTGCCGCAACTCCTCGCGTGCGACAACATTGATTTCAGAGAAATAGTCGATTGCAGACCTCTCTTTAACGACGGCAACAGTTATGGCTTTTTTATAAACACAACCCCTGTCGGCAATTTGCCCGAGGGGTTGCTCGACAATCTTGTCGCTGCCTTTGAATACGAGTACCGTTTCGCCACCGAGAGCGACCGCTATCGCAAGCACAAGGACAATAGCGACAGCATATTCTACACCCTGGCTTACAACGGCACCACCCATCCTGAGCCAAACTCGTCAAAGCTAAACGTATTTAATCACAGTTTCAATCTCGATATCGAGTGTGCGGCAACTCTTGACATCTATGACAACAAATTTCATTTCTCTTTCCGACGTCAAGGAAAGCCTGACCATAAGCCTAAGACTGATGGCAAGACCTACGATGCTGCCTCGTTGAAAGCACTGTTCAGTGAAATTGCTGCCGACACATTAACCAAGAGTGTCCCCGTGCGCTACGACATCACGGACGGCAACTACATCGGTGGGTGGCAGTTTCAATCTGAAGAAAAGAGAAAGACCCATTGCCGTGGCATGCGGCTGGAGATTCCTGCAAAGGTTGCGAGCAAGGTATATGCCCGCATGAGCGATGCCATTGAGTCTGTCAACTGTGCCACCGACCAAATCTACTACTATAATAAGGAGCGCAACAAGATAAACATAATCTTCGGTGAAAATTGGGAGGGCGATGTCTTCTGCATGCGGCGTATGGACGACGGACGCGTCTTTATTCTCCATACAGAAACTACTCCCGACAGCGACGTAGCCATCCCTATCGACTGGCCGACCATTGACACAATAAATCACTAATACAGATATGATTACACGAATTATTATCGCTGTGTTCGCCGCACAGTGCTTGCTCTGCGCATCCCTTGCCCAGGCGCAGGAGAAGAAGGAAAAAACCTACGAGACAGATGTCTGGGGCTACCTAGTAGATGATATGACAGGTGCACCCGTGGTGGGAGCCAAAGTAACTATTATGTCGGCCAAGGACAGTACCGTCATAGACACCCTCACCACGGCGGAGGGTAACTCCGGCTATATCAAGCGTTCCTTCGTAATCTTTACAATCACCGAGCCGGGTGAATATATTATCAAAGCCGAAGCTGAGGGCTACGAGCCGACAATTAACCGCTGGAGCATTGACAAACTCTATAAGCATGAAAATCACATTAATGTAACTGCTCCATGGTATATTCGCAAACCCAAGAAAAAGCGAAATAAGGATGTCCAACTGGGCGAAGCCGTGGTCAAGGCGAGCCGTGTGAAGTTCTACTACAAAGGCGATACAATAGTCTATAACGCTGATGCTTTCGAACTGGCCGAAGGCTCGATGCTTGACGCGCTCATCAAGCAGCTGCCAGGTGTGGAACTCAAGGAGGGCGGCGAGATTACCGTGCAGGGTCGCCGCGTGGATGAGCTGCTTATCAACGGCAAGGATTTCCTTAACAATGACCGTGCCTCTTTGCTTGAAAATCTGCCCACTTATATGGTTAAGAATATCAAGGTTTTCGAAAAGACCAACAGGATGATGGAGGTGATGGGCGACACTATCAATAAGTTGCTCGCCATGGACGTGCGTCTTAAGAAAGAATATTCCACCAGTTTTGTAGGGAATGTAGATGCAGGTCTCGGCACAAACCACACTGCTCTTGCACGTGCTTTTGGGTTGAGGATTGCTCCCAAATCGAGCTTCAAGATTCATGCCAATGTCAACAACGTGAACGAGTCTCACGACCCAGGGGAACAGGGTGACTGGACACCCATGCAGCAGGCGATGAGTGTCTATAACATCTATCGCGCCGGAGGCAACTACCTCTATAGCAACGACAAGATTTATTATGCCAACATGGTACACGCACGCTATACGGAGAACAAAAACGACTCCTACAGCAACAGCGAGAATTTCCTCTCTTCCGGCAACACATTCGGGCGCTCGTTCAACCGCGGCAGGACCTACGGCAGCGCATTCTCTACCAACCACACATTCTATACGCAAAAGGATATTTTGCTGGGGCCTGCCAAACTGAGCTATTTGCGTATCAATCCCTGGTTTGACTACAGCAACGACAGGGGACACTCATTACGCGGCTCTGCAACCGCCGATGAGGATATATATGGCTCCTACGGCAAGGAGTGGCGCGACAGCATCACTGCACCCAATGCCGGTCAGCTGCTGCGCACCTATGGCCTCAACCGCACCAAGACAAACAACAAACGACATGGTTACAGCATGCGTGCCGCATCAGAATATTCCATATTCCTCTCCCCTGCACATGATAACAGATTTGACTTGCTTGTTTCTGGCAAGATTGACTTCACCAATAATGTCAACCGCCTCTTCGAGCACTATAATCTGGAGTATATGCAGACAGATGAAAAAGATTTTCGCAATCGTTATAACTATAATAAGTCGCAGGGATTAGAGCATCAGATAAGGATAGGTACCTCCAGTTTCTATCTGATAAAACCTTTGACAAGAATAAATTTCAACTACACCTATTCAGACAAAAAACAGACGCAACATCGCTCACTCTATCTGCTCAACAAGCTTGATGCATGGGGAGAAGAGACCAGCCATCCGTTGGGAGAGCTGCCCTCAGTAAACGAGATGCTGCAAGCCCTCGACAACGGCAATAGCTACTGGCAGCAAGAAGACAATTATGTAAACACAATATCCGCCAATTGGCAGATTAACAATTACAACAACAGAGAGAAGAAACCAAAGATAGGCTTTGACTGGCATCTTTTGCCCAAACTCACCTTTCGCAGAGACCACCTTCACTATGCCAGAGGCTCTCTCGACACCCTTATCCATCGCAACAAGAGAGTGTTTGAAACAGAAGTGAGTCTGTGGATATTTCCCGGCAAAGCGAAATGGCCCCATCCGTGGGATGTAAACATGTCGTATGATGTAGCCATCAGTCTGCCCAACATGGATTATCTCGTGGACTACCGCGACGACAGCAACCCGCTTAACATCATGCTCGGCAATCCCCACCTACGCAACACACGCACACATACCATAAAATTACGTTTCAGGCGCAATATGGAGAAGCAGCGACAGCTGAACACATCCGCAGTAGCCAATATCTACGAGCACCGCCTCGCCATGGGCTACACTTACGACACGCAGACTGGTGTGCGCACCGTCACTCCTGACAACATCAACGGCAACTGGGACATCACGGGCCAACTCAATTACTCCGCGCGCTTCGACAAGGACGGCAAATTCACGTACTCCACCAACACTAACGCCACCTACATCAACAGCGTCGATCTCATAGAGCAGCTCCGCAGCGAAGTCCACACCACTAATATCAACGAGACACTTAAGCTCAACGCCCGCTTCTCCGCAAAGGCCAGCCTCAACTTCAAGGCCGACCTCCATTGGCAGCACTCCACGTCAGACCGTGAAGACTTCAGCACCATCAACGTCGCCGACTTCGACTACGGCCTCGGCGGAGTGTTCCAGATTCCTCTCGGTTTCCAGTTCTCCACCGACATGACCATGTATTCGCGCCGCGGTTACTCCGACCACTCGATGAACACCAACGAGCTGGTATGGAACGCACGCCTCTCGCGTCACTTTGCCAAGGCAGGCCTCACCGTGATGCTCGATGCCTTCGACCTCTTCGGCCAACTCAGCAACGTGCGCCGCACCATCAATGCCCAGGGCCGCACCGAGACCTGGAGCAACGTCACTCCCCAGTACGCCATGCTCCACGTCCTCTACCGCCTCAACAAGAAACCGAAAAAATGAGAATGCCCCCCGGCCCCCTATAGGAAGCCCCCCAACCCCCTAAAGGGGAGGAGGAAAGTTCAACTTGGAGTTAAAATGAGGATTTAAGCGCGAGCGCTCTGGTCAATATTCATGAGTAACGGCACATTATAACTCCCAATATTAACTCCCCTTTTCAAATTTGAGCCGCAGGCGTGTCATTCAAGTTTATGAATATTTTCCGGTAATTTCTTTCAGTTATAAAAAATGGCTGAATTAACATTTTTTAAGAACAAATGACGGAGAAATTCCTTAAGTATGGTGTTATATAAGTAGAGGACTGCTTAGGACAGCTTATTTATATAGATTATAATGCAAAACGACATAGTTACCATTGATGCTCTCAAGAAGGGGGCAAGCTATGCACAGGAGGAACTTGTGCGGTGCTATATGGAGCGTGTTCGTAATCTAATATTTGCCATAGTGCAAAACATGCAGGACGCAGAGGAACTGACGCAAGACACTTTTCTCGCAGTGTTTAAGAATGTCTGTCGCTACGATGTAACTGGCACTACACTTGCATCTTTGGTTTACCGTATTGCCTATAATAAGGCTCTGAGTTTTTTGAAACGCCATCGCCTCCAGTTAGTACCTCTCAACGAAGACACTATAGAGTCGGCTTGGTCAGTGTATTCCACGGGCGAGGACTATGCAGAAGACGACGAAGGAAAGATTCAGGAACTTGAAAAGATGATGAATGCGCTGTCACCACAAGAAAAAGCAATTATCACGCTATACTATTATGAAGAACGCAAGGTTGACGATATTGCCTACATTATGGAAGTTACCCCCAAAGCCATCTACAAGCGGCTTGAAAGGATTCGCAACAAACTCCGCGTACGGTTGAAAGAAAGCCATGTTTAATCATTAAAGAAATATATTTACAAACAAACCGATACTAAACCTAATTGCTTATCGATATGAAATCCTTTACAGAAAACGACATACGTAATGTCTTGCAACGGAAGTATTCCAAGATGCCTCCGTTATCGCAAGATTTCTCCCAGCGCTTATTTGAGGCATGGGAGCAACAATGCAGACGTCGCAAGGCAATAAGGCTTTACTCCTTCATGGGAATCGCTGCGGCAGCTGCAACAGTGGTGTTGTTGTTGACCGTGAATATTGGAAACCCGGCAAACAGTAATATGGTGGCGCATCATACAACCCTCGAAGCATTGGTTGAAGGCAAGCCTCAGCCAGTGATTGTCAGCCAAGGTACCACTACCGGCAAGTCAGATAATGACGCTCATGTCATGGATATTCCTGCAGAAAGCAAGAACATAGTTAATAATAAGGTTAATCAACAAGGGAATAATGGCAGCTCCTCTCTTCAAGGAGGGGAGTTGCCCGCGGTCGCAGAAAGTCCGGAAGGAGACGAGTCGCCTACTGTGGATTTACAAGAAACAAACAGTGGTACTTTGTCGGACAATACGCAGTTGTTACTTGTGTCTAATTCTAATGAAGATCATGCAACAGAGGAACAGGAGGAGGAGGAGATGCCCGTCTACAGCGAGGCTGATTTGCCCATTACCAACATGGAGAACTATCTCTACTCAAAAGACGAACTGAAGAAAATCGAGCAACTGCGCAAGGAGCGCCTCATAGCAGACATTAAGAGCACTGTGGAGCGCGCACGCTATAGGCTCGAAGAAATAGAAAAGTCATTTGCACAGAATTAATTCAAAAACTAAAGTAATATGAAAACAAAAATTCTAACAATCATCATGCTCGCTGCCATGCTCAGTGGCTATGCAAACAACAAGAACGAAGCTCCGGCCTCTCCACCCACGCATGTAATCGATTATATCAAATATATGCGCCAGTGGTATGGCGACAAGGACAATATTGTCTATATGCGCGCAATTAATCCTGATGACAATAGTCTCAGGTCCTCTGTCGAGGTGATTCCCTTCCAGTGTCCCAAGGACAAAGGGATTATGACAAAATTTAAGAGAGCTTTTTTTGAGGACATAGATCTCGCTTATCATTTCACTCAAGCTATGCCAGGTCAACTTGGTGGGTGGGTTGTCGGTATAGGTGACTATAAAGATCAGGAGATGTATACTCGCGACCGTACGGAGCAGGAGCACATTGCCATGTGGGTAAAAAATGCAAAAAATCCCGAGATGCGCGATTATTATGGAGTTGTATGGGATTATAAATCAGATGTTATAAAAGGAAAAATCTTTATAATTTACTCGCGACGCGAAGATCTGCAAAAAGATAGAAACAACAGCAATTCTCAAGAGCAGAATGATAATTTCTTTAATAGCCAAAAGGAGAAGATAAATGAGACGCTGCTCAAGATAAACCCGGAAGAAAATGTGGAGGAATGGTGGAAAGATTGGAATGAGAAAAATGGTATCAAGAACAAATCCTTATCATCTGTTCCGTCAATCCCGTCAGTCCCGAAAGGCAATGCCAAGGTAGAGAAGCAGCTTCAGGCTTATAAGGATTTGCTGGAGATGCAGGAGGAGGAGATACAGAAACTCCGTCGCGACTATGACCGCGATGACCTCAAACCGGAGGAGAGGACTCTCATAAAGCAGCGCATACTAAAACTACACAAGCAGGCACAGCGTACGACCGACAAGATAGAAAAACTTGTCTCTAAAGTCCGTTGATACGCCTGTAGCGGAAAAAGAAATCCCTAAATAAAATACAATGAAATACAGTAAGTTTATCGCTGTGCTCGCCGCACAGTGCTTGCTCTTCGCATCCCTTGCCCAAGCGCAGGAGAAGAAGGAAAAGAAACTTGAAGTCCGTGTTTTCGCCTATGTAATGGAGGAGACTACAGGGATGCCTGTGCCCGGTGTCAAGGTAAGCATCCTGCGGGCAAAGGACAGCACCCTCGTTAACTCCGACACAGTCCGAACATACAATAATTCCTACTTTGCCAGCACATCAGTGCGGCTAACACTTAGCGAACCGGGCGAATTTCTGGTGAAATGTGAAGGCAAGGGCTATGAGACTACATACAACCACTGGAAGGTGGACAAGCTCTATAAGCATGAGGACGTCTTAAGGGTTGCCACTCCGTGGTACATCCGCAGGGCAAAGAAGACACGCAAGGATGTTAAACTGGGCGAGGCAGTGGTCAAGGCCAGCCGCGTGAAGTTCTACTACAAGGGTGACACCATAGTCTATGATGCCGATGCCTTCGAACTGGCAGAGGGCTCTATGCTTGACGCACTCATCAAGCAGTTGCCTGGCGTAGAGCTGAAGGAGGGCGGCGAGATTACCGTGCAGGGCCGCCGCGTAGATGAACTGCTGCTCAACGGCAGGGACTTCCTAAACTCAGACAGAAAAGACCTTCTCAACAACCTGCCCATCTATATGGTTAAGAATATCAAGGTGTTTGAAAAGACTACAAGGGAGCAGGAAATTATGGGCGACACTATCAACAAGTTGCTTGCTATGGACGTAAGACTCAAGAAGGAGTACAACCGTACCTTTGTTGGCAACATAGAGGGCGGCCTCGGCACCAACCATACAGCGTTGGGACGTTTTTTTGCTCTCGGCTTTACTCCAAAGTCAAGCTTTAAGGTTCATGCCATGGCCAACAACCTCAATGATGTCAACGATCCCGGTGAGCAGGGCGAATGGACGCCCCTGAAGCAGGCCACGAGCGTGTACAACATATATCGTCTTAGTAGCTTCTATCATTATACCGATGATAAGTTTAACTATCAAAATACTATCCAGGGACGTTACACTGAGAATAAGAGCGATAGCTACACCAACAGCGAGAACTTCCTTTCCTCGGGCAACACTTTCGGACGTCGCTTTGCCCGTGGACGTAACTACAGCAGCTCTTTCTGGACCAACCATACTTTTTATATAAAGAATGACATCCTCCTCGGCCCTGTCAAGGTTAGACAGATGCGGATAAATCCCAATTTCTCATACAACGACAATAGAGGCCACCATTCCAACGGCTCTGCCACTACCGATCAAGACATCTACGGAGCCTACGGCAAGGAGTGGCGCGACAGCATCACTGCACCCAATACCGGACAACTGCTGCGCACCTATGGTCTCAACCGCACCAAGAATAACTCCAGACATAATGGCTATGCACTTAATGCCTCGTCAACCTACGGCATTCATTTGGCGCCTGCTCATGACAACAGATTTGTCCTTTACCTGAATGGAAAAACCGACTTCCAGAAAGAAGTAGAACGTCTCTATGAGCACTACAACCTTGAGTATTTGCAGACCGCCAATCGCGACTTCCGCAACCGCCACACTTACGACAAGGCGCAGGGACTAATGCATAGCATAGAACTTCAGACCAGTTTTTTCTCTTTCTTAGACAATCTGTTTAGCGTGTCGCTTGTCTATCAATATCAAGACAAGAAGCAGATACAGAACCGCTCTCTCTATCTGCTCAATAAACTCGATGCTTGGGGCGAGGAGACCGGTCATCAGCTGGGAGAGCTCCCATCCGTAGATGAGATGCTGTTGGCCCTCGACAACGGCAACAGCTACAGACAGCAGCAGGATTCGTATAATAATAGAGTTGCTCCCCATATATATATTTATCCGGGATACAACGAAAAGTCTAAAGTAAGCGCAAACATATGGATCATTCCGGGTGTTTCTTTCAGCAGAGAGAGACTCCATTATGAGCGTGCGGCAATCGACACCCTTGTCCGTCGCAACCAGAGAAACTTTGATTTCTCTTCTGGCATATCGCTCTATCCTAAGGGTAACTCGTGGCCCACTCCGTGGCACGTAAGCCTTAGCTATAACATAAACGTTAACCTGCCCAGCATGACCTATCTCGTGGACTACCGCGACGACAGCAACCCGCTCAACATCATGCTCGGCAATCCCAACCTCCGCAACACACGCACACATAAAATAAGTGTTGAATTCAGGCGCAATATGGAGAAGCAGCGACAGCTTAATAGCAGCGTTGTAGCCAATATCTACAGGCACCGCCTCGCCATGGGCTACACTTACGACACGCAGACTGGTGTGCGCACCGTCACCCCAGACAATGTCAACGGCAACTGGGACCTCACAGGACGCATAAACTATTCCGCACGCCTCGACAAAAACGGCAAGTTCACCTACTCCACCAGCACCGACGCCACCTACATCAACAGCGTCGATCTCATAGAGCAACTCCGCAGCGAGGTGCACACCACCAATATCAACGAGACACTTAAGCTCAACGCCCGCTTCTCCGCCAAGGCCAGCCTCAACTTCAAGGCCGACCTCCACTGGCAGCACTCCACGTCAGGCCGCGAGAACTTCAGCACCATCAACGTTGCCGACTTCGACTACGGCCTCGGCGGTGTCTTCCAGATACCCCTCGGCTTCCAGTTCTCCACCGACATGACCATGTACTCGCGCCGCGGATACAACGACCACTCCATGAACACTAACGAGCTGGTATGGAACGCCCGTCTCTCGCGTCACTTCGCCAAGGCCGGTATCACCGTGATGCTTGACGCCTTCGACCTCTTCGGTCAGCTCAGCAATGTGCGCCGCACCATCAACGCCCAGGGCCGCACCGAGACCTGGAGCAACGTTACTCCCCAGTACGCTATGCTACACGTACTCTACCGCCTCAACAAGAAACCGAAAAAATGAGGAAAAATGGTTATTGGTTAGAGTAACCAAGTATGGAAATGATTTCAAAGACCAAAGCCTTAAGGCCTAAAAACCTAAAGACATAAAATAAAGCATCAAAGGAATGGTTATCTGGAGAAAGAAATCCTAACTGCCGTCTTTGGTGCTTTATTCGTTTATGTCGTTAATTGATGCAATCCTTGTTGGGGAAGGCATAGTCGTAGTTGTACTTTTTGAAGGAAGGATGACGGCTGCGCACTAAGCTTCGGTGCTGCGGGCGTGGAGTTCGCGGTAGAATTTGTGGCGGCAGAGGGTCTGGGCATTGCCGATAATGATGAGTTTCATGCGGGCGCGGGTCATGGCCACGTTCATGCGGCGTAGGTCGGAGAGGAAGCCTATCTGACCGTGGTCGTTGGCTCTGACGAGGCTGATGATGATCACGTCGCGCTCCTGCCCCTGAAAGGAGTCGATGGTGTTGATGGTCACGGCGCGGCGTATGCCCTTCAAATCGGGCGAGGAGTGGATAATTTTGCGGAGATACTGCACCTGGGCGCGGTAGGGGGAGATGATGCCGAAGTCTATGTGTTCGTCGTTTATGCGGCGGTGGCCTATGCGGGCGGCATACTGCTGCAGGGCGCTAAGGGTGAGCTGTGCCTCAGCCTTGTTGATGCGGCCGTAGTTGCTGCCCACGAAGCGTTCGCGGTAGTCCAGTTCCTCGCCATCCTCGCCCTCGGCAATGCGTTTGTCGGTGTTAATCCATACCAAGGGGCTGTCGAGCTCGTCGATGAGGCTGCGGTGGCGCACGGAGGGCGCGGCCTCCAGCTGGCCGCCGTAGAACCACTCGGAGGAGAAACGCATCAGCTCTTCGTTCATGCGGTATTGCACGGTGAGCATGGTTACGCATTGGGGTTTGTTGACAGCTATCTGCTCCATGAGGGTGGTGCCGAGGCCCTCGCGCTGGGCTACGGGGTCCTTGACGGTGGGCGGCAGCTGTTGGTGGTCGCCGGCGAAGATTACTCTGTCGGCCTTTTGCACGGCTATCCAGCAGGCGGCCTCCATGGCCTGGGCTGCTTCGTCGACAAAGAGGGAATGCCAGTGCTGTCCTTGCAATAGTGGATTGGCGGCTCCGGCCAGTGTGCAGGCTATGACGCGGCACTGGTCGAAGAGGGCGGTCCTGATGCGCAGTTCTATCTCGTCGGCCCGGTCACGCAGACGGCTGATTTTCTGGTGGAAATCGCGACCGCGCCTGCTGCGGGGAGTGGAGTAGAGCTGGCGTATGTCGCGGCGTATGGCCCATAGGGTGGGGTAGTCGGGGTGACCTTCAAAGCGGCGCTCGTAGGTACAGGCCAGCATATCGTCGGTGACTCGCGAGGGGTTGCCTATGCGCAGCACGCTGACATCGCGCTCGGTGAGGCGCTGGCTTATCCAATCGACGGCGGTGTTGCTCTGGGCGCAGACTATGACCTGGGGCTCGCGCTTGAGCACCTCTATCACGGCCTCCACGAGGGTGGTGGTCTTGCCGGTGCCAGGAGGGCCGTGGACGATGGCTACGTCCTTGCAGGCCACGACGCGGTTGACGGCCATCTCCTGGTGGCCATTGAGCCATGGCAGGCGGATATGGGGTATCTTGAGCGGCTCGGCCATGGGGCGGCTGCCGTGGAAAATCTCGCGGAGCTCCCACATGCGTCCCTCGCGCGCGAGCATTATTTTATTTAAGGCATCAAACATGAGGCGGTAGGTGGTCTCGTCGAAGAAGAGCTGCACACCCAGTCGGCTGGCACCTTGCAATTGGGCTAGCGCACCCTCGCCGGGCAGCACGACGACCATCCTGTCCTCCTCGGCGTAGCTGACCTGGGCGCGGAAGGGCAGGTAGTGGAGCTGGCCGCTGCCGTCCTCGGTAAAGAAGGAGACGGTGCGCCCGTACTCAAAGTTGTGCTCTATGTCGAGGTCGGCGGTGCGCGTGATGTCCACCACAAAATGGTCGAGCGAGTTGTAGCGGCCCTGGCCCACGCTGATGGGATACCAGCAGTCGCCACGCTTCACCTTGCGGCCGATGCCGATGATCTGGGTGGCTTTTTCATACTCCTGCTTCTCGTGTTCGTACTCCAGTTTGAGCAGTTGTATCTGTCTTTCAAAGCTAAGGTGTTTCATTTCGACTGCAAAACTAGCACTTCCCTTCTTTATTGGGTGACAAACGGGGCTTTTTTGTGCAAAAATTGGACTTGCAGATAAAAAAATCACTTTTTTTTGCAAATGAATGCATTTTTTTTGTGTAAAAAGTGTCGTGGAAAAGAAAAATGTTATAACTTTGCCCCAAATCTCACAATGAAATATTGTGTAGTGTGATAATGTATAACTTCTAAAAATAAAAAACATGAAAAAGATTTTTACTCTTTGTTTAGTAGCTGTAGCTGCTATGTTCGCAGGCAATGCATTTGCCCAGGACGACACCGAGGTTACCGTTCTTGTTGGTAGCACCGACAATCTCGCTGAGATTCCCGTGACCGTATACCTCACCAACCCCACCGTTGACATCACCGCTGTTGAGGCTAACCTCGAGGCTCCTGTTGACGTAAGCAAGTTTGTCTATGACGACGAGGAAGAGGACTACAAGACCGCCGATACCGACCGCTGGGGCAAGAAGCACACCGTTAAGTATGCTGCCGGTACCGCAGCTCACGGCGCCAACGTATTCTTCATCTCCATCACCAACCCCGACAACAAGGCCTTCAAGGAGAAAGAGGGTGCTGTTGTTACCGTTTACTTCGACGGCAGCGAGCTGGCTGACGGCGACTATGTAGTGAAGATGACCTCCTCACTGGCCGTAGGCACCGACGCCAAGTCCTACAAGGCAGCCGACATGGACGCCAAGTTCAGCGTCAAGGACGGTAAGGTAACCGCTGTTGCAGCTCTCACCGCTGAGGCAGTTGCCGCTGGCAAGGCTATCTACACTCTCGACGGCAAGAAGGTAGCTGCTCCTGCAAAGGGCCAGATCTACGTTGTTGGCGGCAAGGCTGTGAAGTTCTAAAAAGCGAGACCTTCTCTTATTCCCCTAAGGGGGAGGATAGGAAGTCCTCATAACACATTTCGGGAGGCGCAAGCAATTGCGTCTCCCGATTTTTTTCTCTATTCTCTATTCTCTGTTCTCTGTTTTCTATTCTCTGTTCTCTGTCTTTCAATCCCTGTTCCTGCAAACTTAAAGGCTGAGCCGATGAAATTCAAGATCAAGCCGATGAAATATGATGCCGAGCTGATGAAATCTGGTGCTGTGCCGATGAAAACTAAGGCCGAGTTTGCGAAAGCTAAGCCAGTGCTGATAAAATCAGGTGCATAACTCGCTGACTTTTGTCGCGTGGAACTTGAATTTTGTTGCGTGAAGCCTGATTTTTTTCGCGTGGAGATTGAATTTTAATCGCGATTTAACGGAAATTTAATCGCGATTAATTTTTATTGCCTGCGCAGTCTTTTGTAATTATGTCAGAGAAAAATCCGTTCTCCTAGGGCCAAAAGTCGACCGCCACGCGACGAGGCTCTATATCCGCGGAGTCAATTAATTTCTAATCACTAAAAAGTTTGGGAATTGCATACGTTTTTTTGTAACAATATTGATATTGGTACTGATTTGGGAATAACTCTTACTCTCATACGCCCCTGTCGCTGTTAAGTTTGTATCATACGCCCCGTCTGCGTCGCAAGCTCCGCAGCCACCCCCTCTATCTTAGAGGGGGAGCCGTCTCCTTGCCTTCAAATGCAGAACAGCTTGCGGTAGAATGGCATGCAAGCTTCCCCCTCTAAGCGGGGGCCTCTTTGGGGAAATTAGATAATGGGAGTCTTGCATAGCGAGGGGGTGGCCCGTAGGGCCGGGGGCGTATGAAATGACAGTTATTGCCAGATTAATGCCAACTTCTATATCATTGCCTTATCCTAAAAGAGCGAAGCCTCCATCCGCAGGAGTGCGGCGGGGGCTTCGCTATGTATGGTCTGCTCGGAGTCAGTCTTTGGCGGTGGGCTTATTTCTTTGCTCGCCAGAAGGGGTTTTTGAGTTTGAAGGATATCTCGATGGCGTGGAGGTCGCTCTCGTCGTCATCGCCTGAACCCTTATGGTATCTATAGTGTAGTCCGAGGTGATATTTCTTTGTTATTTTCCACTCGGCTCCGGCGGCATAGCGCATCTCGTCGATACGGAAGGAGTTGTGGAGGTTGTTCTCCATCTCCACGGATATGTCCGGGGTGATGGTGCAGTGACGTATGTTGTAGCTCAGCTCCAATTTTTGGCGCAGATAGTCCTTAACCTTGCTGCGCTTGCCGTCGTCTTCCAGCTCGGGATAGCCCGGGCGCAGCTCGTAGGTGACATTGTCGTCGTCGTCAAAGACCATGTTGTAGCGGTATTTCTCCTTGACGGTCTTGTCGTGCTGGAAGATGGTATGCTGAAATCGCTCCCTGAGCGAGAGGTTGAAGCGTCCGATGTCAATGTCGCCCTTTATATAGGCTACGATACGGTGCTTGTTGCGCCAGAAGGAGTGGGTATAGTTGTAGCCCCTATAGATGGGCAGTCCGCTCTCGTCGTCATACTGTATGTTGCCTTCATCGTCGGTTCTGTACTTGGTCTCGTTCTCGGGCAGGTTGAAGCTGTAGATGTAGGCATAGGCTGCTCCCACCTTGATATTGCGTGTGAGGGAGTAGTTGAGTCCTACGTTGAAGCTGCGTCTTGTGGCTCCCTTGAGGTGGTTGTTGAATCGGATGTCGTAGCCCAGGTCAGCGGAGAGTCCTCTCACTCCGAGATTTTGGGAGATGCCTACTTCGGTCCACAGGCCGAAGTCTTCGGCGTGGGCGGTGGCAACGGCACCGGCCATGACCAGTGCTGCAAGCAGTTTTTTCATAATTGTGAAGTGGTTGTGGGTTTAAGAATAGTGCCTGGGCAGCTTGGCCACGTCGTCCATGCCGTTGGACTTCTCCAAGCTTTGGTAGTAAACCTTGATGAGGGCGCAGTCCTTGAGGAAGTCGATGGAGCCAACCTCGACGTTGATGACCTTCACTCCGAGGCGCTTCTCAAGGTCGGCAATCATGTCGGCGCGCCTCTCGGGGGTGATGAGGGCTATGTTGTCATAGCGCACATACTTGCACGACACATGCTTGGCTAGCAGGTTGCTCTCGGCCAGGCTGACGGCAATGACGAAGATGATGTTGGCAGCGGCCAGCTCGGCAATGCTGAGTTTCTGCGCCATGCCGTTGACCACGCTCAGCGCCACGAGGAAGAAGAGGTAGGTCATCTCGCGGATGGGCACTGACTCGGTGCGGTAGCGGATGATGCCGAACACGGCGAACAGGCCCAGTGCGGCGCCTATCTTCATCTTAGCGCCGTCCATGAGGTAGATGAGCATGAATATGCTTACGGCGAACAGGAGGAAGGTGAAGTAGTAGTCGCGGCGGCGGCTCTTGGGGTAGTAGAAGAAGTGCACGACAATCCACACCATTACTATATTGAGTAGGAAGCGGCACAGCATTTCTACCAGTGCGGGGGCATCAATCCAGTCGATGCTTTGGATGGTTCCGCCGGCGGCGGCAAGGATTCCGTTGAGTAGTGTTAGCATTGAGATCTGAGGTTTGAGAGTTCTAAAGTTAAGGGTTGATATTTGGAAATCTAACGGTTATTGTTTAATGGTTATTGGTTATTGTTTAACGGTTAACGGTCAAGGCGTTTCGCCTTGCTATCTCGCGCATCCTTTCCTTGAGCAGGTTAGCCTTGAGGGCGGGGTTGGTCATGTGGGAGCCGATTACATACTTGCTGTAGCCATGGGGCTTGATGCGCAGGTTCATCAGTATCTCCTTGATGGGCGAGAAGACCAGTCCGTCGCGTTTGAGCTCAATGATCACGAGCTGGTCGGAGTTGGCCAGGCTGTTGGTGTCGAAGTTGGTATAGTCGATGTCGAAGTCGATGGTCAGGCGCTCAGTCTTACCTCTGTTGACGAGGGTGATGCGGTGGAAGTGGTTCTGCAGGCAGGGGTGGAACTCATGCAGGCTGCAGCCCGTATGCTTGATTACGAAGTCGTCGCCGCCGTTGTCGAATACGGCTTCCTGCCCCGCTATCTGTATGCGCTTCTTCTTTGTCTTGCCGTGGTTGTCCTTTTTCTTCACCTCCAGGAATGTAAGGCCCCCTGAGTCTTCATAGGTGCGCACCCTCACCTTGGTGCGCGGGCGGTGGCCGGCCTGGTGCATGTGGTAGAATCGGTAGTCAGGCGAGTCCCAATAAACGGTGCGGTACTGAGCGATGGCCTTGCCGTTGATGCGCTGCACGTAGTAGTCGTCCTTAGCCAGCGCCAGCACCTGCATCAGCTGAGCCTTGTTGGTCAGAAACTTGGTGTCGGTGCGGTTCATGAGCTTGATGCCAGCCATCTCGTCGAGCGTGATGGGCGGCAGGGCTTGCAATTGCTGCAGTATGTCGGAGTACTGGGGCATGGCTTTATCTATAGATTATGCAAATGTAAGCAATAATTGCTACATTAGCCTGCAAAGGGGAGGAAAAAAATAAATAAACGGAATCTTTTTGCCGTTTCTGACTAAAAGATTCCGTTTATTTGTCAAAGCGAAGGATGTCCGCTTATGCCTCCTCCTTGTTAGGATTGTAGCGTTTTTCCTTGATGCGGGCCTTCTTGCCGGTGAGGTTGCGCAGGTAGTAGAGCTTAGCGCGACGCACCTTGCCCACCTTGTTGACGGTGATGCTGTCGATGGCCGGGGAGTTGATGGGGAAGATACGCTCTACGCCCACGGTGCCGCTCATCTTGCGTACGGTGAAGCGCTTCTGGTCGCCATGACCGCAGATCTTGATGACTACTCCGCGGAAGAGCTGGATTCTCTCCTTGTTACCCTCTACGATTTTGTAAGCAACGGTAATTGTGTCGCCTGATTTGAATGCGGGCACCTCTGTGCCGGTGGCGAAAGCCTGTTCGGCTACCTTAATCAAGTCTTCCATCTTTTTAATGGATTAAAAGTTAGTTGTCAGTTCTGCGCAACATAACAGGCAACTCATCTTCCTGCCAGCGATTACGCAAAAAGCGCTGCAAAGGAACAACATTTTTTTCATATGACCAAGAAACGGGCTGCTTTTTTGGCATACAGAGGATGAATTGACAGCAAAAACTTTGCGTTTATGGACAAAAAAGCATACCTTTGCTTTGCAAAACTACAAGATTATCAGAACCATGAAAAGGACCACCAAACTACTATGAAAAGAAGCGTATTCACCTTACTGACGATGTTGGCAGTATTGGCCGTCAGTGCGGCCAAGCCCGAAAGATTCACCCTCTCTGATCCCAACGGTGTAAATACCGTTACTATCTCCGTAGGCCAGGATATCACCTACACCGTGGAGCACTGCGGCAGGCAGGTACTGGGTCCGCAGTGCATAGCCCTTGAGTTGGGCGACGGCAGTGTGGTGCTGGGCCGCAACGCCCGGGTGACAGCCAGGGAGCGCCGCAGCATGAGCGAGATAATCAAGCCGCAGGTGTATAAGCGCAGCGAGGTAAAGGCTGACTACAACGAGCTGACCTTGAAATGCAAGGCACCCGCCGGCTGCAAGGGCGCCTACAGCATTGTCTGGCGGGCATACCCAGACGGTGTGGCATACCGTATCGTCACTGCCCTGGCCGACGACTACACGGTAAGGAGCGAGGTGGCGGAGTTCGTGCCCTCCGACCCCGAGGCGCAGATGGTGGTGGCCCCCATCAAGGGACGCACCATACAGGGTGAGGAGAATCAGTGGCACTCCAATTTCCAGAACACCTATAAGCACTCCACCATAGACCAGTGGCCCAAGGACCGTCAGATAATGCTGCCGGCACTGATTCAGGAGGGCGGCGTGAGCCTCTGCATTACGGAGGTGGACTTGTTTAATTATCCCGGTATGAGGCTTCAGACTGCCGACGGCAAGCTGCGCGGTGTCTTCGCCGCCTATCCCAAGGAGACAAAGGTCACTACGCGCGGATTAAAGAAGGAGGTACACGCGCGCGAGGACTACATTGCCCGTGTGGCTGGCAAGACAGAGCTGCCGTGGCGTGCCATACAGATAGTGGATGACGAGAAAGAACTGCTGGCAAGTGACTTCGTGATGAAGCTTGCCAAGCCTGCCGACCCCGCGCAGGACTGGAGTTGGGTGAAGCCCGGCAAGGTGGCGTGGGACTGGTGGAACGACTGGAATATCTACGGCGTTGATTTCCGCGCAGGCATCAACAATGATACCTATAAATACTACATCGACTTTGCCTCAGAGCAAGGCATCGAGTATGTAATCCTCGACGAGGGATGGGCAGTGCCGGGCGAGGCAGACCTCTTCAAGATTGTGCCTGAGATAAACCTTGAGGAGCTCATCAGCTACGCCACTGAACGCAACGTGGGCTTAATCCTGTGGGCCGGCTACCGCGCCTTCGACCAGGACATGGAGCGCGTATGCGCCCACTATTCCAAGATGGGCATCAAGGGCTTCAAGGTCGATTTCATGGATCGCGACGACCAGGTGATGGTTGACTTCAATACGCGCTGCGCTGAGATGGGAGCCAAGTACAAGCTGCTCATCGACCTCCACGGCATGTATAAACCCACCGGCCAGCAGCGCACATGGCCCAACAATATCAATTTCGAGGGAGTCTATGGTCTGGAGGAAGTGAAATGGGTGGAGCCCGACTTCGACATGGTGACATACGACGTCACCTATCCCTTCATACGCCAAGTGGCAGGCCCCGCCGACTACACGCAGGGCGCCATGCGCAATGCCACGAAGGAGAACTATTTTTCCACCAACTCCGAGCCCATGAGCCAAGGTACGCGCTGCCGCCAGCTGGCTGAGTACATCATATTCGACGCGCCCCTGTCGATGCTCTGCGACAACCCGTCGAACTATCTGCGCGAGGCAGAGTGCACCCATTTCATCGCCACTGTGCCTACTGTATGGGACGACACCCGCGCCATCAGCGGCAAGATAGGCGAGCACATCGTCATGGCCCGCAAGGCCAAGGACGGCACATGGTATGTGGGCGGTCTCACCAACTGGGACCCACGCGAGGTGACGCTCGACCTCAGATTCATCGGCAGCGGCACCAGACAGATTGAACTGTTCTGCGACGGAGTGAACGCCGACCGCGCAGCCCGCGACTATAAGCACACCTCCATAAAAGCCTATGTTGATAAGCCCATCAATATCAACATGGCACCCGGCGGAGGGTTCGTGATGAAAATCCTACCATAACCGACAATCGCGCGTACAAACAACAATGTACGCGCGATTGTTTTTTATTTTTTTCTCTCCTCAAACTTGGCAGTATAAAAAAAAACTTTCTAACTTTACAACGACAACATAAAAATACGAGCACTATGAAAAAGCTATCTACACTTATCATCGCACTTTGATAGCCTCTCTGCGCACCATGCCGCAAGGCGAGACAGGCTCACTCTGCATACTGTGCGAAAATCATCCCGAATATGCCGAGGGCAACCAGATAACCCCGGAGCAAGTGGCCGCAGCCCGCGCCAAGGGATGGATTCCGCAGGAGTGGGACGCCGTAAAATACGAATATACAGAGTGCCCAGGCTACGACTACGACCTCGACGGAGTAAAGGCCAACATCAGCCAGAGCCCCGACAGCAGCAAGATCTACGACCTGCAGGGACGCGAAGTCAAGGGACAGCCTGCCAAGGGCATCTACATCGTGGGAGGAAAGAAAGTGTACAGATAGCAGACTCTCAGGAAGCCCTGGCAATCAGCCCTGAAGGGGCGGCAGAAATCCTGCCGCCCCTTTACCGTCACCCCGTCGCGAGCCCGTGAATTCTTCCTGCGTCATCGCGAAATCAAAATAAGTCCTCGCGAAAACAAAATATGTCCTCGCGAAATCTAAGCACGTCTTCGTGAAATCTAAGCACGAGGTTGCAAGATTTATCTGTGAACTTGTGAAAAATAATGATATAGATGTTGGCACAGATTACTCATAATGCAGCCAATTCTGACTGCGTTAGTTGTATGTTTATTGCATAGCAGCGTTGATTAGAATAGACATAAGATTTTTATTCCGAGTCTTTTGCGCGATCATTGCCTAAGTTTAATCTAATCCCGTTCAAAAAAGTTTTAATCCCGTGGAAAAATAAACTAATCCCGTGAAGAAAGATTTTAATCCCGTGGAGCTGGCGTTTTCCACGGGATTAGATTTCGTTTCAAGGCTTTTAGATTTCGTTTCAAGGCTTTTAGATTTGATTTCCACAGGACCAAATTACCCTGCATATTAAATCGTCTGTTTTTCAACTCTTTAACCGAAGCAATGCAAGAATGTATGCAAAAAACATTTTATTTTTATAGGCAATGACACAGATGTTGGCACAGAGAGCATGACTATTTCGCAGAGACTGTAATCTGTGCCAACTGCTATATTATTGCCTTTATTTTTGTGCTTGCCTGATTTTTCTGCTCAGCAAAAAAACATGCGCGAACGGCTTTTTGTGTTGGCTGTTCGCGCATGTTGTGTGGTGTGTCAGTGTTAGTCTGCCCTTTGCCCCGTTGCCTTGTTAGTAGACTTCTTTTTTTCTCCTCCGCGTCTGCGGCGGCTGTTTCTTTGCCTGCTATCGGAGTCGGGGCGTCCCTTGGCTTTAGCGCCGTCGCTTCTTCTGCCTCTGCCACCGTTGTTTTTATCTCCGTTACTACGGCCTTTTCCTCTGCCGGCAGAGGTTTTTCCTCCGCGACCTTTTTGCGGCGGGCGGCGGTTGGGGTTATACTGCGGCACCTCGTTGAGCCCTTCGGGCAGAGGCAGCTTGGGTATCTCGTGGCCGACGATTTTCTCTATCTTGCCGAAGTAGAACTGATCCTCCTCGTTGACCAGGGTGATGGCGCGTCCCTCCTTGCCGGCACGGGCGGTGCGCCCTATGCGGTGGATATAGTCCTCGGGCTCGTGGGGTACGTCGTAGTTGATGACGAGTTGGATGTCGTCGATGTCTATGCCTCGCGAGATGATGTCGGTAGCTACTATGAGGTTGATGCGTCCTGACTTGAAGTCCTGCATCACGTGGTTACGCTCCTCCTGAGTTAGGTCGGAGTGCATCTGTGCCAGTTTGACGCCAAGCTTGCGCATGCGGATGGCGAGGTCTTTGACCTTGACCTTCTTGCTGACGAACATGATGGCTTTCTTGAGGTCCTTATTCTTAAGTTCAGCCTCAAGTATGTGCATTTTCTGCGGTTCATAGCAGATGTAGGCCTTGTGGTCGATTCCTTCGGCGGGCTTGCTGACGGCAATGCGCACTTGCACGGGGTCGCTGAGCAGCGAGTTGGCGAGTGCCTGAATGTCGTCGGGCATGGTGGCGGAGAAGAGCAGTGTCTGGCGCTTGCTGGGCAGATAGGAGGCTATCTTCATTATGTCGTCGTGGAATCCCATGTCGAGCATGCGGTCGGCCTCGTCAAGCACGAAGAAGCTGACCTTGCTCAGGTCAACGTTGCCTAGCGAGAGGTGGGAGATGAGGCGGCCTGGTGTGGCCACTATGATGTCGGCTCCTCGCTTCATCCCGCGTAGCTCCTGCTCGTAGCGTATGCCGTCGTTGCCGCCATAGACGGCCACTCCAGAGAAGGGCAGATGATAGGAGAAAGCCTCCAGCGCCTGGTCGATCTGCATGGCCAGCTCGCGGGTAGGCACCATTATTACGCAGTTTACGTTGCCTTCGGGATATTCGCCGCTGCATAGGCGGTTGAGCACTGGCAACAGGTAGGCTGCCGTCTTGCCTGTGCCGGTCTGTGCTATTCCTACGAGGTCGCGTCCCTCCAGCAGGGGCGGTATTGCTTGTTCCTGAATTGGCGTACACTCGTCGAAGCGCATCTCATATAGCGCATCGAGCAAGCGGTCATCCAGGGGTAGTTCGTCAAAGTACATTTATTTTGTCTGAGTTTTTTCTTGTTGCTATTTGGGCGTTCTCCGATAGAGGATAAAAGCTACTATAGAGAAGATGATGTTTGGTATCCACACGGCGAGCATTGGGGGCCATCCGCCATTGGTGGCGAAGGAGGCGGAGATGGTCTGGAAGAGGATGTAGCCGAAGCTGAGCGCCAGGCCGAGGCCGAGCGAGAGGCCCATGCCTCCCTTGCGCTTCTCGCTGGAGAGCGACACGCCGATGACGGTGAGGATGAGGGCTGCGAAGGCGGAGGCGAAGCGCTTGTGATACTCTACCTCAAAGGTGCTCACGTTGGCCGAGCCGCGAAGGCGCTGCTTGTCGATGTACTCGCTTATCTCCGGGGTGGTCATGGTCTCCTGCTGATTGCGGGTGTAGAGGAGGTCCTGCGGCTCTACGGCGATGATGGTGTCGAGCTCCAGGCCTGAGGTGATCTGCTCGTGCATGCCGCGCAGCTGGCGTATGTTGTAGTTGTAGATGCGCCACTGGTAGCGCTGGTCGGCAATGGTGTCGTACTGCACCCGTAGGGCGGTGAGGTGGCTTACGAGCTTCTTGTTGCGGAACTTGTCAAGGCTGAAGCCTGAGCCCGACTTGGTCTGGATGTTGAAGGACGAGAAGAAGGCTATCACACCGGTGTCCACCTGCAGCTGCACATTGTCAACCATGGTGATCTGCCGTTTCTTGATATACTGATTCTCAAAGTCGGTGCGAATCTTGTTGGAGTGGGGGATGATGTATGCTCCGAGCAGGAGGTTGAGCAGGCCGATGAGCAGGGCGGAGATGATGTAGGGCCTGAGGATGCGCCTGAAGCTCATGCCGTTGGAGCGCATTGCTATTATCTCGCTGCGGTCAGCCAGCTTGGATGTGAAGAATATGACGGAGATGAATACGAACAGCGAGCTGAACAGGTTGGCAAAGTAGGGAATGGTGTTGAGGTAATAGTCGGTGAAGATGCGGCCCCACGAGATGCCGAACTCCTTGTTAGCCACGGTGAGCTTGTCGATCTTCTCGTTGAAGTCGAAGACTATGACGATGGCTATGATGAGAAGGATAGAAAAGAAGTAGGTGCCGATAAACTTCTTTATCAGATAGCGGTCGATGCGATTGATGGGCGGAGTGTTGTGCCACTCCTCCCGTTTACGGGCTATGTATTCTCCTATCTTCTTAGGCATCCTTATTTTGGCCATGAGTCGTGAGTCAAGAGTCGTGAGTCAAGGTTATAATCTTTGGCTGAGCAGGGGAATCATCTGTTTGTACCATTGGCTGTAGTCGCCGCTGATAATGTGGGCCCGCGCCTCGCCCACCAGCCAGAGGTAGAAGGCCAGGTTGTGGATGCTGGCTATCTGCATGGCCAGCAGCTCTTTGGCCTTGAAGAGGTGGTGGAGGTATGCACGGCTGTAGAGGTTGTCGACGGTGGAGGTGCCCTCTTGGTCGATGGGCTCGAAGCAGTCTTGCCATTTCCGGTTGCGCATGTTGATGATGCCGCGGCTGGTGAATAGCATGGCGTTGCGACCGTTGCGGGTGGGCATTACGCAGTCAAACATATCCACGCCGCGGGCTATGGACTCCAGAATGTTGACGGGGGTACCTACGCCCATCAGGTATCGCGGTCTGTCGGTGGGCAGGATATCGTTGACCACCTCTATCATTTCATACATCTGCTCTACGGGCTCTCCTACAGCCAGTCCGCCGATGGCATAGCCGTCGGCCTCATACTGGGTGACGAAGCGTGCGCTCTCTTGCCTCAGATCCTTATAAACGCATCCCTGCACAATGGGGAAGAGGCTTTGCCGGTAGCCGTAGAGCGGTTCGGTCTCATTGAAACGGCTCTCGCAGCGCTCCAGCCAATGGTGGGTCAGGTTGAGCGACTGCTTGGCGTAGGCATAGTCAGCGGTGCCCGGGGGACACTCGTCGAAAGCCATCATGATGTCGGCGCCGATGGCACGCTCAATGTCTATCACCTTCTCGGGCGAGAAGAAATGCTTGCTGCCGTCGATGTGGGAGCGAAACTCGCAGCCCTCCTCGCGCAGCTTGCGTATGCCGGTGAGGCTGAACACCTGGAAGCCGCCGCTGTCGGTGAGCATCGGGCGGTCGAAGCCGTTGAACCTGTGGAGGCCGCCGGCCTGGCGGAGTATCTCGGTGCCGGGGCGCAGATAGAGATGGTAGGTGTTGCCCAGGATTATCTGCGCCTTGATATCATTCTTAAGCTCGCTGACGTGTACTCCCTTGACGGACCCCACTGTGCCTACGGGCATGAAGATGGGGGTCTGGATGGCACCGTGGTCGGTCTGGATGACTCCGGCGCGGGCCCGGGTGCCGCCCTGGTCGGTATGCTGGAGGCTAAAGGTCATTCTTCTTTTCTTCTTCTATGGTGAATTCCACGGCGTCGTCTACCTTGTCCTTAAGTAGGGCAATCTTGAGCACGTCGCTTACGTTCTCCACGTACTGGAAGGTTACTCCCTCCAGATACATCTGAGGAATCTCCTCGATGTCCTTGCGGTTGTCGCGGCAGATGATGATGGTGTTGATGCCGGCTCGCTTGGCGGCCAGGATCTTCTCCTTGATGCCGCCTACGGGCAGCACCTTGCCGCGCAGGGTTATCTCGCCGGTCATGGCCACCTTGTCGCGTACCTTGCGCTGGGTGAGTGCGCTGACTATGGACGTGGCTATAGTTATGCCTGCCGAGGGGCCGTCCTTGGGTGTGGCTCCTTCGGGCACATGGATGTGGATATTGTAGTTGTCGAAGATGCGGTAGTCGATGCCCAGCTTGTCAGCGTGGGCCTTGGTGTACTCCAGTGCCAGCGTTGCCGACTCCTTCATCACGTCGCCCAGATTGCCGGTGAGGGTGAGCTTGCTGCCCTTGCCCTTGCTGACGCTGGTCTCGATGAAGAGTATCTCGCCGCCCACTGAGGTCCAGGCCAGGCCGGTGACTACGCCGGCATAGCGGTTGCCCTGATAGATGTCGCGGGTGAAGATGGGCTTGCCGAGGAAAGCCTTCACATCGGCGGGCTTGATGGTGGTGGTGGAGAAGTGGCCGTCGCGGGCATAGATGTAGTCAATCTTGCGGAGCACCTCGCTGATTTTCTTTTCCAGTCCGCGCACACCGCTCTCGCGGGTGTAGTGCTCGATTATTTCTTCCAGGGCGGCCTTGGAGAATCTGATCTGCTTCTCATCTTTGAGTCCGGCTTCTTCCTTGGTCTTGGGCACCAGGTGGCGTTTGGCAATCTCTATCTTCTCCTCGGTGATGTAGCCGCTCATCTCTATCATCTCCATACGGTCGCGCAGCGGGGCGGGAATGGTGCTGATGCTGTTGGCCGTGGCTATGAACATCACCTTCGAGAGGTCGAAGTCGAGATCTACGAAGTTGTCATGGAAAGTGTTGTTCTGCTCAGGGTCGAGCACCTCCAGCAGTGCTGAGGTGGGGTCGCCGTTGATGGTCTGCTGGGTGACCTTGTCTATTTCGTCAAGTACAAAGACCGGGTTGGCTGTGCCGCACTTGATGAGGTTCTTCACTATGCGGCCGGGCATGGCACCGATGTATGTGCGTCGGTGGCCGCGTATCTCGGCCTCGTCGTGTACGCCGCCCAGGCTCACCCTTACGTATTTGCGCCCCATGGCGGTGGCTATGCTGCGTCCGAGCGATGTCTTGCCTATGCCCGGAGGACCGTAGAGGCATATGATGGGACTCTTGAAGTCACCGCGCTTCTTGATTACGGCCAGGTGCTCCAGTATTCGCTCCTTTACCTTAATGATGCCGTAGTGGTCGCGGTTGAGGGTGAGCTCAGCCTTGTGAATGTCGATATTATCTTCGCTGTATTTGCCCCACGGCATGGAGAGCACCGTCTGCAGATAGTTGAGCAGCACCTGATAGTCGGGGCTCTGGGGATTGATGTGCTCCAGCTTGTCAATCTCCCTGGTCAGTGTCTCGCGTGTTGGTGAGGGTAGGGTGAGGGTCGTGAGTTTTTCACGCAGCTCCTTGATGTCGCTGGCTTCGGTCTCCCCCAGCTCTTCCTGTATGTTGCTTATCTGCTGGCGCAGGAAGTATTCGCGCTGTTGCTGGTCGAGGTCCTCGCGGGTTTTCTTCTGTATGTCTGCCTTGAGCGACGCAAACTCAATCTCCCTGTTGAGCAGCGAGAGCAGTTGCATGGCTCTGCTTTTGGGATTGGTGGTCTTGAGCAGCTCAATCTTTTCTTTCACACTGATGCTTATGTTGGTGCATACATAGTTGACCAGGAAGGTGGCGTTGTGTATGTTTTTTACGGCAAAGCTGTTGTCGTCGCCAAAGAAGTTGTTCACTTGCATCAGCTTGGCGGTCTGTTCTCGGATGGAATCTATCACTATGCCGTATTCCTTGTCGTCGCTATTGCAGTTTTCCTCGTAGATGGGATAGGTGGAGGCTTTGTAGATATTGCCTCTCTTTTCCATCGTCCGGATGCCGAAGCGGCAGAAGCCCTGTATGAGGGCTGTGTAGTTGCCGTTGGGCAGCTCGATCACTCGCATCACCTTGCCTATGGTGCCTATGTCGTAGAGGTCCTTGCGCTTGGGGGTGTCGGTGTTGGGGTTGAGCTGGTAGGTTACTCCGATGTATGAGTTGTCAACAACGGCCTTCTTCACCACCTCGAGGGAGAACTTGCGCTCTATCGACACCGGCAACACGGCGCCAGGGAAGAGCACCATGTTTCTCAGCGGCAGCAGCGGCACGATGTCGCTATCCATTCCTACATTGAAGATATCCTCCACGTTGCCGTCGTAATCGGCAATGAGTGATATGGTTGTTATGTTTCCTTCTTCGTCCATGAAATTATCGTTTATTTATTTGTTCATGCGTGTGTGCATGAATTTTTGAGCGGCAAAGTTACGGAAAATTGAGGGCAGAACAAAGAAATTTATTCTTTTTATGCCGAGATGGAGCAACTTGGCTCCTGTTTGGAGTCAAAGTTACGGAAAATATTTACAATTACGGACATCATGCCGCCATTTAATATAATTATGGTAAGTTCTTTGTCCTTTTGATAGACGACATTGTTTTTTTTTGCTAATTTTGCACCCTCATTGACCACATATATGCAGAGAAAGACCATACGTTTCATAGTCAACCCCATCAGTGGCGGCTCGTCGAAGAAGGCCATTATCAAGGCCGTGGACGAGCTGATAGACCCTGAGCGCTATGACTATGCCGTATGGCCCACTAGCTATGCCGGCCATGGGGCCGTGCTGGCTACCATGGCAGCCGAGAACGGCATTGACATCGTGGTGGCCATCGGCGGCGACGGCACCATCAATGAGGTGGCCCGCTCACTGGTTCATACCCAGACTGTGCTTGGCATAGTACCCTGCGGTAGCGGCAACGGGTTGGCCCGCCATCTCCAGATTCCTCTCGACTACCGTAAGGCTCTGCGTATGATCAACCAGGGCAACAGTGTGGACATTGACTACGGACTCATCAACGGACGTCCCTTCTTCTGCACCTGCGGCATGGGCTACGATGCCGACGTGAGTTATCGCTTCTCCACCTCTGCCAAGCGCGGTCTGCTGACTTACATGGAGAAAACCATTGTCGAGTTAGCCAAGTATAAGCCTGAGGCCTACACCATCATCGATGAGCAGGGGCAGCACACCTACAAGGCCTTCTGTATTGCCCTGGCTAATGCCTCGCAGTATGGCAACAATGCCTATATCGCCCCCTATGCCTCCATGGCTGACGGATTGATGGATGTGACGGTGATAGAGCCGTTCCCTGTGGCAGAGGCTCCCGCCATGGCCTACCGCCTCTTCAGCGGCAAGTTTGAGGATGGTGTAAGCCATATTCGCATGTTCCGCTCCGACCACCTTAAGATTATTCGCGAGCGTGAGGGCGTTATTCATTGCGACGGTGACCCCATCAAGACGGCACGCGAGATAGAAGTGAGCATAGTGCCTGCGGGTCTCAGGGTGATATGTGAGTCTGACACTCATGCCCACACCCAGCCTCTCTATCAGACCATTGCAGGGCAGATGGCATCACTCACTCAGCCCGCCGCCGAGACCTTCCGTCAGGCCTCTCAGGTGATAATGGACCTTTTCCGCGGGCGGTGGTAGGCAATGATAGTGGTAAACAATTATAACTATAGTCCCTATAGTTCCTATGGTTTCTATAGTTCCTTGTAATTAAAAAAGCAATCATCATTTAGCAGACCGAGGTGACAAAAATGGCACAAATGTCATTTTTTCTGACATATATTTCGCTTTTGTCAGCAGAATGTGTTATTTTTGCCCACTGTAAAAAAAATAGTCAAACAAACATGGGATTATTACAAGATAGGCTCGAGCAGTGGACACAGCCCCAGCAGTATATGCAAGCCGGCATCTACCCCTACTTCCGTGAGATTACCGGCAAGCAGGGCACTGAGGTGCAGATGGAGGGCAAAAATGTGCTGATGTTCGGGTCGAATGCCTATACCGGCCTGCCTGGCGACCAGAGGGTGGTGGATGCCGCTGCTGAGGCGTTGCAGAAGTACGGTACCGGCTGTGCAGGGTCACGCTTTCTCAACGGAACGCTTGACCTACATGTGCAGCTGGAGAAAGAAATAGCAGAATTTATCGGCAAGGACGAGGCCCTTGTCTATTCCACGGGTTTCACGGTGAATAGTGGCGTCATTGCCTGCCTCACCGGACGCAAGGATTATATCATCCGCGACGACCGCGACCATGCCAGCATTGTGGATGGCTGCCGTCTATCGTTGAGCACCAATCTCAAGTATAAGCACAACGATATGGATGACCTCGAGAAGCAGCTGCAGAAGTGTGAGCCCGAGGCTGTCAAGCTCATAGTCGTTGACGGTGTCTTCTCCATGGAGGGTGACCTTGCCAAGCTGCCCGAGATAATCAAGCTCAAGCATAAGTACAACGCCACCGTTATGGTGGACGAGGCTCACGGCGTGGGAGTTTTCGGTCGCAACGGCCGCGGTGTCTGCGACCATTTCGGTCTCACCAAGGAGGTTGACCTCATCATGGGCACCTTCAGTAAGTCGCTGGCATCGGTGGGTGGATTCATAACTGCCGACAAGAGCATCATCAACTGGATTCGCCATAACTGCCGCACCTATATCTTCAGTGCTTCCAACACTCCCGCCGCCACTGCCGCTGCCCGCTGCAGCCTGCAGATTCTTAAGAGCGAGCCCCAGATACTCGACAGGCTGTGGGCTGTAACCAACTATGCCCTCAAGCGATTCCGTGAGGAAGGCTTTGAGATAGGCGAGACTGAGAGTCCCATCATCCCTCTCTACGTCCGCGATACGGTGCGTACCTTTGAGGTTACCAAGCGTGCCTTTGAGGAGGGAGTATTCATCAATCCCGTCATACCTCCCGCCTGTGCTCCTCAGGACACACTGGTGCGCGTAGCCCTCATGGCTACCCACACTAATGAGCAGGTGGACCGTGCCGTCGAGGCTCTGGTCAAGGTGTTCCGCGAGTTTGGACTGCTGAACAGATAGCAAGAAGAAAAATATATCGAGAAATAAACTGAAAGAAATTATCAGAGATTTTGACAGAAATATTTGCATGCCGACAGACATCAATTTCTGAAGAATTTCTGGCAATTTCTTTCAGTTTTTTATACGGACAAACCGTTGCTTTCATTCCATTGTTATGAAAAAGTTGCTTCTCACCCTCAGCATTATGCTGTGCGCCCTTGTGACCACGGCTCAGCCTCCCGCCTATCTTGATGAGAGTCGCGACATTGAGGAGCGTATCACCGACCTCATGAGTCGTATGACCCTTGAGGAGAAGATAGCCGTTGTCCATGCCCAGAGCAAGTTCAGCAGCGCCGGAGTGCCACGCCTTGGAGTGCCCGAGCTGTGGTGCACTGATGGTCCCCACGGCATACGCCCTGAGGTCAAGTGGGATGAGTGGGACCAGGCCGGATGGACTAACGATTCAGTGGTGGCTTTCCCTGCGCTGACCTGCCTTGCCGCCACATGGAGCACCGACATGGCGCTGCTCTATGGCCGCAGCATCGGCGAGGAGGCCCGCTATCGCAAGAAGGATGTCTTGCTGGGCCCTGGCGTCAATATCTATCGCACACCCCTGGGGGGCCGCAACTTCGAGTATATGGGTGAGGACCCCTACCTGGCCGGCAAACTGGCAGCGCAGTATGTGCGCGGCGTGCAGAGCAACGGTGTAGCCACCTGTGTCAAGCACTTTTGTCTTAACAATCAGGAGTGGAATCGTCATGGCGTCAGTGTGCATGTTGACGACCGCGCTCTCTACGAGCTCTATCTGCCCGCCTTCAAGATGGCGTGCCTGGAGGGCGGCAGCTGGGCGCTGATGGCATCCTACAACAAGATTGACGGCCAGCACGCAGGTCACAACCGCCGCACGCTGGTCGATATCCTCAAGGGTGAGTGGGGCTGGCCTGGAGCCGTCATCAGCGACTGGGGAGGCACCCACAATACCGATGAGGCCGTCAGCAATGGTCTCGACCTTGAGTTCGGCACCGGCACCAACGGCCTCTACGGCGGCTCCAAGAACAGCTACGATGCCTATCACTTGGCCATGCCCTTCCTTGATGGCATACGCAGCGGCCGCTACACCCAGGAGCAGCTCGACGAGAAGGTTCGCCGCGTCCTACGCCTCCACATGCATACCACCCTCAACCGCTGGAAGCCCTTCGGCTCCATCCTCAGTCCTGAACACTATGCCGCAGCCCGTCAGATAGGCGAGGAGGGTATAGTCCTGCTCAAGAATGAGGGCAATCTCCTGCCACTCAAGGTGGATGCCGGCACCAGGATACTCGTGGTAGGCGAGAATGCCGTCAAGATGATGACGGTGGGTGGCGGCAGCAGTTCGCTCAAGGTGCAGCGCGAGGTCACTCCCATGCAGGGGTTGCTCCAGCGCCTTGGCGGCAGTGTCGGCGCCTTGGCGTGGGACCGTGGCTACGTGGGTGATGTCAGCGGCAGCTACAATGGCGTCGTCACCGGTCAGGACCTCCGTGAGAGCCGCCCCTTCAGCCAGCTTGTCAGCCAGGCCGTCAGCGATGCCAGGCAGTCTGACTACATTATATATATAGGTGGGCTCAACAAGAGCTATGGCCAGGACAGCGAGGGCGGCGACCGTAAGAGCTACAGCCTGCCCTATAGGCAGGACAGCCTCATAGCCGAGCTGGCCAAGGTTAACCCTAACCTCATTGTCGTCAACATCTCCGGCAATGCCGTGGCCATGCCGTGGGCCAAGGACGTCAGGGCCATTGTCCAGTGCTGGTATCTTGGCAGCGAGGCAGGCACCGCCCTGGCCTCCGTTCTGACAGGCGATGTCAACCCCAGCGGCAAGCTGCCTTTCACGTGGCCCGTTGCCCTGGAGGATGTGCCAGCCCACCGGCTCAATGCCTACACCGACCATGATGAGGAATACAAGGAGAGCATCTTTGTGGGGTATAGAGGAGAGGGTAGTAAGCCCCTCTTCCCCTTCGGCCACGGCTTGAGCTACACCACCTTCGCCTACTCCAGCCTTCGCCTTGACAAAAAAGTCATCACTCAGTCCGACAGCCTGACGGTGAGCGTGGATGTCACCAATACCGGCACCGCAGCGGGCAAGGAGGTCGTGCAGCTCTACATCTCCGATCTCGAGAGCAGTCTGCCGCGTCCGCTGAAGGAGCTCAAGGGTTTCCGCAAGGTCACCCTCGCCCCCGGTCAGACCAAGACTGTCAGCTTCACCGTTGGCAGCGATGCCCTCAGCTATTTCGACCCCGCCATCCACTCTTGGGTGGCAGAGCCCGGCAGGTTCAGGGCCGTCGTAGGCTCTTCCTCTCACGACGTCCGTGCCACTGCCGGGTTCAGGCTTCGCTGATAGGAGAAATCAGCATTTTTGGTTGATTTATCAGCAAATAATGCAAGTCGGTTGTGCTGATTTGTTGATAATTTTGCACATGATATCCCACACCCTGAGTGAAGCCCCCGTATGGGTGAAAGAAGAAATATAATCCCCCAAAAGCATAATTGCAATGAAAACAAAGTTATTAATCGTCCTGACGGTACTGATGACACTGAGTCTCAGCGCCTGCTCACAGTCAAACAAATCAAAAGACACTAAAGCCATGAACAAGAGCAAAGTATTAGTAGCCTATTTCTCCGCCTCAGGAGTCACCCGTGGTGTAGCCCAGCAGCTGTCAGAGGCCGCCGGTGCCGACCTCCACGAGATCAAGCCCCAGCAGCCCTACACCGATGTCGACCTCGACTGGCGCGACAAGCAGAGCCGTTCCACCCTCGAGATGCAGGATAAGTCATCGCGTCCCGCCATCACCGCCAAGCTGCAGAACATGGCCGACTACGATGTAGTCTTCGTGGGATTTCCCATCTGGTGGTACACATGTCCCACCATCATCAACACCTTCATGGAGTCCTACGACTTCAAGGGCAAGACCGTCATTCCCTTCGCCACCTCCGGCGGCAGCAGCATCAAGAAGGCCTGCGATGATCTCCGCGCAGCCTATCCCGCCGTCAACTGGCAGGAGGGCCGCCTCCTCAACGGCGCCACCAAGAAGGATCTCGAGGCCTGGGTAAAGAAACTGGAAATACGTTAACCGTTAACCGATAACCGTTAACCAATAACCGTTAACCAATAACCGTTAACCGATAACCGTTAACCATTAACCGTTAACCATTAACCATTAACCGTTAACCGATAACCGTTAACCATTAACCGTTAACCGATAACCAATAACCAATAACCAATAACCGTTAACCAATAACCGTTAACCATTAACCGTTAACCGATAACCACTGTGCCGCGCGGTTTTCCCGCGCGGGTCCATCTCCGGACTTGGCATAAACCCTCAACCTCAAAAATTCATGAAGCCTCTCATTCTCTTCACTCTCGCCTTGATATGTTCAGTCGCCAGTGCTCAGCCGTCAGCCGACATGGGCAAGATGCTGGTAGTGTACTACAGCTTCACCGGTAATGTGAGCACCATTGTCAGCCAGCTCACCGAGCAGATCAGTGCCGACATTGCCGAGGTGAAGCCCGCTGAGGAGGGCCTGGACTATGCCGCCAACAACTATGCCATCGGCAGCCGCCTCATCTCTGCCATACGCTCCAACCCCGATGCCCCCGAGAGCTATCCCGACATCGAGTCCATTGATGCCGACCTCGCCGCCTACGACAATATCATCATTGCCACGCCTCTGTGGTGGAGCCAGATGGCTGCCCCCATGCAGACTTTCCTCTTCCGCAATGCCAGCCAGTTGGCAGGCAAGCACGTAGGCCTCATCGTGTCCAGCGCCAGCAGCGGCATCAGCAGCGTCGTTGCCGATGCCCAGCGCCTGCTGCCCGATGTGCAGTGGACGGGCGATGCCCTATGGGTTAACAATCGCAACCGCAGCCAGGCTCCCTCGCTTATCACCCAGTGGCTGGAGGCCCAGTCCTTCCAGCCCGCCGACCAGACCACCCAGATCTTTATCACCATCGACGGCCAGACACATAGCATCACCCTTGCCTCCACCCAGGCAGCCCGCGAGCTCGCCGCCCGACTCCACGAGGGGCCCGTGAGCGTCACCCTCAGCTCCAGCGGCGGCTTCGAGATATGGGGCCCCCTTGGCTTCACCCTCACCGCCGCCAATCAGCAGACCACTGCCCAGCCCGGCGATGTCATACTCTACAACGGCAGCAATATATGCCTCTTCTACGGCACCAACTCCTGGAGCTACACCCGACTGGGCAAGATTGACGACCTGACGGAGAGTGAGCTGCTCACGTTCCTCAAGGCAGGGAATAGCAACATCCCCGTAACGCTGTCACTGGCGTCAGACCCAACAGCCGTCAAAAGCGTTGATGTCAATCGTTCGGAAGAAGAAGCCTATTACTCACTGAATGGAGTGAAAGTAACGAAGCCGTCCAAGGGCCTATATATCAAAGGCAGCAAAAAGATAGCATTATGAAAAATACAATTATCAAACTTACAATCTTTCAACCTTTTAGTCTTTCAATCTTCTTTGTGTTGCTCGCAGGCTGCACAAACAAGGAACAAACCAATACAAAAGAAAATATGACAACACTGACATTGACAGAGGAGTGGGATAAAGTGTTTCCGCTCAGTGAGAAAGTCAGCCACCGCAAGGTGACGTTTCAGACGCAGTATGGCCAGACTTTAGCTGCTGACTTGTATATCCCGAAAGAAGCAAAAGGAAAGTTGCCGGCAATCGCCGTCAGCGGACCCTTTGGAGCCGTAAAGGAGCAGTCGAGCGGACTCTATGCCATGAAGATGGCTGAGCGCGGTTTTGTGGCGCTGGCCTTCGACCCTTCCTATACCGGTGAGAGCAGCGGTGAACCGCGTCGCACGGCATCGCCCGACATCAATACCGAGGACTTTATGGCAGCAGTGGATTTCCTTTCGAAGCAGGATAATGTAGATGCCGGGAAGATTGGCATCATCGGCATCTGCGGCTGGGGAGGCATCGCCCTCAATGCTGCCGCCGCCGACACACGCATAAAGGCCACCGTTGCCTCTACCATGTATGACATGACGCGCATCAGTGGTAACGACTACAACGATGCTTCCGACGTGGAGGAAGCTCGTCATAAGAATCGCGACAACCTCTCAAGGCAGCGTCTGGCAGACCCCAGCGCGATGGCTGGCGGCGTGCCTGACACCGTGCCCCCACAGGCACCCCGCTTCGTTCACGACTATTATGACTACTACAAGACCGCGCGTGGCTATCACAAGCGCTCAGGCAACTCCAACGACGGCTGGCGCATCATCGGGACACAGGCCTACGCCAACAGCCGTTTCCTCTACTATATCAACGAAATCCGCTCTGCCGTACTCGTGATGCACGGTGCCGACGCCCACTCGCGCTACTTTGGCGAGGCAGCCTATCACTATATGGTTGACGGCAAAGCAGAAGGCTACAGGTTTGTTGGCGAACCAAACCCCAACCCGGGGAACAAGCAGCTGCTCATCATTCCCGATGCCACCCATTGCGATCTCTACGATGGCGGCTACGAGGAAAAGGAAGGCAAGGGCCAGCCCAAGAACATGATTCCCTGGGACAAGCTGGAAGAGTTTTTCAAACAGAATCTGAAATAGAGCCATTGGGAGCATAAGAAAGTCATGAAGCATCTCCTTCTCCTCATTCTGTCCCTGTTGGCAGTAGCTGCCAGGGGTCAAGGCGTTATCGACCTTCACAGCCATATCATCCCTCAGGAGATGCTCTCTGCCTTGCAGCGGGAGGACCGTCTCATGGACGAGGGCTTCCCTCTGCCCAGGTATGATGCCGACTCCCATCTCCGGTGGATGGACGAGGCAGGCGTGCAGACCGCCGTTATCACCCTGGCAGCTCCGCAGCCCGCCTCTGCCGCCGTGGTCAGGCAGACCAACGAGACTGCCGCCCGCATCAAGAAGGAGCACTCCGGACGATTCCTTTTCTGTGCCGCCCTGCCGCTGCCTGATGTCGGAGCCGCCATCCGCGAGGCCGTCTATGCCCTTGACTCGCTGGGCGCCGACGGCATCAAGCTGGCCACCAATGCCTGCGGCCAGTATCTCGGTGCCCCCGAGCTCGACACCCTCTTCTCTATGCTTAACGAGCGCGGCGCACTCGTCATACTCCATCCCCACCGCCCTGAGCCCGTCAATTCCCAGGTGATGCAGCAGACGCCCCTCGCCATGCAGGAATACCTGTCGGAGACCACTCGCGCCGTCGCCAATATGATTTCGCGCAATGTGCTCGCCCGCTATCCCCGCGTCAGGGTCGTCGTGCCCCACTGCGGAGCCTATCTGCCCCTGGCTGTGCCGCGCATGAAGTCGCTCGCCCCCGTCATGCAGGCCAACAAGATGGTGGGCGCCATCGACTGGCATGCCAACCTCTCGTCGCTCTATTTCGACCTGGCAGGCTCCCATTCGCCCGAGGTCATACGCACCCTGCTCACCATCACCACCCCCGACCACCTGCTCTATGGCTCCGACTACCCCTATGTCGCTCCCCAGGCCCTTACCGCGGGCCTCCAGCGCATGCAACGCTACCTCACCGACGAGCCCGACCTTGCCCCCTTCCGCGAGATGATACTCCACGGCAATGCCGAGCGCCTCCTCAATCTGCCTGCTCAAACCTCAAACCCCAATGCCGCAGGCATCGCGAGCAGTTCGTCGGCTGTCATGCCGGGGTCTCCTCAGGGGAAAGACAATACGCAACCGTTGCAAGCAACGGTGCCGACTTCAAAGAGTCGCGAGAGCGAAGCGGCAAATCCCAAACATCTCATCGTCCGTATAGCCGAGATAGAGGTCTATCCGCAGTACCTGCAGGAGTACCTGGTCTATGCCAACGAGGTTGACCGTCTCAGCGTGGAGCGTGAGCCCGGTGTGGTGTGCCTCTTCCCCATGCAGACAGCCACCGACAGCTGCCAGATCCGCATACTCGAGATCTATGCCTCCGACGAGGCCTACCAGAGCCACCTGAAGACCGACCATTTCCAGCGCTACAAGCAGGGCACCGCCCACATGGTCAAGTCCCTCAGCCTACCTGCCATGCAGCCCCTCGACCCTGCCATGATGCCACATATCTTCCGCAAGCAACCGTTGAGCGATTAGCGGTTAGAGTATGTCAAACTTTAATGAAGTAAATCAACATAACGTGAAAAAAGTAATAGTTATTTCCACAAGCCTGCGCCACGGCTCCAACAGCGACATGCTCGCTGACCGTTTTGTCCAGGGCGCCGAGGCAGCCGGACACGAGGTGGAGAAGATTTCCCTCACCGGCAAGAACATACAGTTTTGCAGGGGCTGTCTGGCATGTCAGAAGCTGGGGCACTGCGTCATCAACGACGATGTCAACGGCATCATGGCCAAGGTGTTGCAGGCAGACGTGGTCTGCTGGGCAACGCCAATCTACTACTATGAAATGAGTGGCCAGATGAAGACGCTCATCGACCGCATGAACGCCATGTACTCGCAGGACTACAAGTTCCGCGATGTCTATCTGCTCACCACTGCTGCCGAGGACGAGGAGCAGACGCCTCAGCGTGCAGAGGCAGGTCTGACGGGATGGATAGACTGCTACCCCAAATGCCGCCTGGCCGCCACCCTCTTCTGCGGCGGAGTCAACGATGCCCGCGAGATAGAAGGCAATCCCAAATTGCAGGAAGCGTTTGAGTTAGGATTTAAGAGTTAGGAATGCCGCAGGCATCGCGAAGACTTTCGTTGGCTGTCGGTAAAAACCAATAACCGTTAACCAATAACCGTTAACCGATAACCAATAACCGATAACCAATAACCGTTAACCAATAACCGATAATTGTTAACCACTGTGCCGCGCAGTTCAGCTGCGCGGCCTTGTTCCCGGACTTGGTTAACGGTTATTGGTTATTGTTTAACGGCTATTGTTCTTTACCCTTTCATACGACTCTCTTATCAGCCTTTTGGTCAGCGCGTTGTCAGCATGAAGCACATCAATGCCTATCCAGTGCTTGGGGCTCATGTTGTGTGGATTGGTTATGCAGGGGTATTCCTCTTTCAGCGCAGCAATATCGTCAGGGTCATGTTTCACCGTCACGATGCCGAGGTTGTCGATGTCGAAGTAGCAGAACATATGTCCTCCCACATAGAACACCAGCACAGCCTCCGCCGCCCTGAACTTCGTAAAGGGAAACCGTTCCTCCACATCGCTGCCCATCGATAGGCAGTAGTCGCGCAATTCTTCTACATTCATGCCTCTTTATTTTATTATCGACTTGTCATAGAGCCAGTGTCGTAATCCGCCCTTGATGTGTTGTGCGGTGCAGGTTCTGAAGTTAAAGATATAGACAGGCCTTATTCGCCAGGGACTATTATATCTGTTCTTCCAGTCCAAGAGACAGAATTCCCAGTATTCCCCTTTTTGATTCCACCATTCGCCTGTTGTATATCTGTTTATGTCCGCATAGCTGTTTATGACTGTTGGATTTCCGTTTTCGCCTGCATTACGATACACATTATAGGGAGCCAAAGCATAATTAATAATCCTTCCTAATGACACCCTGCAAACTATCATTACGGGATTGTTATCGCTCAATCTATACGCATTGCGAGCATATTTTTGTGCGACACTGCGTTTGGAAGTGAAATACACTCCAATTCCGCCCCAACTGCTGTTGCTGGCTGCGAATGTCCCATTTGTCCATTTGGAGGTAGTCTTCTTCCATTCATTTCTTTTGGGATTGCCAGCAATTGCTTGTGCAGCTGTAAGATCTGTGCCGTGATACAGGGTTATGGCAGGAATAAAGGTGTCAATAACAGTCCATACAATTCCTTCAGTTATGACAAGCACTCCATGATATATGGGATATTTGACAATCCTTATAGGAAGGCACATTAGCCAACATAGTGTGCTGTCAGCACCTTCATCTTCCGAACTAGGTTTTAGCACCTCAAACAAAAGATCATACAGTTCTGTCACTCCATATACTACTATATTGTACATTACAGCATTAAACACCCGCAAAGGCGTTATTGCTATGTAAAGAATCACTTGTATTATCTCAAGACTTATGCGTAGGTATGGCTTGGTCTTCTCTTCAATCCAGCTGGTTTTAAATATATAGCGCCACGGTTCAGACAGAATATGTTGTAGCCTGTTAGAGTAGAATAAAGGAGAGGAAAAAGCCAGATACAGTAGCCATAGGGTATCCGATAGTGTTACGCTAAAAGTGAGAATCAGCAATCGCAATCCAATTAGGATTGCCACTGCCAATCCAATATAGGCACCTATAGTCGGTTCACCGACAAAAAGATATGATATCAAGGCACCTATACCCATACAAATACCCACAAACACTAATATTTGTACGACTTGCCCCCAAAAGGCAATGACCAGTATAACAACCAGAACCAGAAGTATAGTCTTTACTGTCTCCCACAGTTTCTTCAGCGAAGGCAACCAATCCCAGAAACCATTTTCATCGTATCTGCTGGTTTGGTTGTAATCTGTCGCTAGTTTGGCCTGTATGGCTTTCTTCCTCTCAAGATACTTCATCGCAACATAGCCAATGTTGCGTTTATATCTTATTTCACCCCATAAAAGGGCATTGCCCCACTTTTCCTCATATACCGTAACATGCGTATTGCGTCTTATGCTACCTATCTTCTTGTAGGCGCTGCCAGGTCCTTTACGTACATTTAATATCTGGGTATTTACATAATATTCTGCAGGCATATTTTTTCCTATCGCATCCTGCCATCCTGCCAGCAGTACCATCATAAAGATAAGAACCCAAGTCTTCCCCTTGGGCTTAGATGAAGGTAATAAAGAGTATGGGCAACACCTCATTAATTGCTATTTAGGCTTTGTCTTATTTCGCATCGCAAAATTACGAGTATTAAGTAGAAACATTCAAGTTTTGCGAGGAATATAACTTTTTTATTACATGAAGCCGACCTGACCGCTCTTGTTATCCCATTTGAAGAGCGACACATCCTGCATGGTAACGACCTGCTCGCCATCTGTGGTGGCAACTCTTAGCTGAGTAATATGTGCTATTGTTTGTGCCAGGTGAAGAATGGTTCTTGCATTGACAGGCGACGCTTTCGTCTCCCTCGCTTTTGCCTTTTCTATATATTTCTTCATCATATCCTTGGCATCAGGCATAGTATCCAGATGGTACTCGTTCTTCAGCAGATACAGCAGTATTTCCAGTAACTCCTCTTTGCTGAAATCATCGAAGACAATAGTATTTCCATATGCAGCAATGCCGTTTGTAGCAAGATTTTTGGCTATAATGTCCTCTGAGGCCTGTACTTGTGCAAACACTATTGCCGTTGTCTGCTGCAACTCTCGCATCTTGTTGGATATCCACATCTTCAGATGGGTAATGTTAAATTCTCCTATGCCTGGGGCATCCATATCAAAGAAGAGCAAGCCTTCTCGTGCCTCCTTAATAGCTCGCTCAAGGACTTGATAACTGTCTGTGCCCGTAAGTTCCTCAGCGTTGACGCAGACTGTATGTCCTCTTTTCAACATGCCGAGGCCCAGGAGAAGCTTTCCTAAAATCTCTGCCACATTACTCTTGCCAGTGCCGGTCTTCCCAATGAAGTCCCAGTACAGCATACGGGGGCTTATCTTCAGAGTGCCCTGCTGATGCCGCAGTCTTGAGATGGTAACATAATCATTCAGCGCATTTTTGGCATTGTGCAGTCCTGTCAGACTGTTAAGTCTGGCAAGCGATTCTGTCAGAATTGTCTCGTCGAGTTCCCTGGGCTTCCTTCCGTGCGTAGCTACGTCTGGAATATCACATTCTTCGATGGTCGTCATTTCTTCCAGGCTAATGCTGTCAAACGGCTTGGCGAGAAGCCTCTGGCTAAGGGAGGGTATAATCTGGGTAGTGATAAGCCGGGTAATGAAGCGCCCATTTCCGAAGTGCATGTCTTTGTGGTCGTATGCGCTGATGACATACTTGGCCAACTTGCGTTCTGCGTCCGGAGTGATGGAATAGTGTTCTTTCTCAAGCACTATCTTGCCTATCTGCATCAGTTGTTCGGGGGTGTAGTCTTCAAAGTTGAAGATATATGGAAAACGACTTTTTAAGCCTGGATTGCTATCCAGCATCTTCTTCATTTCTTCCGTGTATCCCGCCAGTATCACAATCATATCCGTGTCATCAGAGCCCATATACGACAGCAATGTCTCGATGACGCGCATACCAAAGTCTTTCTTTTCTTTGCCTTCAGTAAACAGGCTGTAAGCTTCGTCTATAAACAGTACACCTCCGCTGGCACTGTTGATGGCCTTAAGGGTATTCATTTCTGTCTCGCCGATATATTCCCCTACAAGCTTTGCCCTGTCTGCCACTACTACATGCCCCGACGACAACACCCCTATACCGTGATATATTTCTCCAATAAATTTTGCTACAGTTGTCTTGCCCGTGCCCGGATTGCCGGTAAAGACCATATGCATGGGTGGCATCTTGTTAAACACGCCCTTGCTGGCCCTCAACCTGTTGAGCTTGACAAGCGCTGTGTGATCCAGTATCTGTTTCTTTATTTCATCCAAGCCGACTAAGGAGTTTAGATTGGCTATTGCCTCGTCTGTATTTGTGGCTACCATATCAGGCAAGTCTTCAGGCAAAATTGAGCATAGATTTTTCTGCTCATTGGGAACATCTTGCCTTACTATGCGTGCAGACATCTTCGGAACAATCTCACGGTCAAAGACCTCCTGCAGGAAAAGAGCGTTTCTGAAGTTAGCTCCTCTTAATTTATAAATATGCTGCAGATAGTCCTTGAGCGGTTCTTCTGTAGCAGGGTCAAACATATAGTTTTTCTCGTTGGCATAGTCTTGCATATACTGAAACATATCTTCCGGCGACAAGTCCTCAAAATGAAAGAAGTCTGGGAACAACACCTTGGCGTGCTCGTTTCCTTTTACCAACTCCTGCAACAGACCACGCTTTCCTGACAGCACCACGACGGAGTTCTTCATTTCTGCCATTCTGTTGCACAACTCCTCAATGCCTGTGTTGGGGTTGATATGGCCTTTCATGGCCAGTTTCTCTGCATTCCTGATGTGAAGCAGAATCTCATTCGCACACTCACTCTTGAGAGAAGTGGCAAAACCATCGCTGGGCTCAAATAGCGTTGCTGCATCTCGTTCTACGTAAGATCTGATATCCGAAAGAGAAGCTATTCGTCTGTAGATGGCATAGGCAGCAGACCTTTTTCCCACTCCGTCATTTCCCGTAAGCACGTAGTTTTGCAGACGGCAACTGTTGCCTAATCCGCAATTCTTCCTTGCCTTGTTAAACTCTACCATCTTGTCGAGAACATTCAGGTGTTCCTTTAAACTCTTGGGTGCAAACTGTCTCAAATCTGTCATTTGCCAATGTGGTTTATACTGTACTATATTTTATGTTGCCTAATATTTGTGCAAAGATAATTAATAATTTCTGTAAAGAAATGACATACTCATATTATTTCTTTTTTTGTATAATGTTCTTATTTCTTTTGTGCAATATTCAATAACTTTCACTACTTTTGCAGCATGACAGAACAGGAGCAATACTATACTGCACGAATAGCAGCCAGAAATTCCCAAGACGCTGCAGCCTTCATCCGGCTGGGCCAGTTATACGACAAGGGTATTGGCACACGCGAGAACCATGTGCTTGCCATGTATTTTTTTAAGAAAGCCCTTGCTTTGGGTTGCGAAGAGGCAAAAGACTACATTCTTTTTGAGTATGAGAACAACAACACTGACTTGGCCAAAGCAATAAATGATGCCTACCAAGAGAATTTCCCGTCTCCGCCCATAGCTCTTGAGGACTTTAAGGAACTTGTTGAAAAGGAAAGGGTCAAGAAGAATTATGGCATCATTTCCTCAACGTTACACAATCACATGGATGACTTTTATCCCGAGTACTCTGAGGAGAAGGCCATCGACGATATTCTCAACGATCGCGATACTATTGATGCAGATTTATACTATGCAATAAGCAGTGAGGACGTGCAGATAGAATTCAATACCGACATTATAGACCGCCTGCTTCAGCAGTTGTACGCTCCCGTTCTTAAGGACGAGAAAGTGATGGAGCAAATCAAGGCTCAGGAAGAGCTGGACACACACAATCATGACGAGAAAGAGCTAATCCAGGCAATAGTTAATTTTACAGGCCATTATGGTGACTTTTGTAAGGAGTACTCCATCCCTTCTGCAGAGATTGCTCCGATAGAAGATTTTGTCACGTCTCCATATATCAGTATGTCGGCAATGTCATTACTTCGAAAACAAATACTCAAATGTCTGTTATCTACCAAGGATATAGATCTTATGCTTATGGATAGATTCTTGCAAAAACGGTACGATGACGAAGAAATGCTGAATATATGCGAAGAGTTAGAAGAAGATGTCCGTAACACTTGGATTTTTCTCCTTGTCTTTGTAGAGATAAATGTTAATATGTCATATTTGATGCGACAATACCAAGAACTGTTGCAAGACTTCAAATCGCAGCGATACGACAAATTGGCCAATCTTCTTAATGACTTTGTAGATCGTTTGACCGAAGCAGACATCACCCACACGTTGCCGAAATTCACAGTCGACAATCTCCCACCCATTGAGCTGTAATGCTCACAGCTACGTCACTGCCCATTTAATACAGGTGCGAAGAGAAGGCTTCGGCTTTTATGATTGTTGTTACATCCAAGCATCTTTCTGCTCATTTGTCTTATCAAAAACGTTAAGAAAACAAAGAAAACCCTTGTCTGTGCTGCACCACGACATTTCCCTTGCAGAGAAAATCCATATAGTGCTTGCGTGGCGGGAGATCCCTGATGCGTGAGAAGGGTTTATAAGTCCGTGACTGGAAAGAAGAAAAGTGCGTGCACACTGCTGCGCCGACGCGGTTTTTCCAGATATTGACGCGGTTATTTTTGGTCTTGACGCGGATATTGGTTTTTTCGATGTGACCAAGGACAAAGTTGGTTGAAGTTCTGTCTTCCGGATAATGGTAGGGACATGGCCGGATGAGTGTGTCGGGAGGCTTTCTCTCACTCGCGCGCGTGAGTATTTTTTTTTCAAAAAAATCTGTCATCTACCACTAATTGAAAATTAACTGAAAGATATTCAGATGATTGAAACCGATTTCCTTAGTGGTAGATGTGGTAGATGAAGCAAAAAAAATCCTTTTTGTGGTAGATAGTTGGCAGAAAATTGATCTTTTTAGCTGTATTTTGTGCTAAGTAGGGCTTGTTCTCTGACAAAAATATGAGGTTATCTGTCATATGCCACTCCGCAAAAGCCAATTGACATTGGGTTTGTGGTAGATGACAGATAATGACGGATAAAAAACTTTTTTTCAGCGAGTTTTAGATGTGGGTAAATAAGGCGGAAGGAGCGAAAGGTCTATCTTTCCGCTGAATTATTACCTTAGAAAATTTAACTGCAACCTTAGAAAATTTAACTGCGACTTAAAAAAATCTGGTGTGGACATTAGAAAATTTAATAGCGACATAACGGAGAAAAAATCGCGACCGAAGAAATTTTAGGTCGCGATTTTTTTTCGTCTGCTCGCGCAAAAAACTGACGTAGGAAGGCTTAGATTCTCTCTTATCTCCAAGACCCTCTCTGCAGGCAGAGAATAACTCTTTTTACTTTCCGCTGTGTTCTCAGACTTTTTATGTCGGCCCAGCAAAGCTGACCACCGACAAAGTCTTCGCGATACCTACGGCATTCCCCAAAGGGGACCCCGTCCCCCTATATGGGGAGAAACAAGGATATTGCATTTCATTGGGGAAAATTGTTATCACCCATAAATTCTGTTAAATTGGTTTATTTTAGATCACGATTTTTTCTCCGTTAGGTCGTATAGCTTTTGTCTTGGTGCGTATGGAAATGTTTAGGTCGCGCTCCGCAAAAGTTTCCTCCTAATTCTCATATTTGCCTAGAAGGTGAGATAGCATATTTATTGTCTGTCACTATGCACCTCGTATTGCACATATGAGTTTATCTTTCTCTTAAAAGCAAATACAGTCCATATACATCGCAATTAAATTACGCGTTCATCATCGAGTTGCATTATGTGTTTTATAGTGTTAGCTCCTGCAAGGCCTCGCCCATGGGCGGGGCCTTTTTTTTGTTTTATATGTCCCACCAACAGCTTCTACAACGGACGATAGCAGAGTTTACTATATCCGCTGGTGGTGGTTGTCATACCCATCCAAACGATAGGCTTCTACAACCAGCATGCGCTATCCAGCGCGTGCAGAATCAGTGTTGTCATACCCATCCAAACGATAGGCTTCTACAACTTCTTTTTTATAGCTATTGTAATGGTAGGTATGAAGTTGTCATACCCATCCAAACGATAGGCTTCTACAACTTGGCGCGGCCGTTGGTGGGCAGGACAGATGCACGTTGTCATACCCATCCAAACGATAGGCTTCTACAACTATCTGGCTGGCCAGATGGTCATAACTGCCGGACAAGTTGTCATACCCATCCAAACGATAGGCTTCTACAACGCCCTTTATATTGGACTTTATAGAAATAGTTTGGCATGAATACGACTTTTTCTTTAACCATAACGTGTTGACTTTACAGAACTTATCGCTGTAAGTAATGGCTTCTTCGCAAATGTTATGCTTTTTCATCGTAACACGCAGGGTTTTATAGCTTTTTAATGATTTATTTCTCTTGTTTTCAGCAGTTTGCGCCTTCAAAAAAAATCGCAAATGTATCTTGCTTTTCGGTAGTTTATTGGTTTCGCGAAAAGAGGCTATTGTTTTAGCCCATTTCTTCGTGAGCAAAATTAGTACATTTTTCGCAAATAATAAGGTTTTTATTTCGTTTATTTGCATTTGCGAAAAATATTTGACATACTGTCTTTATCAATTTCTGCCCAAAAAGCACATAATCTTATACTTATCAGTTGATGCATTTTTCGCAAATGTTTTCGGCCAATCTATATTACTGCAACTTTGACAGGCTCTCAAATGGATTGAGCTTGGCCGTAAGCAGTGCCTGCCAAACACGCACATAGAGAATGGCATAGCCATAGTTGAGCATCGAGTTTACGAGGTCGGTGGCTCCTTTGTGCTCTCGCTTCTCAAAACCCACTTCGTCATCAGAGATCAGCTCGCGGATATAGTCCCAGTAGTGGATTGCTGTTTGCGCCTCATGACCCATAAGTTTGCTGATGAAGTCTGCTGACTTAAGATCGGCATCCTGTTTCCATTGTTTGAAATTCTTAACCGACGTACTCACTGACTCCATTCTTGGTAGGAGTTTGGTGTCGTGCTTCTTATGATATTTGTTGAAGTATTTTACCAGCGCATGCTGGTTCTTGATTTTTCCCTCAATAATACTCAACGCAATTGTGTTCTTCAGCGTCATATCTGCTTTCGCCTGCTTTGCCCAGAGAGTATTCTGCATAAACTTGGCTGAGATGATGGAGCCCATGTGTGTCCCGTGATGGTCAAAGAAGTCAATGGGTATCTTGTTGCTCAGGCAGAAGCCGACAAGGTTGGACGACAGACTGACGCCCAGCCCTGTGATGACGATTTGTGAAAGGTTGTCCTTGTGGTATTGGGCGAGAACTTTTCCTTTCTCAGAAACTGTGACACCTCGCTGCGTCAGCCCGATGTATGTGCCGGGCTTGTTGATCAGCAATCCGCTGGTCTCAGCCTCCAGCCGGCGATATTCCTTCTTGCGCTCCTGTATAAGCTTGCGGTTTATCTTCTCTCCATCGGCCTGTTTGTTCTTCAGTTTCTCGTTGACGTAATCACCCACTAGCTCCGAGGTAAACTGTTTCTTTTTCAGCTTGAATTGTAGGGAAAGAAAGGAGAACGTGCTAAGGGCATACTGCAAGTTTGTCTTGCTGCCAAAGGTCTCAGTACTTTGGTGAATAATGGAAATAAGCCGTTTCATTAATATTGAGTCGAAATACTCCAAGTCCACCTGTGGCAGCAGCTTACCATAGTAATTGCTGATGCCTTCCCAGATGCGTTGACTCTTTATAGGAAAGCCATCAAGATTGAAGTCAAGTGTATTGATTCGGTCTGTGAGGTCAGCTTTCTTCTTTTCTGTGATTGTGGCTTTTTTGTCCTTAACAGTGATTCCAAGGAAATCAAAGCCATCGTTCATATTAATAATTTCTGGAGGCTGATTTAGCGAGAGTTTCAGCTTTTCCTTCAGATGTGCCTCTGTTTTAGAAAGGATTTCCTCGGCCTTCTCCTTCGTCTCGGTCAGAAAGAGGAAGTCGTCGGCATAGCGGATATACGGCACACCCTGACTGATGGCGAACTGGTCGAAGGAGTGCAGGTAGAGGTTAGAGAGGATGGGGGAGAGTACGGCTCCTTGTGGCGTGCCGTATTCCGTCTCCACCCATTCGAGTGAGTTCTGCTTCACCTTCCCCATCTGTATGCAAAGCATGATGAGGCGGACCAACTCGACTTCTGTGCCGGTAGCGATGAGCCGTTGTTTGAGAATTTCGTGGTCGATGGTGTCGAAGAAATTGTCGATATCTAAACGAAGTACATATTTATATTGTTTCTTGCTACATTCAGCCAAGACTCTGCGAATGGCTTTAGTGGCTCCCTTGCCAGGCCGATAGCCATAGCTATTACCAAGGAATATTTTCTCGTAGCGAGGCTCGATGATAGACTTGATGGCATGCTGCACAATTTTGTCACGGATGGCTGTCATGCCCAATTTGCGCCTCTCCGTCGGGTCCTTGGTCTTTGCAACTTCTATCTGTAGATAAGGCAGAGGTTTCCATGTCCCCGCCTTCAGTTCTTCTGCCAGTTGGGGTATTTGCCTGCGCTTATCCTTCTCAAACGCTTCAATCGATATGCCGTCAATGCCCCCTGCTGAGCCCTTCGCCTTCACCATGTTCCAAGCAAGGTGAAGGTGAGGAATCTGACAGAGGGTTTTGAATTGGGAGGACATAGTGGCTATGAGCCGTTAAACGTTTTTCTTCAATTGTTCAGTCTGTTCTATGATTTTGTCCTTAATACCGTTAGCCACCTCAGGGATATTCATTTTATCCAGTTTCCCGCTGAAGATAACAGGCATATCTACATCGTAGGTGTTGTGTCCGAAGGCATTGCGTGTGCTTTGCAGCAGACTCTTCTCGACATCGTCCAGTACGCCATCGCCACCAGCGGCCAGAATCTTCAGCAGCTCGCCAAAGTTGTTGCGCTTAGCGCGAAGCTTCTTTGTTTTTTTATCAAGATAGGTAAACCACTCTTCATTGGCATTCGCATCATCAGTCAACTCTGGCTTTAACTGGTAGGCTTTGCTCTCGATGATATATGCCTGGCGGAATACCTCACTTCGGTTGGTGTCATAGTATGCAAACTCATTTTCGATTTCTGCACGCTCGAATATATCGGCAGGTAGCCGTGATAGTAGCGACGACAGACGTTGGTGGTCGCTGGCAAACTTGTAGAACTGACCATAGTTTTTCATCTTCATGTCCTTTTGCTCAATAGTCTTGGCGATAGTTTTCTTTTCCTTATTCTGGAAATTCACCGTCCACTGGAAGTCGATTGGTTTGTCGAGCAGTGAGTCGCTCATAACATATTTCAGACAGAATCCCTTGGTAAAGTCCTCGTCCTGACTCTTTGCCTTTAGAATTTCACGAGCCATGAAGAGCAATAGGATATCCTGTGTTTTATAACGGCGTATTGCTCGCTCATTATCATTCACTTTTCTCAGTTTACCCTCCAACTTCTGTTTAACATCCATAACTAAAAGATCTAATGCTTTGCGCTGCTCCTCGCGTTTCTCGTTCAATCGTTTCTGAACTTCAGCTTTCACATTAAAGTGCTGGCCTTTGGGGGCTGCTTCGTTTTTTGCTTTTAGCAGTTTCCACTGCTTTTTTTCATAGTTTCTGAAATCACGTATCTGTTGTTTTTTCAGTTTCTCTTTTTCTTCCTTGACAAAGAAGTCTATCTTATCCTTCAATAGCTGCTTATTATTCAAAATGGCACGAATCTCCTCGATGGTGTAGGCTGGCGATGTCGTCTTGTTTGTCTTGGGGATGGATTCACCGAAGAATTTCTTGAAGATGCGATAGATGTGACGATATGGACTATTGGTATCTCCGACGGGCATCGTGTTATAGAAGTTTTGTGGCTGATCATACTCTACTGTCTTCATGTAGATTCGAATCATGTAGGCTACATTCTGCTGCAACTGATGGTTGTCTTTTTTCTGTTTTTCAAGCACTTTTGCAAAATCGGCATTCTTAGTGGCTATATCCTCCAATAAATGGAAAATGTCATCAGTAAAGAGTCCGTTAGGCAATTGCAAAGGACGCTGCAGGTAGCGAGCTGCCAGTTCCTTCAGACCGTTCTGTTCAGTATTTTTCCATCGAAGCCTTTCGCAATGCAGGAATGGTATGTACAGAGCAGCCCCTTTGGCTTTGTACTTTTTGAAATGTTCGGTTAGATAGTCGATGTAGAAGATTTCTTTCTCCAAGTAAATCTTGTAGAAGTCTTCGATAGAAACAGGCTCTTCGTCAAATACATCAAGTAGGAACGGATGATGAAAATCTGCATCAAAGTCGTCATCGTTCATGGGCAGGATATTAGCCTTAACAAAGATGTTTCTCATCTTTTCACAAGTCACCTTTGCTTCAGGTGCCAACTCGAAACTTTGTCCCATCATCGAAAGTGCCGTTTGCATGGCAACATAGTTTTGACCTGTCAGGTTCATACGTTTCTTTGTGTCTGTCGTTAGCCATTCCATGATGTCGCGAGCCAGTAGCTGTCCTAAGGATCCAGTCTTGACGACGGCACGTATTTTATTAAATTTGTTTTCTTTGGTGCCAATCATCTTGCATTTGGCAATGAAACTTTCAAGTGCCCGTCTTTTCTTATCTTTACGCTCATGCAGACGCAGGAGGGCTGATTCCTCCATGCGCTTTGCATTGTCTGTCACTTCGCCCTTGAGCAGTTTCTTCAGTTTGACAGGAATGTCAGAAAACTTAAGCCCTCTTGTCTGTAATTCACGGATTAACGTGGTCTCATCGGCAGGTAATATGTTACCCTCGCTGACTTCTGTCAGGAAGTTTTTCATGTTGGTGTAAAAGTCGGAGATTTTCTTCTCCACCAATCCAGTATTTTTCTGATATTTTTTAAGCAGATAGTGATAGAACAAAATAGCTGGCAACTCATAGAGACTCAGCATACACTGAGGCGGTAACAGTTCTTCTGCCTGATTAGTCTGACGCTTGTCGCCCTCAGGCGATGCAGGGTTAGCGGGCAATCTTGGGATAAACATATCCCTCCTATCCAAATCGCCATAATGATTGTCAGAGTGGTTGTTGTGCCATCCCTCCCATCGGATGCCGATGGAGTGGCTCTTGGTGTCAAAGTCATATTGGGCATTCTGCTGGGTCACGTAAGGCTTCTGCCCTGCTACATCGGGTTCCTTATATATTTGTCCATCCTCAACGTTCTTGATCTCCATGACATCCTGCCATTTTTCCTTCATCATTTCGTTCACCTCCTGGATGCGTCCAAAACCATGCAATTCCTTTTGAAGAATACGCAGGCGCTCAGCATTATCAACGCTGTATGCTTTGTCGTGTTGGTAAAAGGCAAAGCGATATTTACCTAAATTAAGTTGAAAACGAAGATGGTCGAACATACCTGTCAAGTCTATATACTTGAGTGCCAACTGGGGAAAGCGGTCTTCCCAGCGTACAAAGGTACTGCGAGGAGTATTTTTTCCCGTAGTATTTGCGGCAATAGCATCTGTCTCTTCCCCTATATCACCTTGCTCTTCAGTAATAACAGCCTCCTCGCCGTGAGTGTTTTCCCAAACTACTGTGGCATCATCTTTGAATTCGTTACGTGCCTCTTTACAGAATACATCATACAACGGACGAGGACATTTGCGCAGTTCACTTAACATATCCAATGCCAGTGCCGTGTCTGACATCTCACTGTCTATCCTGGCCTTCACCATCCGGATACGGTTCATGCACATGATTTCTTTGACATACATTAACTGCTGTTCTGCATGCTCACCTGTGAACTTAATCTGCTGATTGAAGCCAACTTCATCCATTAGTGAGAAAGATACTTGTTTGTCCAGAAAAAGGCACAAGAAGTAAATAATGCCTATATCAGACAAGCCTTTCTCTTCATCCATCATATAGGCTTGATAGTTAGGGTTTCGCACATAGCGTACAGATTTCTTGGTGATTATCTGGGTTTTCATGTCGAGTTTCAAACCTGATTTTTTCCATTTCGGTATATTGGAATCATGTAGCGTGTTGAGTAGTTTCTTGTAATCAGGATCGTCTGGCGAGAAACGTTCCACAACGTCTTCAGGAATGCGAAGAGCTGAAAGCACCTCATTGCTGGAATGATCAAGTTCCTCCATGCTCTTAAATGTCTGGCTGCTATTCTCGTACAAATATTGTAGTTTTTTGCCTACTTCTTTTTTAAGTTCTAATTGTCTGTTTTGTTCTTCTTTGTTATTATAAGGTCGGTAATGTGTGTAATTGTTGCGTATATCAGCCATCAGACTTGTAAAAAGTGACATGACTGTCATGAGCGATTTCAGTTGAACCGTCTTTTTCTCTTCATCCTCCAACTTCATTCGCTTGAAGAACGGGAAATGACGATAGAGGCGTTTCTGCAGTTTCACTTTCTGGATGTTGTCAAGAGCTTCCAATTTTTTGCGATGGGACTTGTTGAAAGCATTTTCTATTTCGTTCTCATTAAAAAGAGGCATGCCGATGGCCTGCATGATGGTGTTGATGGTTAGTGTCATGTTGTGACGAGCCAGATTAGCATAAGCTCCAATGACGTGACGTTTACAATCGGGTTGTTCGTCGTAAGGCTTTGAATAGTCCACAGGGACTAAGGTGAATTTTACGTTTGGCATAGTAATAGGATTTTATTTTTGATTATTGTTGTTTGAAAAAATAGACATACTATCCTTGAAATAGGCCCACAGATAGCAAGCAAAGATGAGTACTATGCAGATACCTCCAGCCCACAAGGCCCAGTTGATATCATCGGGGGTGTTTTTCATCTCATTAACGGCTTGCATTACCTGAGCAATGGTAAGTATGGCCACTATGATATTAAGCAATTTCTGAAGACGTTCGGACTTCTCTTGAATTTTCTGTAGGTTTCTTTCTGTTGTCATTTTCAATAAATCTGCCTTCTCACCCACCTCTTGGAAGGTTTGATCAATTAGAAGATTTCTACAGCAGAACTGGTAAAACTGACTATAATGTGTGTAGACAGAAACGTCTGTATAATAACAGTTGACTTTAATTCTGCAAATGATATTGATTAGTTTCCAAAGATCGTCATCTTTGTTTTTCTTGGTGAATTCAAATGATGTCATCATCTGTTCTAACCTCAACAGAGTGAAGCGTTGTATCAAAACTAAGAGATAAACTATCAGATACTGGCGACTGAACCTGTTGTGAATCTGTTTGATAAACTCTGAATTTCCTTCTTTTCCTACGCATACCATTGACGCACCTTCAATAGCAGACGAGAAGTATATATTTTCATACGCTTCTAGAAAGTGACCTTGTTCCAGCATCTGATTAAACGGTAGCATATAGCTATTTTCCACACAACGAGCCAAACGCATCATGTCTGGATAAAGGCATTCGCTCGTTATCTTATTTTCAACATCTTGCATTGAACAGAAGGTGAAAAGATGGATGCGATCCCGGCTGAAGTACTTGATTCTAGGAACATCAGGCTTTGGTTGTCCTAATGTAGCAAGCATACAGTTCACTAAGTCGTCTGTACACCAGCACAGAAAATCCTCATTGAAACGAGTTTTGCCTTGATTTAACTTCCAGAAATCTGGAGTACTTTTAAAAATCTTATTGACTTCAATTGCCACATCTAGATTTTTCTTTTTCTGATTCTCTGGCTCTGGACATACACACAAGTACTTGTCGCGCTCATCACGTTTGTGGAGATAGTAATTTAGGACTTTAATAGATTCCATATTTTTCGTATCATCCAAGCGGATACAGAAGGTCATAATACCGATTTGGGAAGAAGGCGAAATGAACAGGTGAGGTGCCATATTTCCCTCATTCATCAAAGTGAAGAGAATAGTCTGAGGATTCTTCTTCTCTTCGGCATTCTTTCCAATGTAAGCCATACTTTGCTTTCCTAAGATACGCTCAGCAAAGAGAGTCTTAGCAAAACGACCTTCAGGAGCATCGAACTGTTCTTTACAAGGGGTGAACTTATAGATGCTTAACTTCTGTTTTACTGAAATACCTTTTTGTTGGAACAGATCCATTATATACGGATATAGTACGTCCTCCTTATTATAAAGATTTTCATTAACAGCTTTCCACCTGTCAAGTTTAGATAAAATAGCATTCCAATCTTCTAACGTATCGAAGTAGAATGGAACAATAAAAAATGTAAAAGCTCTTTCTATACTCATAGGATTCGGCTCTTTTGTCATAAACTCTTTTTGCTTTTCCATAATTCTTTTTATATGTTTTCAATTATTCTAATCCTTCTATTAACTGATCAAAATCAGAACGGATGGTCTTGTCTTATATCCGCCAGAACTTATAGTCACCTTAGCTCTTTTAATTCATTCATCAGCCAGGCTTTTAGTTCTTCCTCAGATGGAAGTCTGAGCATGTATTCAGAGACGAAGAGGCGCTCGTCGATACCACTTGTTGCATATTCAACCATCTCTTTGCCTGCGGCAATGCAGAGCAGAATGCCGACAGGAGGATTGTTGCCAGGCTGCATCATGTTCTTGCGATAGTAAGAGAGGTACATGTTCAGTTGAGCCACATCTTTATAGTCGAGTTTATGGGACTTGAGTTTCAGAATCACACCAAAACGAGCGTTTCGGTTGTAGAATAGCAAGTCCATAATATAGTATTCCTTATCTATAAGAATGCGCTTCTGACGGGCTTCGAAGCAGAAGCCATTGCCCAATTCCAGCATAAAGTCCTGAAGATGGTCCATCAAGGCTGATTCCAAATCAGACTCTTCTACCACATCTTTAGCATCTATTCCAAGGAATTCAAAGACGAATGGTGACTTGATGGTCTCATGAAGACTCTGTTGAACAGCCCCCTGATTGGCTAATGCGTGCAGGGCATTCTTGTCACGGCTTAGACCACTACGTATGAAATACCCACTGTCAATCTGACGCTTTAACTCGCGAGTACTCCATACGCCTTTGATGCACTCGATCTCGTAAAAGGTCCGCTCCAAAGGGTCTTCTATAGGTAGAAGTTGGACAAAATGAGTGTAGGACAGGCGGTTGAAGAGCTTGTCAGCAGGGACAACTACTTTTTCTGTCGTTTCAGATTGTGTAATCGGTGATTGCACCATCTCGCTGCTTCCAAATTTGGCAATCAGTGATTACCTAATCTCTGATGCTTCCAAAATGGCAATCGGTGATTGCCATTTTGGTGAACTCGTCAGAATGTACTCGGCTATGGCTGGTTGTATCCTTTCGTATGTAAGAAAGAATTGGCGATATAAACGCAGGTCTCTGTAAGAGTATCCTTTCATTTTCAATCGCCCTGCCAGTTTCTGCAACAGTTTCTCGCCATACTTGGCCCTGTCGCTGCCGTTTTGCTCATAGTGAACAATATAATAGCCGTTCAGCCAGTTGCGGCAAGTGACATGTTTGTTGATGACGCTTGCAGCACTTTGCTGAAAGGCGTCATTCATAGAGCGCAAACTCCGAGCCAATTGCTCAAATGATTCTTGTGAGTTGAAAGCCATATTGTATCTTTAACTATTCTCTTAATATCGTCCTTTACAAACCAATTTCTGTAGCTCTTTTATTCTCTTAGCTCTCAGCGTAGCTATCGTTGTCAATTTTTCTGTTGCATCGCTATTGTCGGTTTCTGTCATCGCATCTATATGACACTTGTAGTATACTGTACGCATCGTCTCTTGTATTCTTCAGGAGACAGTACGACGGGTTTCCAAACATCTCTGTTGAGTTCTTCTGGTTTAATAGCAGCATTGAAATATCCTGCTAAAAAAGCATGTGAATAAATACTGGTTGCCATATTCTTTTTTCGCTTATCATGTACTCTATTTTCCTGTTTATATTACATACTCTTTTCCTCGGAGATTTTCTTTTGTCTTTCTTGAGCTTCTTCTATCTTCTTTTCTAGGTTGACTTTCGCCAAAATATGTTCCCAGAATGTGTCTATCTGTAGATTGATTTGTGCCATTTTGATAAATCATGTTTTTCTTTCCCATTGCTGTATGTGTTTAATTGTCTGTAATTCTGATTTTGCAATTGTTTTTGTTTTATTTTAGTAATCGGTTTCGCATTGCGATACATTTGTTCATGCGCTGGCCGTTGATAGCATAGCTATAAATGCTGTGGTCGGTGAGCTTAGAGAGCGACTTTGAGAAGTCGCGCAGTGTGGCTGTTGTCTGGTCTATGATTTTTAGGGGTGGGGTAGTGGTGCCGTTGAGACTACTTTCTGTGAAGAGGCTCATCGGAAGGAGGGTCTGACGTGCTGTGCCTCTGTCTGCATTAAAAGCGGCAAGCTTATGGCTCGCCTCTACCATATAATAATTAGAGATAATGAGTCTGTCATGTAACTTGTTGTAGATGGAACAGCCGGGAGTAATGCCGAGCACCTCCAACATGATGGGATAGGCACGGCCTAACTGCGTCTTGATGCGATTGAGTTTGGTGGCAATCTCCCCGAAGGTGTATGAGTTGTGCTTGGCCATATAATCGAAAACAATGCTGACGTGATATTCATCTCCCTGGAACCTCGAAGGTAACAGCTCATGAAGAATTGCACGGATATTGGCCAGTCCATCACCGGCATTGGGATGGCGGAAGGCAAAAAGATAGCGGTCTGTCAGGAGCAATGCATTGGATGGCAACTGTTCTATGCTGTCCAACACTGAATCCCAGCCCTTGTTAAGTTTCTCTTCCACATTGGAGATAAAAATGTCGTTGACATCGATGAGGGGAGAGATGTCCGGGTGTTCACTGCTTAGACACATCACGCCGTAAGACCGCTGTATGGCTAATGCTTCGGTTGGAGTGATGTCAAGAATGTATAGCGCAGAGGGATTCTTCAGTACGTTTTCTGGATGTGTCCTATATTCTTCAATATCAGCTTGCGTTAGCAACTGTACAGGCTGTTGCTTCAGCAGCTTGTATAGATATGATTGCCCCGTTGTTGCAGAACTGACAATGGCTTGATAAACTGTATCGGATATATAGACTTTAAACATTCGTACTAATAGTTGATGGTGCAAATATACGAATAATTCGTAAAGCACGCTCCGAAACAATGCCATAAGTGCCAATTATTATTGGTAGGCGTAAATTTCTATAAACGATTAACAGGTTGTTGTTGTTAGCTTTTGTCGCCTTATTAAATGCCTCCGGCAGCTATGATATAATCCACGGTATCATTGATTGTGGTTAGTTTTTTCTCGTCCGCTTCCGGAATCTCAATGTAAAACTCTTCCTCAAATGCCATAATTAGTTCAATGTAATCCAAGGCGTCGCATCTATGCTTGCCTTCTTTGTCCAAATAGGCACGAAATGGTACCCTGACACTCTCTTCGACTTCCTTGAGCGGCATGTCCAGATGCTCACTGACGAGTCTGCAAACTCGTTCTTTAATATCTTCTTTTATCATGTCTTTTTAATCTTGATTCTGTAATATGTTAGATAATTTTTTTTGTGTCCTATGTTGTTCGCGGATTGGATACATTATTCCTTTGGTGCAAATTTACACAAAACCATCAGAGTTACCTAAAAAACAGATAAAAAATGTTGATTAAGTGAAATGGCTAATACATTTTAATTAAACATTTCCTTCCAGATAAGCGCTAGTAAGTGTGGACAAACTTTTGCGCCGATTATATAGAATAACTCTAAGATGCTGAGGGGCGACCTCTGTAATGGAAGGAGGCCGTAGATAACAGGAAGGAGACCGCATAAATCCTGCGGCCTCCTTCCTGTTTTTCTCGCACCGAAAAAAGGCGAGAATAATTCCTTACACTCTCACTTTTTTGACGAGGGTCTTGCCGTCGGTGGTGGTGATGCGCAGCAGCAGGACGCGGGTGGCGCCTGCGGCAAGGCTGAAGGTGGACTGGTCGGTGCGGAGCAGCGTGTTGCCCAGGGTGTCGGTAACGACGATGTCGGCTACGGGACCGCTGACCTTGACCGTTGACCGTTGACCATTGACTGTTGAACATTCTACTCCTAACTCCTCATTCCTCATTCCTAACTCCTTACTCCCCACTCCCGTGGCCTGGTTGTTGAAATCGATGGTTGCTGTCTGGCCTGCCTCGAGGGGGATGAGGAGTGTGTTATGGTCTTCGGGCTGGCAGTCGAGCTCGGCGCCATCTACGGTGACCTGACGGTCATAGACCTCGGGGTAGCTGAGGTAGAGGGGACTGCCCTGGTTGGACTTGATGGTGACGATGTCGGGACGCCCGTTGCTCCACTCGATGCTTACCTCAAAGTCGCCGACGGCCTTGAGGCCGCTGATCTTGCCGCTGGTCCACACGGCGGGCAGGGCGGGGAGCACGCTGATGCTGCCGGCGTGGCTCTGCATGAGCATCTCGGCGATGCCGGCGCATACTCCGAAGTTGCCGTCTATCTGGAACGGGGCGTGGCTGTCGTAGAGGTTGTAGTAGATGCCGCCGGCATACTGATTGGTGGAGTAGGCGGTGGAGTGCTTGAGTGCGTTCTTAAGGATGATGTGTGCGTGGTCGCCGTCGAGGGCCCGTGCCCAGAGGTTGACCTTCCAGCCCATTGACCAGCCGGTGGCTGCATCGCCGCGCAGCTTGAGGGAGTTGACGGCGGGCTCAAAGTAGGGGCTGCCGCTGGTGATGGTGTTGAGCGGATAGAGAGCCATGAGGTGGGAGAGGTGGCGATGGCCGGGGTCGCTGCTGACGTCGTAGGCTGAGTACTTCCACTCGCGGAGGATGATGTCGCCCTTCTTGACGCCGTTGCGCGGATTGGTCCACTGGCTGTTCTTGGCTGTGTTGGCGGTGTAGGTCTCGGTGTGGAGTCCTTGGTCGGTCTTCTCGAGATAGGTGTCGAGTCTGGCTATCTCCTGCTCGGTTACCTGTGCCTCTCCGCCGAGTATGTCGATGGCCTCCCTGACAGCCTTGAGGTGGCTGTAGATGAGCTGCTGGGCATGGGCGGTGCCGTCCTCGGAGTTGTGGGCGTCTTGCTCGGGCGAGTATTCGTTGGGGGCGACGTAGGTGCCGTCGGGCTGGATGCTGAGGGAGCTGTAGCCGCGGTCGTTGATCATGCGCTCCATCCAGAACTGGGCTGCGCTATACATGGCGGGGAAGGCGCGCAGGAGGAAGTCGCGGTCGAGGGTGTAGAGGTAGTGCTGCCAGAGGTGGGAGCAGTACCACACGTTGGCAACGAAGTAGTTGTTGCCCCAGGTGCTCATGCCGCCGAAGATGTTGTTCTCGGTGAAGCATGTCCAGCCGTTGCTGACACGGCCGTAGGTGGTGGCGGCGCGCTTCCAGTTGGCGCGGCCGGCCATATTAATGATGTAGTTGAGGAATGGCAGGTGTGTCTCGCTGAGGTTGGTGGGCTCGGCGGGCCAGTAGTTCATCTGGATGTTGATGTTGGAGTGGATGTCGCTGTTCCAGGGTGCCTGGCTGAGGTTGTTCCAGATGCCCTGCAGGTTGTTGGGCACATTGATGCCGAGCGAGCTGCTTATCTCGAGGTAGCGTCCGTAGGCGAAGTAGAGCTGCTCGAGGAATAGTGTGGCGGGCTCGCGGCCTGTGGAGTTGGCAGCTGAGTTGTAGCGGTCGATGAGCTCATTGGTGGGCAGGCTGCTGGCTGCTGCACCGAGCTGCAGGGTGACGCGGCCCATATAGCTGCGGAATGCTGTCTGATGGTCGCTGAGCAGGGTTGCCCATCCTTTGTCGGCTGCCGCAGCGAGGCGGCTCTGCGATTCGGCTGCTACGTCGGCGTAGGCTCCCTTGCAGGAGGCGTTGGTGTCGTCGTAGTCGGTGAGGGCAGAGAGGAGGATGGTGACCTCCTTGGTGCCGCTGACGTGCACTCCCTCAGCGGTGGCCTCGATGGTGGCTCCCTCACCGCCGATGACCTTGAAGGTGGCGTTGTAGGTAACGGTGGCAAGCTTGCCGCCGAAGGAGCCGCAGTCGCCGGAGTAGGCTGGGGTGGAGGCGCTGATGCCGTCGCCGGGCTTGACACTGACGAGGAGGTCGAGGGTGGCGTCGCCGTCGGCGGTGTAGTGGGCAGCGACTACCTTAGAGTCCATAGAGGAGAGGTAGCGGCGCTCATAGGTTGTGGCGCTGGCAGCGCTCTTGAAATCGACGCCGGCCACTCCGTCTTCGATGTCGAGCCAGCGCACATAGTCGGTGGCGCTGCCTGCGGTGGAGTAGTTGAAGTCGGTGGATAGATTCTTGACAAACAGGCTGCCGAAGTTCTTATACTGTCCGTAGCCGCCCATATCGTTGGGTGTGCCGGTCCAGAGTGTCTTCTCGTTGAACTGCAGCTCGTCGGTCGCTACGCCTCCGAAGAAGCTGGCGCCGAGCTGGCCGTTGCCGATGGGCAGCGAGTATTCCATCCACTTGTTGCTGACGCCGGTGAGGGTGGCGGGCTGGGTGTACCAGAGGGTGAGCGGGTGCTCGGGGGTGAAGGCGGCGACGCCGCTGACCTTATAGTCGTCATATACCATGTCGTCGGGACTGACGAAGTGGAGCGGGTCGTTGACATCGCCTGCGCTCCAGAATCCGACGGGGTGGCCCACCTCGGCGCCCTGCCACTGATTGAACATGCAGTTGGCGGTGGTGATGCCGTTGGCCTTGATTTCCCATGCGGGGGCATAGGTGGCGTTGGTGGTCTGGACGAGTGAGTAGCCGCTGGGGTAGGGGGTAGCGGCGGCGGCGAGACGTGCGTCATTGCCGGTGCCGCTGACGGTGGCGTAGTTGCCGAGGCGGCTGATGAGCTGGAAGTTGGCCTGGCTGCCTACGAGCTTCCATAGCTGGCCGTTAACGGGGTCGGCTTTGGCTAGGACGGCGTTGGTGCCGGAGCCTTGGTCGAGGATGGTGTTGCTCTCGCGCGCAAACTCGATGAAATACCAATGCTCGTCCTCATCGGTGGAGAACTTGGGCACCTGTGCCTCGGCAATGACGAAGTTGAGGCCGTTGTTGCCGTCGCCGGCGCTCCATTCGCCCAGCTGCACACCGGTGGCAGTGCCTCCCCACTGATTCATGCAGTAAGAGGAGTTGGTGCGCTGTATCTCCCAGCAGCCGCTGCCGTTGATGAGGCGGAAGGTGGCGCCGTCAGCTGTCTTGCTGGAGCAGAAGCGGCTGTCGGAGTAGATGACACGGCCGCCCAGGCGGCTGACAAGGCGGAAATTGTCCTTGGTGCCTATCAGCGCCCATTTCTTGCCGTCGGCTGCCGACTTGGTGGCAGTGATGAGCTTGGCTCCGTCGGTGCCGGGGTCGGAGAGGACGTTGCTGCCCTTCTGAAATTGGATATAATACCAGCTGGTGTCCTGGCCGGCAGTGGTGAATACGGGCATGCTGCCCTGGGCTGACATGGTGAGTGCTGAGATAAGCAGCAGTGTAAAAGCGAGTATGCGTTTCATGGCTTATAGTGTGTAATATGTTATATGTTTAATGTGATATGTTTAATGTAAAAGCCTCCGGACTTGGCTAAATTGTCCAATTGTAAGTTTGCCAAATCGTGAAATATCTATTTGTTTGCCGCAAAGATAGTGCTTTTTTTCTTATAGATGACTATTATTTTGCTTCTATTTATTTTTCGTCTTTACATTATTATATAAATATAAAAGTTTTTAGTATCTTTGCAAGTCAATTGGGCATGGTGCCCTGAGCCTATAAAAGAATAAAAACAAATTAGCGATGAAAAAGATTATCATTATCCTGGCAGCAGTGGTCTGCTCCGTGGCCGCAATGGCGCAAAGCCAAGCAGATGAGGCACTGAAAGAGATGGAAACGAAAGTGAAGGTCGCCGACGGGAAACAGACCGACGGCAGAGCCCAGCTGGACGCGGCATTGGCCTGCATCAACGATGAACTTGGCGACAAGAAAGACCTGCAGCGCGGATTGGTGTATGCCGAGCGTGCACTGAAGATTGCCGAGGCGCAGACCGTGCTCAAGGACACCCTGCTGGGGCATACCCACTATACCCTGGGAGTGATATACATTCAGCAAAACGACTACGGAAAGGCCTGCGAATACTTTGAAAAGGCCATGAATGCCTTCGAGAGAGAGCTGGGCGCCGACGACCCCGTGACAAATGGCACCAAGATGGTGTACTCATATATGATAATGCAGATGCAGCCGTTTCGTGGATTCCCGTATATTCAGGAAGCCTTCTACAACAACAGCATTGCTCCCGAAGACAAGCGCATAACCAACATGGACGAAGCCAACATACTGCTGGAGACCTCGCTGGAAATGCTCATCGCGGCCTACACCGAATACTTCAAGACCGCAGTGCCATTGATAGTTCGTGACGGCAGTCAGTATCTGCTCGTTCAGAGCGGCGACTGGAATATTGAGAAGCCGCTGGTGGGCTGGCTGGTGCCGACATTGATGCGCTCTGAAGAAGAGAACGCGGACTTCGTGGGCGATGAGATAATCTTCTGCGATGGTGATTTCAACTTTACTGCCATACCTGCCGAGGAAAAGGAGAAAGGCGCACTGACATTCAACTTCAGGCACTTCCTGAGCAACCCCCGTACGCTGGTGAGTAACCCCGGCGACTCGCGCATCCTCTTCCTCAACACCGAGACTTACGAGCAGCTGCGCAGCAAGTTCCGTGAGTTCAAGGCAAGTAGGAAATGAGAATTGAAAATTGATAATTGAGAATTGATAATTGAGAATTTTGCACGGAAGAAGTTTAAGAGGTTCAAGAAAAAACTACATATTTCACGAATTCTTGTCAAACGGCTTGCAAAATTTCAAATTTCAAACTTCTAATTTCAAATATAAATGTAATGGACAGACTTTATATTTTTGACACTACGCTGAGAGACGGCGAACAGGTGCCTGGCTGTCAGCTGAATACCGTGGAGAAAATCCAAGTGGCCAAACAGCTGGAGGCCCTTGGCGTGGACGTGATAGAAGCAGGGTTTCCTATCTCAAGCCCTGGCGACTTCAACAGCGTGATTGAGATAAGCAAGGCAGTGACATGGCCCACTATCTGCGCCCTGACTCGCGCCGTGGAGAAGGACATTGATGTTGCCGCCGAGGCCCTGCAGTATGCCAAGCGTAAGCGCATCCATACTGGCATAGGCACGAGCGACAGCCATATCAAATATAAATTCAACTCCAACCGCGAGGAGATAATCGAGCGCGCAGTGGCTGCGGTGAAGTACGCCAAGAAATACGTGGAGGACGTGGAGTTCTATGCTGAGGATGCCGGCCGTACCGACAATGAATACTTGGCGCGAGTGATTGACGCCGTTACCAAGGCAGGTGCCACGGTGTGCAACATTCCCGACACTACGGGATTCCGCCTTCCCAACGAGTATAACGAGAAGATAAAGTACCTGTACGAACATGTGGATGCCTTTGCCGCCGGCAAGAGTATTCTCTCCACCCACTGCCACAACGACCTTGGCATGGCCACGGCCAACACGGTGGCCGGCGTGCTGGGCGGCGCCCGCCAGGTGGAGGTGACCATCAACGGCATCGGCGAGAGGGCCGGCAATACATCGCTGGAAGAGGTGGCCATGATTTTCAAGACTCATCCCGACCTGGGCATCGAGACTAATATCAACACCACCAAGATATATCCCGCCTCACGAATGGTGAGCAGCCTGATGAACATGCCCGTGCAGCCCAACAAGGCCGTAGTAGGACGCAACGCGTTTGCCCACTCCAGCGGCATCCATCAGGACGGTGTTCTGAAGAATGCCAGCACCTACGAGATTATGGATCCCAAAATGGTGGGCATCGATGATAATGCTATCGTGCTGACCGCCCGAAGTGGCAGGGCAGCCCTGAAGCACCGCTTGCATGTGAACGGCATAGAGATTGACGGTCCGAAGCTGGATAAGGTTTACGAGGAGTTTCTCCGCCTGGCCGACCGTAAGAAGGAGGTTACCGACGACGATATCCTCGTATTGGCAGGCGGCGACCGTGCCGAGACTCATAATGTGAAGCTCGACTATCTGCAGGTGACCACTGGCATGGGTGTACGCTCCGTGGCCAGCATAGGTCTGTGTATTGCCAATGAGCACTTTGAGGCTGCGGCCTCCGGCAATGGTCCTGTGGATGCGGCTATCAAGGCCCTCAAGACTATCATCAAGCGCGAGATGACGTTGCGCGAGTTTACCATACAGGCCATCTCCAAGGGCAGCGACGATATGGGTAAGGTGCACATGCAGGTGGAGTATGCCGGCCACGTCTATTACGGATTCGGCGCCAATACCGATATCGTGACTGCCTCAGTGGAAGCATATATTGATTGTATAAATAAGTTTAAGTAATGGGCCGTTCTCTTTTTGAAAAGATATGGGATTCTCACGTGGTGCAGAACGTGAAGGATGGTCCCACGCAGCTATATATTGACCGCCTTTACGCTCACGAGGTGACTAGCCCGCAAGCTTTTGACACTCTAAGGGATAAGGGCATTAAGGTGTTTCGCCCTGAGAAAGTGATAGCTATGCCTGACCATAATACGCCCTCCGACCAACAGGAAGTAATCCACGACCCCGTGGGACGTAAGCAGGTGGAGACACTTAAGCGTAATTGTGAGGAGTTTGGCATACGCCACTTTGACATGGGCACCAAGGATAACGGTATTATCCATGTGGTGGGGCCCGAGAAGGCCCTATCGCTGCCAGGCATGACGATAGTGTGCGGCGACAGCCATACCAGCACCCACGGTGCCGTGGGTGCGCTGGCCATGGGCATCGGCACCAGCGAGGTGGCTGAGGTGCTGGCCAGCCAGTGCATACTTCAGCAGAAGCCTAAGTCGATGCGCATCAACATTGAGGGCGAGTTGCAACAGGGTGTTACGGCCAAGGATATAGCACTCTACATAATGGCAAGGCTTACTACTAGCGGTGCCACTGGCTATGTGGTGGAGTATGCTGGTAGCACTATCCGCAACCTCAGCATGGAGGGCAGGCTCACGCTATCCAATCTGTCGATTGAGATGGGTAGTCGCGCTGGCATTATTGCTCCCGATGACATAACTTTCGCCTACCTTAAGGGCCGCGAGTATGCCCCCAAAGGTGAGGCTTGGGATAAGGCCGTGGAAGAGTGGCGCAAGCTGAGAAGCGACGATGATGCCGTATTTGACAAGGAGGTGACCTTCCGCGCCGAGGACATCAAACCGCGCATTACTTATGGCACCAATCCTGGCGCCGGTATCGCCGTTGATGAGGCTATCCCTGCGCTGGAGGACATTGCCGAGGCTGAGCGCAATGGTTTCCTCGCGCAGCTGGACTATATGCAGTTTAAGCCCGGCGAGATGCTTGAGGGCAAGCCCGTGGACTACTGCTTCCTCGGAGCCTGCACCAATGGCCGCATCGAGGACTTCCGCGCTTTTGCCAGTGTGGTGAAAGGGCGCAGGAAGGCTGACAACGTGGTGGCATGGTTGGTGCCTGGCTCGTGGCTTGTAAGGCAGCAGATTATCGATGAGGGCATCGACAAGGTGCTGGAGGCTGCAGGCTTTGAGCTCCGCTTGCCGTCATGTTCCGCATGCCTTGCTATGAATCCTGACAAGGTGCCGGCAGGTAAGCTGGCAATATCCACCAGCAACCGCAATTTCGTTGGACGCCAAGGCCCCGGTGCACGCACCGTGCTGGCTTCGCCGCTGACCGTGGCCGCCAGTGCCGTAACAGGCGTGATTACTGACCCTCGTAAACTCAAATGATATGGCAAAGGCTAAATTTAACATAGTACTGAGTACCTGTATTCCTGTCGCAATCGATAATTGCAATACCGACCTCATTATACCGGCGCGCTATCTGGCCTCCACCACTCGCGACCCAAAGTTCTTCGGCGATGCCTTCATGCATGACCTTCGCTACGATAGCGAGGGCAAACCAGTGGCTGACTTCGTTATGAACAGGCCTGAGTTTTCAGAGGCTCCCCATGAGGGCGTTCACGAGATTATCGTGGCTGGCCAAAACTGGGGTAGCGGTTCCAGCCGCGAGCACGCTGCATGGGCTATTGCCGGTTATGGGGTGAGGGTGGTGATATCTTCTTCCTTTGCTGACATTCATCGCAACAATCTGCTCAACTGCTTTGTGCTGCCGGTAGTGGTGAGCACTGACTTTCAGCAGGAGCTGTTTCTGACTATTGCCGGCAATCCGCAGGCCAAGGTCAAGGTGGATGTGCCCAATCAGACGGTTACGAATATGGAGACTGGCCACAGCGAGCATTTCGACATCAATGGCTATAAGAAATACTGCCTGATGAACGCCTTGGATGACATTGACTTCCTGCTGGAGAATCGCGACAAGATAGAAGAGTACGAAAACAGATAGATGGACCGTTACATCGAAATACTTGATACCACGCTGCGCGACGGCGAGCAGACAGAGAGCGTCAGTTTCCTTCCCAACGAGAAGCTGACCATAGCCCGCTCCTTACTGCAGGATGTGAAGGTTGACCGCGTAGAGGTCGCCTCGGCCCGTGTTTCAGAAGGTGAGAAGGAGGCGGTCAGCATGATCTGCAGCTGGGCTAATGGCGCAGGTATGCTGGATAGGGTAGAGGTGTTGGGATTCCTCGACGGCGGCAAGTCGGTTGACTGGCTTGTAGAGTGCGGCTGCCGCAATATCAACTTGCTGTGCAAGGGTTCGCTTCGCCACTGTAAATATCAGCTGCGCAAATCTCCCGAAGAGCACATCGCCGATATAATTGCTACTATCGACTATGCTGCCAGCAAGGGAGTGAATGTCAATGTATATCTTGAGGATTGGAGCAACGGCATGAAGGATTCTCCTGAGTATGTCTATCAGGTGATGGATGCGCTCAAGGATACTGCCATTCGCCGCTTTATGCTGCCTGATACTCTCGGAGTGCTCAATCCGCTTCAGGTGTTGGAGTTTGTCCGTAGGATGGTAAAGCGTTATCCGGAGGCTCATTTCGATTTCCATGCTCATAATGATTACGATCTTGCCATAAGCAATGTCCTGGCTGCAGTGCTGAGCGGTTGTCAGGGCATCCATGCCACCGTAAATGGACTCGGCGAGAGAGCGGGCAATGCTCCGCTGGCCAGCGTACAGGCAATCCTCCATGATCAGTTTGAGGCGCATACTAATATCGATGAGGCGGCCTTATTCCAGATAAGCCGTCTGGTAGAGAGTTATTCAGCCATTCCTATTTCGCCTAATCGCCCCATTGTAGGGGAGAGTGTTTTTACTCAGGTGGCAGGCGTCCACGCCGATGGCGACAATAAGCATAATCTCTATCAGAACAATCTCAAGCCAGAGCGCTTTGGCCGCAAGCGTGAGTATGCCCTCGGCAAAAACAGCGGTAAGGCCAACATTATTAAGAACCTTGATGCACTGGGCTTGCAGCTGACGCCTGAGCAGACGAAGCTGGTGACTGAGCGTATTACTGAGCTGGGCGATCGCAAGGAGATTGTCACGCCCGATGATCTGCCGTTCATTGTGAATGATGTTATTAAGCACAATACCGACAGCAATAAGGTCAAGCTTGTTGGTTACATGGTGTCAACGGCCCGTTCTCTGCGTAGTTACGCATCGCTGCGTATTGAGATTGACGGCGTGGAATACGAGGCTGCATCCACCGGCGACGGTCAGTACGACGCTTTTGTAAAAGGTCTGCATAAGATTTATGCCGAGAAGTTGCATCGTGAGTTTCCAGTACTGACCAATTATTTCGTCACCATTCCTCCCGGCGGACGTACAGATGCCTTGGTGCAGACGGTTATCTCGTGGGAGTATAAAGGCAAGTCGCTGCGCACCCGCGGTCTTGATGCTGACCAAACGGACTCTGCCATTAAAGCTACAATAAAAATGCTTAATGCAATTGAAAACATGTAACTTAAGGATATGAAAAATCTTCTGTATCTTTTCCTTGCGATGCTTGTCCTTGCCGCCTGTGGCGGTGGTAAATCAGACAATACTGATGGAAGTGATTCTCTGTCCGACAGCATCCTTGACTCCACTCTCTTGGCTGACGGCGAGGACTCGCTGATGAATGAGATGCCGGTGTCAAAGGCCATTGACGGGGTATTTTATGATTTCATTGCCACCTTCTGCCAAAACAGCAGATATCAGAAGAAGCGCATACAGTTTCCCCTTCTCCGTACCGTCAATGGCGAGGAGGAGAATATTGATGAGAAGGATTGGCGTTTTTCCAAGTTGCATTTCAGCAGCGATGCCTATACGGTGTTCTTCTCTTCTTTCAAAGAGATGGAGCTGGAGAAGTCCAAGGATGTTGAGAAGGTTACCGTCCAATGGTTTGAAATGGAGAAAGACCGTGCCAGTAACTATAATTTTGAAAAGATTGAAGGCCAGTGGATGCTTACCTCTATTGATGAACACTCTATTGACCAGGATCCTGACAATGACTTTCTGCACTTCTACTCCATGTTTGCTGCAGACCCCTCTTATCAGGCTGAGCATTTGGCGGAAAGCATAAGCTATGACGGACTTGATCCCAATGATGATGATGAGTTTGATGCCCATTTCGTGAAGAATCATAAGATTTCTGCTGCCAATTGGAGCGAGAATCTTATACCCATTTTGCCGTCACAGGATTTCTCAAACATTAATTTTGGTCAGGATCTCGACAATTCATCTTCTGAGAGGATGGTGTCTTTGGAGGCACCGGGTTCCGGATTTACCAGTCGCATATATTTCCGCCGCAGCGAAGATACCTGGCAGCTATATAAAATTGAAAATTATTGAGATGCTGACAATAAAGGAAAATTATTCTTTAAGGGAGCACAATTCTTTTGGCCTGGATGTTAAGGCCCGCTACTTCGTAGAGTATGAGAGCGAGGAGGATCTTGTGAAGTTTCTCTTTGAGACAGATACTGCCGGTTTACCCATGTTTCATATAGGCAGTGGTAGCGACTTGCTTTTCACTAAGGATTACGACGGCTACCTGCTGCACTCGGCAGTAAGGGGCGTTGAAGTCGCAGGTAACGATGGCGATAATGCGGTCTTGGTGGTAGGTGCTGCCGAGATATGGGATGATTTTGTCCAGTGGACGATTAGCAACGGCTACTATGGGCTTGAAAACATGTCACTTATTCCCTCCGAGGTCGGTGCTGCGGCTGTGCAGAATATAGGTGCTTATGGCACCGAGGTGAAGGATTATATCGTTTGCGTTGATTGTGTTGATCTGCGTGACGGGAGCATTGTCAGCTTCTCCGCAGAAGATTGCGGGTTTGATTATCGCCATAGCCATTTCAAAGGTCAGTGGCGTGGTCGGTATGCCGTTACAAGGGTTACATTCTCTTTGTCCATCCGTTTCATTCCCAATCTCCGTTACCGTGGCCTGATGGAATTGCCTCAGGAGGGTCTTACTGCACAGGCTGTTCGTGATGCCGTTATCAGTATGCGTCAAAGCAAGTTGCCTGACCCTTTAGTACTGGGAAATGCCGGCAGCTTTTTCCTTAATCCCATCATTTCGCTTGATAAGTATGAGTCCCTGCGTCAGCAATATCCCGACATACCGCATTTCCCCGTTCCCTCAACAGGCGGTACCCTCAATGCAGTTGGCGAGGTCAAGGTTCCGGCAGCGTGGCTTATAGAGCATGCTGGCTGGAAGGGCAGGAGTCTCGGTAGGGCAGGGGTGTATGAGTTTCAGCCTCTGGTGCTTGTCAATCTCGGTGGTGCAACACCTGATGAGATTGTAGCGTTGGCTGCCAGGATTATAGATGATGTCAGCCGGAAATTCGGCATCACACTTAAGCCGGAGGCAATATACATATAAGAAGGTGTACGTTTACCTATGTCACCTGTTGTTTTTCAATTCACAATCCCTTAGTACGTTGTTTGTATACATATGGCAGAGTGTGTCCTCTACCATTTCTTGTAATTAGATAAGCTCAGAGGATCAAAAGCCCCTTCAATATGTTTAATTTCGAACGGTTCCTCTGTGCCAACCAATGAGATGACGTCAAAGCGGATGGGTCCTATCACATTGTACCTCTGCACGTAGGCGTTGGCGGCAGATATCAGATTACGTATCTTTTCGTCTGTAACAGCTTCTTCCGGTTCTCCGAAATTATTCGACTGTCTTGTCTTCACCTCGACAAAGACGACAGTGCCATCCTTTGAGGCCACAATGTCAATGTCTTTATGTCCAACCCTGTAGTCTCGGTATAGTATGCTGTATCCCTGCATGATAAGATGTCGTGCAGCCACAAGCTCTCCCAGCTTCCCCAGATCATTGTGTAGTGCCATGGTAGTTATTTTTTAGTTGATAAGCCTATATCATTTCACAATTTGACAAATTATAATTCACAAAGCACCGCGCATTATGGTTCCGTTCTCCCTTGAGTGTGCTGCGTGGGAAAACCGCGCAGCGCCGTCCCGTCCCTCCTTCAGTGTGCCGCGCGGTTTTCCCGCGCGGGCCCACCTCCAGCCCCGGGTTTTCCGATTCATGAAAGGGCCGTGCCAAAACAAAAAACTCCGCAGCTTCATGGCTGCGGAGCCTGTCCAAGATGGCGGATACCTACTCTCCCGCGAATGCAGTACCATCGGCGCGGGCGGGCTTAACTTCTCTGTTCGGGATGGG
>JAEEGJ010002215.1_pt1 | contig 120432 bp, 111 predicted proteins | sample 8958761 | NCBI WGS metagenome assembly JAEEGJ01 (sample SAMN16246546, study PRJNA631951) | gut metagenome | biome: gut microbiome; feature: rumen; material: RS-attached | host: Bos | place: Iran: Karaj | collected 2018-10 | reverse complement strand
GGTGGGGCGTGGGGCAAAGCCCCACACACAACAAAGCGCTCCGCAAGAGGTGAATTTCAAAACAGTCCGGTGGACTGTTTTGAAAGAGGAGACGCCCTGCAAGAGAGGGCGTCTCCTGAAATCTTACTATTCTCAGCTGATATGCCAGATATTCTCTGCGTAATCTGCGATAGTGCGGTCAGACCTGAACTTTCCGGCATTACACATATTCAGCCACTGCTTTCTTGCAAAAGCAAGTCTGTCAGCAGAATAATCACTGTTAGCACGGAGCTTTGTCTCAACATAGCTCCTTATATCACCAAGAAGATAATAGTGGTCGGGTTCATGCCAGCTTGCGCCGTCAAGCAGTGAAGCGTACAATTCAAGGAAATCGCCGCTGCCGCCATCAGAAACACTTCCGTCGATAAGTGAAGAAACGACCTTCTTTATCATTGGATCACCTGCAAAAGCTCTGCGGCTGTCGTACTGCGGCAGGAGCTTTTCGAGATCCTCAACTCTTGCACCAAAGATGTAGTTGTTGTCCTCACCGGCTTCCTGTACTATCTCGATGTTAGCACCGTCGAATGTTCCGAGAGTTACAGCGCCGTTGAGCATGAGTTTCATATTTCCGGTACCGCTTGCCTCTGTACCGGCTGTTGAGATCTGCTCGGATATATCTGCAGCTGCAACAAGTTTCTCAGCATAGGAAACATTGTAATTCTGAACGAAAACGACCTTTATCAGATCGCGGGTATCCGGATCGTTTGAAACTATCCTGCCTATCTCGTTGATGAACTTGATTATAGCCTTTGCACGGCGGTAACCGGGAGCAGACTTAGCTCCGAAGATGAAGGTTGTCGGCTTGAAGTTTGTGATACTTCCATCCTTTATGCCGTAGTATATCCAGAGTATCGAGAATGCGTTGAGGAGCTGTCTCTTATATTCGTGGAGACGCTTTATCTGAATATCAAAAATCGAGTCTGCATCGACCTTAACGCCGTCATGCTCGCTGATGTATTCTGCAAGCTGAGCTTTTTTGCGCTGCTTTATGTCGATGAAACGACGAAGCACTCCCTCGTCATCTGCAAATCTTGCAAGTTCTCTGAGTCTGCCGAGATCTGTCACCCAGCCTTCATCGCCGAGGAGTTCAGTAATGAGCGCCGAGAGTTCCATATTGCAGAGCGCGAGCCAGCGGCGCTGAGTGATACCATTTGTTTCGTTGCGGAAGCGGTCAGGATAGATGCTGTACCAGTCTGCAAGAACAGTATCCTTGAGTATCTGCGTGTGTATCTCCGCAACACCGTTTATGTGGCTCGAAGCATAACAAGCCATATCAGCCATATGAATGAGCTCACCCTTGATTATCTTCATACGGTTTATCTTGTCTTTTTCTGTGCCTGATGCATACAGCTCAGCGATGAGCTCTTCGTTTATCTGAACGATTATCTCATATATTCTCGGGAGCACTTCCTGTACAAGTCCTATCCACCACTTTTCAAGAGCCTCCTGCATAACAGTGTGGTTCGTGTAGTTGAACACTTTCTTCGCTATGCCGAGAGCCTTCTCGAAGGTATATCCCTCGTTGTCAACAAGCTGCCTTATAAGCTCGGGGATAGAGATAACAGGGTGCGTGTCATTGAGCTGTATAGTAATATAATCAGCAAGGTTATCAAGAGTTCCGAAGCGTTCCTTGTGCTTGTGCAGAATATCTGTCAGAGATGCACAGCTGAAGAAGTACTGCTGCTTTAGACGAAGCTTCTTACCCTCGTTGGTATCATCGTTAGGATAGAGGACACGGGATATGTCCTCAGCGTAGATCTTTTCCTTTGACGCTTCAAGATAGTCCTGCTTGTTGAAAGTATCAAAGTCGAACTCCTTTACCGGTTCAGCCTGCCAAAGGCGCAGAGTTCCTACATTCTGCGTACCGTAGGCAAATATCGGCATATCATACGGAACCGCCTTTACTGTCTGTCCGCTGTATTCTATGAGAACTGTATCTTCATCGCAGCGCTCAGACCACGGATCGCCGTATCTTGTCCAGTCATCTATGTCCTCTTTCTGAAAACCGTCCACAATAGACTGCTTGAAAAGGCCATACTTATAGCGTATGCCGTAGCCGTCGAGAGGAAGTCCGAGAGTTGCAGCGCTTTCAAGGAAGCAAGCTGCAAGTCGTCCGAGACCGCCGTTTCCGAGAGCAGCATCTTCTATCTCCTCAAGGTCAGCAAGGTCAAGTCCGAGCTCCTTGAAAACAGAATCAACATCTTCATAGATACCCAACACGAGCAAGTTGTTGAAAACAGCTCTGCCCACAAGAAATTCCATAGAGAGGTAAGCTGCACGGCGTTTTGAAAGATGCTCCTGACGAGCTGAACTCCACTGGTCAGCATAGAGTTCCATAACTGTATCACCGAGTGCGCTATGGAGCTGCTGCGGTGTTGCAGACTTTATATCCTTAGGAAGTCTGCCTGTGAATTTTTCGATAAATAATTTCTTGTCCATTTTTCTAACTCCAATCCTGATTTATTGTTGACTTGAATCATTATTCGCATTATAAGTTTCTTTTCTAAGCTCTGATTTCTGAATTCTAAAATCTGAAATCTATTATCTGTTATACATCTTGTTCAGCTTGCGTATCTTCTTTGCAAGTTCCGGCGTGAAATCAGCCGCTTTCGTTCTGAACTGCCAGTTGCAGCCAAGAGTCGAGGGGGTATTCATCCTGTCCTCAACCGGGCTGTCGAGAAAGTCCTGTATCTGCGCACAGGCAACCTCCGCCACACTTCCCCACGCCGCCTTTACGACTGCCATAGGTATCTCACTCTTTCTCCTGACTCCGAGGTATTTCTTGGCAAATTTGAGCGATTTCTTGTCAAGTGTATCCACCCAGCCGTTGAGAGTCTCATTGTCATGAGTGCCGGTATATGCAAAGCAGTTTGTCGTCGTGAAATTATGCGGCAGGTAGTCGTTCTTACCATCCGAGAAGCCGAACTGAAGCACTTTCATACCCGGATAACCGCACTTGTCAAGCATCGCCCTTACTTCTGGTGTTATGAAGCCGAGGTCCTCAGCGATGATATTGAGCCTGCCAAGTTTTTCCTCAGCCAGTCTGAACAGCTCGTAGTCCGGACCTTTTTTCCACTCTCCGACAGTAGCGTCCTTGTTGCCGAAAGGTATCGTGTAATAGCTCTCAAAGCCGCGGAAATGGTCGATACGAACAATGTCATAAAACTCCGAAGCCGTTTTAATACGGTTTATCCACCATTTATAGCCGGTCTTCTTATGATAGTCCCAGTCGTAAAGAGGATTTCCCCAAAGCTGACCGGTCGGTGAGAATTCATCGGGCGGACAGCCTGCAACACATACAGGACGCCGTCTTCTGTTGAACCAGAAAAGCTTGTGGTCTGCCCAGGCTTCAACGCTGTCGAGTGCGCAGTATATCGGTATATCACCGACTATTTCAATGCCGCTGTCATTGGCATATTTTTTCAGAGCCTTCCATTGGCGGCTGAACTCAAACTGCATGAATTTATAGAACTCTATTTCTTTTTTGAGCTGTTTCTTAGCATCAGCAACAGCCTGTGGCTTGTGATACACCAAATCGTGTTCCCACTCGAACCATGGCTTGCCGCCGTTGCGCGTTTTCAGCGCCATAAACAGACCGTATTCATCGAGCCATTCCGCATTAGCCTCACAGTATTCCTTATACTCCGGCACCTTAGACGGCTTGAAGCGTGAATATGCTATCTTCAGCACCTTGAAGCAGTTTTCGTACAGCAGCGCATAATCGACCTTGTCAGGCTGTCTCTCCCACGTAAAAGAGGTATACTCATGTGTTTCGAGCAGTCCGTCACTTTCGAGCGTCTCAAAGTCGATGAAGTAGGGATTGCAGGCATTTGCTGAGAAAGACTGGTACGGTGAATCACCGTAACTCGTCGGTGACAGCGGAAGTATCTGCCAGCACTTTACACCGGCACTTCTGAGAAAATCGACAAATTCATATGCGTGCTTTCCCATTTTGCCTATGCCGTATTCGGACGGCAAACTCGAGATGTGCATAAGTATACAGCTTTTTCGCATAATAATACTCCTTTATTACAGTATAATTTAATATCTTGCGTCAATAATACTAAAAAACAGGATTTGAGGTCAGACTATGAGATCATCACAGTATTTATTTGCATTTCTGATGGGATATTTCCTTTACAGTCTTGTCGAAATAGTCGGCAGAGGTTATACCCACTGGACTATGTCACTCACCGGCGGTATAGTTTTCGCCGTGCTCTACGGTATCAACAGCCGCGAGACCGTTACACTCATCAGAAGCTGCTTCATCGGTGCAATTATCATAACTGCGATAGAATTCACCGTCGGAGTTTTCGATAATATTATAATGCACTGGGAAGTGTGGGATTATTCGGAGATACCATTAAATCTGCTCGGGCAGATATGTCTGCCGTTCACCTGTTATTGGTTCGTACTGTGCATACCGGCAAGGTTCATATGCCGGAGGATAATGCAGCAGTTCGGCACTCAGAAGCCCTCTTCCCTCAGTTCAGAGACCAATCCTACGTAGAATTCGCGGACATCAAAACCTTCGATATTCTCACGCATAAGATCAATAGCATCACCGTGGCTTATGCCGCGCTTTTTGTCACTGGTCACAAGTCTGAAACGTTCACCGTGCTTAGCGGAATCTTCCCATACAAGACCGTCGTTTGCACCGTTGAGCTTCTTTATGAGCAAATATCCGATATTCAGCGGAAAGCCTGCCGAACGTGAGTTCTTCATAACAGTCATTATGCTTCTGTATGAGACCTGCGGTGAATCCGGCATCTCTGTATCATAAGACTTCGCCCGGACTGCACTCAGGTCACGCACACCAGCCATAAAATCCGGTGTCTTGTCTCCGAGCTTGCTGAAAAAGCGGTTGTATCGCTTTTCTATGATATTAACAATGCTTCCGGGAACTTTCTTCAGCAGATAGTCCACCATATCGCAGCCCTTATGCGGTGTATTTATCGTAGTAAGAGTTGCAACATATTTATCCATGCCAAGACAGCTGATTGCATATCTTGAGTCAAGTCCGCCCTTTGAATGAGCAATTATATTCACCTTTTCAGCACCGGTCTCTGCAATAACTCTTTCTATCGCTGACTTTACCTCCACAGCGCTTTCAGCAACTGCGAGCGATGACTGCTGTTTGCCGTAGAAGACCTTTGCACCGTTTCTTTCAAGCTCAGCCGGAACTCTTCCCCAGTAATTCACCAGCTGCCAATCGCGGAAGAAGATACCGTGAACGAGCAGCAGCGGATACTTTGTAGCACAGACTGTGCTTGCTTCTCTTGACGTATCAAGTTCTTCCTTTGCCGATTCTATCATGAACTCACGCCTTGCGTTCTTATAGAAACTGCGGATAACGAAGAGATTAACTACCGGTACCCACCAGAACATTATTAGCAGTGCAAAACGTGATATCTTCACTTGCCTGCCGTGTATCACAAGTCTGAACATACCCGAGATCATCAGAAGTCCCAACGCTGCGAGCGGTACTCCGACCGCCGTCAGTATCAGTGCGATACTGTGATCGGTGAGCGTCAGCCATAAGATGAGCAGCACTGCTTCTATCGCAGCGGCTGTACCCGTGATATGTATGGTATCTATGCCTTTTTTGAGTCCGCCGAGTCTTCCGCCGGGAGTTTTCCGCCTTTGGTAGCCTGTGAAGAATACAATGAGCCATTCGAGAGCAGCTATAAAAGTCACGGCAGCCTTAACGCCTGCCGTAACAGGCGCATCTGCCCATAGTAACGGAAGGTTTGCAAATATAAGCAAAAACAAAAGCGTTATCAGGTATTTTATACGTTTCATCGGTATTCCCTTAAAAAATCAAGCTGTTCCGAATAAATCAGAACAGCTTTTTGATCAATAATTCTTGTTAGAATCCGCGTTGAAGAAATTATTGCTGCTTTCTGTATAGTAATCGTTGGGTTCAAGTGACATAAAGTCCTCGTCCTCGATGTCGGGGAGTCTTGCACCGCAGCGTCCGCAGAACTGGAAACGCTCGTTTACCTCTGCGTCACACTTAGGACAGATCTTGTATCCCCTGATACCATTCAGTTCAAAGCGCATTTTCTTGATTCTTCTGCGTCTCTGGTCGATATCATCGCAGAGAAGCTTGAGTTCCGAAGGATCACCGTCCGGATTCTTGTAGTATTTCTTTCCAAGGTCTGTAAAGATCTCAACGATTCGCTCCTCCTCATAGAGGATCTTTCTCTTGAGATTGTTAGCCTCGGAAACGTTTTTTGCCTTTTCGGAAGCACCCTTACCCATGCTGCCGATAGTGTCAAAAAGACCCATGATTAATCACTCCTGTTGATAATTTTTCCATGCTCGTATTTATTTTAGTCTATAAATACATTATACATCAACGTGAAGATTACTGTCAAGCGTTTTCAAAATAATTTTACCACAGCTAACAAGATTTGTGCATATCTTACATTTCAGCTATGTCATTTTCGGTAAGCTGAATAATACCATTCTTTGTAAGCACATCTGAAGCGTGAGCGTTGTCATCAACACGGATAACAAAAGAAACCGCTCTGTCAGATGTTCCGAGGAATGAGTACATATACTCAACATTAACGTTGTCGTTGCCGAGTGCATCGAGTACGCGGCTGAGCTGACCGGGTGTGTCAGGTATAGAGATAGCTACGACTTCTGTAACATTAACTGGATAGCCGGCTGCTTTCAGTATATCCACAGTTTTTTCTGTATCGTTGGCAATGAATCTTACTATGCCGAAATCAGCAGTATCTGCAAGGCTGAGTGCTCTGAGGTTAATTCCGTTCTCCTTTATCACTCGCATAGCCCCAGCTGCCTGACCGGGTTTATTATCAACAAAAACTGATATTTGTTTTACGTTTGCCATATTCAGTCCTCCTCTTATAGATTATGAGAGCTTTGAAAAAACAGCCACAGGAAACAGCGCCCGTCAAGAGCGCTGTGCCTGCAAGGATAACAGCTATTTTTTATGAATTAGTTGCTGCCCTTCTCCTCATACATAACGAGAGCTGAGAAATCCTCGATATACTCATTAACGTGAGTCTGAGCATCGTGACACATACTTGCAGTAGTGCTGTACTTGATGTCGATGACCTTTACTGACTCGATAAACTGATTGAGTTCGTTCTCAAATGTCGCAAATTTCTCGTATTTCTCCTGTTCAGGCATAAAATTTGTTGAAAAGATTTTGACTTTCATAATGATTCCTCCTGTGATTTTAATATATTATAACCCGTTGCGGGCTATTTATCTTAGTCGTGGAGCTTTCGCTTGTCGATTACACGAACAGCCTTGCCCTCACTTCTTGTGATAGACTTCGGAGATACAAGGTGTACCTTAGGATTGATGCCTATCATAAGCTTCATTGCGTCTGCAAGAGCTCTCTCCTGCTTCTGCATATCCTTGACCTTATCGGAGAACTGCTCCGGATTCATCTCAACATTGATGTCGAGAGTATCTGTGTTGTTTACGCGGTCAACTTCGATGAGGTAGTTCGGTGAATATCCCTGTTCAATGAGAACTGTCTCGATCTGTGACGGGAATACGTTTACACCACGAATGATCATCATATCATCGCTTCTGCCCATAGGCTTAGCCATTTTGATGAGAGTTCTGCCGCAGGAACACTTCTTTCTGCTGAGAACGCAGAGGTCGCGTGTGCGGTAACGGAGAAGCGGGAATGCTTCCTTGGTGATACTTGTGAATACAAGCTCTCCTACCTCGCCCTCGGGAAGAACTTCACCTGTTTCGGGATCGATTATCTCCGGAATGAAGTTGTCCTCATTGATATGCATACCGGTCTGCTCAGAACACTCAAAAGCAACGCCGGGACCGCTGGTCTCAGTAAGACCATAGATGTCGTAAGCCTTGATGCCGAGAGACTTCTCGATAGAACGTCTCATCTCCTCAGTCCAGGGCTCTGCACCGAAGATACCAGCCTTGAGCTTGAGATCATCTGGAGTAAGTCCCATTTCCTGAACTGTTTCGCCGATATATGCAGCATATGAAGGTGTGCAGCAGAGAATAGTTGCACCGAGATCCTGCATAAATGTTATCTGACGCTCTGTATTTCCTGATGACATAGGCATTGTCAGACAGCCGACTTTGTGAGAACCGCCGTTGAGTCCTGCACCGCCTGTGAAGAGTCCGAAGCCGTATGCGATCTGACATACGTCCTCATTTGTACCGCCGGCAGCTGTGATAGCTCTTGCTACACATTCATCCCAGAGGTCGATGTCGTGCTGTGTATAAAATGCTACTACTCTTTTTCCGGTCGTACCGCTGGTAGAATGGATTCTTACACATTCACTGAGCGGCTTTGCAAGAAGTCCGTAGGGATAAGCATCTCTCAGGTCAGCCTTGCTGAGGAAAGGCAGCTTGTGAAGATCATCAGTTGACTTGATGTCCTCAGGCTTTACGCCCTTTTCATCCATAAGGTCACGGTAATACTTCACGTTGTCGTAAACGTGCTTTACCTGTGCAACAAGTCTCTCGTCCTGCAGCTTCTTCATATCCTCACGGGACATACATTCAATTTCCGGATTCCAATATTTTTCCATTGGTTTCAGACTCCTTAAAATAAGATTTCTTATGTCAAGTTGATATCAGTTATTACTTAGCAGCTTTTCCAAGCTCAAAAGCCTTCTTGTTGAGTTCGAGGAACTTAGCCGGAACACACTGCTCCAGAGCTTTCTGCCACAGCTCCTCGGGATAGTCTGTTATCGCAGAGAATACACCCATAAGAACTACATTTGAAGCCTTTGCAGTACCAGCCTGTTCAGCGAGTGAAAGAGCGTCAACTGCAATAAGTTCAGCACCGGCAGCTTTGATCTTTCCTGCAAGATCCTCGGGATACTGTGCAGCACCTGTAATAACAGGCATAGGATCTATCTGCTGTGTGGATGTGATGAGCTTGCCGCCCTTCTTGAGATAAGGCAGACATCTTGCAGCCTCGAGCATCTCAAATGAGATAACAGCGTCAGCTTCGCCCTTTTCGATAACAGGAGAATAAACCTTCTCACCGTACTTTACATATGTTACAACAGAACCGCCTCGCTGGCTCATTCCGTGTACCTCGCTGACCTTAACATCATAACCCTGTGCAAGAAGCACATTTCCCAGAAGTCTTGAAGCGAGAAGCGAACCCTGTCCGCCTACGCCGACTATCATAATAGATTTAGTTTCCATTTTTTTCTCCTTGTATATTTACTACTGTCGAGATATCAGAGTATCTCCAGTTCTCCGTCAACAAAACCGATAGCATTGCCCTCAGCACCGAGAAGCACATTTTTGTAAGTACCGCTTTCGAGGTATTCCTTCACCATTTCCTTGAAAAGGTCCTGTGCGTGTTTCCAGCCGGTGTCCTCCTCGTCAGAAGTGTCAACTGTGAAGATATCTTCCTCGCTGCTCCATACTTCTTCGCAAGCCCAATCGCCTGCTGTGTCGGCAGGATCAAATTCTCCTGCTGCTATAAGCTGAATGCCGTAGATGTGATCTTCTTCCGACTCCTCATAGAGATTGAAGCAGAAAGCCTTTGCGCTTTCGGGAATATCATTGTTTTCAAGCAGGGAGTCCAGCCAGTGTGCGAACTCCTCATATATGTTCATCTGTAACATTATTGCTCCTTTTTAGGCTTTTTGTATCTGAAAAATTCAAGTTTTCCGCATCGCGGACATTCATATATGCTCGCAGTGAGAGCTCCGGAGAGCCATTGGTCGAGATGTTCAAATATAAGACCGCTCTTTCCGAGCTGTATGCGCTTTGTTCCCATATACTTCATAGCTACATTACAGTAAGGACAGTTGATATTTCTTATCTTCATGGTATTACCTCGATTATTAGTGTGTTTTATGTGATTATATTTATTGCAGCGCCGGAACGGCACGTAGCGCGGATATGTGAATTATTGTATATTCTTACGCTTCGATAGCGCCGACCTTGCACTGCTCCTGACAGATTCCGCAGCCTACGCACTGTGTATGGTCGATAACAGCCTTGCCGTCACGCATTGAGATAGCAGGACATCCGAGCTTCATACACATCTTGCAGCCTACGCACTTGTCAGCGTTTACCTTGAGAGGCGGATTGTGCTTTACATACTTCAGCAGAGCACACGGACGGCGTGAGATGATAACGGAAGGCTCGTCAGCTGCGAGTTCCTCCTTGATAGCAGCCTCAGTCTCAGCGAGATGATAAGGATCAACTACGCGGACTCTCTTGATGCCGATAGCCTTGCAGAGCTCCTCGAGGTTAACGGCTGCTGCCGGATCGCCCTTAAGGTTCTTGCCGGTGGTGGGGTTCTGCTGGTGACCAGTCATACCTGTGATAGAGTTATCAAGGATGATGACAGTTGAATTTGAGTTGTTGTAGGCGATATTCACAAGGCCTGTCATACCGCTGTGCATAAAGGTTGAATCACCGATAACAGCAACAGTCTTGTGTTCTGACTCTGCTCCGCGAGCCTTGTTGAAGCCGTGGAGACCTGAGATAGAAGCGCCCATACATATAGTTGTATCAACGGCAAACAGCGGTGCAACAGCTCCGAGAGTGTAGCATCCGATATCGCCGGAAACAGTTATCTTATTCTTGCTGAGGCAGTAGAAAAGGCCTCTGTGAGGACATCCCGGACACATAACAGGCGGTCTCATAGGAATGTTCTCTTCAAGAGCTGTGAACTCCTTCTTCTCGCCAAGGAGCTTATCTGCGATAACAGCCTGATTGATCTCGCCGATATAACCGAATATATCCTTGCCCTGGATATTGTTCACGCCGATATTGCGGCAGTGCTGCTCGATGATACCGTCGAGTTCCTCGATAACGTAGATCTTCTCATACTTTGCAGCAAAGTCCTGTATTAGCTTTACGGGGAGAGGATTTACCATACCGAGCTTGAGTACGGAAGCCTTGTCTCCGAGAGCTTCCTTAACGTACTGATAAGCAGCGCCGTTTGTGATAACACCGAACTCAGCCTTGTCAGAGATCTCTGTGCGGTTGAGAGGTGTTGTCTCAGCGAATTCTATAAGCTTCTTTGTGCGCTCTTCAACGAATACGTGTCTGCCCTTTGCATATGCAGGCATCATAACGTATTTCTGAGCGTTCTTTTCATAGGGGATAAGCTCGCGCTCCTGTCTGTCCTCAACTTCAACGATGCTCTGTGAGTGAGCAACTCTTGTGGACATTCTTACGATGAACGGAGCATCATATTTCTCTGAAAGCTCGAAAGCGAGCTTTACGAATTCCTTACATTCGCCTGAATCCGAAGGTTCGAGCATAGGCACCTTAGCTGCGATAGCGTGATGGCGGCTGTCCTGCTCGTTCTGTGAGGAGTGCATCCCCTGGTCGTCAGCAACAGCGATAACCATACCTGCGCTCACACCTGTATAAGCTGCTGTATAAAGCGGATCAGCTGCTACGTTGAGTCCTACGTGCTTCATTCCGCAGAAGCTTCTTGCACCTGCGATAGATGCTCCGAGAGCTGTCTCCATAGCGACCTTCTCGTTCGGAGCCCATTCAGCATAGACCTCATCGTACTTAGCGACCTCTTCTGTGATCTCAGTAGAGGGTGTTCCGGGATAACTCGAAACAACGCGGCATCCGGCTTCGTACAAGCCTCTTGCAAAGGCTTCGTTTCCAAGCATAAGTTTCTTCATTTTTATGTATTTCCTTTCGTGTTATGATTACCATATTATGTAAACGGCGGTTTGCGCCGTTGTTTTCATCAGTTTATCAATGATTTTCAATAAGCCACCTTGAAACGCCGTCCTCAGCATTAGTACCGATAATTGCATCAGCGGCAGCCTTTAGCTCGTCCCTTGCATTACCGACAGCAATCCTGACATCAGCCGCTTCAAACATCGGAAGATCGTTGAGATTGTCTCCGAAAGCGACCACCTTTTCAAAGCCGTAGTTTTCACGCAGGAACTTTACTGCGTTGTACTTCGAGGCTCTGTGAGAGAATACCTCGAGATACCATTCGCCGTTGTAGATGTCGAGGTAGAAAGCGCAGTCAACGCCGTCTATCTTTTCAATTTCTTCCTTGACCGGCAGAAGTACATCCCGCGGACCAGTCGTAGTGAAGTAGACGGTATTGCCGTCTGCCTTATCGATAAGGCGCTTACATTGTTCAAACGGCTTGAGGTATTGCTTCTTTCTGGATTCTGCAAAGCTCCTCATAACTTTTGTCGTTATTTCTGAGTAGTAGCACACGAGCAGACCGTCATCGTTTATCCTGTACATAAAGCAGCGAACGTTATTCGCCTCGAATGCTCTAAGCACAGCGGCAGACGCTTCAACAGGTATGTACTCATTCTTTACGTATCTCTGGTTTTGAATGTCATAAATGCTTACTCCGTTCATAAGGATGCACGGGACATTGATACCGAGCTCCTCAGTAAGCGGAAGAGCTGAATATATCGACCTTGCTGTCGCAAAAGTAAAATCAATCCCTTCTGCACAGAGCTTGTTGAGCGTGTCACGGGTAAACTGCGTTATCTCAGCTTCCGGGCCGAGGAGCGTACCGTCAAGATCCGAAACATATAGCGTTTTCATTACCGCAGATACACCTCCTGTGTCAACAGCGTAAAGTTACTCATAATGCTATTATAACATATCAGTTAAAAAAAGTGAAGTTAATATTATTGTCAGATTCAATATTTGTCGATTATCACGAATTTTGACCGCCCGTAATGTTGATACTGCCCAAAACAGACATTATTAAGTCAGATATGCAGCTAACGCCCACATTTCATCCAAACAAAAAGGGACGATGCTGTCATCGTCCCTGATAATGCTTATTTTGCGCCGTTCATAACGCCGTTGAGTATACCGTTCTCCCAGCTGAGAGCTTCTCTGTGGAAGAGACCGTAGCTGTCATCGCCGCTGAAGATACCGTTGTCCCATACAAAGCACTTGATACCGTTCTTCTTGGCTTCTGATACATAGTACTGATAGTACTGCGAACGTGTAGCCTCGTCAGCAGCCGCAAAGCAGCCGAACTCGCCGATGATAACAGGTGTGCCCTTGTCAGCGAATTTGCTCTTCAGCTCGCTGAATTTGCCAGCAAGCTCATTTTTCTGACTGTCACCGAAGCTCTTGTCAGAACCGTTGACAAATTTCCACGGTGCGTAGTAATGTACTGATATAGCGATATTTCCGCCGTTCGGCACAACTGCGTCGTTGAGAGCAGCTGTCTCGGCAGATGCCGCATAAGTTGTGACTATAAGTGTACGCTCAGCATTGTTTCCTCCGGACTTACGAACAGTATCAACAAAATCCTGTTCATACTTGTTTATGACCTTGCGCTCCGCAGGAGTACCGCCGCTCCACTCGGCTGAACTGCCGACTGTTCGGGGTTCATTCATACCCTCGAATAAGAGTCTGTCACCATAATCACCGAATCTGCTGCATATCTGAGTCCATATGCTCTTGAGCTTTTCGCTGCAGGCAGCATATTCGCTTTCGTTCGGTCTGAACCATACATAGTCATCGTGATGCATATTCAGTATGACGAAGAGATCCTCGTTATATGCATAATCGACAACCGTCTGAACTCTGTCGAGCCATGCTTTATCGATAGTCGAACCGCTCATATGCTCGCCCCATGTTGCAGGGATACGTACAGCATTGAAGCCTGCCGACTTTACGGACTTTATCATATCCTTGGTCGTTGCCGGGTTTCCCCATGCTGTCTCGGCATCTGTTGTCCACTCCTTGTAATCATAGCATTCAAGGGTGTTTCCGAGATTCCAGCCGACCTTTATCTCGCTGATTATCTGTGCAGCGCTTCTGAAGCTGCTGCTTGATTTTTCTTTTTCAGCCTTTGTGACAGGCTCAGTAGTTGTTTCTGCCTTTGGGGCAGGTTTGCTTACTGTGCCGTCGCCCTGACTGTATTTCACCGTGACGGAATCCACCTTCACGGAAGGCTGCTTGCTCCACCAGTATCCAAGCACAAGTGCACCATCCTCTGCAATACAATTTTTCACATCATCAGGCACGAACCATGTGAGTGAAAGTGATGAATCTCCGGTAAATACTGCTGTATCAGGTGACTGATACTTACCTGCTGAAGATTCATACATAAAAGCTCCAGTGAACTTTTTGAGGTCTCCTCCTGAGCTTATGTCATACACCACGACCTCCGGCACTGCATTTTCCGGCAGGAATCCGGCAGTAGGTATCTTCACTGTATTGTCTGCTGCGCTGTATTCAACGCTTTCACCTATTTCCTTGGAAACTGTTCCGTCAACCGGCACATCACGCGTACGCGTATATGTACATACGGCACTCTCTACCCTGAGGCTGGTGACATTTCCCCACCAGTAGCCGAACAGGACTTCTCCTTCCGGAGATATGCTGCTTCTTATCTCCGCCGGTACGTTCCATGTTATCTCTCCGTAGGCGCCTTCGGTAGCGACTGAGAAATCAGCTGACTGATACCAACCCTCATCGGTAGCTGCGGAGCAGTCTTCCGTGACGGATATTCCGCATCCGCCCTTGAAAGTACCGATATTGCTCGCGCCGTCACCCGGATAGATAGTAAAAGTGAATGAAGTGATCTCGTCGCCGGGCTCAATGAACTCAGCGAGCGGTATCTTTAAAGTGTTGCTGCCGTCTGCACGCTGTATCACAGTATCCACATTGAACTGCGTATTGCAGACAGCGGAAACTTTTTCAACAGGACTTACGTGCTTAGTTGCAGGCGGAGCGGTAGTCTCAGCGGCAGCCGTTGTTTCTTCGCCGCTCTCTGTCTGAGCAGCAGTTCCCCCACCAACGGTGTCGACGGACATATCCAGAGTTGAATGTTCTCTTTCTTTATTGGAGCTTTTGCTGCTGCCGCATCCGGCGGAAGCTGCCGCAAGGAGTGCGGCTGACACAAAAGCCAGTATTCTCTTAGTACCCATAATGATCCTTTCACATAGATGTCTGCCGGTAACTCCTTACCTGATCCGGCATATATTAACCAATTGAAAATAATACTATTATTATAACACGCCTTTTCAACGATTTCAAGCCTTTTCTAAATCAATTATATTATAACAATATTTAAATTGATAAAATGTGTTTCTTTATTACCTTCCGGAATACTTGTACTTATAAGCGAATATCATATTACAAAGCATTATTCAAGGAGGTTCCCCTATGGATCTTAAAATAAGCAGAGAAACCATACCTGCCGCCGTCAGCATATACGACGGAGTACAGGAACAGCCGATTGAACTGGACTACATACTCCCGGACTATTACCCCGATATCTTCCGCCTTATACGCTGCGAAGTAACGCCCGTGATAACCGGCTGGACGGTCAGCGGAGATAAGCTATCCTACGAACTTCACTGCGGCATCAGCATACTCTACTGCGGCGAGGGCGACAGCGTTCTCCGCTCGGTAACACAGACACAGGATTTTCAGAAAACAGTTGACCTCGGCTCTGACTGTATATCTCCTGAGGTACTCCTCGTTCCCAAAGCCGACCATATCAACTTCCGCGCGGTCAACAAGCGTAGACTTGACCTGCGCGGAGCTGTATCCGTAAAAGCTTCAGTGACCTGCCAGTCACAGCAGGAAGTGATATCAGATGCAGTTGGAATGAATATGCAGGTCAAGAGAGTTCCCCTGCGCTATGCGGCAAAAAAGCTCTCAGCCGACAAACAGCTCCGTGTAAGTGAAGAGGCAGAGCTTTCAGCCGCACAGCCGTCAGTAGCAAACATCATCAGCAGCCGCTGCACTGTAAAAGAGTACGAACAGAAGCTCATTTCCGGAAAGCTCCTCGCAAAAGGCGAACTAAAAGCTGATGTTCTTTATTCCTGTGAAAAGGGCGAAAAAGGCTCGGTTGAAGCAATGAGCTTCACTATACCTTACAGTCAGATAATCGATATTGACGGCATAGATGAAACTTTCATATGCAGGATATCTCCCGAAGTCGTGACCTGTGAGATAACTCCGACTGCCGGAAAGACCGGCGAAAACCGCGCCCTGCGCTGTGAAGCCGAGATACGCCTTGCCTGCCGTGCCGTCAAAAATGCCGATATAATGGTAGCCGCTGACGCTTACTCGACTGTGTACCCATGCAGCGTTGAACTCTCCGAGATACACGCTGAACAGCTTCCCACATCATACAGCGAGGGATTTCGCCATACCGCAAAGCTCGCTGAGGGCGACTCCGTACCTGAAACGATATACTCCGTGTGGTGTACTCCCAAGAACATCAACACACGCACCGGAGAAGACGGAGTATCCGTAATTATCAGCGGTATGCTCACCTATTCCATGATCGTCCGTGACTCTGCCGGAATGATCTCTATGCCGGACAAAGACGAGGCTTTTGAAGAGACTATCGTGATCGGCGACGACATCAGCGGTTCTGCAGTTTCCGCAGAGATAAGCACCAAAGAGGTCTCTTACAACATCTCATCTGACGGAGTTCTCACAGCAAAGGCAGACATCGCGGCAGATATATCCGTTTCGGGCTCAGCTTCACTTAAAGCTGTTACTTCTCTGAACGTCGATGATTCCGCAAGAAAGACACGGGACGGCGACTATGCAATAAAGCTGTATTTCGGAGTCCCCGACGAAGATGTGTGGAACATCGCCAAGCGTTACAGCACAAGTGTCCGCGCGATAATGGAGGAAAACGAACTCAACGGCGACCGCCTTGAAAGCGGCGGTATGCTGCTGATACCGATAGTCACCTGATGATCAGCAATAACAATGTAAGGAGCAGAGTATGGTTAAAGATATATACAGCAATATCGCCGAACGCACAGGCGGCGACATATACATCGGCGTCGTTGGCCCTGTGCGCACCGGAAAATCGACTTTCATAAAACGCTTTATGGAATCACTGGTCATTCCCAATATCCGGAGCGAATTCAAACGCGAACGTGCTCTCGACGAGCTCCCGCAGTCCGCCGCCGGAAAGACTATAATGACCACCGAACCCAAATTCATTCCCGAAGAAGCTGTTGAGGTTGATCTCGGAGACGGAGCTGCCTTCAATGTCCGGCTCATCGACTGTGTAGGCTACATAGTTCCAAGTTCCCTCGGCTATATAGAGAATGAACAGCCGCGTATGGTCATGACTTCGTGGTTTGACGAAGAGATACCGTTCAATATGGCGGCTGAGATAGGTACACAGAAGGTCATCACAGACCATTCCACGATAGGACTTGTCATAACAACAGACGGTTCTATATCTGACATTCCCCGCAGCGAGTACGCCGAGTGTGAGGAACGAGTTATCCGCGAGCTGAAAGAACTCGGAAAGCCTTTCATCGTAATAATGAACACTATCGAACCTGATTCACCGGAAGCACGAACTCTCGCCGCAGAACTCACCGAACGCTATGATGCAAAAGTTCTCCCTGTGAACTGCCTTGACCTTGAGGAAGAAGACATACGCGGCATAATCCGCGAGGTTCTCTTCTCGTTCCCTATCAAGGAGATAAACATCCGAACAGCACGCTGGATAAACAGTCTCGAAAAAGGTCATTGGCTGCGTTCGGAGATACTCGACTGTATCCGTGAAGCCGCAAAGGATATACACATCGTCCGTGAAGCCGCTTCCGCCGCAGAAGCCATGTCAGCGTGTCCGCACGTAGTCAGCGCCGGAGTCACGGCGATAGACCTCGGCAAAGGCTCTGTGACCATCACCGCAGAGCTCGACAGCAGTTTGTTTTACAAGATACTCGGTGAGACTACCGGCATAGAAATCGAGAGCGAAAGCGACCTCATGCCGCTGCTTATGGAGCTTAACGAGATACGCCGCAAGTATCAGCGAATAGAACCGGCACTCGCTGAGGTCGAAGCAACCGGCTACGGCATCGTTATGCCGGAACTTGAAGAGCTTTCCCTTGAAGAGCCGCGAATAATCCGTCAGGGCGGCAAATACGGAGTCAAACTTAAAGCCTCCGCCCCCTCGATACATCTGATGAAAGCCAACATCAACACCACTATCAGTCCGATAGTCGGTACGGAGCGGCAGTCCGAGGAGCTTGTGATGTATCTGCTCGACGGCTTTGACGATGATCCAACAAAAATATGGGAGTCCAATATCTTCGGGAAATCACTCCATGACCTCGTCAATGAAGGACTACACACAAAGCTTTACAAAATGCCCGTAGAAGCACGGCTGAAATTGCAGGAGACTCTCGAACGTGTCATCAATGACGGCTGCTCAGGGCTTATATGCTTTATATTATAAATAACCGGCTGTACCGCGATGGTACAGCCTTTTAAGGTCTACTTGAATAGGAGGATTTTTTATCTCATCCATAAAAAATGGCGAAAGCCCACATTCATAAGAACGCGAGCTTCCACCGGTATTATGTTATTAGGGAATAGCATTGATTATTAGCCATTCGTAGGCAATTCAAGCTTAACCAAAACTTCGTCATCTACTTTTGCTGGAATAAAGGCATAAATCAGATTACCAATTCCGCAGGTCCACCAAATCGTTAAAAGAGCAACCAATCCATGATTCTTTTTCTTATACTTTTTCAGCAGAGCGTTGTTCTCTCCTCTTGACTCAATTTTGTAACCAGTGGTAACAAAATCATCAATGACTTGTTCAAATTCTCTTTGGGATGTTACTCGTCTTATTCTATTAGCCATAATTGATTCCTCCTTGTTGTGCGAGTTTTGCACCTATTTAGGTGCAATTTTATTATAACATACGTCTATAATAAAGTCAATATATTTTGCACTTATTCAGGTGCAAAACTTTTTACGGAGGATTTGTATATTATGAACAAAGACATTGAAAAGGCAGTTGGCAACAACATTCGCATACTGCGTGAAAAAGCCGGTATTACGCAAGAGATGCTCTCTGCTCGTTTGCAAGTAAATGGCTGTGACATAACTCGAAGCGCCCTTGCAAAAATTGAAGTCGGGCAGCGTCACCTCTATCCTGACGAGATAATCCTGCTTAAAAATATATTAAAAGTCAGTTACGACGATATTTTTCAACTATAATAAAAATAGCTGCTCTCAAAACGGAGCAGCTACACTTCCATATACAACAAAAGACCTATCGTATTCACGATAGGTCTTTGGTGCGAGTAATGGGACTTGAACCCATACGTCTCTCGACACACGCCCCTCAAACGTGCCTGTCTGCCTATTCCAGCACACTCGCATTTTGCAGTCATCGGTTGACTGCTTTAATATTATATCAGAAATTGGAACGCTTGTCAAGCGTTTTTTGAAAAAAATCCAAAAAAATTTTTCAGCAGCATTTTTCGCCGGATAAAACGTGCTTTGACGCCTTTTTCAGACGCAGCTCCTTGAAGAAATCCGAAAGAATTTTTGCACATTCCTCTTCCATAACTCCTCCGGTAACATTCGGAAAGTAATTATACGGCAGTTCAAACATCTTCTGAACAGACACAGCCGAACCGCTTTTCGGATCGTATGCTCCGAATATAACATCATCGATACGCGAATTGATTATAGCGCCGCAGCACATCGGACACGGTTCGAGAGTGACATAGATAGCGCAGTCCGGAAGTCTCCAGCCGCCGAGTTTTTTGCACGCCGCATCAATAGCGATTATCTCGGCGTGTGCGAGGGCATTTTTAGCAGTTTCACGCATATTCGAGCCCTCGCCTATTATTTCGCCTGTTGATTTTTTTACAACTACCGCTCCGACGGGGACTTCGCCTTTTTCGTAAGCCTCCCGTGCGAGCGATAGTGCTCTTTCCATATATTTATCCATTCTGCACCTACATGATAAGTTTGATAGCAGCTTCCGCTATACAAAGAAGTGCAACAGCCGTGTAAGGGAAACTCTTTGCTGCGATGCCGAGTCTTTTGACCGGATTTGTATCTGAGTGGTACATTGCTATGTAGTGACTGTTCTTCGATTTCTTCTTTCTTACAAAATAGATAGTACCGGATACGAGTGCTCCCGCAACGAGAGCAGAGATCATGAACATATTTCTCATGAGCAGCATATTTGCCGAAGTGCTGCCCTCGAGCATTATCAGAGCGAAAGTGTACATCTTATAGACTACGTGTACGATAACAGCAGTCATGATAGTTCCGCTGCGCAGCATAGTCACGGATGCGATGAGAGATATAAGGAGTGCCGCCGGCATTTCCTTGAAATCTCTTGTTAGCAGACACGCTGATGTCATGGTTATTATGATAGCGAACGGATCACCGAACTGTCTGAGTGCTGTGAACAAAGGTCCGTTTAAGAACAATACGTCAAGCAGCGGAAAGACAAGTATCGAGAACATCGCATAAGATACGAATTCTTTCTGTCCCCACAGAGTTACTTCAGTGTTCGAGCCTTTGAAGAACTCATATATCTCCTTAGCTGAACCTGAGTAAGCCGTTGGGAGACAGACTATAGTACAGGCTATCAGCGTAAGAGCTATGGCATTGATTATCTCGACCGAGCTCTGTACGCGGCTCATATATCCTATCCTGAGCGGAAGTCTGAGCTTTGTACCGGAATATATAATGGGAACTATACCTCTTATCAGTGATACCAGTATAACAACGCTTACTACAGAAGAAGCTTCGCCGTACATCATAGTGCTGAACACTGTGGCGTGTATGTCAAAGCCGAGCAGTCCGAGGGCAGCAGCCGAAGCTCTGCCTATGATATTGTCTGCAGTGACCATAAACAGCATAGATATGCCGAGAATGAACATCAGTCTGTTGATAACGCGTTTTTCCTCAGCTGCCTGTGACGGAGTTTCAAATCCGCGGCTGTCGTTGAATACGGTCTCGCGTTTATTTGCTTTAAAACGGAAGGCAAAGGGATTTTCTTTCTTTCTGCGCCATTCCTTGAATTTTACATTATACGCTTCGCTCTGAGTGGAACAGTCAAAATCTTCAATAACATCAACATTATCGCTTTTAGGATCGATCGGTATTGCGTTCATATGACTGCCTCCTCTCTATAAGTACAATTATTATATATTATACCATAAGATAGGACTTCCTGTGTTATATTCGTAACAAGTTTTTCTGAATTTTTTATTAATCCGTTCATTGTTTAAACTATCGCTAGTTCAATATGTGTTGCTATTTTCACCTGATTATGCTATAATAAGATATAAAGGAGGGATAGCTTATGGAATTTGTCGCTGTTATCGCAGTGGTTGCAGTCGTACTGCTAATTGTCGGATTCAAGCCCTTTACGCTGCTCATGATCGCATCCGGACTGATTCTGCTCGGCATCGCGGCAATGGCTCTCTTCTTCATATATTTTTTCATAAGAATGATATTTGCACGTTCACACAAGGCTGAGTTCAGCCGTATCGCCAAAAGCCCCTACAACCGCTTCAACGCCGCCTATTACATCATCGACGGCAAGGAGTACCCGAACGTCTTTCCCTCTGAGGGCATAAAAGAGAACAAGCTCTACAAAAGCAGCAGCACATACACCGTACTGCTTGACAGGAGCGGCAAATACGTCTTTGACAGATTTTCGATATCCACCTGTATAGCCGGCTTTGTCTTCTGTATGATCGTTCTACCGGCAGCAGCGTTTCTGATATTCAGATTACTTTGATGGAGGTAAATATGGAAGACCATATCTGCGGAAACAATAAAACACTCGCCGAAAAATTCTCCGGAGTGACACCGGATGAAAAAGCTCTGTACGACGCTGCCGAGCTCCTCAAGGTATTCGGCGACTCTACAAGGATAAGGATAATCTTCGTCCTCTGTCAGAGCGAAAAATGCGTCTGCGATATAGCAAATGAGCTGAATATGACTCAATCAGCCATTTCACACCAGCTGAGAGTCCTCAAACAGGCTCGTCTTGTCAGCTCGCGCCGTGATGGAAAAACAATTTTCTATTCACTCTGCGATGAGCACGTACGCACGATCTTCTACTATGCTATGGAGCATGTAATGGAATAAACTATGACTATATTTGATTTTCACGTTCATGCATTCACTGACCAGCTCGCCGAAAGAGCTATTTCAGGGCTCTCCGATACGAGCGGCATAACACCTGCGACCGACGGAACAGTCTCTGGGCTTCGCTCACTTCTCAGGAAACGAGGCATCTCCGGTGGACTTCTTCTTCCGATCGCAACCAAGCCTTCCCAGCAGACAACTATCAACAACTGGGCAGCCGAGATAATGGGTGACGGTCTCCTCTGCTGCGGCACGGTACACCCTGATGCTCCGGACGTACTCGAGGAAGTGTCACGAATACGCTCTCTCGGACTTTACGGAGTGAAATTTCACCCGGAATACCAGTTCTTCTCCCCGGACGAGCATAAAATGTTCCCGATATACGAGCGTATAGCCGCAGAAGACCTAATTGCCGTATTTCACGCAGGCTGGGATCCCTACGGCAAGGAACGTCCTCTCGCTCCTCCTCAGAGCTTTGCCAATATCGCCGGAATGTTTCCCAAAATGAAGATAGTTGCCGCTCATATGGGCGGTATCAAGCTGTGGAACGACGTTGAAAAACTCCTTGCAGGCAGATACGACAACCTGTGGTTCGACACAGGCGTAGTCTCAAAATATATAAGCGACGAGCAGTTCCTCCGCATAATCCGCAAGCAAGGCGCTGAAAGAGTTCTCTTCGGAAGTGACTGTCCTTGGGATGATCCTGACGGTGAGATCAGCTTGCTCGAACGCCTGCCGCTCACCGACGCAGAGCTTGAACGGATATTCTTCCGCAACGCAGAAGAACTCCTCGATTTAAAGCTCTCTGAGCAGATATAATCAAAAATAAAAACATAATAATCCGTTTCTCATTTCGGGAATTGATATTGACATATCACAAGAAATGGTATATAATAATTATGTTGTATTTATTTGCATAATATTACTATGGCAGTATATGCAGCTTTGTTTTACATCATTAGCGGGATGGAGAGAGATATTACAGACCGTTGTATAAATATGATAACTGAAACAAATTATGGGCGCTGTGCGTCCGCTATGTTTTGTGAGTTCTTATTGCGGGACTCTTGATCAATATATTTAAAAAATGAATAAAATAATGCGGCATTTACCGCCTTGTAGTAGTAAAGTTTTATGATACAAACTATAATTTTACGAAAAGGAGGTAATGCACTGTATGGATCCGATTATCGCTATTGTCCTTATCATTGCTGCTCTGGCTGCCGGTATAGGTGTCGGCTACGCTATGTTCTACAAAAAGGGCGTTGAAGCCGGCGTTGAAAAGCGTAAGCACGATGCTGAAGCTATCGTGGGCTCCGCAGAACAGCAGGCTGAGCGTATCATCGAAGACGCAGAAAAGGACGCTGACAACAAGAAGAAAAGCGCCCTCATCGAAGCAAAGGATGAGATACATAAGCTCCGCAGCGACGCAGATAAGGAAATAAAGGATCGCAGAGCAGAGCTGTCACGTCAGGAAAGACGTATGCAGCAAAAAGAAGAAAATCTCGATAAGAAAAACGATAACCTCGAGAAAAAAGAGGATATTCTCAACCAGAAGATCAAATCTGCCGACGAAAAACTCAAAGAGGCAGAAACTATCAAGAAAAGTCAGCTCGATGTTCTCGAAAGGATCTCTGAATTCACAAGAGACCAGGCTAAGGAGTACATAATCTCCAAGCTCGAGGACGACCTCGTTCACGAAAAGGCAGTCAAGATAGCTGCTTATGAACAGCAGGTCAAGGACGAATGTCAGGAAAAGGCAAGAAGCTACATCTCACTCGCTATCGCTAAGGTAGCAGCAGATCAGGTCTCTGAAGCAGCCGTATCTGTCGTTCCGCTCCCAAATGACGAGATGAAGGGCCGTATCATCGGCCGTGAGGGACGTAACATCCGTACCCTCGAAACCCTCACAGGTGTTGATCTCATCATCGACGATACACCTGAAGCTATCACACTCTCCTGCTTCGATCAAATCCGCCGTGAGGTCGCAAGGATCGCGCTCGAAAAGCTCATCGCTGACGGACGTATCCACCCCACCCGTATCGAAGAAATGGTCGATAAGGCTCGCCGCGAGGTAGAGTACCGTATCAAGCAGGAAGGTGAGCGTGCCGTAATCGAAACAAACGTCCACGGTCTAAACCATGAGCTCATCAAGCTCATCGGACGTCTTAAATTCCGTACAAGCTACCGTCAGAACGTCCTCGATCACTCTATCGAAGTGGCTAAGCTCTGCGGAGTCCTTGCTTCAGAACTCGGCGTAGACGCAAACGTTGCAAGACGTGCCGGTCTGCTCCATGATATTGGTAAGGCTCTCACAGCAGAGATCGAAGGCTCTCACGTTCAGATCGGTGTTGACGTATGTAAGAAATATAACGAGAATCCCGTTATTATCCACGCTGTCGAGGCTCACCACAACGATGTCGAGCCAAGAACAGTTATCGCCTGCATAGTTCAGGCAGCCGACGCTATCTCCGCTGCAAGACCTGCCGCAAGAAGCGAAAACTACGAAAGCTACATCAAGCGTCTCCAGAAGCTTGAGGAGATCTGCAACTCCTACGACGGAGTTGAAAAGTGCTTTGCTGTTCAGGCAGGACGTGAGGTCAGGATCATGGTCGTTCCGGAAGTCATCAACGATGAGAAGATGGTTCTCGTCGCAAGACAGATCGCTCAGCAGATCGAAACTGAGATGGATTATCCCGGTCAGATCAAGGTCAACCTCATCCGTGAAAGCAGAGTTACCGATTACGCTAAATAATGCGTCTTATGCGGCTACTGAGCATGTCTCAGCAGCCGCTTTTGTTATACCGAAGGGAGGCCATCATGAAAAAATATTTCAAGCGTCTCATCTCACTGCTCGCTGCAGTGGTAATACCGTTTTCATGTGCTGCTCTGCCGGCTAAGGCAGGATGGCATGAGCGCGGTTATCTCGGTGACCTGAATAACGACAGAATGGTAAATATATCAGATCTTGTGCTGATGACAAAATTCCTGCTCGGACGTACTTCCCTGACCACTAAAAACATATACGCATCAGAAAAGTATATGTTCATAACAGGCGAAGAAAACTACTTCATCCCTGAGAGCGGCTATCTTGATACCGCTGATATAAACAGGGACGGCAAAGTAAACGTCTACGATCTGATACTCCTCAAACGAGCGATCGTCAACCGCGAATCCCCGCAAGTCCTCGAATGGGACTGGGAATTCATAACGCCTCCCGTAAACGACGTTACAAAGTATCTGCCATCTCAGGGCGAAGCAAGCATGGTCGTATTCTATGTAGACTTCCCCGACTGCAAACATGAATATATGCCGTCAGAAGAATACATAGAACAGCTGATGTTCGGCGAAGCTGACAAGAACAATCCGAATTATCCGTTCGAGAGCGTTCACGCATACTATCAGCGAGCCTCAAAAGGACAGCTTGACCTCAAGGGAAAGGTATTCCACTATACAGCCAAGCAGAACAAGTCCTACTACGAAGACCAGAACAGAGCAAATCTCCTCAGTGAATGCTACGCCGCATTTGACAATTCGGTAGATTTCTCCAGGTTTGACAGCAATAACGACGGCTACATCGATACAACGCTTATATCAGTACCCAAAGCAGCCGGCGACGATTACTGGTGGCCGTGTGCTGGACCGAGCGCTTTCTCGTTCAATCCTTGGCACAGGATCGACGGCAAGATGATAGGTCATCTTATCACCGGAAACCGTGAACTGAAAAACAACAATGAATATAAAGAATTCACCCGTTCCTATATCCATGAGACCGGTCATTGTATGGGACTCCCGGATTACTATCTCTACAACAATGACAATACCCCGAACTTTGACGCAGAGGGAATGCACGGCATAGCGGGATACGAAATGATGGACACAGACACCGACTCAGATATGTCAGCTGTATCAAAACTCCAGCTTGGCTGGTACAGAGAAGATCAGATAATGGTATATGACAGCTCTGTCGGCTCACAGTCGTTCAAACTGAAAGATGCACAGACCGACGAAGGCAACTGTCTGCTTATCCCCTGCGGAGATCTCGACAGCAAGTACCACTCGGAATACTTCCTGATAGAGTACGCAACCTACCATAACAACAACAGTGATATGCTCAACCGCTGGTGGATAAACAAGTTCAACAGCACCGGAATACGAGTCTACCACGTAGACGCCTCGCTGTACGGCTCTCCCGCATACAGAAGATACAAGTATGAAAACGGTTCGGAATATACCAACAACTATACCGGCAGACGATTCATACGAATTCTGCGCGACGATCAGTCAAATTACAATGACAGCAACTTCTTCCTCGCCGGAGATGTAATAGACGGCTCTGTCAGCGGCTTCAAATGGTACGACCAAAACGGCGCACAGTCTGTTGACACCGGTCTGAGAATTGAGATCAATTCACTGATAGACGGCGAATACACCGTAACAGTTTCAGCTGCATAACAAAATCATTAAAGAAAGAAAGGTCATAAATATGGCAAAAACCATCTTCAAATCCTCGGACAAATCGAATTTCATACTCAATATGACCGAGGAACAGTACTCAAAGCTCGCTTCGTTCGGACTCATCGCAGCCTGCTTTACAACATCCCTGCTTACTATCATCCCCGAGGTCAGTGATACCACTACCTATTCTGCTGCAACAGTCGGGCTTGCAATATCAGGCGTAATATGTATGATACTCGCTCTCATCGCCCTGATAAAGAAATATGTCAGCGGAGCTCTCATCGTACCTGCACTCGTTTTTGCCGCTATCGTCGGCTGGAGCACAGTTTCACTCTACAATTCATACGACTATAACGTAGGCTTCTACGGTTTCCCGCAGCGAGGCGAAGGACTTCTTGCAACGATATTCTACTTCTGCTTCTTCCTTACAGCTGCTTCCATACGCCGCACCAAAGGACTGAAAACGTTCCTCTATGCGATAATCAGTATAGGTTTCCTGAATGCTGTCATAGCGATGATACAGATATTCACAAAGAAGCTTCTCTACATCTCATACAGAGACATCTCTCTGCTTGTAATGACTGTAACACCGGACGGACTTTCACAGTCTCCGATATTCCTCGCAATGCTGCTCACACTTTCACTCACAGCTGCACTTACAGTAGCAGCCTGTGACGAAAACAAGAAGTGGCGCATCTTATCAGCAGTAAGCGCCTGTCTCTTCGCATTCGTAATGGTGTTCACTAGAACTCTCATGGGTGTATGCGGTGCTTCACTCGGTATCCTCGCAGGCATCATAGCTGTATTCGTAACAAAGGCTCCTAAGGTAAGACTTCTCCAGCCTGTCGCTGCGATCGCAGCAGCTGCTATCGGTATCACTATCGCCGGAACAACTATGTCAGGCAAACAAGACGGCTATCATCTTTACGACGGTCAAATCCTTTGGAGTGATGACGCTTATCAGAGAGTCTCAGCAAGCGGCACCTACAATCCTGACGCAGTTGACATCGAAGACACATACGACGTTTACTCCTACCTCAGCGAGAAAACAAAGCGTATAATCGAAAAGAACAAGCTCTACGGAACCGGTCCTGAGCAGCTCGTATATCCTCAGATATATACATATGGTATGCTCAACAGCAACGCTGCAATAAACGACCTTACGATCGTAAACAAGGGCACATTCGACAAGACCTACAACGAGTATCTCTATACAGCTGCTACACGCGGTATCCCGACTCTTGTATTCACTGTGATACTACTTGCTTTAGCAGTTATCGCAGTATTCAAGAAGCTCCGCAAGAATCAGAGTGAGATAAACACAGCATTTTTCTTTATGACTGTATGCGGAATACTGATATTCTTCATTGGTGCTAGCAACATCACTTACTCCCCGATATTCTGGGCTTGTACAGGTGCTTGCTTTGCAAGGATAGCTGCTGAAAAGGCAAATTCCAAGAAAGCTTCTGACAAGGAAGAGTCAAAAAGCTCTCCTGCTCCCGAAGAAAACGCAAAGGCAGAGTAAATCTAGTAAGTCTATGCTAACAAAATACTCTTGATTTTTCATCAGAATATGTTAAAATATAAGTAATGAGGACGTTGTCCTTAAATTTACGGAGGTGCATTTAATTATGGCATATGTTATTTCTGACGAGTGCATCAGCTGCGGTGCTTGCGCTGCTGAATGTCCTGTAAGCGCTATTTCTGAGGGCGACGGAAAGTACACAATCGACGCAGACGCTTGTGTTGAGTGCGGTGCTTGTGCAGGTGTTTGTCCTGTTTCAGCTCCTTCTGCTGAATAATCCCGTTACATAAGGAAATACTGACAGTCCCCTTTAAGGGGACTGTTTTTTTATTCTCTGCATACAAAAATGCCATAGTATTTCTGAGATCAGAAATACTATGGCATTTTTCATTTCAGGCCTCGGAACGATACTCAGTCTGTGAATATCAGCGACCATACACGGTCATTCTGCTCGTTGCAGACAACCGCCGCTCCAACATACTTGTACTTTGAGCTGAGCAGTTTTTCTTTCTGAACTTCATTGTCCAGCGCGAACTGAACAAAATCATTCGGCGAAGATAACTTCAGCTTCGGACTGCCGTACAGATCGTTCGTCGGAACATATTTTGAAGTGAGTGTACACTCATCAGAACTCTTATATCCCTCAGCGCCGTATTCCTTCAGCAGATCTGTACGCGCAGTACGCTCAGAGCGTATCTTTGCCATCTGCTCGATAGCTTCTTTCGCACGGACTTCAGCTGCTTTTGTAAGCGAACGGTCAACTTTCAGCGCAGGCAGACCTTTTTCAGCGCGCGCCTTATTTACAAGAGCTATCGCTTCAGCCGGATATTTGTACAACGGCTCATCTTCCGGAGCAGCTATCTTGTTGCCGACTTTTATTCCTGCCTTTTCACACTGGGATTTGAACTCGTTGCTGAAAAGGAAACCGTTTGCGATAAATTCGTATGATCTTCCTGCTTTTAGCTGATCTACCCAGTTGTTGAGGCCTGCCGTATCAGCTTCTCTGCCGAGAAGGGTATTATACAGCATCGCCACATATCTCGGCTTGTCGTCAGACGACTCAGAATACAGGAGTTTTCTGTACTCCTTGCTGAAAATGAATCCCTTTACAGCTTCTGAACCGGTAACACCTTTTTTCAGATTTTTACACCAGTTTTCAAGTCCGTCTGTATCAGGGAAACGGCCAAGACAGTTCCTGTAAAGACGGTATACAAAATCTGTACGCTCATAGTTCTCGTCACGCACATATCTGAGAGTTATATCTCCGGGAGTTATACCGTATTTTTTACAGAGCTTCTGGAATTCGCTGCTTCCGACAAAGCCTTTGCAAACAGCCTGTACAGTCATACCTCTTTTGAGACAGCGCCACCATTTGCTCTTTCCTTCCGAATCGGGTGAACGGTCGAGCATTGCCTTATAGCAGTCGGCAACGATGTCATCATATGACTTGTCCGCGTTCTTATACTCGTCAGAGAGGAAGAAACCGTTGATTATATCAGCAGCTGTTGCTGTGTGGTTGTTGAGTTTCTTGGTCCAGTTATTAAGTCCGGCAGTATCAGGCTTTCTGCCGAGAACTACATCATACATTCTCGTTACAAAGCCTTTGGTGTCATTTGAGTAATCTGCGGCAGACGCTTCGACAGATGTAACGTCGAACGGCGAAAGAGCAGCTGAAGCTCCCGAAAAGCCGATACCGCAAGTCATCAGTACCGCTGCCGCAAAAGCGGCTATTTTCTTCTTTGACATGATGCTTCTCCTCTGTATATTACGTATTCTATCAGCCTATGAAGACGATAGCCCAGCTGCGGCTGTTATCCTTGTCGGTAACAACACCTACACCGATATTTTTGAAATTGGAGTTAAGCATATTATCCCTTGTCGTTGATGATTTCATAGCTTCATTGATAACATTGCTCGGAGAATCGAACTGGATCCTTCTTTTGCTATCAAGATCATTGAATTCATAGTATTCGCTCTTTACGATGCTCTCGCCGTCCCAGGCGTAATTGGATATACCGTAATCAGCAAATATTGTTTCAAATTCCTTGCCGTTAGGTCTGATATGGTTCTTATTATCGCTCGAACTTGCCTGACTAACTTCCTTTGCACGGGCAGCAGCAAGCTTAGTCAGTGCCGGAGTAGTAGTCAGCGGAACGAGTCCTCTGTTCTGACGTTCCTTGTTGATATAGTCGATAAGCTCAGAAGGATACTTGTCGATCGGATCATTCTCAGGAGCAGACAGCTTGTCGCCAAGCTTTATACCGGCCTTTGAGCACTGTGATTTGAACTCATTGCTGAAAAGGAAACCGTTTGCAATATGTGCGAATGAAGTGCCGTCATAGAGCTTTGAGCACCAGTTTGCAACGCCATTGCTGTCTCCCTCTCTGCCAAGCAGAGTTCTGTAAAGAACATCCACATATTTCTTGAAGATATCGCCTTCTGAGTCATAAAGATTTCCTCTGAATTCCTTACTGTAAAGGAAGCCCTCAGCAGTCTTTGTGCCTGTAAGACCGTTCTTTATGTTCTTGCACCAGTTTTCGAGTCCTGTTCCATCCGGATTTCTTCCAAGGCAGTTTTTGTACAGACGATAAACGAAATATGTTCTGTCATAGCTCTCATCCTTAGCGTATCTCAGAGTAATACTGCCTGGTTTTATTCCATAGGAGCTGCACAATGACTTGAATTCGTTGCTGCCAACAAATCCTTTGCATATAGCCTGAATGCTCATGCCAACATCAAGTCGTTTCTTCCAGTTATCTTTTCCTGTAGAATCAGGTGAACGATCAAGCATAGCCTTATAGCAGTCTGTCACCATTTCCTCTGATGTTTTCTTCTTTCCTTTATACTCGTCCGAAAAGAAGAAACCATTGATTATATCAGCAGCTGTTGCTGTGTGATTGTTGAGCTTTTTGGTCCAGTTATTAAGTCCGGAAGTATCAGGCTCTCTGCCGAGGACAACCTCGTACATTCTTTCAACGAACTCCTTTGTTCCCTTACTGCTTGAAGCAGCAGAAGCCTCAACTGCTGTATTACTGAACGGTGAAAGTGCTGTTGAAGTTCCGGAAAATCCCATTCCGCAGGTCATTAATACTGCTGCTGCAAAAGCAGCTATCTTTCTTTTTGACATAATAATTCTCCTTTTGATATATTTGTTTTAAGTCATCAGCCGGCAACTACTACCTGGTATTTAAGGCGTTTGATATTGCGCAAAGAATCACCGACATCATCTATGTATGTGGAAATACCGATATATTTCATATCCGGGTTCAGAAGCCTGTTCCTGCCGTATTCATTGGCAAGAAGGTTATCGACAGCCGCCTGAGATGTAGCGATAGTATACTTTTCACCATCTCTGTGCTTATCGAACATTACGCACTGAACCATGCTGGATAAATAGTAGAAGTCGCTGCTTTTGCTGTTCAGTCCGCAGTCTGCAAACATCTTATTTATGTCAACAGCTGTGCTGCTGATACCGCGGGTGCGTTCAGCATTCATCAATGCGACCTTTGTAACAGCCGTGTGCATCTTCAGCGGTGAAGCGCCTTTTTTAGCACGCTCCCTGTTTATTATCTCGAGCATCTTACTTGGATATACAGCCGGATCTATATCACCGGGATCTTTCAGCTTGCTTCCGACCTTGATATCAGCTTTTTCACACTGCTTTCTGAACTCATTGCTCATCAGGAAACCGTTGAACAGATACTGCAGCGTATTGCCGTCATTCATCTTTTCAGTCCAGGAAGTCAATTCGCTATCGGCAGGAGTTCTTCCGAGAAAGGCTTTATAAAGCATAGTCACATAGCTGTCGCTGAACACATAGTCTTTCTTCTTGTTGAGCGCGTTCAGATATTCCTTGCTGAACACAAATCCCTCTGCAACCGTTGAACCAGTCGCACCGTTTTTCAATCTCTTGCACCAGTTCTCGAGTCCGGAAGTATCCGGCTTTCTGCCAAGACAGTTCTCATAGAGACGTGCTACGAAATAAGTACGGTCATAGTTTTCATCGCGTGCATTCATAAGCGTTATGCTTCCGGGAGTGATACCATATGATGAACACAGCTTCTTGAACTCGCTGCTTCCTACAAAACCTTTGCATACAGCCTGTATCGTCATACCGACGCCGAGCTGCTTTTTCCAAGTCGCCATACCTTCGGAATCAGGCGAACGGTCAAGCATAGCTCTGTAACAGTCCTTTATCATAGCTTCATCACACTTGTTCTTTTTCTTATACTCGTCCGAGAAAAAGAAACCGTTTACAATGTCAGCGGCTGTCTTTTTTCTGCTGTTGAGCAATGATGTCCAGTTTTTAAGACCGGCTGAATCAGCTGATCTGCCAAGAACTATCTCATACATTCTCTTTACAAAGTCCTCAGTAGTTTTAGTCGATGCTGCTGAAGTCTCAATAGCTGCATTGCTGAACGGTGACAGCACAGGTGAAGTCTCTGCAGTTACCATTCCGCAGGTCATCATTACCGCCGCCGCAAACGCAGCCAGCTTTTGTTTTGACATTTTATTCCTCCTTAAAAAAATATATACTATATATGTTACAGAAAAAAGAGGACAGGTTGTGACAGATACGTGACAAGCGTGTGAAATATAGCTTGCTTGACACCGTGACTCTTTTGTGCTATACTATGATTGATAAATTATGAATTGACCGGAGGTTTTATATATGAGATTCATGAAGATCACAGCCGTAGCTGCGGCACTATTACTTGTTGTTGCCCCTGTTACAAGCTGTAACAAGGATAAGAAGGGCAGCAGCAGCTCTTTCGTGCTTCGTCACGCAGAGGGCGAGAATGTTGCCAAGCAGGTCGCAACCGCTGACGTTGCTCAGGAGGTTAACGCTAACCAGACTCTCTTCACCCTCAACAAGATTTACGATGCAGGCGTACAGACAGAAGAGGACGAGCACTATCTCTACCTTGATGTAACTATCAAGAACGATACTGATGTCGAGTACACACTCAGTACCCTCAATAACTTCTATATCGTTTATCCCGATGACACAGAGTATTCCGGAAACATCCGCACACAGCTCTACGCAATCAATAATCTCAGCGACAAGTATTTCGGAAGCCCGTTCACAGTCAGCGCAAACAGCACATTCAACGGCGTTGTCGGCGGATTCTGCTTAAAGGATTTCCCTGATGAGTTCACAGTCGGCTTCTTCCCGACAAGAGAAGACCGTGACAACAAGGAAGAGCTCATCAAAGTCAAGGTAACCAAGAATGATATAGTTCCGCTCCCCGATGAACTCAAAAAGAAGTAAAATTCAGCCCCGTTTTTACGGGGCTTTTGTTTTTCTGCCGAGAGTTGCCCACAGTACAGCAGCATAGACCGAACCGCCCGTCAGAACAGCTGCCGCAATCCTTAACAAGTTGCTGTCACCTGCGAGCTCTGCCGCTAAATATGCCGTTCCGCCGCACATTGCTCCGGCATAGACGACTCCGAGAAACATTCCCTTTTCCGGAGCTATCCCTGTCTCACGGAAGTATATCCTCATAGCTGCCGCAAGGATAAAAATGTAGCTAAGCGAAGTCGATACCGCCGCACCATCAACGCCTACGAGCGGTATCAGCAGAAGATTTCCTGCAAGTTTGACTACTGTCCCTGCGAGCATTATTTTCAGAGGCGCAGATGCCTTTCCAACCGCCTGAAGCATACTGAACAACGGATATGCCATGCAAAGACAAAGCATAGCCGGCATCAGAAACCTCAGCGAGCTTATGCACAGACTCACCTCATCTGACTGACGCGGGAACAGCAGTCCGAGAACTTCCGGTGCCATCACTCCAAGCCCGACAGATGCAGGCACCGCTATGACCGCTGCTGTGAACAAAGCCTGATATGTACCGCGCCGAAGCGCTTCCGGACTGCCGCAGCCTTTTGCCGACGCTATGCAGGTCAATGCACCCTTTCCGAGCATATTTGTAACGGACGGAACAAGATTGAACACCGTCAGCGCTATGCCGGAAAACGAACCATATACAAACTGCGGCACTTCACCGGCAGATACGCCCTCAAAGCGTCCGGTATAAGTTTCGCTGTAAGAAATCAGACCTATTATCGTCCACATATCTATCAGCGCTGAGAGGTTAGTGACAACAGCTCCTGCACCGACCGGCAGCGCTTCACGAACAAGCTGACAGGCAATGCTCCGGCGGCTCTCAAGAGTATTCTCAGAGCTGTCAGGAGTACCCGAAAAAAATCTCAGCACCGCAAAATACAGTGCCGCTCCTGCTGTAGACAGTGTGACTCCGAGTATACCGGCAGCAGCCGCAAGTGCGCGTATATCACCTGCCCACGGAAATAGTCTTATAAGGCAATCACCGTTCCCGACAACATAACCACAAAGCCACAGACCTGCCGCGACTTTGACTATCCCTTCGACTACCTGTGACACCGCAGTCGGATACATATTGCTGAGTCCCTCATAGTATCCGCGTTCGACTGCGCTTATGCAGCTGAACACTACCGCCGGAGCTATCATCACTATTGCCGTAGCTGCATCTGTGCTCCCGACTGAATAAACGCTGAACGGCACAGCCAATAATGCCATGAGTGCTCCGGCAGGAAATCCGGCTGCCGTAAATATAACAAGTGCCAAACGCCTTATCCTCTTAGCATTCGCATACATCCCGAGAGCCACACACGAAGCCGTCATACGCGCAACGGCCGATGAGATACCTGTAACTATGAGCGCATAGACCGGCATAAAGAAGCTGTACGCGCAGCTGAAACAGCTCATGCCAACTCCGCCGAGCATATTCGTCAGCGGTATCCTGAACAGCGCTCCGAGCACCTTTGCAGCCGCTGCCGAAGCCATAAGTATCACCGAACCCTTGAGGAAAGTCTGCTTTTTCATTGTCCGAATAGTTCTCCTTTATAAATTTGCTCTTTTCACAAAAATATATGTTGCAGAATCCGGAAATATGTGGTATAATATAGATTAGGCCGTATGCTAAAATAATCCTATCCGAAAGGCTGGTATATATTATGGAATATAAATTCTCAGATAAAGTCAGTAAGCTCCAGGCTTCTGCCATCAGAGAGATACTTAAATTCACAGCAGATCCCGAAGTAATATCGTTCGCTGCAGGCAACCCGGCTCCCGAGGCTTTCCCGAAGGAGAGGATCGCTGAGATCTCAGCAGAGCTCTTCCGCGACGATCCCATCCTCGCACTCCAGTACAGCATCACAGAGGGTTATACTCCCCTCCGCGACTTTCTCAAAGGCTGGATGCAGGAAAAGGGATGTTTCCATCCCGAGTTTGATGATCTTATCATCACATCAGGCGGACAGCAGGCTAACGAACTCTCATGTAAGGTACTTCTCAACGAGGGAGATACTCTCCTCTGCGAGTCACCGAGCTTCATCGGTTCGCTCAACGCTTTCCGCTCTTACAACGTCAACCTCGTAGGCGTTGATATGGAAGAGGACGGCATTGATCTTGAAAAGCTTGAGGCTGCTTTAAAGTCAAACAAAAATATCAAGCTCCTCTACCTCATTCCTAACTTCCAGAACCCCACAGGCAGAACAATGTCCCTCGCCAAGAGAAAGGCTGTTTACGAACTTGCCTGCCGCTATGACTTCATAATCCTCGAAGACGATCCCTACGGCGAGCTCCGATTTGCCGGTGAGACTGTTCCCACTATCAAGAGCCTTGATACAGAGGGAAGAGTAATCTACTCAAGCACATTCTCCAAGCTTATCTCATCAGGTTTCAGAACAGGATACGTTTCTGCTCCTGCACCGATCATTCAGAAGATCGTTGTCTGCAAGCAGGTTTCCGACGTACATTCAAATATCTGGGCACAGGTAGTTTCGCACAGATTTATGACTACTGTTGACCGTGAAGCTCACTTCAACAAGCTCCGCGACATCTACCGCAAGAAGTGCGACCTTATGTGCAGCTATATAGACAATGGCTTCTCAAAGAAGATATCCTATACAAAGCCCGAGGGCGGTCTCTTTATCTGGTGTACCCTCCCCGACAACTGCGACATGAACGCATTCTGCAAAAAGGCTGTACAGGAGTATAAGATCGCTGTCGTTCCCGGAAACTCTTTCAGCATAAGCAACGACGACGTAAGCCATTCATTCAGACTCAATTACTCAACTCCCACTAACGAGCAGATCGAAAAGGGTATGGAGATCCTCGCACGTATGACTCGCGATATGCTCGACTGATAATGAAACTTATAGCTTCTGCACCTGTTTGACAGCAAATATGTGCATCAGCTATCAGCCGGAAACACCGGCACATAAATAAATTACAAACTGAAAGGAAAATAATTATGCCAAACTTTAATACAGGCAGATATTCTGTCACACAGAAATACCTCATGACAAGAGGCCAGGCTCTCAGCTTCCCCGCAAAGTTCTTTGACACAAACTTCAAGAAGGACGAAGTATACGGAGTAGTTATCGATATTCCGCTCGGTCCTGATGTCCTCACAACAATGGTATGCTTCATCAACGGAGCAGCTAACCTTTACTTCAACAACGGCGGTGAGTACACAGGAGCTTCACAGAAGTACAGAAACCTTGTACAGGCAACTCACAACCTCGTTGCAAACGCAGGACAGCTCATCCCCAAGGCTGAGAAGGTAAGACAGTTCGATCTTCCTATCGGCAGAACAAACAATGTATATCTCCTCACAAAGAATGCAGTATACAAGGTAGCTATCCCTGCCGGCATCATCCCCGAGGAAGAACAGGAAAAGCGTAACGTATACGTTCTTTACCAGCGCGTACTTAACGAGCTCAGAAGCTGTCAGCTCAAGGACGACGCAGAGATGCGCAGAGCCGCTTCCAAGTAAGGAGCTTGTCAGATGGACGATAAAAAACTTATATTCAGCGCTATCCAGCCTACGGGCACATTCACACTCGGCAACTACATCGGTGCAGTACGCAACTGGGCACCGCTTCAGAACGATTACAACTGCATTTACTGTGTTGCTGATATGCACGCAATAACTGTAAAGCAGGAACCTTCCGTTCTTCGTCAGAACTCTCTCAAGTCCTATGCTCTGCTCATGGCTTGCGGCATTGATCCCGAAAAGTCCATACTTTTCATTCAGAGTCACGCTGTAACACACGCAGCTCTCAACTGGATACTCTGCTGCAACACTCAGTTCGGCGAGCTTTCAAGAATGACACAGTTCAAGGACAAGAGCCAGAAGCACCCTGACGATATAAACGCAGGACTTTTCACATATCCGTCTCTTATGGCAGCTGACATTCTCGCATACAATGCCGACCTCGTACCTGTCGGCGTTGATCAGAAGCAGCACCTCGAGCTCGCAAGAAACATCGCTCAGCGTTTCAATCAGCGTTACGGCGACTTCTTCAAGCTCCCCGAGCCTTATATCACAGAAGTCGGCGCAAAGATAATGTCTCTTCAGGATCCGACAAAGAAGATGTCAAAATCAGACGAGAATCCCAACGCCTGCATACTCATCCTTGACGACAAGGATACAATAATCCGCAAGTTCAAGCGTGCAGTTACCGACAGCGACGCTGAGGTATGCTACCGCGAGGGCAAGGACGGCATCAACAACCTTATGTCCATTTACTCCTGCGTAACAGGCAAGGACTACGCTGCTATCGAAGCAGAGTTCGCAGGAAAGGGCTACGGTGACTTCAAGCTTGCAGTCGGAGAGGCTGTTGCAGACAACCTTGAACCTGTACGCACAGAGTTTGACCGTCTCATTGCTGACAAGGCATATTTAAAGGAATGTTACACCAAGGGCGCAGAAAAAGCAATGCGCATTTCAGGCAAGATAGTATCCAAGGCTTACCACAAGGTCGGCTTTGTTGACAGAGCCTGATTTAGGCTAAATTACGCAGATACGCGCCGCTATGAGTATAATTATACAAATGGTAGCGAGTTTCAGAAATTTATTTTGCCAAATTGACAAAAAATTCAAATACGGGTTGCAATTTCCCGAAAAATAGGGTATTATAGTATTTAGCCCGTCATTAAGGGAGTTTTTCTTATGGTCGAATATCAGCAGAAAAGTCATTATTCTATCGGCGATCTTATCGATATCGTCAGACTTCTTCGCAGCGAGGGTGGCTGTCCATGGGACAGAGAACAGACTCATTCCTCTATCAGGAATGATTTTCTGGAGGAGACCTGCGAAGTTATTGAGGCGATAGACCTTGAAGATACCGATCTTCTCCGCGAAGAACTCGGTGATGTATTGCTTCAGGTCGTGTTCCATTGCCGCATAGAGGAGGAGAATTCTTCTTTCTGCTTCGACGACGTATGCGATGAGATATGCAAAAAGCTCATCATTCGCCATCCCCATGTTTTCGGAGATGTGTCAGCAGATACCACCGATCAGGTGTTAAAGAACTGGGACGCTATCAAAATGGAAACTAAAGGTCAGGAGACCTATACCGATACGCTCACAAGCGTTGCAAAGTCACTTCCGGCTCTTATGAGAGCTCAGAAGGTCGGCAAGCGTGCAATGCGTGCAGGTATGGACTTCCGCTGTGCAGACGATGCAGTCGCTTGTATAGAAGCGGAAAAGGCTGAACTGGATAAAGCAATAGCTGCCGGTGACGCTAAGAATATAGAAGAAGAACTCGGCGACCTGTTATTCTCCTGTGTAAATGCTGCAAGACACCTCGGTATCGATGCCGAGCTTGCTCTCAAGGCTTCCACAGAAAAATTCATAAAACGTTTTTCCATAACGGAAAAGCTTACCGCCGCGGACAAGCTCAATATGAAAGAGCTTCCGATCGAAGAACTTGATGTCTATTGGGCAAAAGCCAAACATATTATTGATTCGGAGGAATACTAAAATGACCAAAACAGAACTTATCAACGTTATCGCAGATAAGGCAAGCTGCACCAAGAAGGACGCAGGCGCTGCTCTCGAAGCTACAATCGCTGCTATCCACGAGTCTCTCGAGAAGGGCGAGAAGGTTTCTATCACTGGCTTCGGTACTTTCGAGGTTCGCGAGAGAGGCGAAAAGACTTGCATCAACCCCAGAACTAAGAAGACTATGGTTTGCCCCCCCAGCAAGGCTCCCGCTTTCAAGGCTGGCAGAGCTCTCAAGGACGCTGTAAACAAGTAATAGTTTCATATATAAAGGGGACGGATGACCGTCCCCTTATGTATTATAGAAAGGAGTATCTATGCGCCTCGACAAATACCTCAAGGTAACTCGTCTCATCAAGCGCAGGACAGTTGCAAACGATGCCTGTGACGCCGAGAAGATAGTTGTAAACGGCAAGATAGCCCGTGCGAGCTATGACGTTAAGGTCGGCGACATAATCGAGATAAATATGGGTACCCGCCCGCTCAAGGTTAAGGTACTCAATGTTACAGAACACGCTACAAAAGAAAACGCAGCTGATAACTACACAGTTGTTGACTGACAAAAAAGCCATAGAGAAGTGTAAACTCCTCTATGGCTTTTTAATTCCCCCGCATACGTCACAGCACCTCCGGTATTGCCGGGGAGTGCTGTGCGTAAAACTGCTATATTATTTATTTGGAATTGTTTATGTCCCAGCGGAAAGTAACGAGCTTTGCCGCTTTCGTATTGTCGAGCATATTATTGTTCTCAAGCTTTGAAAGATCAAGGTAGCGATAGTTCGTTTTTTCATCCTTGTTCACGGTGAACAGTCCTTTCAGCTTGAACATCGCTCCGCCCGGTGAACGCTGGATAACAGCGCCGAGACGATGATGCTGACGCATAAAAGCGATTATATCTGCCGCTGAAGTAAGGAGCTTGTCGCTCACGTTATAAACGCCTGCATAAGTCTGGTTATCGGCATTCTTAACGTAGCACAGGATGAAATCAACGAGATTGTGAACACAGCATAACTGGAAGCCATACTGTCCTCTTCCGTAGACAAACATCGCGCCGTCCTTGGGATCTGTGATCTTAGCGATGAGATTATCGGTAAAATCGTGGGTATATACAGGTGAATAGCGGACTACACAGCACATTATCTTATATTCGCCGTCTTCGTCCTTATGGTGTATCATTTCTGATACGAGTGCCTTCTCGGAAGCGAATTTGAGCTCAGCATAATTTGTATGCGGCTTCAGCTCATCCTCTTCTCTGATAGGTTCGCGTGTTTTCGGAAATTCGTAAACCTGGTCGGTGCTAAGAAGAATAAACTTCTTTACACTTTCGCTTGTCATTGCGTAACGGTATATGAATTTATCACAATGCTTAGCGATGTCGATCTCTTTATCAGTTATTATAGGTCCGAAGTCGTTATCAACAGTACAAGCTGCATGAACGACTATATCAAACCTGTGATTATCAAAAATCTCTGCATAAGCGTTTTTATCATCAGGCGCCGCCTGAACAAACGAATAGTTAAGTTTTCCTTCATTATAGATACCCGACTCTTTGTCAACAGCTACGACTTCGTAGCCTTTCTTAAGGAGTCCGGAGCATATATGCTGACCAATCAGTCCACAACCTCCGGTTACAAGAACTTTTTCCATAATCAACCCTCCTTTTGATGTCTGGTATTATTATATCACGGATATTGCTGTTTACACTCTTTATTCAAGAGATGCGTTTACTTCGTCTATTATTTTATCTATTGCTGGATTTATAGAATTGAAAGTTTCATTCCACGGTGTACCTCTTGATGTCAATCTCAGCTTTGTATCAACGATATCGGCACAATCCTTGTTCACGCCCTTTGAAAAGTCGATAACAGGATTTTCCCTTGCGAGACGGTTCATTTCCTCTCTCATATCGACCATTTCCTGGGTCCAGCCGTAATCGTCGATAAAGATGGAATCTGCGATCGCGCAGGCTTCATCATTCGTTGCACAGAAGCGCTTGCAGTCAAGGTACTTTGCTACTCCTTCAGGGTTTGCACCGCCGCTTACAAAAGCATAGGATTCGATGCCGGTCGGGATATAGTACTGGTCTGCTTTAGGATCCTTAGGCAGCGGAACGAAGAACACATCGTCCGTACCGAATCTTTCCTTCCACATATCGTGAGTCTTGTAAAACTCATACAGTCCTACGGGATAGAACAGGAGCTTACCTTCACCGATATAGTACGGCTTATCCTCCCAGCCATAGTCTCCCACACCGATAGCGATGCAGTTTTTCTGATAAAGTTCGTAGAGCCATTCCTGAACTCTCTCCATAGAAGGATCAGCGATATGAGAAACGAGTTTGCCGTCTTCAAATCCTACGGGCGGGATACCGATAGTATTCATAAGACCGAACTCAAAGAACCAGCCGTCAATTCCATAGTGCTGATCTCCGGAGCCCACGAACTTTTCAAGCATATTCTGGAATTCGTCCCAGGTCCATCTGCCCTCTGCATAGAGCTTTGCAGGATCCTCGAGACCGGCTTCCTGTACCGTTTTTTTGCTATATACACAAGCGACCACGTCGCCTGTTTCCTGGATAACAGAGATGTAATGCTTATCCTTGATCGTATACATATCGTTTATGTCCTGCACATCTTCCCAGAGAGGAGAACTGTAATCGATATAATCATCACTCGGAGCAAACAGCGCATTATTGTTAAGCGTACATCTCGGGAAAGCATCGAAACTGCCGGTATAGAACATATCCGCGCCTGTACCGCCGTTCACACAAGCGGCGAGCACGTCGAAGCGGTTAGCGTCCATGCATGGTTCGAGCTTTATCTTACCGCCGTATATCTCCTGGAACAGCGCAAGATCGGCAGGAGTCTTCTTTCCTGTCTGTTCATCAGCATTGATGTCCCAGTTTGAGATAAAGGTGATCTCTTTCTTTTCAAGTTCGCCTTCAAGCGCACCAGAGCTTTTGGCAATCTCAATAAGTGTCTCCTGTTTATCCTCGTCCATTGGATTATTATAAGAAGAGGAGGAGCTTGAACTTCCGCAGCCGGTTGCAGCTAAGGTCACGGCAAGCATAAATACGGCAGAAAGGAATGACTTTAATTTTTTCATTAGCTAAACTCCTTCTACGCCCTGATAGGATAAACGGCAGGGTATTAAATTCACACACTTTTCTATATTATAGCATTTTTATGAACACACTGTCAATATCCATTTTTCATATAAATAAGGACGTTTTATAGTCAGAATATCACAATTCTGAGACTTAAAAAACAACACTTTGTTAATTAGGTATAAGTAATATTTTGTTAACATCAAGTTCGCATTTTGCAGGTGTTACCGCCCCTGCGGTAAGCACAATTTTCACGCATATTACAGCTGCCGCAACCATGCTTTCCGCGCGCGACAGGACTGTCTGATATACCGATTATCGCTGTGACGGATTTCGACGGGATAAGGAGCATACTGTCAGTCACAGTAAGTCCGATACGACGCTGAGCGTTCAGCATCCTTAGCAAGCTCCCCTGTATACCGAGCGGAAGATCTCCGTAACCTGGACTGAATCTCCACGTTCTGTAAGGAGCATTTATAGCCACAAATATCTCTTCCTCAGCCTTGTCGCAAACCTGTTCCACAGCGGCGCTGCAAAGGCAGTCTATCGCAAAGGATTCCGCTACATCAGTGACCGCAGCCTGTCTTATCAGCTTGTCAGCTTCACCCGAGAGCGTTGCCGCAAATATCACAGCCTTTGTACAGCCTGTAAGATGTCGCGCTATATCACTGCCGGTAAGCAGATCGTTCATGCCGTCTGCACGTATACCGTTATCCGTTGGCTCAAGTGCTACTTCACGGTACACGTAATTAGGCCTGATGACCTCGAGAACGCGTTTCTCGCAACGTTCAAGGAGTACAGCGATATTATCCGCCGGTACCTCCCTTACGCCCATGTAACGTGCAGCTTCGTCTTTGTCGATGTGGTCAATCGCGATCAATGTTGATTATCCCCGAAACAGCCTCTGTTATTTTACGAGCAACATAGGCATTGTTCATTGTGTAAAGGTGTATTCCGTCAACGCCGCTTGCCGCGAGGTCAACGATCTGATTTACAGCATATGCTATTCCGGCATCACGCAGTGCCTCCGGACTGTGTTCAAAGCGCTGCATTATCTTTACAAACTTCTTTGGAAGGCTTGCACCGCAGGTAGTTACCATACGCTCTATCTGGTTCTTGTTTACAACGGGCATGATACCGGCTTCGATCGGAACATTGATACCGGCAGCTCTTGCCTTCCACAGGAACTCATAGAATGAGGAATTGTCAAAGAAAAGCTGGCTGATAAGGTGATCCGCACCAGCCTCTACCTTTTTCTTCAGATTCTGTATATCCTCTCCAAGAGACATCGAGTCGGGATGGCTCTCAGGATAGCAGGCACCCGCAATATCGAATTCACCGCTCTGTCTTATGTATGTAATGAGGTCGCTCGCATAGCGGAAGTCCTTCTTAGGCGGGATATCCGGATTAAGATCACCGCGCAAAGCAAGAATATTCTCGATTCCGCGTGACTTGATCTCGTTTATAGTAGCATCTATCTCCTCGCGCGTGTAGTTTATGCAAGGAAGATGGAGCATAGGAACGTTTCCGTTCTCCTTGATACGCGAAGCGATGTCACAGGCAAGAACATTGTTGCTGCTTCCGCCGGCACTGAAAGTAACGCTTATAAAGTCCGGTCTGAGGTCGTGAAGCTCATCGAGAGTATTGTAGATAACCTCTATCGAGCTCGTCTTTTTCGGTGGGAATACCTCAAATGAAAATACTGTTTTCTTCTTGAAAATATCCTTTACGTACATTGTGGCCTCCTTAATCTATTGACCAGTCTATCTCGCTCATACCGTTTGAGCGCAGGAAGGCGTTCGCTTTCGAGAAGTGTCTGCAGCCGAAGAATCCGTTGTACGCTGAAAGCGGACTCGGGTGCGCTGCTCTTAACACAAGATGATGACTGTTAGTAATGAACTGCTGTTTAGCTTTTGCGTCGCCGCCCCAGAGCATGAACACCATCGGCTTTTCACGCTCATTAAGAAGTCTGATAACATCTGTCGTAAAGTTTTCCCAGCCGAGACCGCGGTGGCTTCTTGCCTGATCCGCGCGGACGGTCAGAACTGAATTGAGCAGCAGAACGCCGTCTTTTGCCCACTTTGTCAGCTCACCGTGCTTGCCGAGATTGTCTATACCGACGTCGTCCTTTATCTCCTTGAAGATATTCACGAGTGACGGCGGCGGAGCGATACCCTTTCGCACAGAGAAGCTCAGACCGTGAGCTTGACCTTCGCCGTGATAAGGGTCCTGCCCTATGATGACACACTTCACGTCGCTGTATGAGGTATACTTCATCGCATTAAAAATATCGTACATATTCGGGAAGATTCGCTGTGTGCGGTACTCATTTATCAGAGTCGCGCGGAGCTTCAGGTAATAGTCTTTATCAAACTCACCCTCAAGCAGCTTATCCCACTCATTATTGAAATTGACCATAGCCCCTCCGGATTGTTTATTTTCTGTCAAGAAAAAACACAGGCGGCATATCGCCGCCATGATTCTGTCAATTGTAGATCATATCACCATAGATCTTGAATTTAACAAGTGCATTGCGCTTGTATGTAAGAGAGCCCTGCTGATTGAACGGTACTCTGTCATAAGCCTGCGCTGAACACTCGATCTTCAGCTTGCGTCCTTTGTTTGTAACGAATACGAGCTCATAGTATGGATCGACAATGCGTTCCTGTCCGGTACTCTCAATTATACGCAGGCGGTCGTCACTTTTTCGTATGAGAGTTGCCATTACAACTATAGGCTCTGAGGTACTCTTCTGCACCTCTTCTTCCTCCTGTGGCTGAGGAGCATAGCGCTGAGCAACACCGTTATGAGTTGCCCTTGCAGGCTGACGCGAAGCGCCGCTGTCCTCAAGAAAAGCACTCATTATCCTGCGAAAACGGCTGTTACCACTGAACAGCAGTATAGCGAGGATGAGCACTACTGCAATAGCTCCAAGAATTATCAACAGATTCTTTAGCTGTGGCGTCATTTCAATTCCTCTCTCCTTTAAACTGAACGGCTCCGATGGCCGAGGGACTATCAGATGATAGTCAGATTTTTACCGATAGCTTACTATTCATATTATAATACATTCCGTTAAGATTTGCAATAGTTTGAGCACAAATTTCTGAAAATTGCGCAAGATTTGGGTGCTTTAGACCATAAAATTACCATAATTTATTTCAGATACAGCTTCCGGAGAAGTTTTCTCATTGCTATTTTCATGATTATATGTTATAATACTTGAAAAAGGAGGATATTATGCAGAAAATACTCGGTTATATGCGCAAAGCAATTCAGGAATATGATATGATACAGAACGGCGATCACATCTGTGTCGGAGTCTCAGGCGGAAAGGACAGCGTTGTTCTTCTTTCCGGACTCGCTCAGCTGCGCCGTTTCATCGGTATAGATTATAAGATAACAGCAGTAACTCTTGATCCACAGTTTGGAGGAACTCCCGGAGATTTCAGCGCCGTCACAAGGCTCAGTGAATCATACGGCATTGAACATAAAGTCATACTCACAGAGATAGGCAGCATTGTCTTTGATGTCCGCAAGGAAAAACATCCGTGCAGTCTGTGCGCACACCTGCGGCGCGGAGCGCTCCACGATGAAGCAGTTGCTCTCGGCTGTAATAAGATTGCCCTCGGTCATAACTACGACGATACTGTCGAGACCTTCATAATGAACCTCTTCACTGAGGGGCGAATAGGCTGCTACTCCCCTGTCACACATCTTGCCAAGAAAGACCTCTATATGATAAGGCCGCTTCTTCTCGCTCCTGAAAAGGATATCCGCAGGGCAGCAAGGCGTTCGGAACTTCCCATTGTCAAGTCACCCTGTCCTGCCGACGGTCACACCAACAGGCAGCGCACAAAAGAACTTATCCGCGAACTCGAACACCGCGATCCCGGTTTCAAGGACAGGATATTCGGCGCGATGAAACGCGCTGATATAGACGGAATGGGCGGCGTGAACTACACACCACCCATTCGCAAAGATGTATACTGATAGAAAAAGGCTCTCCATTCGGAGAGCCTTGATTATTTAGCTTTTACAGCGACTAATTAATTAGTCTTCCTTCTTTCTAAGAACGAATGCTGTACCAACTGCTACTGCGAGACCTGCAACTGCAACGCCTACGCCTGCAACACCTGTAGGAACTGAATCCTCAGCCTTCTGTGTTGTTGTAGCTGCTGCGCCTGTTGTAGAACCAGCTGCTGTTGTCTGAGCACCTGTTGTCTCCTCAGCGTTTGTTGCATCTGTGTTATCCTCAGCTGTTGTATCTTCAGCTGTTGTATCTTCCTCAGATGAAGCCTCAGAAGACTCTTCCTCAGAAGAAGGCTCTTCACCAACTACTGAGATGTAACCGTTCTCAATACCCTGTGTGAATACATAAGCCTGCATGAGCTTACCAGCATCTGTACGAGGAACATCACCGAAACCATCTTCAGCTGTTGCGTTGGACATGAACTCAACACCGATAGGATAGAGATCGCCGCCCTTAGCGTCCTCAGGAAGTGTGAATCTTACAGTAACGAGTTCACCATCCTGACCATTGTTGTCGCTACCCATGAATGCGAAGAAAGCAAGACCGGGTTCGATCTTTGACTGGCTGAGTGAAAGTCCGCTTGAACCTACATATGTCTCATCGCCTGTTTCATCATTAACGATTGACTTAGGCTGTGTGATGTTGCCGATTGTAAGTCTCTGGTCATATACGAAGTGAACACCAACTGAAGCGTACTTGCCGCTTGCTCCGGAAACCTTGAACTTAACAGGTACTGTAGAGCCAGCAGCGCCATCTTCCTTAACCTCAACCTTATCGATTGAAATTGTAGGAGTGATTGTTGCTCCATCAGCACTCTGGTAAGCAGAAGATGCCTTGTAAGCAGAAGCGTTGTACTCAACAGCCTCGTTTGCCTGGCCTGTTCTGATAGCGTCTGTGTAATCAGAAGCTGAAGCAGCTACTGATGTTGCTGATACTGCTACTGCTGACATAGCAAGAGCAGCGAATACCTTTTTCAGATTATTCTTTCTCATTGTAATTCTTTCCTTTCAGATTGTTTTATATGTTGCCCGCCGCCTGAGGGACGGCAGGCTAAACATTCTTAATAATTGATTATTCTGTCAAGCTGAATTATTCAGCTGCCTTACCTGTTGCGTAATCCCAGCCTGCAGCCTGATCAGCAATAGTGAGTACCTTGTCGCCCTGGCCTGAAGCCCATGTGTAGTATCTGAGGATGTAAGAAGCATCAGTAGCATCATACTTTCTGCTGCCTGTGCCAGCGAACATATCCTTCTTACCTACTCTCCAGTTTTCCTCTGCTGGAATTGCTCCAGCATAGTCTGTGTATGTATCGATAAGGAATGCAGCGAAGTTGTCATAGAGTCCGTTAGGATCATCTATATCATTACCCTCTGCGTCCTTAGCCTTAGCTATAACATTTGATGAAAGCTGAACAGCAGTTGAATCAGCATCATGCTTAGAAAGCTGTGTATAGAATCTAAGTGCAAGTGAAGCATCGTCAGATGTGATCTTACCGTTGAGGTCAGCATCACCCTTAACGCCGATGTAAACAGGTACAAGGATGTCTTCATCGAAGTCGTTTGTGAGCTTTGTGCCCTTAGCAAGAATTACTTCTCCGCCGAGTTCAGCAGGAGCATAGATGTCTTCTGCAGCATAGATAGCGAGCTCATACTTGAACTGTGACTTCTGAGCCTTTGTGAGGTCAAATACGCTTCCGGGAGTAGCCTCGCCGTAGTTGAATTTGTCAGAAATGTCGATAGCAGTCTTTCTTGAAACAGTCTTAACCTTTCCGTCTGTATCAACAATATCCTGCTTGTACATGATTGTAAGCTCAAGCTTTTCAACCTGATTGAATGAGAATGCCTTGTCGATCTGAGTATAGAAACCATACTTAGCTACGAAGCCGCTCTTATCAGCATCACCCTCGTTGTTAACGTAAGGTGTACCAACGAGTGCGAGTGTTACAACAGGCTCTGTCTCAGTTACTGTTTCTGTTGTAGACTCAGTTGTCTCAGATGTTGTCTCTGTTACAGTTGTTGAAGAGTCAGTCTCTGTATCTGTCTCAGTTACTGTCTCTGTCTCTGTTACAGTTGTTGAAGAGTCAGTCTCTGTCTCTGTCTCAGTTACAGTAGAACCTGAAGTCTCTGTCTCTGTCTCAGTTACAGTAGAACCTGAAGTCTCTGTCTCTGTCTCAGTTACAGTTTCAGTTTCTGTTACTGTCTCAGTCTCAGTTACTTCTGTTACTGTCTCAGTCTCAGTTACTTCTGTTTCTGTAGTAGTTGTTGTAGACTCAGTCACTTCTGTTTCTGTTGTAGTTGTTGTAGACTCTGTCTCTTCTGTTTCTGATTCAGAAGTTGTAGACTCTGTATCAGTATCTGTTGTAGTCTCAGTTGTTGTAGTTGTTGTAGTCTCGATAGGCTTTGTAACAAGGTTTCTCTTGATCTTTACATCAACTGTGAAGCTGTTGCCATCGATCTTACTTGCATCAACATTAACGATAACCTGCTTGTAAGTGTTCTCGTGATCAACCTCTTCGCCCTGTTCAGCGTAGTAAGCGTCGAGAGCCTCAAACTCATCCTCAGGGAAGTTTGCAACGAAAGAAGCATTACCCTTTACAGTCTCAGTCTTGATTCCATAGAGTGAATCAGCAAAAGCACCGAGCTCGCTTGCCTCGATATCGAGTGTGTAAGGCTTAGCGTTCTTGTTGAAGAAGTTCTTAGCCTTGTTATAGAGCTTCTGAACCTTCTTGCTTTCAGCAATAGCAGCACCGTTTTCAGGGATCTGCTTATTGTGTCTCTGTAAGAACTTAGATCTGTTAAGTCTTGCAATAAGAGCAGCTACGTTATCATACTCAGCAGACTTTGTCTCTGTAAGAACTCTATTAAGATTTCTTGTGAGGAAGTTTGTAAGTCTCTCGTACTTGCCGATGTTGTCATCTACATCTGCCTTAGCAGCAGCCTTATCGAAGTCAGAAGTAGCAGCATCGATTGCAGCATAAGCAACCTGCTTGTACTCCTGGAGCTTATTGTAGATATAGTCAATAGATTCAGCAGTGCCGAGCTCCTTGCCTGTTTCATCAGGAGTAAATCCAAATGTTACGGGCACTTTAGTTCTTGCTGCAAGATCAGAAGAACCAACTACGATCTTAATGCTTCCTGAAGCCTTAACCTGTGTATAATCGATATTCTTGAGCTCGGGAGCGCAGTACTTTTCAGCAAGCTTCTCATTGAGAAGTCCGAAAGAATTCTTGAATACTTCACTGAGTGCAGCTGAGATATTGCCTACCTTAGCAGAAAGAACGATATCTCCATTTTCATTGATCTCATACTTTGTCTCTGTAGTAATTGCGATTATGTGCTCTGCGATCTCCTTATACTGACCAGCATTTGCAGCAACAACATCAAAAATGCTTGAAAGATTGATGTTTCCAGCTGTTTTGCCTTCAGCAAGAAGCTTGTCGATTGCATTTGACGCTGTGAAGTTCCAGTCGGAGTACTGATCTTCATCGTCAGGAGCAATGTGAAGGAGAGATTGGAGTGTGAATGATGTGTCTGTGTCTTCAGCAGCTGCTACACTTACAGGAACTGAAACATCAGATGCAGCGAATGAGCAAGTCAGACTCTGCGTAAGAGCAAGCGGAACAGCGGCTACTGTCGCAACGGCTCTCTTGAATAATGAGTTCTTCATTGTTCTATACCTCTCTAACATATTTTTTACCCGAAGTTGTCTCCGTTTTGTACAATGAAAGCCTTATTCGGGTGCATTTTTGGCTTAGTATATGCAAATGGATACACTTCACCCAAAAATTCATAACTCCATTTTAGCACATAAATACTGATAAGTCAAGCAATACTGTGTATTTTTTTCAAAAATTATTGACGATTAATCAAGTTCATTTTTGTGCTTATTACACAACCAAAACGGCAAAACTGCTAATATATTGAGGGTGCTTTGTACATATTTGTCAAGCGCCTGTTTTTCCGCTTTCTATCAGACATTATAACACTCAGCAAGTGCAGTGTCAATCCACAAAATATGGAATAAAAAAAGCAGACCCGAAGGTCTGCTTTCTTTATTGTTAGCCTAAGTTAAACTCAAGCCTTTGACTTTGCTCTGTCAGGACAAATTGTATCCCACTCAGCCTGCTTGGTGTCGTCATCAACTTCACCGAGAGCTGTAAGTGTTGACATTCTGGTGTAGTATCTAAGGATAGCACTTGCGTCATCTGCGCGGAATGTTCTGTTCTCCTTAGTCTTGCTCCAGTTGTCGGGATCATATTCATCTGCTGTTACATTCGCAAGGAATGCACAGAAGTCGTCGAGGATATCATCAGGTCCGCTTACGAGCTTGCTGTCTGAGAACAATGTCTCTCTAGCTGCCTTACCACTTGACATTGCTGTGAAGTACTTAAGAGTGCTTGAAGCGTCAAACATGAGAACCATACCATCGAGGTCTGAATCACCCTTAACGCCGATGTAAGCAGTTACTGTGCACTGGTTGCCATCCTTGTCGAGGAGCGGTTCTTCGCCGTAGTATACAGGGATCTCATACTTGAATTCGTCGAGGCTCTTACCTGTTATGCCATCTGCTGTGAATACGCTTGCAGGTGTTGCACCGCCGAAGTTGATGAGTGATCTGTCGATTTCTCTCTCAGTCTCGATACCATCAACAACATCAATGATCTTGATAGACTTAACCATATCGGTTGAGAATCCGCGACCTGTTGTCTTACCGTTATCGTGGCTGAAGTAGAAGCCGTATGTTGTGTCGAGAACTGCATAAGTTGTCTTATCAACCGGCTTTGGAATAACCTTAATGTTACCAGGAAGTACGATTACGTAGTTAGTAACATTAATGCCTGCATCACCGTTAACTCTTACATCAGTAAAGTCTACTGTGTAATCGCCAGCCTTAGCATTCTCAGGAATACTGATCTGGAACTCAGCTACTACTGAACCATCAGCAGCATTGATAGCAGATCCGTCATTTGTTGTAAACTTGTAGCCTATGCCTGACTCAGTAAGATCAGCGCTGTAAGCGTCAGAACCGGAAGCGTCAACTACGTTGAAGCCAGTAGGTGTATCTACTGCGAACTTAGCACCTGAAACAGGTACATCAGCACCGTTCGGATTCTTAACTATGAGCTTAACTGTTACTGTATCGCCAGCGTAACCAACAGCTTCATCGCCGTCCCAGATGATTGCTCCCTCAGGAACGTGGATTGTAGTTGTTGTTTCAGACTCAGTTGTAGACTCTGTTGTTACGTCTGTGTCTGTTGTAGACTCTGTTGTAACATCAGTATCTGTTGTAGACTCTGTTGTTACGTCTGTGTCTGTTGTAGACTCTGTTGTAACGTCAGTATCTGTTGTAGACTCTGTTGTAACGTCAGTATCTGTTGTAGACTCTGTTGTAACGTCAGTATCTGTTGTAGATTCTGTTGTTACGTCTGTGTCTGTTGTAGACTCTGTTGTTACATCAGTATCTGTTGTAGACTCTGTTGTTACATCTGTGTCTGTTGTAGACTCTGTTGTAACGTCAGTATCTGTTGTAGACTCTGTTGTTACATCTGTGTCTGTTGTAGACTCTGTTGTAACGTCAGTATCTGTTGTAGACTCTGTTGTTACATCAGTTGTTGTAGTAGTTGTCTCCTCTTCAGTAGGAACAGGGATTACATTGATACCACCATCGAGGAAGAGAACGTTCTTTGTAAGGTCGATGCCTTCTGTACCAGATACAGAAAGGTAATCCTTAATAAATGTTACAGGATAGAATCCAGCAGCACAATCCTCAGGTACTGTGTATGTAAGTGTCATAACAATTGCATTGTTATCTGCTGCGATACCAATACCATCAGCTGTTGCAAATCCGAATTCCTTATCTGTTGTGTTGCCTTCAATTGTCACATTGCCGTAAGCAGCTGACTTGTCAGTGTAACCAGCAAATGCGATAGGTGAAGTCTGATCAACAATGAACTGTGCACCAGCTACAGGAAGCTTAACGCCGTTAGGATCAAGTACCACTACGTCGAGTGTTACTGTGTCACCAGGCTTAGCGTCCTTAGTGTCGATCTGCCATGCAATAGCACCAGTAGGAACTGATACTGTTACTGTAGTTGATGTCTCAGACTCAGTTGTAGATTCTGTTGTTACGTCAGTATCTGTTATAGACTCTGTTGTTACGTCAGTTTCTGTTGTAGACTCTGTTGTTACGTCTGTGTCTGTTGTAGACTCTGTTGTAACGTCAGTTTCTGTTGTAGACTCTGTTGTAACGTCAGTATCTGTTGTAGACTCTGTTGTTACGTCAGTATCTGTTGTAGACTCTGTTGTTACGTCAGTATCTGTTGTAGACTCTGTTGTTACGTCAGTATCTGTTGTAGACTCTGTTGTTACATCTGTGTCTGTTGTAGACTCTGTTGTTACATCTGTGTCTGTTGTGGACTCTGTTGTAACATCAGTATCTGTTGTAGACTCTGTAGTTACATCAGTTGTTGTTGTTTCTGCTGTAGTCTCAGTTTCGGGCTCAGTCGGAGGAACTACTACAGTTATACCGCCGTTAAGGAAGTATACCTTATCTGTGATGTTACCGCCGTTTGTATCAGATACGAACGAATATCCATCAACAAATTCAACAGGATAGAAGCCAGCCTCGCAATCCTCAGGAACTACATATGTAAGTGTCATTACTATAGCCTTATCAGCTGCAGCAACACCTGCACCAGTTTCTGTTGCAAATCCGAATTCCTTATCTGTTTCGTTTCCTTCAATTGTCACATTGCCGTAAGCAGCTGACTTGTCAGTGTAACCAGCAAATGCGATAGGTGAAGTCTGATCAACAATGAACTGTGCACCAGCTACAGGAAGCTGAGCTGCATTAGGATCACGTACTATTACGTTAAGTGTAACAGTGTCACCAGGGTTAGCCTTCTTGCTCTCGATCTGCCATGCAATTGAATCATAAGGAACAGTTACAGGCTCAAGAGTTGTAGACTCAGTTTCTGTTGTTGTAGATTCTGTTACAGTTGTAGACTCTGTTGTAACGTCAGTATCTGTTGTAGACTCTGTTGTTACGTCTGTGTCTGTTGTAGACTCTGTTGTTACATCAGTATCTGTTGTAGACTCTGTTGTAACGTCAGTATCTGTTGTAGACTCTGTTGTAACGTCAGTGTCTGTTGTAGACTCTGTTGTTACATCAGTTGTTGTTGTTTCTGTTGTAGTCTCAGTAGTTGTAGTTGTTGTTACTCTTGTAACATTAATACCACCATCGAGGAATACAATGTTCTTTGTGATATTGGATCCGTTTGTATCAGATACAAATGTGAATCCCTTACCGAACTCTACAGGATAGAAACCGTCTGCGCAATCCTCAGGTACTGTGTATGTAAGTGTCATTACTACTGCCTTATTAGCTGCTGCAACACCTGCACCAGTCTCTGTTGCGAAACCGAATTCCTTATCTGTTGTGTTACCTTCAATTACTGCACCGTAAGCTGCTGAAGAATCAGTATAGCCGCCGAATGCAATAGGAGAAGTTTCATTAACAACGAACTGTGCACCAGCAACAGGAAGCTTAGCTTCGTTAGGATCAAGTACTACTACGTCGAGTGTTACTGTATCACCGGGCTGTGCGTCCTTAGTGTCGATCTGCCATGCAATTGAGCCCTCAGGAACTGAAACTGTTACTGTTGTAGAAGTCTCAGACTCAGTTGTAGACTCTGTTTCTGTTACTGTTGTAGAATCTGTTGTAGACTCTGTAGTTGCGTCGCTTGTTGTTGTGTCTGTTGTAGTCTCAGTAGTTGTAGTTGTTGTTACTCTTGTAACATTAATACCACCATTGAGGAATACAATGTTCTTTGTGATATTGGATCCGTTTGTATCAGATACGAATGCGAATCCGTTATCGAATTCAACAGGATAGAATCCGTCAGCGCAATCCTCAGGTACTGTGTATGTAAGTGTCATAACTACTGCCTTATTAGCTGCAGCAACACCTGCACCAGTCTCTGTTGCGAAACCGAACTCTCTGTCATCTGCGTTGCCTTCAATTACTGCACCGTAAGCTGCTGAAGAATCAGTATAGCCGCCGAATGCAATAGGTGAAGTTTCCTTGATTGAATACTGAGCGCCGCCAACGGGGAGCTTAGCACCATTAGGATCAAGAACTACTACGTCGAGAGTTACCTTATCACCAGGCTGAGCGTCCTTAGTGTCGATCTGCCATGCGATTGAGCCCTCAGGAACTGTTACTGTTGTAACTGTTACTGTTGTAGACTCAGTTGTCTCACCGGTTGTAGTTGTTGTTGTAGTTGTTGATTCAGGATCAACGACCTCGATGAAACCATCTGTAAGTGTTACCTTATCAGTAATGTTTGCACCGTTAGTGTCGCTGATGAATGCACCGGACCACTCAACGGGATATACGCCAGGAGCGCAATCCTCAGGTACAGTGTATGAAAGTACCATTACTACATCATCATCTGATGCAGCTACACCAACACCGTCAGCAGTTGCGAAACCGAACTCCTTATCAGTATTGTTGTACTCAATTGTTGCCTTGTAAGCATCTGAACCTTCGATAGACTTATAGCTGATTCCATCAGCATTCTTGATGATGAACTGTGCACCAGCAACAGCAAGTGCAGGATCTGAGCTGCCCTTAACTACTACAGGCATCAGAACAGTTTCACCGGGTGTAGCCTGCTTCTCAGGAATTACCCACTCTACTGAACCCTCAGTATCGTCAATAACCTGGATAGCACCATCAACGAGAGTTACGTTCTCAGTGATGTTTCTGCCGTTTGTGTCGCTGACAAATGCGTCAGACCACTTAACAGCGTAAGTACCGGGCTTGCAGTCTGCAGGAACCTTGTATTCAATAGTGAATACCTTTGCACCGTTAGCAGCAGCATAACCTGTACCATCTGTACGAGCGAAAGCAAATTCCTTATCAGAATTGTTAGGCTCGAGAGCAGCATCATAAGCTGTTGTAGAGTTGTCGATACCAACATAAGAAATTGGTGAAGCAGCATCTAACTTGAACTGAGCACCTGCAACAGGAAGCTTAGCACCGTTCTTATCAGAAACAACTGCTGAGATCTTTACAGTCTCGCCAGGCTTAGCTGTCTTCTTATCGAGTACCCAAGAAATATTTCCTTCCGGAACAGGATCACTAACGATGATCTTACCGTTTGTGAGCTTAACCTTGGAAGTGATGATATTTCCGTTGATATCGCTTACTGTAACATCGGACCACTTAACATTGTAAGTACCGCCTGCACAATCTTCGGGTACCTTGAACTTGATTGTGAATACTTCTGAACCATCAGCAGCCTTCAGACCAGTGCTTGTGATCTTGCTGAACTCAAACTCCTGATCATCATTGTTTGCTTCGATGTCAGCATCGTATCCAGAGCTTGCATCTGAAATAGATACATATTTAATAGGTGAATCCTGCTTTACTCCGAATGTAGCACCGCCGATAGCAAGATCAGAATTCTTTACTACTACCTTCATTGCTACTGTCTCACCGGGATCAGCATTTACTTCAGGGATAACCCATTCAACTGAACCACTTACAGGAGGAACAGTTGTTACTGTTACTGTTGTTGTTTCAGTAAGAACTTCTCCGTTTGTTGTTGATTCTGAAGGACCAGGGTTACCAACTGTGATAACACCAGGAATTACCTTAACATTCCAAGAATCGGAATTCTGTCCGCTCTTGTATGCTTCGATTGACTTGAATGTGATCTTGTAATCGCCTGCAGGACAATTCTCAGGAACTGAAACCTTGCACTTGAATACAGACTCACCAACTTCGCCCTTAACAGGTTCGCCGTCAGAACCTACTGCAAAGAAGTTCTGCTCAAGCTTATCCTCGTTTTTGTCGATTGTTGCGTTGTAAGCTGCGGATGAACCACCGAATCCTGTGATTGTAAGAGGTGAGTCGATCTGGTAGAATACGTCCATACCAGCTACTGCAACATCGCCGGATGCAAGCTTAACGCTTACATTGACTGAGCCGCCAGCCTCTGCTTCGTACTTACCAAAGTCGAGAACGAGATCTGCATCTCCGGGAGCCTGTGTAGGATCCTCAGATGTTACAATCTCTGTAGGTGTACCGCTAACTGTGATAACACCGGGAATGAGATTAACATTCCAAGAATCGGAATTCTGTCCGCTCTTGTATGCTTCGATCGACTTGAATGTGATCTTGTAATCGCCTGCAGGACAATTCTCAGGAACTGAAACCTTGCACTTAAATACAGTCTCGCCAACTTCGCCCTTAACAGGTTCACCGTCAGAACCTACTGAGAAGAAGTTCTGCTCGAGCTTATCCTCGTTTTTGTCGATCGCTGCGTTGTAAGCTGCGGATGTACCACCGAAGCCTGTGATCTTAAGAGGTGAGTCGATCTGGTAGAATACGTCCATACCAGCTACTGCAACATCACCTGCAGCGAGTTTTACATTTACGTTAACAGATTCACCGGGAGCAGCACTGTACTTACCGAAGTCAAGTGTGATGTCTGAATCACCAGGAGCCTGTGTAACGATTTCTGTAGATGTTTCCTGTGAACCGGAACCACTTGTTGTTCCGTTTACGTGGATAACACCGGGGATCAATTCAACATTCCAAGATTCGGAGTTCTGTCCGCTCTTGTATGCTTCGATTGACTTGAATGTGATTTTGTAATCACCTGTCGGACAAGTATCAGGAACTGAAACCTTGCACTTGAATACTGATTCGCCAACTTCGCCCTTAACAGGTTCGCCGTCAGAACCTACTGCAAAGAAGTTCTGCTCAAGCTTATCCTCGTTTTTGTCGATTGTTGCGTTGTAAGCTGCAGACGAACCGCCGAAGCCAGTGATGGTAAGAGGTGAATCTACCTGGTAGAATACATCCATACCAGCAACTGCAACATCACCAGCAGCAAGTTTAACGTTTACGTTAACTGAACCGCCGGCGTCTACAGTATATGTACCAAAGTCAAGTGTAAGGTCGCTCTCTGATGCAGCAACATTATTAGTCGCGATATCATCGAAATTGCTTATACTAATGTTAGGCTGCTCAGCAGATAGTCTGCTGGCAGCACTAACTGAGGAAGCAAATGCACTTGTAATGAGCGACGCGCTCATTACAATCGACGTTACCGCGGAAAGCAGTTTCTTCATCTGTGCATTTCCTTTCCGAGCTTTTCGCTCTTATTCAATAAACTTTTTTCTTAGTTCAGAACAGAATTAAAGCTTGGAAGAATCAACAGGGAGAGTCTTGTACTTGGGAAGGTGAATGATGTGTCTGATAATAGCTGTAGAGTCTTCAGCTGTGAGCTCAGCGCCGCCCTTAGCATCGTAAACATCTGCATTGAGCTTAGCCTGATCAGTAAGCGGATAACCAGTCTTATCAGCGAGGTGTCTGTTGAGAACAACAACGTCAGCGATGTTTACAAGACCATCACAGTTTGTATCACCGTAAGCAGGTGTAAGCTCTCCGCCTGTAGGTGTAGGATCTTCACCAGTTGTTGTAACAGTTGTAGTTGTTGTAGTCTCTGTCTCAGAAGTTGTTGTTGTAACAGGGTTACCAACCTTGATTGTTGCAGGGATAACCTTTACGTTCCAAGAATCAGAGTTCTGACCGCTCTTGTAAGCTTCGATTGACTTGAATGTGATTGTGTACTCACCGTCCGGACAATCCTCAGGGATTGAAACCTTTACCTTGAATACAGACTCACCAACTGTGCCCTTAACAGGCTCACCGTCGGAACCTACTGAGAAGAAGTTCTGCTCGAGCTTATCCTCGTTCTTTTCAACTGTAGCGTTGTAAGCTGCAGATGATCCGCCGAATCCTGTGATCTTAAGAGGAGAATCGATCTGGTAGAATACGTCCATACCAGCTACTGCAACATCACCCTCAGTGAGCTCAACTGTAACGTTTACATTACCGCCCTTTTCGCCTTCATACACACCGCCGAAGTCGAGTACGAGATCTGCGTCGCTAACAGGAGTTGTTGCTGTAGTTGTTGTTGTTGTCTCTGTTGACTCTGATGTAGTTGTTGTACCAGGATTAGGTCCAGTTACGTGGATAACACCAGGGATAACGTTTACATCCCAGCTGTCAGAGTTCTGACCGCTCTTGTAAGCTTCGATTGACTTGAAGGAGATCTTGTAATCGCCTGAAGGACAATCCTCAGGGATTGTAACCTTGCACTTGAATACTGACTCGCCAACTTCACCCTTAACAGGCTCACCGTCGGAACCTACTGCGAAGAAGTTCTGCTCGAGCTTATCCTCGTTCTTTTCAACTGTAGCGTTGTAAGCTGCAGCTGAACCGCCGAAGCCTGTGATCTTAAGAGGAGAATCGATCTGGTAGAATACGTCCATACCAGCTACTGCAACATCACCAGCAGTAAGCTTAACATTTACGTTAACTGAGTTGCCAGCCTCTGCTTCATACTCACCGAAGTCGAGTGTGAGGTCGCCTTCGCCAATGTTCTGTGTAGTTGTTACAGTTGATGTTGTTGTAACCTCTTCAGAAGTTGATGTTGTAGAAACAGTCTGACCCTCACCAACCTTGATTGTCATGTTCTTTGTTATGAGCTTGTTAGCACCAGGAGCAACGTTATCGTATGTGATCTTTTCTCCTGATGTCTTATCCTTAGCATCGATGCTCAGGCAGCTCTCCTTCTCGGAAGATGTGAGCTTCTGGAAATCGCAGAACTCAACTGAATAATTACCAGCCTTTGTTCCCTTAGGAAGAACAATATCGAATACAGCTGCCGGATAGTCATCAGACTTCTCACCGAACCACTTATAACCGCCGCCGATAAGCTTGCTTGCGCAGTAGTAAGGTGTTGTGATACCAAATGACTCCTGCTTTGTATCAGTTACAGCAGTAAATGTACCATAAGTTGTGTACTCATCCATATCATCTACTGTACCATCGAAAGGTACTGCAGCCTTAGTGGTGAAGCTTACGCCGTCCTTTGTCTTATAAGACTTTGCCTTTGAGAAGTAAGCCTCAGTTGCATTATAAGCCTTAAATGAAATTCCGCTTTCATCATTTCCGTCTAAGGACTTGATAGTTACAGGAAGAGTAAGTACTTCACAGTCGTTTGTCTGCTCTGTGAGGTAGATAGCAACAGGGATTGTAACGTCTCCTGCGTTGATATCATCCTGAGAAACCTGGATATCACTGCCCATTGAAGAATAAGCAGAATCAGCTGCGCTGTAAGCAGCCAGTGTAATAGTTTTTGTAGCATCTGCAGCGTTAACAACAGGTGCAGCAACACTTACCATTGATGCAGCCATTGCAACGCAAGTAGCTGCAGAGATAAACTTTTTCATCTGTAATAATTCCTTTCTTTAGGTTTTAAAGCCTATTACTAAACTAAGTCAAATTAGGTTTGTATTCCTTTGTAAGGGGGACAAATCAGATAATCATGGAATCAAAACTTTGTTATAAGACCGAGCTTGAACTTCTGGATGAGAAGAGCATCTGAGTTAGAAAGGCCCTTCTTGCCGTCTACGTCAGCGTTAACTTCGCCCTGAGCTGTGATGCTGTAGGAAGATTTTCCCTGAGCATACTTATCGGGGTTAGTTGAAACCTGCATTACGAGAACACAGTCAGCGATGTTTACATCACCGTCACAGTTAGCGTCGCCCTGCTTTGTAGGCTGGAGTGTTCCGCTTCCTACTGTTACAGAACCTGATGTAGTCTTAACTGTGTAAGCAACTGACTTGTTAGAACTATCCAGATAGCCGATGCTTATTTCGCTGTTCTGAGCGTCCGATTCAGTATTTTCACTTCTGCTTGTAGGTACAAAGCTGATATCAGAAGAATCTCCGTCCTTAGCATTGCTGGAAACAGTTCCCTTGATAGTGCAGAATACACCATCGGACTTGATCCAGTAGCTGGAGTCGTCTACCATAGTAGCCCACATAAGGTCTACCATACCTTCGCTCTGTAAAATTTCGTAATCGAATACGGGAGTGTCAGATGTAACTGACGGATCTTTGCTCTCTGCTCCTGTCTTGGTGATAGGTCCAGCCTCCACACTTGTAACAGTAAGGATTGACTTGTCATACTTAACTGCTACATCAACGCCTGCGATACCTGTAGAAGGTATGTCGGATAGGGATACTGACACCTCGAAAGTCTCACCTGCCTCAGCGGTAACCTTGCTGGCGGAAATCTGCACATAATCGTCAGCTGCGGAAGCAACCGGTGCAATTGAGCATACTGAAAGTGAAAGCATTGAAGCGGCGATAGCTCCTACGACTATCTTTTTTGTCTTCATTTGAATTTTCCTCCTTCTTTAATAATGTTATATAACAAAGGAACGGTCGCCCCTTTGATTATATCTGTCTTACCCCATTGAGAAAGGTTCCCCAACGGCACACACCACGAGAACCGCCTAATGCGGTCCTTGTGCACAGTACAGGTCTGCATCCGCCATGCCACAGGCACAGCAAAAAGCGCAGCAGAACAGACGCACCCCAATAAGGGTATATGTACATACCCTCAGGGCATAACTGTCCGCACCAACTGTACTCTGCACAAAGCTGTGCGAGACACATCATACTGCCATGATGAGACTAATAATCCCAGTATCTATATTTATATTCTTGATTTCATTATATAACAGCCCGAAAAAAAAGTAAATAGGTTTGTTTCGTTTTTGGTATTTTATATAAACGGCTAAAGCGATTTTTGCACGGTTTGCACAATCGGACTTTTTGCGCAAGAAGTGGAAAAGAAGCCGTTTGTGACGATTTTTTGAACTACTTATATCATTTATCCAACTTCTGAAATTCCTTTGGAATTGCAGCGTCAATTATCTGATTTATTACATCCCAGCCGAAGTCTGTATAAGTGCCTCTCGGTACTGCTGTCGGCAGTCCGTGAACAGCTGCGAGCTCGGGAGTATATTTGCTGTACGGATAAAGCTTAAGGTTGTTGAAGGAAGGAGCCTCGTAGTGGATGATATGCGGGATAACTCCTACATCTTCGAGTTTAACTTCCTTGGTCACATCGTTGACAACGATGTCAAAATCTGGGATCTCACCGACAACATTGAAGTTATCTGTCTGAGCACATATGAAATTGCCCATCGAGTAGAATACAAAGCCCTTCGAGCCGTCGTCTCTTGTGAGCCATTCCATAGTCTCTGCTGTATGAGTGTGGCAGCCGAGAATAACATCAGCGCCCCAGTTTACCATTTTCTGAGCCAGCACCTTTACGTCATCTCTTACAATGTTGGTATCCTCAGTGCCCCAGTGAGCTGATACGATAACGACATCTGCGATCTCCTTTGCCTCTTTGATCTGCCTCTCGATGACGTCTTCTTCTTCATTCATTATAACTCTCAGCTGAGAACCAACAAGCTGCTGCTCAAAACCGTTTATGTGTTCTGCATATGCAAGGAATGCGATCTTAACTCCATTAACCTCACGAACGCGGATGCGGTTGGCATCCTCTTCATTGAGGTAAGCACCAAGAGTCGTTATGTCGTTCGACTCAGCCTTCATATTCCAGAACTTTATGGATTCCTCCAGTCCCTGCGTTCCGCAGTCAAGGAGGTGATTGTTTGCCATAGTAAAAACATCAAAACCAAGGTCGATGACCGCGTCAGCGACCTCCACCGGCGAATTGAACAAAAGCGCGCCGCCGTTAGCTCCGCGGATCTCGTTGCTCTGAGAGATTATAGTCTCCTGGTTGAGTATGGCAACATCCGCACTTTCGACGATATATCGCATATTTTCGTACATAGGCTTGAAATCGTAGCCCTGTCCGCCTGCAAGAGCCTCTGCATTCTTGTATACAGAATAGTGTATCAGATTGTCACCGGCAGCAACAACGTGAACACGCTTTTCCGTAGCCTCAGGCTCTGTTGTGGATTCTGTCTGAACAGCTTCACCGGTTCCGGAACCATCTTCGCCGGAAGCGGTATTATCGCCGGAAGCAGCCTCTGAAGAAGTTCCCGCATCACTGGTATTCGCAATAGTACGCATACCTCCGCAGCCTGTGCTAAAGGCAGAGAACACTGCAAGAACGCTGCACAGTGCGATAGTTTTAATGTTTCTGAGTTTCATTAATATCTCCTGTTCTTACGGCATACACTACGCCGTAGCATTATTATAACATATTATTTCTAATATTTCAATTACCAATTGTATCAAAACCGCTTGAGATTACTTTCAGTTTTATTTTTAACTGTAGTGTAAAATCTCTGAAACCGCGTATCTAAGCCAAATCAAGGTTTCAAGTCTTATCATTTACGCTCCGTTTGGGCAATTAAACGAAATTTTTAAACCATTTTTGTGCAATATGCTCACAACTTTCCCCGAGAATGCTGCAAAGTCACAAATTCTTCGGCTAAAGCTTCTGCTTCAGCATAGGAAGAAAGCTGATAACAGCGACCTCTGAACTTGGCTGAACCGTAGTAACCGTTCATGTACCAGGCGGCGTGTTTACGCGCTTCGTGCATAGCAAGCTCCTCGTTTTTTTCGCTGAGACTGAGCATGAGTCTGATGTGTTCAAGCATTACCGACATCTTTTCCTCAAGTGACGGCGGAACGTATTCCCTGCCGTCAAAATGAGCAGCTATCTCATCGAAAACGAACGGGTTTCCGTAGCTTCCTCTGCCGATCATTACAAGATCACAGCCGGTTTCGTTATACATACGCAGGCACGAATCAAGATTGGTTATGTCACCGTTTCCTATTACCGGAACACTAACAGCTTCTTTCACGCGGCGTATTATATCTATATCTGCTTCGCCGCTGTAAAACTGATCTCTCGTCCGGCCGTGGACAGCTATCGCAGCAGCTCCTGCAGCTTCAAGCGCCTTCGCCATTTCAACAGCATTGACAGTATCGCCGGACCAGCCGCTCCTTATCTTGACCGTGACCGGAGTATCACCGGCAGCCTTAACAGCTGCACCGCATACCTCAGCCGCAAGCTTTACGTCTTTCATCAGTGCCGAACCAGCCCCTGTGCCAACTACTTTCGGCACAGGGCATCCCATGTTTATGTCTATTATATCAGGTGAATAATCCTTTACTATCCCGACAGCCTTTGCCATGAAATCAGGCTCGCTGCCGAACAGCTGGATCCCCATAGGACGCTCTTCATCGGTGACGGTACACAGCTCGGCAGTCTTTCTGTCGCTGTAACAAATACCTTTCGCCGAGACCATTTCGCTCACAACGTAAGCCGCACCGTACTTCCTGCACATCAGGCGGTAAGCTCTGTCAGCGACACCCGCCATAGGCGCAAGAGCCGCCGTCTTTGCTATCTCAACTCCGCCTATGTTCACCTTCTCAGTCATTCGTGCTCTCCGCAGGCTTGCTGCCGGTCTTGTCTTTGAAGACGAAAAGCTTGCTTATGACATAATTCAGGATGAGCACAATAACATTTGCAGCAATCTTTGTCACCCAGTAGTTAATACCTATGAGTGAGTAGCCGAGCCACATTATAGCCATTTCAGCAAGGAGCGTGAACACTCTTCCGCCGTAGAAAGAAGCAGCCTCAGCAGCGAGTTCCTTTGCTCCCTTTGCCTTCGACTCGAACACCCACAGTCTGTTTGTGACATATGCGAATGTTACTGCGCATATCCATGAGATAAAGGTACTGAGGTTCGACACGGCATCCTTGCCCATGCCGGCACTCTCGAGGAGGTTCTTGGCTATGCCTGCCGAGATAAAGCTGACAGCAGTTGTCAGGACTCCGAAGAACAGGTAAAGCCACTTCTCTTCATATTTATAATATAGATCGCGAATTGGTTTAGGGAAAACATTTACGATCGCCCTTATAAGTTTCTGCATAGTTATATCCTTTCTTTTTCTTGATCTGGCCAACAGGCCGACATTATTATCATAGCATTTTACAGCAGACTTTTCAAGTAGTTTGTTGCGCTTTAACATAAAATTTACGTATTCGTCCGCAATTTATGATAAAAGTCCGCTTTTTTCCGCAGGTTGCACGAACGCAACTGCATTCCACGCCATATTATTACTGCAATACCGTTATTCCGTTTTTATCCGTCCCGGTGCTATTGACAGTTTGACAAAAATATAATATAATAATATTTGAGGTACGATTGAGTTTTTTCAGTTGTATTCGCAGTGCGGAAACGCCTGCATTCTATATGATAAACTTTTAGGAGGTATAATACAATGTCATTGACAAAAAATCCCAACGTATTAAAGTGGGTAGACGAGATGGTAGCTCTCTGTAAGCCCGAGAAGGTCGTATGGATCGACGGCTCAAAGGAGCAGCTCGACGCTCTTATCGAAGAGGTTACTTCCCTCCCCGATGACAGCTGGGACAAAATGTATAAGCTCAACCCTGAGAAATACCCCAATTGTCTCTACCACAGAACACGCGCTAACGACGTTGCTCGTGTTGAGGACAGAACATTCATCTGCTCTAAGGAAAAGAAGGGCGCAGGTCCTACAAACAACTGGATGGCTCCCGATGAGATGAAGGCTCTTCTCACACCTATGTACGACGGCGTTATGAAGGGAAGAACAATGTATGTTATCCCTTACTCCATGGGACCGATCGGTTCTCCTCTCGCTAAGGTAGGCGTTGAGGTAACTGACTCAATCTACGTTGTTCTCAATATGAATATCATGACACGTATGGGCAAGCAGGCTTTCGAGAATCTCGGTGATACTTCCGACGATTTCGTAAGAGGTCTCCACTCCAAGGCTGACGTTGATCCTGAGAAGAGATACATCGTTCAGTTCCCTGAGGAGAATACAATCTGGTCTATCAACTCTGCTTACGGCGGAAACGTTCTCCTCGGCAAGAAGTGCTTCGCACTCCGTATCGCTTCATTCCAGGGTAAGAACGAGGCTTGGATGGCTGAGCACATGCTCATCCTCGGTGTTAAGAAGCCCAACGGCGAGATCAAGTATATCACAGCTGCATTCCCGTCAGCTTGCGGTAAGACAAACCTCGCTATGCTCATTCCTCCGGAGGGATATAAGAAGGACGGCTACGAGATCTTCACAGTTGGTGACGATATCGCTTGGATGAAGCCCGGCAAGGACGGCAGACTCTACGCTATCAACCCTGAGAACGGTTTCTTCGGCGTTGCTCCCGGAACAAACGCTAAGTCCAACTACAACGCTCTCGCTTGCACAAAGAACGGCGCTATCTTCACAAACGTTGCTCTTGACAACTCAGACAACACAGTTTGGTGGGAGAAGCTCAACGAGAATCCGCCTAAGGATGCAACAGAGTGGACAGGTATCAAGTGCGACGGTGAAGCTTGGACAGCTGAGGGCAAGAAGCTTGCTCACCCCAACTCAAGATTCACAGCTCCCGCTCAGAACTGCCCCTGCATCTCACCTGAGTTCAACAATCCTGAGGGTGTACCGGTATCTGCTATCATCTTCGGCGGCAGACGTGCTACAACTGCTCCCCTCGTATATCAGTCATTCGACTGGACACACGGTACATACATCGGATCTGCTGTTTCTTCTGAGACAACTGCAGCTGCAACAGGTGCAGTAGGCGTTCTCCGTCACGATCCTATGGCTATGAAGCCCTTCATCGGCTACAACGTAGGTGACTACTGGGCACACTGGCTCGAAATGGGCGCAAGACTCGGAAGCAAGGCTCCTAAGATCTTCAACGTAAACTGGTTCAGAACAGACGACGAAGGCAACTTCCTCTGGCCCGGTTTCGGCGACAATATGAGAGTTCTCGACTGGATCATCAAGAGAGTTGACGGCGAAGTTGACGCTGTTGAGACTCCTATCGGATTCCTTCCAAAGGCTGAGGATATCAACCTCAAGGGTATCGAGGACGAGGTTTCACCTTCCGCACTCGAAATGCTCCTTACAGTAAACAAGGACGAGTGGAAGAAGGAAATCGCTGAGATGAGAAGATACTACAACGAGGACATCAAGGCTAAGGGCGGTAACATCCCTCAGGCTCTCTACGATGAGCTCGACATGATCGAGGCTAACCTCAACAAGTAATCTTAATTGCACAAACGAATAAACATAACGGGACTGTCGCTCTTCGCGGCAGTCCCTTGTTATAAAGAGGTATAAGGCTATGCTGTTTATTATATATGCTTCTGTCACTGTCTTCACTATCCTTTTCGCTGTGTATATGCTCTTTTGGTACAAAAATAAAGTAAAGCTTTTCGATCTTACCGAGGAAACGACCGGCATCATCACCAAAATGACCAAAGGCAGTTTTGCTGTCAGCCCCAAGCCCAAGGGGCAGGTGTATAACATCAAGGTAAATTACACTATTAATGGCATTGATTACAAGACAAATATGCAGTGTGAGGAAGGTGATCCGGCGCTTTCAGAGGGACAAGCCGTTACTGTCCTGTACGATCCGAAAAATCCCTCCCGAGCCATTCCAAAGGACTTTAAGCGCGAACACGCAGAATACTACTGGCGAATGCTGGTGATACTCTCTGTAATCCTGTGCGTAGTAGCCGCGTGCGTAACAGTATTCACCGCTCCTGATCTACTGAGAATGTCAGTGAAAAAAGAACGCATATACAAGATATGTGTGAAAGCCTTCGCTGTGATAGCTCTGCCGGTCACTCACTTTTTCGTCAGGCGCACAAACGACTACAAATTGGAGATTGAGCGTGATCCCAAGCAAGCGAAAAAGACTTTTTTAGGTGGCTTCGTGGTATGGTGTAACATCCTTCTATCACTTATATTTGACGTTGTATTTTACGTAATACTCTGACAAAATGAAAAAGCTGTATCGTATTAACGATACAGCTTTTTATAATTTTACTAAAAGTCCCCCTAATCAATGCCTAAAGCTCTGCAGTTTATCACGCAGGATATACAGGGAACACAACAGCTGTAATGTCAGGTTTCAAAAGCTTACCCTTCTTAAGAAGATTCAGCATTTTAGTGTTTTGTGCTGCAGTACCTGTGTAATTTTTTATACCGTTTATTATGGCAATTTCCTTGCGGTAGTTGAAGCTATATCCAGCACCTATAGCTTTCAGCGCGTCAACGAGAGAGGAAGAATTTCCGGTATACTGCTTGAAATATAAGCTTTTAAGTATGTTCTGGAGATTTGCTTTATAATCTTTAAGCACCTTAATGCGGTTGTTCAAACGCGCGATCTCTTCTCTTATATTTTGCTTAGCCTGTTGATTGTTTACATTGTTCAGCTGTTTCTTCAAATAAGCGATACGGTACTCACAGTCCTTAATTTCTTTATTAGCTTTATCTATATTTTTGTTTATCGAATTGATGAGAGCCTGTGCTTGAGCAGCCGGATCATTTGCGGCATTAGCACTGATCGAAGTGTTAAAGTTGTTATCTGTTGCGTAATTAACGACAGCAGCAGATGAGGATACAATAGTCAGTGCAGCAAGAGATGTACAGATCATTCTTTTAATTGTTTTCATAATTATACTCCTTTTGGTTGATAGATAAATAGATTTGTTTCTTGATTTCGCTTGATTGCTTGGTACGGATGTAATAGTAATTCCCCGATGTTTATTATAGCATATGGCTAAATCATTTTCAATGCAAAATGTTAACAAATTATATCATCGTTATTAGTATAATGTCAACAAAATATTACATTTAGTTATAGTTACAGCTTAACTGCGACGCCTCCGATGTCAAAACAGTTTCAAACACATAAAATAAACCGCTCCTCTCGGAGCGGTTTTCTTATTCTTCATCTTCATCATCGGACTCAGGTTCGGGAAGAACTTCAACTATGACCTTATCAACGGTCTGCTCGCTGACTTCCTTTGCCGTGAGCCTGAACCTGCCTGTCTCGGCAGTCTCACCGGCATCGGGGATATGTTCCATAACATCAGTCACCCAACCGCCGACGGAGGTACACTCCGTATCGACCATATCATCATCAAGCCCTATCTGTTCGAGCATATCGCTGACGCTCAGATCACCGGCGACCTCATAGCGGTCATCCGCGAGCTTTACAACATTTGCGATTATCTCGTCGTCTTCATCGTATATCTCGCCGACGAGCTCCTCAATGATGTCTTCAAGGGTGATGATACCCTTTGTACCGCCGTACTGGTCAATAACAACGGCGAGGTGGACCTTTGAACGCTGCATATCCTTCATAGCCTCGCTTATGAGCTTGCTGTCGGCGATATGCGGAACTTCCTGGATAATGCCGCGTATATCGCTCCTGCCCTCAACGAGCATCTTGAAGAAAGCCTTGTTCGTGATGATACCGATAATATCATCGAGACTCTTCTCATAGACCGGCATACGCGAATACATCTCGCTGCTGAATATTTCCTTTATCTCGTCGATAGAGGAATTCACCTCAACGCCGATGACTTTTACACGCGGAATAAGTATCTCATTTACAGTAATATCATCGAATTCGAGAGCACTCTTGACAAGTTCACTCTCCTGTTCCTCGATAACGCCCTCTTCCTCGATCTCGTCGATCATATACTTGAGCTCGTCCTCGGTAACGCTCGGAGTTTTATTTCCGCGGTCAAAAATCGCAGAGAGCTTGTTGAGGAGAAATACAAACGGCTTGAAAACTACAATAAGAAACGTAAGAAGTCCGGCGAATGCAAGCGTTATCTTCTCAGCATTCTTCTTTGCGTAGGACTTCGGGAGCACCTCACAGAAAGTCAGAACGAGTATGGTTATCACGATAGTCGAGATAGCCGCACCGTTGCTGCCGAAAATGCTGATAAACAGCAGGGTGCTGACGGAAGAAGCCGCGATGTTCACGATATTGTTGCCTATAAGAACGGCTGTGAGCACCTCATCAAAGCGATTTGCAAGTTTCAGTGCTCTGGCAGCTTTTTTGCTGCCCTGTGCCTCATAGTTCTTGAGACGCAGCTTGTTGACACTGGAAAAAGCGGTCTCAGTACCTGAGAATAAAGCGGAAAATATCATCATAGATATGATGAGTACAATTTTCCATAAGTCAGAGTTATCCATAGTAAACCTTTCATAAAATAGTATAATATATGTATTATATCATATATCAGAGAATAAAGCAAGACCGCACAGTAAAAACGCTGCCAGCACACTGCCGACAGCGTTTTATTTATTAACGATCATCTTTCTCATTGTTCACAACCTTACCATCATACAGCAACTATATTGCCTTTGTTTAGGGAACCTGCCTGATATTCAATCTCTACACGATCCTTGACTTCGATATGTGTAGTAGCCTCAGGAAGTTCCTCACCGATCTGGCACACAACGATAGTACCCTCGTCGAGCTGCACTTCATACAGAGTTCTCTTGTGCTTTCCGCCCTTCTGTATGAGCCCTACGACTTTTCCGGAATACAGCATTCTGTGCAGATGTGCATCGACAGCTTTTTCGAGTCTGTCCACTCTGTGCTTGATGCTTTCATACATCTTGTGTTTAACCTTTAAAGTCATACCTATCGCCTCCATAATAGATTTTTCCGACCACCTAAATAGTAACATATACTTTCGTCTATGTCAACAGCTTTTGGCTGATGTTTACAAAAAAGTTACAGTTTGGTAAAAAAATATCCGCACCAAACGGTGCGGATATGAATCACATAAGTATTCAACTGACGCTTCTGCGCCAATAAAATTACTTGATCTCGATTGTAGCGCCAGCCTCTTCAAACTTAGCCTTGAGCTCGTTAGCCTCAGCCTCAGAAACGCCTTCCTTGAGAGCCTTAGGAGCAGACTCAACTACTTCCTTAGCCTCCTTAAGGCCGAGACCGAGAACTTCCTTAGCAACCTTGATAACTGCCATCTTAGCATCACCGAAGGAAGCGAGGATTACGTCGAACTCTGTCTTAGCAGCAGCAGCACCGCCAGCAGCACCGCCAGCAGCAGGAGCAGCAGCGATAGCAGCTGTTACGCCGAATTCTTCCTGGATAGCGTCAACGAGCTCGGAAAGCTCGAGAACAGAAAGAGTCTTGATATCTTCAACAAATTTTGTGATCTTCTCAGAAGCCATGATAATAATCTCCTTTTAAATATATTTGCCGTTAAACGGCGATAGTATTAAGCTGCGGACTTAAAGTCCCGAATGTAACACAGACGATCAGGCAGCTTCTTCTGATTTCTTGTCTGCAACAGCCTTGATTGTAGCTGCGAGTTTCTGAAGGGGACCCTGAAGGGAACCAACGAGCTGTGCAAGGAGAACTTCCTTGGACGGGATCTTGGAAAGTGCAAGAACACCGGCAGCATCGTAAACCTCACCCTCAACATAACCTGCCTTGAGGTTGAACTTCTCGTCTCCAGCTTCCTTAGCGAACTTACCGAGGATTCTTGCGGGAGCTGTCTGGTCATCGTTAGAAACGGCGATAGCAGTTGTTCCGTTAAGAGCTTCTTCAAAGCCCTCGATACCACAGTTCTGGAATGCACGGAGAAGAAGTGTGTTCTTCTCTACGAAGTAGTTTACGCCAGCCTCACGGAGCTCTTTTCTGAGCTTAGTATCCTCCTCAACGGTGATACCCTTGTAATCAACGAGAACACCAGAAACAGAGTTCTTGATGATGTCTGTGAGCTTTTCGACCTTAGCCTTCTTCGCTTCGAGTACAGCATTGCTTGGCATTGTGTGTATTCACCTCCGAATGAATTTTCATCGTATTCAGAAGCAACAAAAAATGTCCTTACCGACAGTGCGGAAAGGACAATGATAATTCTATCAATTGCTATTCCTCGGCGGGACTTACGGGCTTAACCTGCCAGCTGTCTTTAGAATACGATATATAACTGTGTAAAATCACAGCTTTATTATTATATCACGGCAAAACCGTTTTGTCAAGAGCTTTTTTAAAAAAATCCAAAAAATCTCTACCGCTTCTTCCATTTCAGCAGTATCAGCGTCGTGACGGTCGTCAGGAATATCGTCAGAACTATCGGGAACCACGTATACGGTATCGGCAGATCAACGGTATTTATGCCGTAGAACGCGAATACGATATTCGGTATCTCGAGTATTACCGTCATAATGGTCAAGCGCCACATCACAAGGTTCAGATTGTTTGAGATAACAGACGAGAAGCCGTCCATCATACTCGAAAGGATACCCGTGTATATGCTCGCCATCTCGATGGCCTGCTTCATCTCGATGAGAACGTCCTCGAGAAGATCCTGATCCTCGTCATAGAGCTTTATTACTCTGCCGCGGAATATCTTCTCTATCGTAGCTTCATTAGCTTTGAGTGAAGTTGAGAAATATACGAGCGACTTCTCAAGCGCAAGGAGCTGCATGAGGAGCTCATTCTTCATAGCATCGTGGAGTTGCTGCTCGGCTGCGGATGAGATCTTGTCGATCTGTTTAAGGTGCATAAGGAAAAGTGCCGCTATCCTCAGAAGTATCTGAAGAACAAAGCGTGTCTTGAACGCCGGGCGAAGATTTCTTATCATACCCTTGCGTGCTTCTGTGATTATCTGAGTTTCCTTTATGCTTATAGTAAATACATAGTCATCTGTTAGGATAATGCCCATAGGGAGCGTATAGAAGTTCCTGGTATGGTCATCGTCCACAGATGATACAGGGGTGTCGATGATAACGAGAGTCTGCTCGTCCTCGCGCTCGATACGTGATGACTCCTCTTCATCGAGTGAGGATTTCACGAAGCCGCTGTCAAGACCATAGACTTCGATCAGTTCAACTACCTCCTGGGGAGTAGGATCAACTACCGAGATCCAGCATCCCTCTGTCGGCTCTTCACATTCTGAGAGAGAACCGTCCTGAGTAGAATAGAATTTTATCATGTTCAGTTTCAGATCTCACCGGGCGCACTCCGCCGTGAGATCGTGCTCCTTTCGCCGTTATTTCCAGCGAAAGTCGGAGAGCATAGCGAGCTTCCGCCGGATGAGAAATTTCAAGCATAAATTCCCATAAGGGTCAGAACTCATTAATGCCACCTCCGTTAAAATAATTTGCGACTGAACTATCGCGCTTATTTTTATTATATCAAATCCGGCAGCCTTTTACAACCCCTTTGCGAAAAAATTTTTTCGGTCAAAACCATGACAACGTCTATGGAATATATTAGAATTTAGTTATACATAACACCGGTCCAGGCCGGGGACGGAGGTATATTATGAAAAAATCATTCAAGCGTGCTGCGGCGGCTGTGTCAATCTAACTGATATAAATATCCCTGATAGTGTCACTTCTATTGGAGTCGATGCGTTCAAAGGAACAGAGTTGTTAGAGAAAAAGGAAGAAGACACCCCTTTAGTTATTATTGATAATATGGTAATAAGTATTGAAAACTGCGATGGAAAAGTCGTTATCCCAGAGGGGGTAGAAAAAGCTTTTAACTTAGCAAATAACGAGAATATAACTGATATTGTATTCCCGGCTTCCTGCAAAGAAGCAGGTTACAATATACTTCAAAATTTCCCTAATCTAAAAACTGTAACATTCTTAAATCCAAATATTGAATTAAAAGTTAGAATGTACGAGTTCCTTCCATACGATTATCCGGAGGAATTAGTTGAAAAATGGGCTATAACAAATAATGAACGCGAAATCGAAACTGCAATGGTGTTTATAGACGGACTTCCATCTGTTGGAGTAGAACTAAAAAACAAACCTGAGTTCTCAGGAACAATATACGGCTATAAAGGCTCTACCGCCGAAGAATTTGCAAATGATTATTGTAAATTTGAAACTATTAAAGAAAGCAGCGGCAATGTTCAGCGCTCTGCTATCAGAATGAACAAAGAACTGACCGTTGATCTTTATGCCGAACTCAGTGACGATGTCGCCAGGGCATACATCGAGGGCGAGGACGGCGTGACAGCTATCACCGACTTCTCCGACAAAAAATCACAGAGGGTGAAAACGCAGGACTTTACAGACTGAGCTACGTCATAAAGCCCGAACACTCCGACTCTCCGATAACGCTCCGCCTTGTTGACAAGGACGGCAATTTCCTCACAGTCACAAGCTCCGACAGCGACGTTAAAGCTAACGGCAATTCAGCCGCTATAACCGTTGATGACTATGTAAACGAACACTATTCCGGTGAGGACGCAAAAGCTCCGTGGTTAGGCGATCCGATGTGCGATAATATATTCACAGCCGATGACGCTTCCTATGCGCTCCGCCTGTTCACAAAGCTCTCAAGCGGTGCAGACACAGCAACAGCATTTGAAATGAGTGCCTGCGACGTTAACGGCAACGGAGTCCTCTCCGCCGATGATGCTTCGCTCATTCTCCGCTACTACACGAAAGTCTCCTCCGGTCAGACAATAGACAAGTACGAATATTTCAAGAATCCGGCATAATCTCCCCGAGCCGCTGCACACGACAGCGGCTCTTGCTTTTTGCACAGCGTTATGATATAATGGTAAGGTCAATTTCAGTATTTCACACCGCCCGTCTGCGGCGATGTATCAAAAGAGGTCTTATTATGCTTATACTCGGAATAGAAAGCTCCTGCGACGAAACAGCCGCAAGCGTGGTAAAGGACTGCCGCACTATCCTTTCGTCGGTCGTCTCCACACAGATAGAGGAGCACAGAAAATACGGCGGAGTAGTACCAGAGATAGCTTCGCGTCGCCATTGTGAAAATATTCTCGGAGTTGTCCGTCAGGCGCTCGACGAAGCCGGAGTATCGCTCTCCGACCTCGACGGCATAGCTGTAACTTATGCGCCCGGTCTTATCGGAGCTCTGCTCGTCGGTGTAAGCTTTGCAAAGGCTCTTGCCATGTCATGCGGAAAGCCGCTTATACCCGTTCATCATATTGCCGGACACATAGCTACGAACTACCTCACCCACCCTACTCTCGAACCGCCTTATCTCTGCCTTGTTGCAAGCGGTGGTCACAGCCATATCATCGAGGTGCTCAGCTATACAAAGTTCCGTGTTGTAGGTCGTACACGCGATGACGCCGCCGGAGAGTGCTTCGACAAATGTGCCAGAGCAATGGGATTCCCCTACCCGGGCGGTGTCCACATCGACAAGGCTTCACAGTCCGGTGATCCGAGCGCAATAAAACTCCCGAGACCGTCAGTTGCAGGGAACGAATTTGATTTCAGCTTCTCAGGACTCAAGACCTCAGTTATAAATATGCTCCACAACGCACAGCAGAAAGGTACAGAGGTCAACACAAACGATCTCGCGGCAAGTCTCCAGTCAACTATTGCCGGAGTCCTCACCGAGCACACAATAAATGCCGCAAAGGCTCTCGGCTACAGGAAAGTCGCACTTGCAGGAGGAGTTTCCGCAAACACCGGAGTCCGCGCAGCACTTTCGGAAGCCTGCGAAAAGGAAGGCTTTGAATTCTTCATGCCGGAGAAATCTCTCTGCGGTGACAATGGCGCTATGATAGCCTGTCAGGGAAGCTATAACCTCCTCGCAGGTATCACAGCAGATGAAAGTCTCAACGCTGTTGCAACGCTCTCTATGGAAGAGATATAACGGAGGTGCCGGACTTGGACAAGAAGAAAGTCACCAACTGCGAGACCTGCACCAACTACGTCTACGACGATGATTACGACTGCTACGTATGTATGGTCAATCTCGACGAGGACGAAATGTACCGTTTCCTGAACGGCACGAACTACTCCTGCCCGTATTACAGGCTGGACGATGAATACGGCGTAGTACGCCATCAGAATTAACGATCAAGGCGCGAACAATTTAACCTTTGCTCTTGTTAAAAACTGTTTTGATCTATTTTCGGGCGAGCATAACTGGCCACTGCTTATAATCACGATATATCAGCAATTGTAGGAGCGCTTTCCGAGCGCCCGTGCTGACTCTTTCGACAGACGTAAGGACGCATAAAGCGTCCTTTTTTGTTTGCATATCAGCTGATACTGTACAATTCGTCAAGGTCTGCGGCATCGGCTCTGCCGTCTTTGAAATACCTGCCAAGAACTCTGACAAGGCCGCTCCCGGGGGCTTCCCCCTGCCGGACAGCTTCCCTGACCATACCACTGAGACGTTCCGGCGGCTCTTTTGTCAGCAGAGCGCGTCCGCTGCCGCTGTATGCGACGATACACTCCGGAGCTACACTCCATTCTTTGAGCATATACTCCATAGTCTCCGCACCGGCTGCGTCTTTCCCATCGAGTATAACAAGTTCTGTAAAGCCTGTGAATATCTCCTTGCCTATGCTCAGTTCGGCTGCACGGAGAGCTCCTGCCATATCGCTGCCGCTGACCGTAACAGGCTTTTCGTCCGCAAAGAAAGCCAGCGTCAGCTCCGTTGCGTCACCACAGTCCGCACTCACCGCTCTTAGGTAAGCCTTTTCGTGTATCCTGCCGCCGGAAGAACAGCCGGTCAGGCAAATCAGCGCCGCCGCTGAAAACAATAACCTTTTCATTCGCCCTCCTAAAAGATGTTGTTGATATGCGGAACTTCGCTGCTTTTCAGTTCACGCAGCATATGTCTCAGCTCTGACAATTCTGCCTGAACTTCCTCGCTTCCGCATTCCGTCAGATGAACTATCCTCGAACAGATACGGTCAATATCAGTCAGCTTGCTGTTTTTCAGCAGCACCTTTGATTTCTGCCGGAAATCCTCCCAGTCGCTCTCCATTTTCCCAGCCTCTGCGGAAGCACCTGCAATATCTCCGGAAGCATACAACTCCCCGACCGAATCTATACGGCTCATCAGGTGGCTGCATCTCCTGTCAGTCCATATACCGGCAAATATGCACAGTCCGAGCAGAAGCAGAAGAATACCTGCACTTATCCTTACTCTCGTCATTTCACATTCGCCTCCGCACTAAGGAGCTTTCCGCCGGAACGCAAAGCAATGCAGCAGTGTCCGCCGCTGTCAGCAGTCATAAGGAACACATCTTTCAGGTCTGCACCGCAGCTTTTCAATACGGAGCTTATCTTCTTTTCATCAAGACCGAGTGTTTCTGCTGTCTGCTGTATCATTTCTCCGTCTGCCGCAACTATCTGCGGAGGATCCGAGCATTCCGGCGCAAGTCCCATATCCGAACGTGTCGGCACATCCTCTGTCTGCTTTTTCATAACAGAAAGACTGCCTGTCGTTTCGACGATCGCAAACTGAACCTCTGATATATCAAAAACATCCTTGCCCCTCAGCGCTGTCATCAGATCATCCACCGAGAAGCGCAGTTCTTTCAGCACATCGGGTTCGAGCTTTCCGCCACGTATGACTATCTTGGGACTTCCCGATACGAGCCGCCGCACAAGCGGTGATCTCAGACTCAGCTGAGACATGATGACTTCAAACGACACCAGCAGGAGTATCGGCGTGATACCGACAACAAGAGGTATATCCGCATCTTCGAGCGGCAGGGTAGCTATGTTGGATACAAGTATCGTCACAACGAGCTCCGACGGCTGGAGCTCGCCGAGCTGACGCTTTCCCATAAGCCTTACCGCAGATATAACGAGCACGTATAATATGACTGCTCTTATCATAACTGTACTCACATTCATCACCCGGCTTTATTATGTCATAAAAACCGGCAGTTATACAAAAAAACAGCAGTACATTTCTGTACTGCCGTCTCTGAAAGGATATAAAAAATTAGTCTTTATGCTTTGAATTGTATTCATTGAAAGCCTTAACGATAATGTCTGCGCACAGTTCATCGCCAAGCTCAGCGCTGTTGAGACAAAGGTGATAATGTTCCTTGTCCTGCCAGAGCTTTCCGGTATTGACATTGTAGAATGTCTCACGGCGCTTGTCAGCTTTCTTCATTGTGGAGTCGGCCTTGTTCGGAGCAATGCCGTAATCCTTTATAGCACGTTCTGTGCGGGCAGCGCGGTCAGCATAGATATAAACGCTGAAACATCCCTGATCTTCAAGGATATAGTTTCCGCATCTTCCTACGAGAACGAAGCTCTCTTCCTTACCTGCGAGTTCAGTTATTATGCGGCTCTCCATAAGGAAGACCTTATCCGACAGAGGAAGATCATCCTCCATTGATCTTGCCGGATTTGCTGAGAGCAGCAGTGAATAGAGAAAACTTGTCGGCACATTTTCTTCTGCACTTTCGAGATATTCCGGTGAAACGCTGCACCTTTCCGCAGTCATTTCGAGTATTTGTCTGTTGTAACAGTTGATTCCGAGTTTTTCAGCTACGAGCTTACCGATAACGCTGCCGCCGCTGCCGTATTGACGTTCAATAGTAATAATTCTACATTTCATCGGACAAACCTCCATTTAGTAAATTTAGTAATGTTATTCATATTACTATTATATCACATCTTGCACATAATTCAAGCGCAAAGAATAAATAAACTGTCAAAAAAGTAAATTTCCACGTTTTAGACAATATCGGCTGTCCTTTATTGTACACATTTCATAGTGAAGCACGATATTTCTATAATTCTCCGGATTCGCCCGTTAAACTGAGAGTATAACTCTCAAATGATAGACCGATTATTTGTTTACCGTGTATATTTTCAACAGAGACGTTTTATATATAATTAACGTATTTTCACGTAATTGTTTTATATTGTACACCGCTGGCGTAATTATTTATCCGTATACACGTAGTATAATAATGAATGTATATAATTTCATGTTATAATCTTGCGATGTTTATATTCATTTATCCAAAAATTGCTAATCAGCGTTTTAGCGCTTGACATAAGCTTGTCAAAATGTTAAGATTAAACTAACATAAATTGTTCTTTAAGGTTGGGATGAATTGAATAAGCGCGCATTTCTCTTTAACGGTATAGGCTCCAAACCAGAAAAACTTCTGATTAACCTTCCGCCAGTACTTATGGAGAAGTATGAGTACTACCTTGATGAGGCTTTCAGTAAACTTGGTCTTGATAAGGATCTTGACAAAAACAAAGCGTACGACGGCAGAGTCGCTGAGTGGATAATCTCCCTCATATGCGACAGAGTCGTTTATGAATATTACATCGACCAGGGCATTATCCCGGATATAGGCGCGGGATACAGCTCCGGAATAGTGAGCATCAGTGCTTGCTTCGGCTCTGTGAGCCATGATTTTGCTCACGGCATCATAATGATGAACCGTGCTACAATGAGATCCCTCGAACAACACAGCGTTAAGCTCGATATGGGCGTCATAATAGGCATGAACTATGACAGCGCACACGAACTCCTCAGCTCAAAATTCAGCGAAGATGATATTATCATCGGAAGCGGCAATTCAGCTTTTCACGTTATGATAAGCGGCAAGGCTGAGGCAGTAGAAAAAGCCCTTTTCTATGCCCTCCAGGAAGGGGCGCTCAAAGCATTCAGTTTCGGCACAGGTATTGCATATCACCACCCTGTCATGAAGGCTTATTCAAAGGAATATGTTGACTTCTGTGCTTCTGTGAAGTACAAGGATCCGATATATCCTATGATATCCGGTTTTGACAGCAGTATCATAACAACAGGCGAAGGCGTTCTGCGTGAAAACCAGCTAAACGTCTATACTCCCATACGCTGGGATCTCGCTCTGAAGGAACTTGAAAAAATGGGCGTTACGGAATTCTTTGATGTCAGCGCTAACGGTGCTGTGAAGAAGTTTTCAAGAGTCAACAAGGCGAAATGTAAAATTTACACTCTGGAAGAGGTGTGAATTTTCACATATATTTTACTTTGGTATACGGAGGCTATTAAAATGAGAGAACTTACAGATCAGATCAGACAGGAGATCAAGGACATGATCTTCGACTATTACGCAGAAGAGTGCGAAGTCGAAAAGAACGAGATCACTATGGATACCAATCCGCAGGAAGACCTCGGAAGCGATTCACTCATGTTCGTTGAGCTTATCGAGATGACAGCAGACAAGTACGATCTCGATATCAAACTCCAGAGCATCGGCAAGTATATGCTCAAGTCACCTATGGACACTATGAGCGACGTTGTCGAAATGTTCTGCAAGATCTACCAGTACGGAAACGATATAGTAAATCAGTAAAGGGGTAAACAACGGTGATATCAAATCTTTCAGAGCTTCACGCCGAGGATAACATTGCCGTTCTTACCATCGACAACGGTCCGAAGAACCTGCTTACAGAGCCGGAGTTCATCGACCAGAGAGAGCTCCTCGGCTGGCTGGACGCAAATCCCCAGGTAGGAGCTCTTGTTATTGTCGGAAAGGGCAGACATTTTTCCCACGGTGCTGATGTTTCACTTTTCGGGAGTGAGGACACCTCAGCTCTCACAGAAAAACTCGAAAAAGCAAGAGAGCTTCTGCGTACTATCGAAAAGCTCCCTCTTGTGACTGCTGCTGCAATAAACGGCGGCTGTTTCGGCGGCGGACTTGAGATTGCGCTGAGCTGTCAGTTCAGGATAGCATCTCCGTCAGCTTTTCTCGGTCTTCCGGAGATAATGCACGGTGTTGTCCCGGGTATGGGCGGTATAGAAAGGCTTTACCGTCTTCTCGGCAAGGAAAAGGCGCTTCAGATGATACTCTGCGGAGAAATGATCTCTGCAAAGGACGCACTCGCAGCCGGTCTTGTAACCAAGCTAAGCGAAAACAAGAACTCGTTCGATGAAACCATGGCGTTTGTACGCGAACTTCTCAGCGGAAAGACTCTCACTCAGGTAAGAGCCATAACCAAAACTATGGCACGCGCCGAGGAAGGCGCTGAAGATCCCTCAAAGGGAATGTTTGAAAAAACTCTTGCGGAGGCTGGCAGACAATGAAACACGTCACATACAGTCTTACCGTGCGCGGATATGAGCTTGACTCATTCGGTCATGTAAACAATGCGGTATACCTTAACTACTCCGAGACCGCACTATGGAATTTCTTCAAGACAAACGGTCTGCTCAGTGCAATAACAGGCGAGGGACTCTTCCCCGTAGTTCTCGAAAGCACTCAGAGATATATCCACGAATTAAGACTTATGGACGAAGTTCGCATAGATACCGAACTCAGCTGCACGAGCGGCATAGTAAGGTACAAGCATACAATGACAAATGAGACCACCGGTCTTGTTGCCTGCCGCGTTTCCGGAAAGCTCGCGTACGTCAACAAAGAACGTATCATATGCGATGTACCGGACGCCGTAAAGGAATTACTGGAGAAAAATGACGATGAGGATTGAAAAGAAAGAATTTGTAACAGAGGTCAGGGACGCCGTATCAGTTTCTGAGCTCTGCAAGAGCATAAAGGAGTTTGGCGAGCCCTGTATGCTTATCGTATATATGAACAGCTCTATGGTACAGGACGCCGGGTTTCCCTCTGACCTGCCGTTCATAACTGCCGCAGCTGTAAGCGGCGATGAAGAATGCTCAGCTTCTAAGGTATTTGACCTCGTTATCCCCGCAGAGGATACGGAAGTTTTTACTGAAAAGCTCTTCAAGGACAAGACAAAAGAACAGATCATGGAGATAAACAAGTGCTTTATCGCAGCACGTAAGGGCTCACAGGAGGAGATACTCGAATGTGAATCAAGAGCCTTCTACCGCCTTATGGCTGCTAAGAACGGAGGCGGCAGCAATGAATGAGAACATCATAACTCTCACCGAAGAGAACGGCATACTCCGCTTCACTATGAACGCACCCTCAAATAATCTTATGACAGCTGATTTCTTTACTGCCTATGAAGACACAATGGCCGAGGCAGAAAAAAGAGCTCAGTCCGGCGGCATAAAAGGTATGATCATCAGCGGCAGCGGAAGGCATTTCAGCACAGGAGCTGATGTAGAAGCACTCGCAGAACGCTCTGCCGGAGAATCCTGCGACGGAACAGGAGAACTCCCGGCCGGTCACATAAAGCAGAAGCACTATTTCACCTTCCTGCGCAGTCTCCCCTTCCCGGTGGTAAGCGTAGTGACAGGCTTCTGTATCGGCTCAGGCAGCGAGATAGCTGTAAACAGCCATTACAGAATAATCGAAAAAAATGCAAGAGTCGGTCAGCCCGAATCGACTTTCGGAATACTCCCGGCACTCGGCGGAGTTGCAAGAACTATCGACATATGCGGCTTTCAGAACGCATATGAGCTCGTTATGTCAGGCGAGCTGATACCTGCCGACCGTGCTGCTGAAACAGGCTGGGCAGACATTTTCACCGAGAAGAAACAAGGCATGGCAGAAGCCGAAAAACTCATTGGCTTCATCGCTGGCGAAGGCGGCTTCACTCCGGAAAAAGCCGGAGAGTTCATGCAGCGCTACAAGAACAGCAAAGGAGCGTGAACTTATGAAGATAGGAATAGTCGGCTACGGAAAAATGGGCAAGGACATCTTCAGCATAATGTTTGACAAGCTCAGCGGTGCTGAGTTCGTCGTCCTTGACACGTTCGGAAAGGAAGAGAATGCTGCGGCTGTCGCAAAGACTCTTGACAAAGCTCTCAGACGAAAGAAGATAAACGAAGAAGAGTACGAACGCAGAATGTACTCCTTCCGCTTCACGGACGAAGCTTCCGATATGAGCGGATGCGACCTTGTTATCGAAGCCATATTTGAGGATATAAGAGCCAAGAAATCAGTATTCTATCAGCTTTCGGGCATAGTAAGCAGCAATTGTATGCTCCTCACCAATACATCATCGCTGGATATAGCGGAGATATTCGCAGACGTTCCAAACAGGGAGCGCTGCTTCGGTATGCACTTCTTTTATCCGGTCAAGCTCACAGGCTTCGTTGAACTCAATGTTCTCCCGGAGACTTCCGGCGAATTCATTTCAAAGGCTGAGGAGATAGTCCGCAGCATAGGCAAATCTCCCCTTGTTTTCTCTGGGGATTACCACATATACCTCAATCAGATACTCTCCTGCATGGTGTCACACGGCATATATCTCAAAAACGCCCTGGGCACATCAGTCAGAGAACTCAGAAACGCTCTCTCGGAGCTGTACGCAGTCGCTGATGTATTTGAGATACTCGACAGCGTAGGCCTTGGACTTATGGCCGGAAAACCTGATAACTTCCGCATAGAGCGCAACAAACAGCTCCTTGGATATGGCTGTGAGCAGATGAACAGCTGGCTCAGTGAAGGCTGTCCAAAGGAGACTCTCAGCTTTCTCGATTTCATAAGCGAAAGGGAAAGAGCCACAGGTGCCCACTGTGACAACGCTCCTCTGAGCATGATCTCTCTCATACTATGTGAGACGGTCAACGCTCTCTGCGACAAACCAGGATGCGATGAAAAGCTCTTTATGGAAGCCGTTCAGGACACGCTTGGTCTCGCCGAACCTCTCCCGTATTACTATGAGAAATTCGGCGCTGAAAATATATTCGCCGAACTCGACAGACTCGGCAGTGCTGCCGGATATGCCTCCTACAAGTATGCAGACAAGGCAGAATGGGACAGATATTTTTGTTAAGAAAGGTTTATTGATCACTATGAAAAAAGTCGTTATAACAGGTATTGGGGCTGTTACTGCGATAGGAAACACAGCAGAGGAATACTGGAACGCTCTCGCTGCCGGCAAGTGCGGCATGAGAACTATCACACGTATACCGCTCGATGATCACGACACTACTGTTGCGGCAGAGGTCGATGAGTCCTTTGAGGCAGAAGCTTCTAAATACTGGAAAAAGCGTCAGCTCAACGCTGCTACAACAACAACGAGAATGGGTATGGCTTCCGCAGGTGAAGCAGTTGCTGACTGCGGAATAGATACCGAAAGCTATGATCTTTCAAGGGTAGGCGTTATCTACGGCGTTATAGACAACTCCTATGAGGACTACGAACTTGAAAAGCCGCTCAATATAACACTCAAGAAAATGCCCAACGAGCTCCCCGCTCTCGTATCCATAAAGTACGGATTCGGCGGACCGGCATTCAACCTCAGCACAGCCTGTGCTTCATCGGCATACGCACTTGCTCTCGGCAAGCAGTTCATCGAGAACGGCACCTGTGATATGGTAGTATGCGGAGGTGTTTCAAATACTGTAACACACCTCGTTATCAGCGGATTCAATCAGCTTCTTGCTATGTCAGTAAATCCAGATCCGGATACAGCTGCACGTCCCTTTACCAAGAACCGTGACGGCTTCATAATGGGAGAAGGCGGTGGCACTGTCATCATCGAGTCTGAGGAATCAGCAAAGGCAAGAGGCGCTAAAATATACTGTGAGCTCGCAGGAGCTTCCATGTGCAGTGAAGCACACAACCTCACAGCTCCAAAGACAGACGGAACAGGTATGGCACGTTCTATGAGAATGGCTCTCGAAAATGCAGGTATGTCACCTGATGATATAGATTATATTAACGCACACGGAACTTCTACAGGGCTCAACGACCTCTACGAGACTATGGCGATCAAGGAAGTTTTCGGCAGCAGAGCCGCTGATATCCCGGTATCATCAGTGAAGGCTTCTATCGGACATACTCTCGCAGCCGGCGGAGCTCTTGAAGCTATCGCCTGCATAAAGGCTATGGAGACCGGCACAGTTCCGCCTACTATCCACTACGACGAACCCGATCCGGAGCTCGACCTCAACTATGTTCCTAACAAGGCTCAGCAGCACACCGTAAACGCTGCTATCTCAAATTCGTTCGGCTTCGGCGGTCACAACGCAACACTTGTATTCAGAAAATATTGAACCACACATCTCACCAGGAAACAAAGCAAAATAATGTCCCGGAACATATTCTCCGGACAATAATTGATTTTAATGAAAGGATAGTATCATGCCAATAGCACAGATGAAGACAAATTACAAGTTTGCTTCTCCGGAACTCCGTACACAGTTCCTCGACGAGGCAGTCAACGAACTCTCAGACATACTCAGAAAGCCTCTCCCGGCTATCATGGTAATGCTCGATGAGAGTCCTATGTATATGAACAGCTCTGAGGACACGGTATTCTTTGCAGAATTCAGATACATACTCCCGCAGGAGTGTGCTGATGACAAGCAGGGCTTCCTCAAAGAGCTCGCAGACCGTATGCTCGCGCTTATACAGAAGCACACCCACGCCGATCCGTACCGGGTGTATATGCAGTTTACGGAAATGACGCGCGAGGGCGCATGGAAATACACCGGCTGACACAGAAAGAGCATATCTTTCATCTTCGGTCAGCTTTACATAAAAGGATAACGGTAAGGAAAGGAATAAATCAATATGAAATGGGCAATAAGAGATCTTCTTAACCCCGTAGTAACACGTTCAATGCTCTTCGGAAGCGATCCGTTCGATGTTGAGTCTATACTCAAAAAGGTGGACGCAATAAAGGTGATGAGCGGCAAGCAGATACAGGCAGTATGGCTCGGCGAGTGGGAGGAAAAGGCGAAGCGCTACTCCGCACTCTGTGACAAGGCTGAGGCTGCCGGCAACAGAATATCTGCAAGAGCTTATGCTAAAATGGTGACGGAATGCCGTTACGCCTGCTTTATGATAAACATAGAGGACGTAGAGCACAAACGTGAGATATACAGCACTCTCGAGGATAGCTACAAACGCTATATCTCATTCTGCGACAATAAAGTCGAATACGTTGAAATAGAGACCGAAGCCGGTATCGTTCCGGCATATATACACTATCCGGACGACGGCAGCCGTACAGCTTATTCCACGGTAATCACCTACTCCGGCATAGGCAGCTGCAAGGAAGAGCTCGAAATGCTCGCAGCTCCTCTCAACGAACGCGGCATAGCAGTCATAACACCTGATATGCCCGGTGCAGGCGCTGCAATAATACACAACAACATCAAGTGCGGCGGCAGACAGCTCGAAGCCGCTTTTGACGGCATATACAGCTTTGTAAAGGCTCACGAAAAGCTCGACGAGAAGAACATGGCAAACTTCGGACTCTGCATGGGCGGCGGCTACGCATTCCGTGCAACTGTAAAAAATCCCGATATCAAAGCCTGCGTAAGTCTCTTCCCCCTGCTCATGAACTTCGCTGATCAGGGATCTATCCCCGTCTGGATGAAACGCGGCAAGTGGAGCAGCTATCAGTACTGCGAGGACTATCTCGAGAGCATGAGAGTGCTCGAGGAAGGCACACACTCCGCAGATTTTCTCATGGCTTACAGTGATGACGACAACTGGATGTCCCCCGATGCTTCACAGCGTCTCCTTGACAAGGCTACCGGCTATAAGGAAGGCATACACATCGAAGACAAGCCAGCATACGTATCAGAGGAAACCATCATGCACGCAATGCCTGTCGGCGAACAGTACCACTGGGTAAAACACGAAGCAGCAGATTTCATCGCAGCAAGACTCAAAGGAGAAAATTGAAATGCCCACAAGTTTTTTTGATTACTACGCTAAGTATGCTCAGGGAACCCCGGATAAAGTGCTCCTGAGAATAGACGAAAGAACTCTCACATACAGAGAATTCATGGAAAAGACAGCCGTGTTCGGCTCCGGCATGAAGAAGCTCGGCATCGGCGAGAACGACAAGGTCGGCATTTGTATGCCAAACAGCATCGAGTGGTTCATTGTATTCTGGTCAGCCGTAAGAATAGGCGCTCAGCCTGTTCCTATGGATCCTCAGAGCGGCTCTCTCGAGCTCTCAAGGCTCATACCTGCAACGACATCAAAAATAATGTTCATCTCCGAGAAATACCGCACCAACAACATCGTCGGTGCAGTAAGTGCTCTTGTGCCTGAAAAGATACAGCTCACAAAGGTCATATGCTTTGCCTCTGATGAAGCTGTTCCGGCTGACAGCACATACATCTCCGCAGACAAATTCATCTCAGAATACTGCGGAAGTGAGTGTGAGATATACCAGCCCGACTATCTCCATACCATTTCACTCGCCTGCACATCAGGCAGCACAGGCACACCAAAGATACTCTCCGTTCCGTCCGGCGGATTTCTTTCCACTCAGAAGGACATGGGAGACTATCTTGGATTCAGTGCCGACGACGTAATGATGCTCGGCATGACTCTCTATCATCAGGGCGGTTTCGGTATGGGACAGCAGATGGCACTCAAGGGCGGCACAGTTATGTATCAGCCGCAGTTCAACCCGATAGACTTCCTTGAGACTGTACAGAAATACAAGATAAACGTCATTCAGCTCACATCCACTCTCGCTAAGGTACTTCTCTCCACTCCGGACTTTGACAAGTACGACCTTTCAAGTGTCCGTATCTGCTACTTTGCAGGAGAAGTCCTCCCGAAAGAGATTGCTGACATATTCGTTGAGAAGCTACATATAAGAGTTATCAATGTTATCGGTTCTTCCGAGACCTGTACGATGGTAGTATGGGATTCCGACATAGATCAGGGCACTGATCCGAGCGACTTCCGCAAGCTCAGCTTTACTGATGTCCGCGTCATCGACCAGAACAGGAACGACGTCCCCGAGGGCGAAGTCGGCGAACTCTGCGTATACACAGACGGCGTTATACTCGATTACTTCGGCAACCCTGAGCTCTCAGCTGACAAGATAATCACAGACGACAAAGGACGCCGCTGGTTCTGCACTGGCGACCTTGTAAACAAGCTCCCCAACGGCATTGTACGTTTTGCCGGTAGAAGCAAGCGCATCATCAAGCGCGGCGGAAACCTCGTTCACGCTGAGGAAGTAGAAGCCTGCCTCCTCACACATCCGAAGATAGCTGCCGCAGCTGTTACAGACGAGCCCCATCCGATAATCGGACAGCAGATAGTTGCATACATACAGCCAAAGGGTGACGAGCGCATCACACGCGGCGAGCTCGCCAAATACTTCGACGGCAAGCTCTCAGCATATAAAGTTCCCGATAAGGTAATCCTCGTTGAGGAGATACCGAAGGACATCGGCAAAATACAGTTCAAATACCTCAGAAAGAAGGAATACAAATAATGAACGGACTCAATTTTGATGAATTCGTACAGACAATATCCGACTATGTCGGCGTTGATACAGACGAGATAACAAGAGAGACAGACGTTTACGATGATCTCTATCTCGATTCACTCGGACTCTTTGGTCTCGGCTCTCACATCACAGATACTTACAAGCTCAATATACCGCTCTCACTTGTAGCTTCAATAAGCAAGGTCGGCGAGATATTCGACCTTCTCAACGAAAAGGGCACTCCCGCTGAGGACTGAGCTGTGGTACTGTTCTTTCTTCCGCACGCAGGAGGCTCTGCCAAGAGCTACAGCTCATTCAAACGCTTTCTGCCAAAGGAACTAAAGGTCGTCCCTATGGAGCTCTCAGGACGCTTTACGCGCTCTGCTGAGCCGCTCCTTACAGATGTAGGCTCATGTGCTGCTGACCTCATAGAAAAGCACAGAGAGATACTTGAAAGCGAAGACTACGCGGTATTCGGTCACAGTATGGGAACTGTTCTCGCCTGCGAGCTTATTCGTCAGGCTAAGGCGCAGGGACTCGGTATGCCGGTACACGTATTTCTCTCCGGACGCTGTGCTCCCGACGAGCCGATAAAGTGCTTCAAGGACACGGCAGCCGCATCCGACGAGGAGATAGTGAACTTCTTTGCTGCGAACTCCCTGTCAGGCGCTTCTCCCATACAGGACGAAGAGCTCATAAAGCAGCTGAATATGATACTCTGCACCGATGTACGCATGGCTGACAGCTATGAGATCGCTCCCGGCGAGCTGGACTTCGGCTGTGATTTGACCGTACTGTACGGTACTGAAGATATAATGCTGAAAGAAGCCGATATGTCCGGCTGGCAGAGGTTCACATCCGGCAGCTGTACAGTCAGATCATACTCCGGCGGACATTTCTACTATATAGAGCACAAAGAAGAAGTCTGCCGCATTATCACAGAGACACTCGGTATATAACAAAAGCACCTGCTGTACAGCAGGTGCTTTTTTATATCCTATATCTGACACATGAACTACTCAATCACCGCTCATGACATTGCTTTTACGCTGTTATATTTCATACGGCGTATCAGCAGAGTAACCATTACTATTGCAGCGATGAAAGCCGCTTGTATACCAAAGCAGAGCATAGCTGTTTCGGTAGAGAAGATAGTTCTTCCTCTCAGCATATCATTGAGCTTTATGTACCAGTAAGCCGGGAAGAATCTTCCGACAGCGAGAACCTTGTCACCGAGCATATCCTGTGTTACGAATATGCCGCAGAAGAAGCTCATACCGAGTCCGAGAGCCTGTGTTATAAGAGTTATGATATTCTTGCTTGTGGTAATGCTGGATATGAGCACAGCCAGGAAAGTTGCCATTGCCGCAAAGATAAAGCTGTTGAGCACAGCAAGCCATTGTCTTCCATTAGACGGAAGACCGTATATAGCAGCTCCGACTCCGACTATTATAAACCACATCACAAATACGACCACTCCGCAGCCTGCGAACAGCTGGAACACAAACGAGCCCGGACGCACGCTTGAACAGTTTGTGCGGTATCTTATATCCCTGCGCTCCATAACGCCCAGTACCGGACAAAGGAGACTCAGGAAAGCTGATATGATTATATAAGGTGCGAAATGATGATATTCAAAATAATCATCATTTCCGGCATCAGAGTCCGCTTCCAGATCAACATTTGTCTCTACGGAAATGTCCTTTGCGGCATTATCTATCGCTTCGGTGACAGGAATTCCGGCAGCGGTATAAGCCTTGACAGTGGCTGCGTAGTCGTTGAGATACTGTTCCATAATAACGAGCGAGTAGCTGTCGTGCATATGATATGTGCTGAAAAGTCCCTCTGTCTCACCGGCTGAGAGCTTATGTGAATAGCCGTTCTCAATGATGATGACACAGTCTGTGCTCTCATAATAGAGCATATCCATGATATCGTCCTTGTTGTTGTCAATATCGACCAGCTCATATTTTTCATCAAGGAGAGATACAAGAGAGCTGCTCTCCTCAGTGTTATCTTCATCAAAGACAGTAAGCCTTATCTTTACAGCTTCAAATGAGTTCTGGTTTCCGTTTTTCGCCGTTATTACGGCTATAAGAATGAATACGACCGTGTATACGATAGCCGTGAACATATTCTTTTTTACGACCTTGAGTAAAGCCTTAAAGACTTGCATACTTCTTCCTCCTTGTCATAAAGAATCCAAGCAGAGCGAGTGCTGCTGACATCACGAGCATAGTGATGATCTTTTCAGTAAATCTTTCATAATCGCTGTACATATTCAGGCAGTAGAAGCTGTCTGAAATTACAGCAGCAGGGTTGACCTTGTTGAACCACGGGAGCTTCTGAGCCATGATGGTCTTCATATTGCCCACCATAAGACCGCTGAGGAAGCACAGGAACAGCGAAAGTGTTATTGATATACCGGTCTTGGCATTCTCATTCAGACTTCCGAGAGAACCGAGGCAGAAACCGAGTGAAACGCCGACCGTTCCTGAAACAGCAGCTGAAAGGTATACGAGGTGGAGTCGTTCACCGAAGTCTATTCCGAGCACAAATCTGAGATATGTTACGCTCAGGATCATACACAGCGTCTCTATGATATAGCTTGACATGAGAGCTGCAGATATACCAGTGCTCTTTGGTGTAGGCGAGCAGTTCTTACGTGCGCCGATAGCCGAAAGATTAGCCTGATTTACGTTGCTGATATGCAGACCTACCGTCGAACCGAACAGAGCTACCATTGCGAGAAGATTGTAGAAATACTGTATGAAATTGTCTGTATTGCCATCTGTGAGAGGTATCTCTTTTACTGCATCAGCCGTCTCGGAGAGTACCGCAGCTGCTTTTGCAGCTTCTGCCGGATCCTTCTCAGCAGTACGCTTTATTATGCGGCTGTTGAGATTGTATTTTTCCACGAAGAACTTCAATGTAGTCTGGTCAATACCATTCTCGGCAACAGACAGCGAAAGCTCGTCGCCGGTATATATGATACCCTTAACATCGCCGTCCATAAGCATCTTCTTAGCCTCTTCGCGGTCTGTGTATACGACATTGAGGAGAGGCTTGCCCTGAGTTTCAACCGACTCTATAACAGAGCGGAAAGCCGTGTCGTCAGTCTCGTCAACGACTGCTGTATCTATCGTTGAGAATTGTGTCACCTGTTCGTAGATACCGTCAAAAGCAAACTTAAAGAAAAGACCGAGCAATATCGGGAAGAGTATCAGCCAGAATATCAGGTCCTTTGTCCTGAGCGCTGTCAGGAGCTCATATTTAATGTTATGCAGAAACATATTACTCCTCCTTGTCTCTGAGAGCCTTGCCTGTTATCTCAAGGAATACATCATTGAGAGTCGGAAGCTCTGTATATACTCTTCCGAAGCTGAGTTCTCTCTCCTGGAGCACACCAAGTATCCTTATAAGGTTATGCTTGCCGCCGGAACAATATATCGTGAGCTTACTTCCGTCATAAGCTGTATCGTAAACGTGCGGAAGTCCCGCAACGACAGAACGATCTGCGTCAGAGAGACCGATGACCTCTATGGTGATAGTCTCGGTATTCTTTATCATGCGCTTGAGCTCATCCTTAGTGCCCTCAGCTATCTTGCGTCCTTTGTCCATAATGGCGATGCGTGTGCATATCTGCTCGACCTCTTCCATGTAGTGCGAGGTGTAGATTATCGTAGCACCGTCCCTGTTGAGCTGCTGAATGCCCTCGAGTATCTTATTTCGGCTCTGAGGATCAACAGCGACTGTCGGTTCATCAAGGATTATCAGCTCAGGCTTATGAGCTATTCCGCAGGCGATATTGAGTCTGCGAAGAAGACCGCCGGAGAGCTTCTTGGGATAGAATTTAAGGAATTCCTCAAGTCCCGTGAAATGTATAGCTTCTTCAACATACTGCTTTCTCTTTGCCTTGTCTGTTATGTAAAGACCGCAGAAATAGTCGATATTCTCATAAACTGTCAGTTCGTCAAAAACAGCGACGTTCTGCATTATGATGCCGATATTCTTCTTTATATCGTAAGCGACCGGAGACATCTCCTTGCCGAATATCTCTATCCTGCCCTTGTTGAAAGCAAGCAGGGAGAGCAGACAGTTTATAGTGGTGGTCTTGCCGGAACCGTTAGGCCCGAGAAGTCCGAGTACCTCTCCCCTTTTTATCTCGAGATCGAGATGATCGAGAGCGATGAGGTCGCCGTAGCGCTTAACGAGATTTTCTATTTTTACAACTGTATTTTCCATACGTTTCAACTCCTTTACTGTCATTATTATACACCATTGAGAAGTATCTGTGTAGTGCCGCCGGTCAGTTGTTCATATGACAAATGTCATTAAACTGCACGCCGGAACATGACAAAGCATATCCAAGCGTGATGGACGGCATATTTTCACAGATGTAACCGTGACTTATTGCATTGATGTTGATTTTATGATATACTTAAATGGACGACTTTTTGCTGAGAGGAGGAAAGCTGATTGAACAGAATACTTGATAAACTTGCTCTGCTGCTTATATGCGTCATCGGACTCTTCTTTTCCGGCAGCGCAGCCGGACCTGTTATCGTGCTGCTTTGCTCGGTAATAGCCTCTTCCTCGGTACAGCTGCTTTCCGGCAGGAGATCGGCCGCTGTGATAGCATTTTTATTTGCCGCAGCCTGTCCGGTATATCCGTTGTTTTTCTGTATGCTGCCTGTCATGCTGTACGATTCGCTGTGCGAGAAAAAATGGTGGCTATGTCTTCCGGCTTTTCTGGTATTATTCTTCACCAACACAGGAATAACATCGCTCCAGTATTGCCTTACAGCCGCAGGAACTGCTGCTGCGCTGATAATACATATGCGTATATCCAGCCTTGAAAAGACTGTCAGCAACCTCACAGCGCTGCGTGACAAGGTAACAGAGACAAATCTCCAGCTCTCACATCAGAATTCCCTGCTCGCAGACGCTCAGGACAACGAGATACGCCTTGCTACTCTGAGAGAGCGAAACCGTATCGCCCGTGAGATACACGACAATGTCGGACATATGCTGACGCGTTCCCTGCTCCAGTCAGGTGCGCTTCTAATTATAAACAAGGACGAACAGCTCAAGGAACCTCTCACCAGTCTCCGTGACACACTCGACACAGCTATGACAAGTATCCGCGAGAGCGTTCATAATCTCCACGATGATTCAGTAGACCTCAAAAAGCTCATACTTGAAAGTCTTTCGGCAGCCGAAGGCAAGTTCCGCACAGAACTTGAATTCGACGTTTCAGAAAACATCGCCGGCAGCATTAAATTCTGCATAGCCGGTGTCGTAAAGGAAAGTGTTTCCAACGCCATCAAGCATTCCAACGGCAGCGAGCTACACGTTATCGTCCGTGAACATCCCGTATTCTATCAGCTGATGATCGAGGACAACGGCTCTTGTACAGAACCTGTCAAAGAAAGCGGCATAGGACTTAAAAATATGAAAGAACGCGCTGAGAGCTCCGGCGGCAGGATAACTTTCACCCCATCGCAGGACGGCTTCCGCGTATTTATGACCATACCAAAGAAATAAGGTGACAATATGAATATAGTAGTAGTTGACGACGACAAACTCGTTGCCATTTCCTTAAAAACCATTCTCGAAAGCACCGGCAGGATAAATGTTCTGGCTATGGGCAGTTCCGGAAGCGAAGCCATAAGCCTCTATGACATACACCGTCCCGACGTTATCCTCATGGACATCCGTATGGAGGGCATGAACGGCATTGAAGCCGGCGAAAAGATACTCTCCGCAGACAAGAACGCACGTATACTCTACCTCACAACATTCTCGGACGATGAATACATAGTCAAGGCACTGAATATGGGTGCAAAGGGATATATCCTCAAGCAGGACTTCGAAGGTATCGCACCTGCTCTTGAAGCCGTGATGCGCGGACAGAGCGTTTTCGGCGACCAGATAATAGACCGTCTGCCGGAGCTTATGAAGCAGAAGGACGAATTTGACTTTGCAGCTCACGGAATCAGCGAAAAAGAACGCGAGATAATGACACTTGTTGCAGAGGGGCTCAGCAACAAAGAAATAGCCGGAAAGCTCTACCTAAGCGAAGGAACTGTCCGGAACTATATCAGTACACTGCTTGACAAGCTCGAGCTCCGCGACAGAACACAGCTTGCGGTGTACTACTATACTGAAGTAAGGAAATAACTTCCGAAAAATCAAAAACGGACTGTCGTTAGGACAGTCCGTTTTTTGATTTATATCAGCCGCCAAGTGACTTGACGATGTACTTTCCGCAGAGCTGACGGCTCTTGCCGACGTTGTAAACGTGCTCGTGGAGAGTATTGGTGATAGTCTCGCGGTACTGCTCCTTGTTAGCGAGGAGATTGCCGACTGTTTCACCGATCTTACCGATCTCGTCAGTCTCAAGTGAAACGCCGATAACGTTTCTGAGAGTGATATTGATAGGCTTTGTCTTTATCTTATCCCACTCTGTATTCATAACCTTCATAGGCGTATTGATGAAGAGTACGGGACGCTTTGTAACGAATGCGAACTCCCATGAGATATCCGACCAGTCAGTGATGAGTATATCGGATTCCATAACAGGATTGTTCGAGGAGAAGTCTGTCTGTATCTCGATGTTCTTGTTGTCCTTGAACTTCTCAGTCATGACCTCAAACTTCTCAGGTTCATGACGTACCTGCTGAGGATGCGGACGAACTATTATATGATAATTTGTCTTAGCCAGCTCCTCGAGGATATTGTCGATGCAGGAATCGATGATATTGTCAGGCTGCCATGAAGGAGCGATGAGTATCTGAGGAACTTCGTTCTCCTTATGCTCTGTGCTCTCATACTTCTCGATCATCTCATCGATTATTGGGTAACCTGTCTCAACGATACGCTTCTTTGGAGTGCCGTAGAGTTCTTCTGCATCACGAAGCTCGTTCATACAGTCAGGACCAACTGCGAATACTGTATCATACCAGTCAAGTGCGCCCTTACGGAGCGTGAGTGCTGTACTTCCCATACCGTGGAAAGTATAAACGTACTGAACGTCCTTTCTGAGACGTGAACGCTTGAGGTGATACTTCTCAAGATCCGGAACAGTCATTACGCACATATCGCAGTCCAGCTTCATGAAGAGCGGAATGAGTCTCTTGTTTGAAGCGATGTAATAAGGCTTGATCTGAGGACGTGTATCCTTGAAGATATTGTCATCAGGATCGCTTGTTACATAGTGGATGTCGATGTCGGAATGTTCGCAGATATAATCGATCATACCTGCATAGTATTTATAGAAGCCGTTCTGCTCTGAGTAGAACATGAGCTTCATTCCCTTTACAGAGAAGAACTTCTGATAGTCTTCTTTTTCGCGGGCACTGTTTGCCTTGAATACCTTTTCCTTCTCTATACGCTGCTTGTTCATCTTGTCGAGGTACTCATAGTCGATGTACTTCTTAGGCGGCATAAAGAAGTTGGTGAGCATCATCATCGGGATAGCGAAGAGGTTTCCGAAGATCCAGTAGAGACCTACACCGGTAGGAACGAGGACAGCAAAGTAAGTTGAGAATGCCACCATGAATATCGTGGTGAGCACCTTGTTAACATTACCCTGTGCCATCTGAAGGATGTTTATCTTATTCTGTACCCAGCAGAGGAGCCATGCGCTCACACCTGAGAAGAACGGGATAAGAAGGAGTCTGTTGAAGTGCTTGAGTGAAGGAGTCTCGCTGAGGTCGATACCAAGGAAGTGCATATCGAGTTCCTTGATGTCCTTGATAGCCTGACCGTATTCTCCGTTGCTGAGTTCCCAGCCTTCCTTTACCTTTCTAATGATTTCTACCTGATAGGTATTATCAGCGGTATTGAAATCAGGGAAAGCGTTTACCATAAGTTCCTCAAGAGCATCGATTATGCTTGAATCGATCTGAAGAACGAATGAAAGCGGACGGTAGATAACATATACCAGACCGAGTACGAGCGGTATCTGGATCAGAAGCGGAACTGTTCCGAGTATCGGGTGATACTTATACTTCTTATACAGCTTGAGACGCTCGTCAGCAAGCTTGTCCTTGTCGTCGATATACTTGATCTTGAGCTTGTTCTCCTCCGGCATCATCTTTACCATGTTGATAGAGTTCTTCTGAGTAAGAAGGCTCAGAGGGAAAAGCAGGACCTTAGTGAAAAGTGTGAAGATTATAATGCTCAGACCGTAATTATGGATCACATTATAAATAATGCTCATAATCCAGCCAAGAGCAGTACCTAAAACTGACATATAAACTCTCCTGTGGTGAATAATTTAATGTAGGGGCTCAGTCCTTATCGTCGCTGAGAAGATCGTCTGCTGTGATAACGTCCTTTTCGCCGTCATGGAGAGCATTTACCTGTGAAGCATCGATAGCTTCGATCTTTTCGTCCTTCTTCTTGAAAGCGCGTCTGATCTTGCTCCAGAAGATACCGAAGAAGGTACCGAGAGCGATGAGGATACCTGCACCTATCTGAATGATATAGCTTGTGGTCGCAGGATCGATGTACATTGCGGATTGTGAAGTCATTGCAGTTAACATAAAAATTTCTCCCTTTCTTAACTTGTGTATGTGATTTTTATTTTAAGCTGTTTTCGTGTTCCGGCAGAAGCTCCCAGTTGTCAAAGTCCCTGGCGTCGCCGGTTATCTTATATCTCGCCGTGTATTTCAGACTGCCGTAGTTGATGAACTTAACGGACTGGAAATACCTGTCGGGATGAAGATCATTTTTGATGATGTCGCTGTACGAATTGCCGTATTCGCTGTGATCCAAGCCGGCAAATTCGAGTATGCTCGCCGGGAAATTGTCGTTGGAAAGCTCCGAGTCTCTGTCAAAGCGGAGTTCTCCGGAACTCTTGCCGGCAGGCTTTATCAGGAGCGCAGTAGTTATCGCTCCTTTCAGCTTAGTGCTGAAGAAATAGTCCGTCTCATTCGGTGGTCTGCCATGATCACCGAGTATAACGATCGTGGTATTGTCATATATGCCGAGCTGCTTCAGCTGTTCAAAATAACTGAACAGTATCTCAAAGTCGCCGCGGGTGGTATTGATGTGGTCAAGCTTCTCATCGAGCGGCTTATAGAGCTCTGCTATCTCCTGAGAATTATTGTGAGCACCGCTGAGGTGTATGAACGAGAATGTCTTGTTCGCATTGTCCGCCCTCAGACCGTTTTCACTCATATAATTGTAGAAGCGTATATCAGTCTCAGGCTTCATCGAAGGAAGTACCCTGTCAGGACGTTCCTCACCTGCCGCCTTAACGAAATGCCTTCCGACATTAGCGCCGAGACCGGCAGCAACTGTTCCCTTGAACCTGTTCGGCATAAGCCTTGCAAGCGAGAGCTTTGAAAGCGCATGAACAACGCCGCAGTCACCGAAGCGATTGATCCTCACATCATCATAATAGGATATATTGTCGCAGAAATCGCTTATCAGTCTTGGTGTGCTGACTGTGGTTATGCTGTCCGGTATGATATTTATATCATACCCTGCTTTTTTGAGCTGTGCAGGAACACATTCATCATCCCATGCAGAACGCATATACTGAGGCCATTCCCTGCCGTCGTACTGCTTGCCTGTGAGCATCTGAGCAACAGACGGGAAGGTATTTGTCGTATGCGAGACATTGTTCTGATAGAATGTAAAACCGGCGAACTTTTCATTCAGCTCCGGATACTTTTCCAGGAGCTCGTCCATATATGTACCGTCGAGCCTGTCAACGAGGAATACGACAATATTCTCATCGTCAGAGAGCGACATGGCATTCTCATATGAAAGATAGCCGGTATACGTATCGCTGCACTTGTTAAAGTCAGTCTGTGAAGCTTTCACGCCTGTCCAGCCGAGCTGAACTATAACAGCAACAGCCGCTATGCAGAAGACGCTTTTTTTGTCAGCAGCCGCAAGCTTCTTGTTATCCGGCTTCTTTTTAGCCGCAAGCTTCAGCAGAAGCGGCAGACTGACTATAAGCAGATATATCAGCAGATTGCTGTATGTAGTGAAGTTGAATTCATTATATCCAGCCTGATGACCTGTCATAGCCGTATGCGAGTTGTTCAGGAAAATCGCCTGTACGAAAAACGCCGGCAGAAAACCTGCGATGATCCGCGAGACGACAGCATACACACGCCTGAACTTCCACTCCAAAAACAGGAGCAGACCTCCCAAAAGCATGATATCAACAAAACCGGCAAGCGCCAATGTCTTCATCATATAAGAGAAATCAAGCGGGAAGTCCTCTCTGCTGCCGGAAATGACATACAGCGGAGACAATACGAATACTGCCAGGCTCACAGCCAGGGCAAGCAGAAACGGTTCCGCAACATCCCTTTTGCTGAGGCGCTCCGGCGGTATCTGTTTATTCGGACTTTTCTTATTTCGTTTTTTATTTCTGTCAATACGGAGTTCCTTGCTGCTCATAGTTCCCTCCTGACATATTACATTATGCTCTTATACAGCATACTCTATTATTGTATCACAGCGCTTCGACATTGTCAAGGAATCCGCAAAGAATTGAGCATTTATAACAAAATTCTCAAAAAATAAGGCTGTAACGGCGCTATAACGCCATTACAGCCATTGATTATTCGTCTATACGAGTCCAGTTTGCGAAGTCCCGCGCGTCTCCGCTGACCTCATAAGCTGACTTTTCTACCATTCTGCCATAGCCTGCAAAGTCGTATCCCCTTATGAAGCGCGGCTGCCTGATCCTGCCGTTTATCACATCATTGTATGACAGACCGAAGCCGCTGCGGTCAACTCCAGCATATTCAAGTATGCTCGGAGCAAACGATGATATGCTCAGTTCGCTTTCAGCATCTTTGGCAAGAGGCTTTTCTTCAGCACCGGCAGGCTTTATAAGCAGAGCCGCAGTTATAGCGCCGTCCAGTTCCATACCGTTGCCGCCCAGTTCACGCGGAGCTCTTCCGTGATCCCCGAGAACTATTATAGTAGTCTTGTCATAGACTCCGGCTTCCTTCATCTGTCTGAAATACTCGAACAGTATCTCAAAATCTCCGCGTGTGGTCTTGTATACGTCATTTTCTCCCTCAAGACCGTAAAGAGCAGCAACACCGTCATCAACAGTATGACTGCAATTGAGGTGTATGTAGCTGAACGTCTTTTTCGGTGAATCCGCTGTAATGCTGTGATTTTTCAGATACTCAGCAAATTTAAGGTCATTCTCAAGACTTGCCTGCTTGTGCTCGAGGTCGTCCATAGCCGGATATTTCACCATATCGCGGCAGAAATTAGCACCCATCCAATACTGAATGTTATGCTTCAGAGCAGTCGGAGCCATTCTTGCGGCTGAGAGCCTGAGCATATTCACAGCAACGCCCTTTTTGCCGAAGTAATTCATCTTTACGCCGCTGCACTTCTTTATATTGTCGCATTGTCCCTCGACCTGAGAAACGCTGCTGAGAGTGGTTATGCTGTCCGGAAGCAGATACACTCTGTAATCATTGTCGCTGAGACGTTTCGTGAGGGTGTCTCCGCTCCACGCCTTAGTAAGATACCTGTACCACTCATCGTCGTTGTACGTCGTGTTTGTGAGCATCTGAGGTACAGTCGGGAACGTGCTTGTGCCCACGGATATACTGTTCTGATAGAATGTGAATCCGCCGAACTTTTCATTGAGCTCCGGATACTTCACAAGGAGTTCGTCCATCCACGAACCGTCAAGGCGGTCTGTGAGGAACACAACTACGTTGCCCTCGTCAGAAAGCGACATAGCAGGCTCATATGAGAGGTATCGCTCCTGAACCCCCTTGTATCTGCCCGGGTGCGCGGAAGCAGTCTTTCCGGCAGCTATACAGCCATTCAGCATGAAAAAAGTGGCTGACCATATAAACACAGTCCTTCTGTTGACAATCCGTCCGAGCTTATCCGGTAAGAACTTTGCCAGCACTGCTATCACAGCCGGGAGTATGGTCACTGTCCAGAAAAGGACGGAATTGCCAATGATAGCTGACTTATGATCCCCGTAGCGAATATCCGCAGGCAGTATTATCTCGGAATTCCGGTTGAGAACAAGCGACTGCAAGGTACCGGCTATCTCGAGACCGGCAACGATACCTGAGCCAATCCTGAACGGTATATCACCGGCAAACAGACACAGATTAAGTATCAAAGCAAGAGCGGCTGTCAGCAGAAAAGAAAAAAGAAGCATGACGGGAACTATATGGTAAATATCTACCATAAAAGCAGCCGGAGCTTCCATATAAAGAATAACAGGTGAAAACAACAGCAGAATAAAGCTCATTGACGCACTGAGCGCGAGGATAATGAGCTCCGCTTCTTTTGTAAAGCGTTTCTTGCTGGTTTTCACCTGTGTCATATTCATACCGCCTTATACAATATCATTCATGACCTTCAAGAGCCTTCCAGTTATCGAAATCTCTTGCGTCACCTGTGATCTTATAATAGGTTTTGTAGTATACCTTACCGTAACCGCCCCAGAGGAATGTCTGCATAAATCTGTCGGGGTGGAGTCCGCCCTCTATAACGTCCTGATAAGAGTAACCGAGGTCGCTGTGGTCGATACCGGCAAAATCCATAATGCTTGCCGGGAAGAAATCATTTGAAAGCTCACTGTAACGATCGATCTTGAGTGGCTCAGCAGGAGCATTAGCAGGCTTGATAAGAAGACCTGTCATGATAGGACTTGTAAGTCCTTCTTCGCCGTCACACTCGATCTCAACAGGCGGTCTGCCGTGATCACCGAGAATGAGGATAGTTGTATTGTCGTAAAGGCCGAGCTTCTTGAGCTGACGCATATACTCAAATACTATCTCGAGTCCGCCTCTTGTAGTTGATGTGATGTCAACAGGCTCATCGGGATTATAAATAGCAGCAGTAGCAGCAGATGAACCATGTGAGCAGTTAAGATGTATGAAGCTGAATGTCTTCTTGTCACTGTCAGCATTGAGGTGGTTGAAGAGGATATCGTCATAATACTTGAGATCCGAATCAACATCAACAGCCATAGGCATCATATCATCTGTATCTGTTTCAAATGAAACGAAGTTTGCTGAAAGGCTAGAACCGAGACCTGTTGAGAATTCATCCTTGAAAGCATAAGGAGAAAGTCTTGCAAATGAGAGCTGTCCCATTGTAGGGATGATGCCCTTCTTGTCAAAGTAGTTGAACTTTACCTTAGCACCCTCGCGAGTGATAAGATTGTTGCACTGATCCTCAAGCTGGGAGATGTTGCTGTAAGTTGTAAGGCTGTCGATGAGGAGATTGCAGTTCCAGCCAGCCTCTGTAAGGCGTCTCGGAACAGTGTTCTCGTCCCATGCATAGCTTGTATACTCAGGCCAGTCAGTACCGCGGTAAGTATAAGTTGTAAGCATCTGCGGTATAGACGGGAATGTATTTGTGTTATGAGATACATTGTTCTGATAGAAAGTGAAGCCTTCGAGGTCTTCCTTGATATCAGGGTATCTCTCAAGAACGTCGTCCATATAGTAACTGTCGAGACGGTCTGTGAGGAATACGACAATGTTTTCATCCTTTGAAAGCGAACGCGCAGGTTCATATGAAAGGTACTGAGTGTAGCTTCTGTTGTACTGCTTGAAATCAGCACCAGCGATAGAGCTTAATGTACCAACGAGCTGCATTACAAAAATGAGCCCGGCTACATAAGGCAGTACCATGCCTTTGCCGAAGTTGAAGAACTTGCTCTTTTTATTGAACAAAGAGATTATGTAGAATTCAAGCGGCAGGAGTAAGATGAATAAAAGAATGAAAAGGTTAATGATAACATTCTTCTTGTCATCGGAGTAGCTTGTAGTATCGCCGGTAATAGTGGTCATCTTACCGTTGAAGAAGAGCATCTGCGCGTATATAGCAAGCAGGAAGCCGAACAGGAGCTTTGAAACTACTTTGTAGAGCCATTCTGCAATAAGCAGCAGAAAATTCTGAACAAGTATGAGTGCTCCGGTACAAGCGAGTGATACACCGAGCATAGGTGCGGCTACGTGTTTGAAGTCAACAACGAACTCTCTCATATTTCCGAGGAATATATCCATCGGAGGGAAGAAGAAGAGCGTAAAGCTGATAGCAAAGCTAAGAACAATAATAGATATCTCATTCAGCTTTGTAAACTTTTTCTTCTTGACCTTTTTCTTAGGTGTAGGAGTTTCTTCAGCCGGTACTTCTACGGGCTGTGTATTTACATCTGTTGTTTCCATAATTTCCCTCTTTCCCATGATGTTAAAAATGGCGAAAAACGCCGTACTTCATTATTTTAACATACATAATATGAAATGTCAAGTAAAATTAACGTTCAGTATATAGGAATACAGGGAATATTTCTCAGCATGAAAAATACAAGGAGAATAATAAGAGATATGATACTCACTACACGGCGGAAACGCACACCGCTGTCAAACAGCCACATTATAATACATACCGCCCAGACAGGCTGAAGTATAACAAAAGCTATATTATAATGTGCAGCACTTGCGAAGTTCAGCTGTACTTCGCTGATACACGCTCTGCTGACACCGCAGCCGGGACATTTGATATGATGTCTCGACACAGCATAAACCGGGCACTTCAGTGCGATACCAGTCAGAGTTACCCATATATAATATGCAAGACCAAGTCCTGCAACGATTAGCATTTTTTTGAGATTAATAAAGTTTATTTTAGATTTCATACCATAAAAACAAACTGTCCGGTCGGTCGGACCGGACAGTTAAGGATCTTAAGCTACTGTGTTGATCTCATTCTGCATGAGTGCAAATGCAGCGATCGGCATAACAAACATAAGAACGATGTAAAGAATAGGAAGACTTCCGCTCTGCATACCCTTTGAGGCACGTACACTCTCAAGCTTCTCACCCTGCTTGTAAGCCCAGTAGTAACCGTAGATACCACAAGTTACGATGTAGAGAATAAGAGCAGTTGTACCGGGTGTACTCTGTTCTCCCGCAAGAGCGTTAGTATCATCATTAAGCTTTACAAACCAATAAAAGCCGTAGATGCCACAAGTGATAATTGAGAAAATAATGCATTTAACAATTTCTCTTTTCTGAATGCCCATTCATTTGACCTCCCTTAACATAATACCAGCGTAAAACGCTTTAAACAATTATATCACATATGCACAAAATATGCAATACACAATTTCGACAATTAATAATATTTAAATGATATTGATATATATACAAAACGCAAAATCGGCATAATTTATGTATATGCGGTTAATTAGGTAAAAAAAAAGCGTCTGCTTTCGCAAACGCTTTGGCTCCCCCTGCCCGGCTCGAACGGGCGACAACTCGGTTAACAGCCGAGTGCTCTACCACTGTAAGTGATTTATACCACATTTCCTATCACAGCGTTATAGTAAATATGATTTGAAACATCTCTATTGGTCATCATTTTAATTCAATGGTTCAATATCTTTTTCATATTTAGCAAGTTATCACTTCAACTTGATTTCTGAACTCATTTTCTTTTTAATGCACAATAGCAATCATTTCTACATTTGATTGCATAAAAATCAAGGTGTCAGATTTTTTATACCTATAAAATTTAACTTTCTGCGCTACTTTTGTTTTACCGAAGAAATATAATATTCTACAGACTTTTTAGTTGTGAATTTCTTAAATTTGACAATACTCCTTTGCTGATTCATCTTCATAAAATCAATAAGTGATGTTACGAATTAGAACTTGTTATCTTAATATCATTCATCTGATCTGCTTCAATATCCATTAATTTATCTATGAAAAATAAAGCTTTTGAAACGTTATTTACAATACTATAGAATGAAATAACAGAAATGATTGCTAAACGAATAGTGAAATATACTGATAAAGCTGAAACATAAAAGGAAATGCAAGCCATAACTTCACCATTCCAAGTTAAAAAGCAATGAACAATTGTGATGAAAAAATACAAAGCGAATACAATATCATACATCTTTTTAACTAATTTAGAGACTATATCAAACTTATCTATTTTATATTCAGACAACTTTATGTCATTGCCAAACCTTTTGTTCTTAAAACAAATTTTATTCAAACCATCTACAATACAATTATTGATATTATCTGCAATATTTGCCGCCAAAATACTTAAAGTAACAGACAAAAAAGTGACTATTGTTTCAAATAATGTAATAATAAATGGAGAAGTCTCTCTTTTTATATGAATAATATAAAAAACTGATAGCGGTACATACAGTAAAGCGATAAAAATTAGCAAAGCCAACAAGCACACGCATTTAATCTTTGGCCAAAGATTAAATTGATACGGCTTATCAAATACTTTCATTTTATTCTTCTGTGTTCCATAAATCACACCTATATGGCAGATATGGATGTAAAGAATAGGCTTCCAAAAAGTGTTCTATAGTTTTAGGTGAGATTTCTCTATACGTTAGGAAATATTTTAATTTTTCAAATACTGTATCTAGCATATCTTCGAAATTATCGAAAAACATGCATCCACTAGATTTTATTTTTTTAAATTGATTTTTTTTGCATACCGGACTGGCATCCACTTTAAAAATATAGCTGATTAGAAACCTAGCTACTGCTACCTCATTCAAATGCTTTATGTCCATGATAATTTCTTTTCGCTTATTCTCATCATAGCCCCCATCTTCGAACAATTCTTCAACATCAAAATTTTGTTCTGCTCTGAAAATAATAGGCTTATGTCTTAAAAACCAATAGCCCAAATATGCAGCTATCTTAAAAGGATTAGGAGCCTCTACTTCATTATTTTCGCTTGTGACTATAGTCTTCAATCCAACAATTGCATCAAACACAACTTCATGTAATAATACAGTGTTAATCTCATATGTTATGCCATCAATATTACCTATCTCTTCTCTTAGTATGTCAATGCTTTCTACAGCAAAATCGACGAGAATATTATACCATTTTGAAAACCTTTCTTGCGTGAAAACAGCTTCATCTAATACTTCTAATTCACTGACAAAAACACTTCTGTTTCCATTCATTTCTTTCTAACCTTATTTCTTCTTTTTTCTCAGGCGCGATAACATTCTTACACTTTTTTTGCATTCTTCATCAGAAATAGTCACTTCTTGATATTTATTATTTTGAATAGAAGTGATATACGATTTCTTAACGCCTGCTGTAGACTTAATTTTTAGTTCAGAATACTTAACACTTTCAAATTTCATTTAATGAATAACTCCTTTTAAGCCCAATGGGCTGTGATTGTTTTCCGTGGATATCTTATAGAGCTATCAATTTGTTGACAAGTAAGTTTATTTTAGCATAATTCTGTGAAATTGTCAATAGCCCATTTAAAAATTCAATACTTTTACTGTAGGATTACAATAGATGTGAGACAATTTACAAAAAAGGTAGCGGAGCAACATAGGCCTGTATTACAATTAAGATGCGAAAATACGATTTTGAAGCTCTAGCATTAGTCCAATTAAAAGCACCTTAAAAATCACATATTATATTAGCATCCAGCTCTAAAGCAGACCAATCAATATCAAAGCTATCACGCCTTAATTCATAAAACATCTTACAATTTTTGAGATTCAATAAATGTAGTAATAGCATTTTGGCAGTTATCAAATCGATATTCATTATTTATGGAGCTGTCAATTCTCCTACATCTAAGTTTCTCCCTAGTCATTAAACCATATCCAAAAATCTTTCCAGATCATCAATTTGAGTAAAATGATATAATCTATCAATTGGTAATTCTTTCAGAAATCTTCTAATTATGCCCCCCAGGTTTATATTATCTCAAACGTCAGCATTAAATAAAGTAAAGGCTCGCTCTCCAATCTCTATGATATTAGCCGTCTCTCCCTGCAATTTCTTTATTGTTTTTTCAAGTTCTTCATTGTTTAATGTTATACCCATTATTACTTGTGACGATCCATTTAACTCAAGAACACTTTTTATCAAACTATCCATATCTGAAGTAACTATGCTGTGTTGTGCTGGCTCATCAAAAATTATTACTCCAGGATGATTTCCATTATTTTCAATCGATGTTTGAAGTAGTGCCATAGTAAATGACCAAATAATTCTAATATTATCACTTGCTGATGAATCAAACTTCATATCAAAGCCGTCTATCATTGGCAAACAAGTCTCAATCGGAATGTCAATAGCATTAAAATCCAAAACGCTTTTGCAATTGTATTTTTGTAGATTAGCTATAAAATTTCGTTTAAATGCTTTAATTCGTTTAATATCCAAATCACTAATACTATTTCGAGGCAACTTTGCAACTTCTTCTTTGTAGTCTCTCCATCTAGCAGATAATGCCATAATGCCGTCCATTTTCTTTGAGATCTGTGATTTTACTTGATTATATTTTCGAATTTGAGTTTCAATGTCAACAAGTTTATGTACAATCGTCTCTGACCATTCTGTCTCAGTCGAAAACAAGTCCGAACGTATAGTCTGAGCTAATCTTCGTAATGTTGCAAGTTTATCACGAATATCATTTTGGATTATTGTTAGGTTCTCTATATTAGATTTATGACTATTAATATCAAACTCAAGAATCGCCTTCTGCCCCTCAAGGTGTTTAATATTCTCTTCTACGCTCATTACTGGCACATTCTGACCAATATGCAAAAGCGAATCCTGTATTTTCTGATTACATACAGGGCAAATGTTTATTGCCGTTTGGCATCCGCTAGTAGAGCCCATTTTTTGCAGTTTAGAATAAATCCCTAAAATGTTACATAAATCTCTATAGTCATCTAATATTTAGCACAATTCAACAAATTACGCGCTCTCATTTTGTGAATTATCACCACGCTTCTTATATTCATATTTTGCATGGTCAATACTTGTTATACAGATTCGAGAACAGGTTAGTCAAATATGAAATCGCTTATAGCTAATTATACATCAGATTTCTTTTTTGAGGAATACGTCCATTATTTGACGCTTACCAAGTAAAGGCAGAAGCCGTATCAGGGTAAAAAAAGCAACTCTCAAATGACGTAATATCGTCATTTGAGAGTTCTACGCTTGGTAACACGTACGGGAATTGAACAAGTCGAAAGGCTTCTGCCAGTTTAGAGTATTATGCGAAAATTACCGAAAACAGCCTGATTTTAGAGCTTGATTTTGAGTGGCTTTTAGTTTTTTCAAGCAGTTTTTAGTAACAATATGTAGCAAATAAGCAGCTGATACGTATTAGATTATTTTTTTATTATTCTCCCATATTTTTTACTTCTGTAAGTAACTTCACAACTAGGCAGTATTTCCACTATTTTATTTATTGTGTCCTGACTAACTTCGTTTTCAATGTATATTTTTAACTCTTTAAGATCGGTGAAGTATGCAAGTTCTGATAAATCGTCATTATCCGTGATGTTTATTCCAATTCTTTTGGCTTCAGTAAAGTCTACAAAATATTTAGGAGAGATGTAAATATCATCATAAAATGAAAATACTTCTTCCGGTGGAACACCAGATTTTTCATAATTATATATTTCTATTTTGTTACCTATTTCACCAAAAAAAGCAAGGCGTATAGATTTATTGTGTAATATTTCATTTTTATGAGAAGACAGATAAGTTGAAATAACATTTTTTATTTTAATAATATCATCTAAACACTCATTATCATCATACAATTCATCATAATTGTCTTCGCTTTTAAAGCGAAAATATACGCCTTCATTTCCCTCTTCCTCTGCTTTTATATATTTAAACCCTTCTAAATCAAGAGCTGAGATCTGCTCTGAAATCTCCTCGCAATAAGATGGACAAGGAACAGGCTTTTCTTTTTCAAAGTATTTATATGTAAATGAATATATAATAAGCAAAATTGAAGATGTTATAGCAATAATAAGTATAACTAATGATGCCTTATTTTTGTTTTTCATTTTTTCACCTAAAATCTTTTTAAGATATTTCAAGAATATTTGTAAAGCTACCTATATCATTTTTATATTCATCATAATTTATGTAAAGAGTTCTTCCCCATGACGAAATTTTTAACATATTTTTTCCGCAATCAAGTTTTTCTTGAATACTGTCGCTAAATTCTATTATTTCAGTTACTGTCACATAATGACTTTTAATATCTTGATCTTCCTTAAATTTATTATCTTCAAATTTATATAATTCCAAGCTTTTATACTCATGGGTTTTATCATATATGGTTGGAACACCTATACCAATAATAGGACCAAATACAATACTTCCTAATATTTTTGTAATGTTTGATTCAGATGCCTTTTTCAAAGCATTATTGACATCAGCACTATAAGCTAATATGACAGGAATATCATTTTTTAGCATACTCTTAATAGTACAATATACATCGTCGCTATTAGACTCAGAAGCCCATTCTGAATCAAGATCCCAATCATATTCTTCGCTTAATAAATTGAAACCTTCTTCTAACGAACCCGAAAGCAGATTAAAAGGTAACTCTGCTGGAACTCCGAGCGATCCTCTCAATATAAAATAATTAGACATTTTCTTTACAAAAGACATATAATCGTTTTTGCTTATAGTATTTGTTGGTTTGTCAATATATTCACTCCAATTTCTAAATGTTTCATTCTCGATACCAAGATAGAGTAAAACATTGCACATTGCAATTAACCCGCATCCGTATTCCTTAATGTCATTTCCGCCAACTTTACCATTACAATAATCATACGAATCGCCCCTGAACCAACCTTGCGCACCACCATATGCACAGTCATCTGGGGAATCATTTTTTATTTGTACCTGGAATAAATCACGCTTTAATGCTATTCTGTTTATATCGGATTCAAGTGGATTTGGATCATCAAAAGTAAAATCCACTTTATCTGACATAGTTCTTTCGACATATTTATCTGGGATTCCATCATCATCCGAGTCTATTGTAGTTGGATTCGATTTCATAACAAAATAATACGGTTTCATTTTTAATTCTTTAAAAATGAAACTAAATGTCGAACTCTCATAAGTATGAATTGTCGAATCGATTTCCTGTCCATCAGCTAAACCGTCATTATCCGTATCCTTTTTAGTTGGATCGCATCCACGGATTATCTGACCATTCTGAATTCTTATTCCTGCAGCCTCAACAGCATCATATAAGCCGTCGCCATCAGTATCAGTTGTATCGAAATCACTATCAAAGCCATTGTTAGCATATATATCAACAAGTTCTTCTGCGGTATATGCTTCAATGAATTCGCCTCCGGATATTCTTGCTATCTCTTTCAGATTAGAATCATAAGAAGTACCTAATCCAATTGTATATATTTTTATGCTTTTACGCTTATCTGTACTATTCTTGCCATATATAGAATTAAGTAGTTGTATTGTGGTCCTATAATCTCCCTCCTGCCCATCAGATAAAAGTATAATTCTATTATAGGTGTTATTTGAGTAAAGGGAACTTTCCTCAAAGGCATCATAAGACTTAGTAAGGGCAGCATAAAATCTTGTTCCACCACTATTGGTTATTTTTTGGGCTGCTAAAAACAACTCATTAGCATTGTCTGTCATCTGAGTTTCTATAGTTGCAGTATTAGTAAATAAAACAATTGCAGCTTTATCAACAGAATTCATATTGCTAACAAAATTTTCTACTGCTTCTATTCTATGGCAGGTTTTTGCATGATAAAGAGAATCACTTAATGAAGCGACATTATTAGTGTGTATTATGTCATAACTGTCCATGCTGCCAGAACAGTCAATTGCCATAACTGTATTGTACTTATAAGTCGGTGCTCCGTATGCACCGTTTTTTGCTGGATTATAATTGAAAGTCTGTGTCCATGCTTCAAACCATTTGTTCTTATCAACAACCATATATCTGCTGAAATGAGTAGTATTGATGCTTACTATGCTGTTAGTATCGTCATAAAAAGTCTCTAATTCGACAAACTGATAATTCTCCTCATCATACCACAAAAACATAAGATCATCAAAGTCGGTATCGACGAGTTTGTTTCTATTAATTTTGAATGAAAGGGTTGCATTATCAAATTGTGACTCTGTTTCTATTTCAAACGGTTCGCCTACAAGGCCTACAACATCAGAACAGATCATATCCTTATTCATGATGCTTTCAACACTTGTATTTTTCTGAATATTACCTGTTCCGCTCATAGAAATTATTACTTCTTCAACAGCACAATCCTTATTTTCAACGGTATATGTAAATGTCTGAGGATATTTCTCATCTCCGTCAAGTACACCGTTCTTGTTCGTATCCGGATCATTTGGATCAGTGTTAAACAAGAATTCATCATTATCTTCTAATCCATCATTATCCGTATCTTTGTTCAAAGGATCAGTATGATAATTATTTATCTCATCATTATCATTAATAGCATCATCATCAGAGTCATTGCTCCAAGGATCAGTTTTAAGTATATACTCCTGTCTGTTAATTAGTAAGTCTTCATCAAAGTCTTCATTATCGTCATTGATACCATTTCCATCAGAATCATCTAAAGACGGATCTGTAAAAAGCACAAACACTTCATAATAATCATCTATTCCGTCATTGTCTGTATCGATATTTAACGGTTCGGAACCAATAAATATTTCTACACAATCAGGCAACTTATCGCCATCAGTATCCTTTAACAGATACCAATTGTTGACATCTTCAAAGAAATCAGGTAAACCATTTTCATTTTCATCCTTCATGTATTCCCATTCATCATAAGGAATATCTAAATCTTCAGATTTATTACCTACAAAAGAACTCATACTGCTACTGTTATTAGCATTGACATTTGGACAAGTCAGTACAATACTTTGAGCAATAATTACAACACTGTTGAGATTAAGATTCTGGGCACTAATCTTAACGCTACCAAAAGGTGCATAAACTAGGCCGTTAAGATTGACATTCTGACTTTCAATAACAATATCTCCGTATTTAGAGAAGATAACAGAATCGTTAGTATTTTTCACCTCTCCATAGAGATTTACATCTTCAAGCGCTTTAAGGCCACTATTTATATTTATGTTTCCGGTCAGAGTAGCATCACCACGCACCTCAGTCGGTTCGTTGACATTAATGTTAAGTTCCTCTAGAATATAATCATTTTCGTACTCATCAATATTTGAACCTGAAAAATACCTTGTATCGATTTTATCAAGAATAAATATCATCGGCTCTTCAGTTTGCTCTTTTTTTATGCCATTGATATTCATATTATCGTTTGCTACAATGGTACCATTAGTAGCTATATTACCATTAACACTAAAATTACTTGCATCTACGGTAATAGCGCCATTTTCAGTCGAAGCAGCAAATAAAGTATACGGATATATTCCTGTATTCTCTTCTGCATTAGAATCTAACATGGGAATGTTATTAATAGCCATTGCTGCACTTAATATGCCTGAAATAATGCGATTGTTTTTCAAGCTCATGTTTTTTCCTCCATATCATAACAAATTTTCTTTAATTTGTCAACTAAAGAAATATTTAGCAGTCCTTAATCAAAAATTCTTTTCATTTAACACTATATCACAAAATCAATTAATTATCAACTCTCTTTGATTTTTATCTGCTAAATATTATGATATGGCTTATCGAGTTAATGTTACAATTATCGTTGATATTCAGCAAATTACACATTATATCATATAAATATCAAAACGTTTTTTATGCACAGCATCTAACTACTCTATGTTTTTAGATACACCAACACTTGTAACTATCAATATTTAATCTTTGCATATTCTTATATAGTTCATAACGCACTGTAAACTTTTTATAATATAAGCCTACTAATAGCAATATGCACATGTTTTGCCAATTATAAATTTCATACAACCTGAAAAAACATAACATCCCCCCTAATTCAAGCAGAATATTGATTAGACATTCCTTTCAAATCCTAGCTTTTTTCCTATAACAAAAATGAGGAAGCCGAAGCCACCTCAGAATTATAATATTAATGCTTGATGCTTTAATTATTTAAGCTTTTTATTTTATTTATCCAGGTTGCAAAATGCTTACATTCCGAAAGCATTTTATCTATACCAATGTTTTTGGCTACGATAATGCCTTGTCTAACTTTGGTATAATTATCAATTACACTTTCAATTCTTTTTGAAGGAGATGTATTTACAGAGTTATTAATATGCTCTGGGGTTTCAGCAGCATCTCTCATTGCTTGTAATTGATCAACAGCTTTATCCTTTGTAATAATACTAAATGCTTGAACATCAGAGAATAATAAAGCCTCAAATTCATGAACAAGTAAATTAAACTCTAAATTGGTTGCCCCAATATCCTCAGTTATCGCACGTTCTATGTATTCAATCCGACGATACAAATCTGTATCAATATGATCAATAGAAGGTGTATCACCGGGCATTCCATAATAATCAAACATTGTCGTTACAAATACATTAGGGTTATTACAAAGCTTTAATAGTTCCTTCTTTATTGGTGCGTAATCTTTAACTCCGCCTTTAAATGATCCACTTGGTGTACGTTTGGTTTTATGGATTATTGGCGTAACATAAATATCCATTTTAGAAAAGTATGGATACAAAACTGTATTTACAAAACTTTCTTCTGTTTGGCCTTCACAGTAAATATATACACTCTTCATTTTGAAAGCCTACCTCCCAAAATGTTTTTTTGCCATAGATCGCCTAAAGAGTAGTCCTCTAGCCAATCTTTTAATTGCGCTTCATTTAATCTACTGAAGTTTGAAGAACCATCTTCAGCTTTGTTAACTACCACAACATCATCTACATCAAATTCATTTAACAGCTCAACTGATTGAGTTGAGATTATGACCTGTTTCTTAGAAGAGATCTGCTTCACCATATCAGCAAACATTGTTATTGCATAAGGATGAAGACCTAGTTCAGGTTCATCAACAATTATTGTTGCTGGCTGCAATTCTTCAGGTTGCAATAATAACGTAGTCAAACAAATAAAACGCAATGTTCCATCTGAAAGTTGTGAAGCATTAAAAACATCTTCGCAGCCTTTCTGATGCCATTTAAGTACAATTAATTCTTCATTACTTTCTTTAGGTTCAAGCATAAAATCGTCAAAATAAGGAGCTATCAGCCTGATTGTTTCAACAATCTCATTATAACTTTTTTCATAGTTATTCTTCAATCTGTACAAAAATGCTGCAAGATTTGAAGCATCAAACAAAAGTATCTTATTGTTTGATATGTTATGCTCCTGCTTAACCTTTGCAGTTCGGCTTGTATCATGAAAATGATATACACGCCACATTTTCATTTCAAGAATTGGTCTAACAAAACGATCGATACCATTTCCGACGCCAATTTCCCATTTAGACTCTTCATGAGCTTGGGCTACAAAACAATGAAGACTTTTTCCGTCAGGTTCCCAACCATAAAACTCATTTTCAAATATTATCCTATTATCATCGGTTGGGATAAGGCAAAAGCCATAGGAATTATTTTCAAAAAACACTTCAAATTCGATTTTTTCGGTTGTCGAGCGTCCATTATAGAAGAGCGAATTAACGCCGTTCTGCTGAGTATATAATTGAAGTTCCTTCTTTAATACACTTTGAAGCATTGTAAACGCAGATATAAAGTTGGATTTTCCTGCGCCATTGCTTCCTATTAACACATTAATACTATTAAGCGTCAAATCGCACTTTTTTATAGATTTATATCCGCTTATTGCAACTTTACTTAACTGTCCGTGTCCTAAGCTCATATCGACACTTTCCTTTCTTATGTACAATAATACGATATTATTATAGGACAAAAATGCACTTCCGCAAAAAAATTTATCCTATTATACTACTAACTTTATTGCAGCTATTACGCAATTATAGAATGTTTATAATAGTATTGTATCATAAATAAGAGTTGTTTTCAAGTATAATCCTATCTATTATTCAAATTATTCCAGCCCTCGCAGAATTGCTCATACTCCATATTAAGCGTTATATTGATCTGATACCCTTTGCCAATCTCAATTCGACTAATAAGCTGAGATATTATCATCTTTTTCTGCTCAACCGTGGCAAGCCTGAATTCCTCAGCCCATCCTTTAAACATTTCATACATTGGTCGCACTTTTTCAACTGAAGTCTTCCTTTGCTCCATTTCACTATTAATTCTTTCAAGTTGCTGATTTATGGCACCGATTTTCTGCTGAACTGTTGTCATTGCAGTAGACAATTGCTCTGGAGAGTAGAAACTCTCACCGATCAATGTGTTGGCAATCTCTTCGTTCAGCTTCTCATACTGCTTTTGATATTTTCTGAGTTCCGTGCTAAGTTTTGTTTGTTTAGCACGGCATTTCTGCATTTCCTTATTAAACTCTTTTCTGAGTTCAGTTTCATCAGGAATATCGCTGATTTTTGAGAATATAGATGCTACGACCTCTATTACAGCTTTATCCACTTTTTCAGCTGAATATACCGATTGACCATCACAATCGCAAAGTTTTCTGCTTCTGTGATAACATATATATCGAAGATACTGCTTTTCTCGAAGTTCGCCAGTTGATTTCACAATATACTTCTCAGTATGCATATTTGAAGTTATCCTTCCGCCACAATGATAACAAAACATTACTCCTGACAGCATAGCCTGACTTTTGGTAGACAAAGCTATTTTCCGCTCATCACTATTCTTTAAAGCTCTCTGATCAAGTATGTACTGTGCTCTCTCAAATACCTTCTCATCAATAATCTGAAGTTCTTTCATATGTGGCGATACCGTGTCTCCTGACACCATATATCCGCAAGTCAGCTTGTTCCTTAATATTCTGATCACTGTGTTACATTGAAATCTTGCACCACTGTGAGTTCTAACTCCATTCTCATTTAAGTAAGTTGCCAGCCTATGAGAACCGTAACCATCTTTAACTGTTTTTTCAAATATCTTCACAACCCATTCCGCTTCAATAGGATTGATTGCCAGGTCAGATATCTCTTTTCCCTTTTTATTGAGTCTTCCTCTTTTTTCAAGTTGATATCCAAAAGGAATGCCTCCTCCCGTATAACTTCCCTCCGCTGTAAGTTGCTGCATTCTAGTTTTTATCCTCATAGATGTTTTTTCTGACTCTCCAGAAGCCTGCCAAAAGCGGATATAGTTCATAAGCTTATCAACATGGTTCTCAAATCTTTGCTCACCTTCCTGAACACTCCATACCCTTATTCCATGCTTTACGAACCACTCAACCACAAATGGTGTTTCATCATCTATTCGCCCAATCCTGTCAAACATAAATACTAAAAGTATCTGAAACTCATTTCTTAATGCAGCTGCTTTTAATTCCTGTATTGCATCTCTATCAGTAGCCGATACCTTAAATCCCGATACACCTTTTTCAAGGAATTCCTTTCCTACCGTCCACCCCATTTTTTTAGCAAAATCTCGACAAGCTTCACGCTGCATAGGAATATCGTCCTTAACCTTATCTACCTGTTTAGTTGTTGATACTCTAGCGATGTAAACCGGCTCTATCATTCCGCCCACAACACTTTGTTTTGCTTTCAGCTCATCACGTATCTCAGCCAAATATGGTTCTTTGCCGCATTCAATGATGAGAATTTTCAGTATATCGCTCCTATCGACTTTTTCCGTATCAAAGTCTATCTTTTCAAAACCGATACTATCACAGTAATAGAAGCCCCTATGCTCGCCGTCACATATTTCAACAACATCTGATACTGACATCGAGTGGCCAAAATATCCGGGAGGCGGATCTGTATTGCACATTGCAAATACGCCTTCAATATCCGAACAGTTAACGATACCGCCATAGACTTGACGGTATATATGCGGATCAACGCCATCGTTTTTCTGGGCATCATTGAAGCTGCGGAACATTAAGTTATTCTTGTCTTTTTCGCCGTTGATCTGGAATACCCTTATCCGCATTTTCGCAGCGGTAAGCTGTTCAAGTCTTGTCTTAGCCCACCGGGGCAGCTGCTCTGTATCGGCAGTACCTAAGAAATCGCTGCGGTGAAAACAACACTCCTCACCGTCCGCAAGTATCTTTCCGAAAACTTTGCCACCAAGCTTATCTGGATAACAGCCAAATCCGCTAGTCGCATAGAAATATTGAAAGTACGGCTGCCGGAATTCTTCTTTTAGTGCTGACGGCTTGATTATAAGCAGTTTACCTGCATATTCCCTATCATCTAGAATACACTTGCTGCTGTCAAGCACTTTGAGCTTTTTCTGCATCAGCACCCTCCCTTTAATAATCTGCTTATGAGATCAGGAGGAATATCTGTGCTGTTCTCTATCAGCTGAGCCGTTACTTCCTCCCCGAGCGTAAAGCGGATAAGATTTTCGGTATTCTCTGTATGGACTATGCCCATTATGACTATATCATCATTATCATCGACATATCCGAGTGTGTGGATCATCTTCTTCATATCATATTCCTTCCTCGTCAGTATCAAGGAATGACAGCTGACGGTATGTGTTTCGCCTTTCAGACGTATCATAATTGCTGATAAACACTTCGTGATATTCAGCGCCGCTTTCGTATCTCTGAGCAAGGTTATTTAGCCTTGTAACTGCCTCTATGTATATTCCGGGGATATTCCACAGTTCCCTTATCTCATGGCAATCATTATATGACACAAGAAACTTACCTTCACATTCAAGCAGTGTGTCCCTGAGCCGTATGTGATCCTCTCTTGTAAAATCAACATCCTTGTAAAAGCTCTCTGTATCGTAATACGGCGGATCGCAGTAGAAGAAACTATCAGGTCTGTCATATAGTTTTATGAGAGACTCAAAGTCCCTGTTCTCGATCGCAACGCTCTGAAGTCTAGCGGCTGCTTTTTCAATAAGGGGAAATCTCTTCCACATCGCAGCCGGTTTGCAGCAGTACTGGTCTGTCTTATGACCATAACTGTACTGTATGAGATAATAGAACTTAGCTGCTCTGTCAAAGTCACGGAACCGCGCAAACAAACCTCGTCTGCGCTGCTCAACTATACAGCGGAAATCGTCACGAGCATTTATCATGAATTTGAGCTTGTATATGAGCTTACGGGGATTCTTTCTTACACATCGATAGAGATTGACAAGATTGCTGTTTGCATCATTGTACACCTCAAAGACTTCCGGTGTTTTGTGAAACAGCACCCAGCCTGCGCCACCGAATACCTCGATATATCGCCCATAGTTAAGTGGAAAACGTATCAGTATTTCGTCACGTAGAGACTTCTTGCCCCCCACCCACGACATGAAACTGTTCATACGCCTCCTTTCCGCCGCTTATACGCCGGAAACAGAAAAGCCGCCTGCATAAGGAACATCCCTGTTCCCGGCAAGCGGCTCAAAAGTTATTTTTCTTTACCTGTAAACAGGCATTTATCAGTCCTTTCTTAGTTGTATAGTCTGCCGAATTATCAACGGCGGTACAAAGCTGATGATACTGCTTATGTGAAAGTACAGTCTTTGCTTTTTTTAGCATTGACTGCACATCACCATTCAGCACAACATTTGCTTTCTCATATCTTTTGCTGGTTCTCATAATACCTCCTTTCCTCAAAGAGTATCAGGACGTATTCATAATTCATTCCCCCTTTATCGCTCCGAGATTGGCAATATATCTGCCGAGCCGTCGCTGTTTTTGAATAATATATATGTTAACAGCAGTATTAACTGCTGGGATAGGCTAGATATTTATTTCCATTTCTTCCTCGCTGCAAGGTTCAACGTATTCCATTATAATGCCGAGAGCTTCTTCATAGTTGCCGGAAGAAGTGACTCTGCTATACATCTCGCTTGCCTCAGCAGCCATTTCGTTTCTTCTTAGCGTCCCTGAAGCTATCCCAAGTATATTGAAGATATTTCCATTTGCTCCGATAATAGGACATTTTGGTCTGTTTCTTTCTGCCATCAAATCATCTCCATTTCTCCGGATCGTTCCTGTATATATTCCGTATTGATGTATTCATCGAGCTTAATGCAGTCTGCAAGATAGCTGTAGTCGTCCTTATCAACGAATCTACTATGCCAGAAATCATTCATTTCAATTGGCTCTTTACAGATTATCGTGCCCCAGTGATTAACCATAACAGACAGCTTTATTTCACATATTTCGCCTGTACATTCATCATCGTGCCTGACATCATATACATAGAGGTCTTGTGGTACTGTATTCCGATCAACTCTCATATTCGTGAAAAGAACGACCTGTCCGAGCATCTCCATAAGCTCAAATGTTTCCTCCGCTGCATTGACTTTCATAACTGCATCTCCATATCAGGTTCTTCGGATATGGTTTCTTCCTGAGTTATGATATGAAAACTGTCAGTACCGGGAACAAGCGACAGACTGCTGCCATTGTCCCATTTCATCATTATGCTGCACATATCATCGACACCGACAACAGTTCCCATTGTTCCTGGTGGTATCGGTCTTGGATCGTCAGACATACAGTCACAGCATATCCTTGTTCCGGCAGGATATCTACTGCGATAATATTCAATTTCTTTGCTGCTGGGTATTCTCATATCAATCACTTCCCTGAAATATCGGCTCTATAGTCCAGTTTTTCATAAACCACAGATAAATGAAGATCCTGCCCAACTTTTTTGTCTTTATCTGCTCCTTATGCAGACGTTCATGAGCTTTGACTATATTGTTTTCCCACCAATCACACAACTCATCAAGCTCAGATTCTGTGAGCGTTCTGTAACACTCACAGTTCAGCACAAGCATTATTCTTCCATTCTTTTCCTCAACAGCAGGAACTGCGGAATAAATGCGGCGTTCAAAGCAATGTGGCGGTATAGTCGGTGAAAGTGTTCTGCTGACTGCATCATATATCTCGGCTCTGCACTTTCGCTTTTCAGGCTCGATAAGAAGACGGATATTCTCTCCGCCGTCCCACGGATTTTCATACGGTGATTCTCTCTTTACCATTATCGGAGAGAAAAGTTTCAGTTTTATCAGTTTCATATTTACCTCCGATCATAAAGAAAGGCCGCTGAGTTCTTCATCAGCGGCTAAACTTTCATTTTCTTCTGTTTTTACTGTTATCTCCGGCTGCAATGGAATATTCAGGTCACTAACCTTAACATCACTGATTCCATCAAGTTTTCTAACCTTCTGAGCTATCGCATTGATAAGCAGATCATTTATATCGTTCATTGAGCAGTCAAGTTCTTTTAGTGTATCTCCGATCATGAAATCTCTATGTCCGAGGTAAGCTAATGTAGCTATCCTGTCAGCAGATTTTGATATGATGTCCAGAAGCCTTTTTTCGCTTTCCGTAATAGGAGCTTTAACAGTTTTCAGTCCACTCTTCTCCAATTCGTATTGTTCTATCACTTCCCGTGCATTCGGAACAAAAGCTGAATACCGTGCATAGTTATATCCCTCAGAGTTTATCAGTACTCCATCACCACTTTTCTCATCACATACCAACAGGCAATGGCGATTATTATCATTGTCGTAGTACATATACTCCTGATTTTCAGCGATAAAGTCATAGCAGTTTTCAGTAACGTTGATAAGGGCGCTGTATTCATCATGCGAAACAACTATTGCTTTTTCAACGATACAATCCACTGGCTCATAATACCTTTTCTTGTATTCCATTGTTGTCCTTATGATGAGCTTATCTGGTTCAGGCTGCACGGTACATCTTCTCATTTCCTCGTACAGTTTGGAAACAGATCCGGCGCCGCTGTCTGTGATACGATCGAGAATACTTTCCTGATCATTACGCTCCACATATGCCATAAGGTCATTGAGCTTACCAAGAGTATCATCTCCACTGATTCTTGATACGACCTCAAGATCAACGGAAGTCTGAGTGAATATCTGGATTTCGTACCCTATATCGTTTTTATCACTTAGCCGAATATCATGGAGACTTACAGTAACCCCTATATTCTCAAGCTGTTTTTTTAACCTTGCATCATCTTTAGGCAACCCGGCAAACATTGTTTTATCATTGTATCTGATTAAAATACCTATCACTTGATCATCTCCTTACATAGCAAAACCGAGGCACTCGCCCTCGGTCTGTTCTTCATATACTTCTTCAAGTTCAGTATCGATAGCATTGCATATATTTCGTGCAGTTTCCTGTATCTCATTAAGAAAGCGATTGAGCTGATCGAGTGGCTTCCCCTCACTCCATGAGGCTATGTATGGGAAACTGTACTCACTTGTATCGAGTCCATACCTTAAAGCCACAATATATGCAACAGATTCCGCCTGAACTTCCTTATCGCTTCTGGAAGACTCGACTGTTTGCAGCTTCTTATCAGGATTGTGAAGCAGAGCATGAGCACATTCATGAATAGCAGTCTTTATAGCTTGTGCGCCACTAAGACCTTCCTTTATTACGATGCGCTGTTCTGCGAAACTGTAGAATCCTTTTGCTCCGCTTCTTATCTCCTCGAACTCGACCGGGATACCTGCTGCATTACTGACAGCATTTATAACTGCATCAACATGTTCAGGCTCAATATCATCAGTCAATTCATGAGCACATTCAGGCACTGGCTTGCCGCTGGTCTGTGTTACGTCAAATACGTACACTTTTTTGAAACCAATTGAGTTTGCCTCAACCTCAACTTTCTCCTTTTTCTCAGAACCGTCAGCATTGAATACTCGTTGTCCTTTGCTGTCAGTCACCGGTTGTTCCCAGAGTTCTTTTGTCTTGAATGTCATAGGCGCGAGTATGGCTATACCTTTCTCGCCTTTGTTTACCGTTCTGCCGAGCTCTTTCCATTTGCCAAACGCTGCTACAAGACTTGCATCCGGCTTCTGAAACATAATAAGGATGCAGTTACCGGCTGAGTAATTTGTAAACTTACTCATATACCGCAGGAACTCCTTATACCGCTCCGACTCAAATACAGCCTTAACGCCATCATCGATCTTCTTGAACAAATTCTGCATTTCCTCACGCTTCTCTGCCTTATATTCTTCTTTCTGCTGCGGCGTGAGTTTTTTCTTAAATGCCGTATTATCGACCTCCCTTATAAAAATGTGTAGATATGAAAAAAGCCGACTCTGAATGGCTTCTATAAGAAACCAACAAAATCGACTAATTTAATGCATATAACGAAAAACGTCTGCAGTGCAGACGTTTCTTTGGCTCCCCCTGCCCGGCTCGAACGGGCGACAACTCGGTTAACAGCCGAGTGCTCTACCGACTGAGCTAAGGAGGAATATATTTAACTAATGCTGTAAATTGCTTTAACAACATTAGTCTTTTATATTAGCTCGTTTACCCTCACGGCATTTGGTGTAATCTCTTACACTTGCTCTACAGACTGAGCTAAGGAGGAATATAAAAGCCGGCGCTGATCTACTTTCCCAGGCCGTCTCCAGCCAAGTATCATCGACGCGAACGAGCTTAACTTCCGTGTTCGGAATGGGAACGGGTGTGACCTCGTTGCAATTAACACCGACTAATTTTAATGGTGACCCGTACCAGAATCGAACTGGTGTTACCGGCGTGAGAGGCCGGTGTCTTAACCGCTTGACCAACGGGCCATTTTGGTGCACCATCGGGGACTCGAACCCAGGACCCACTGATTAAGAGTCAGTTGCTCTACCAACTGAGCTAATGGTGCATATCAACATTGCTTAACTATTATATCACATTTAAATGGATTTGTCAAGCGGTTTTTCAAATTTTTTTGAAAAACTTTTTGAAACTTGAAATAAAGCGTAATGCTGAGGGAGAACTCAGATTGTAAGAAGTAAAAGGAAAAGCCCTCGACCGATTAGTACCTGCAAGCTGAACGTGTCACCACGCTTACACATCAGGCCTATCAAACTCATAGTCTATGAGAGGTCTTACTCTTACGAAGGGATATCTTATCTTAAGGTCGGCTTCACGCTTAGATGCCTTCAGCGTTTATCCGTTCCGCACATAGCTGCCCAGCTGTGCCATTGGCATGACAACTGGTGCACCAGCGGTGCGTCCATCCCGGTCCTCTCGTACTAGGGACAGCTCCTTTCAAATATCCTACGCCCACGACAGATAGGGACCGAACTGTC